>Ga0326734_1000218_pt1 | contig 16945 bp, 16 predicted proteins | sample 15_GP2_1315_FD_207944 | JGI IMG/M metagenome (GOLD analysis project Ga0326734, IMG submission 207944) | Glacier ice microbial communities from Ngari, Tibet, China - 15_GP2_131.5 | ecosystem: Environmental > Aquatic > Freshwater > Ice > Glacier | place: China: Ngari, Tibet | collected 2018-07-18 | reverse complement strand
GATCCTGAAACCTTCACCAAACTGGAAAATCAATTCGACCTGATCATCAACACGGTCGGTGCCGGCATCGACCTGGATGCGCACCTGAAGCTGGTGAAGACGGATGGCACGATGGTGCTCATTGGTGTCCCCGAAAAGCCGGTTGCGCTAAATGCCCCGTCATTGATTGGCGCGCGTCGCACGTTGGCCGGTTCGATGATCGGTTCGATCAAGGAGACTCAGGAAATGCTCGATTTTTGTGGCAAGCACAATATTGTGGCCGATATCGAGCTCATTCCCATTCAATCCGTCAACGACGCATTTGACCGCGTCGTGAAAAGCGACGTACGTTATCGTTTCGTGATTGACATGGCTTCTCTGAAGGCTTAGCTAAGGAAGTCAACGATCGCCTACCGCCGGCGACCAGATGTTGCAGGAGGTGGCCCATCGCATCAGCGCCTGCGTGCGCGACACCGACACCGTGGCGCGCCTGAGTGGCGGCGAATTCACCGTCATCCTGACCGACGTCACGCGCCCGCCGCACATCGCCACCATCGCCACCATCTCCGGCGAGATACTGGACGCGCTGCGCCAACCTTTCGCGCTGGCGGCCGGCGAAGGACGCGTCTGGTGCAGCATCGGCATCATCGTCTATCCGGGCGACGGTGCCACGCTTGACGAACTGGTCACGCATGCCGACGCGGCCATGTACGCGGCAAAAAACGCCGGCCGCAACCAGTACCGGTTTTTCACAAAATCAATGCGCGCCGGCGGCAGCGACAAGCCGGCCCGAACACGCGTCAGTTCGCCGCGGGCGGGCGCGCTGACGGTATACCTGCTGCCTTGCCCGCTGCCGCCATTGGCCGCGCTGACTGTACCGCCCTGCATCGCGACAAGCCGACGCCAGGCCCGCCTTGCGCGCGGCTCATGGTTTCTTGCATCGAAGTGTAGCGGTGCGTGCACGCCAGGATGGCGTGTTTGGTCCGGCAAGCGTGGCGCACAAGTGCGCGCCGCCGATGGTAAGCTATGTGCTAATCAGTTACTCCCTACGTACTACCGCACTTAACCCTACCGCCCCAGGAGCCACCATGATCACAGAATTTGCCGACATCCACATCAAACCGGGCACCGACGCCGACTTTCTCGCCGCCGTGGTGCAGGCCGCCCCGCTGTTCCAGCGCGCCCGCGGCTGCACCGCGATGCGCGTCGAAAAGCGCATCGAGGAACCGGACAACTATGTCTTGATCGTGGCCTGGAACACATTGGAAGACCACGAAGTGCATTTCCGCCAGAGCGATGATTTTCAGGAATGGCGCCGCCTGGCCGGCGGCTTCTTTGCGCGCCCGCCCAACGTCACGCACACGGCAGTGGCGCTGGTTGGGTTTTGACCAGCGTTCAGGGTCAATCGAACGGGTGTCAGAACAGAGCCACAGCGTCTCGACGGCGCGCACTCGCCGTATTGAAGACGGCAGCCAGTACATGCTTTTAGAAACGACAGAGCCCGCTTTTCTCTCGAAAAACAGGCTTTAATCAACTAAAAAAGACTTTTCCCGAATCAGAACGGGATGTCGTCATCCATGTCGGCGAAATTCGACGCCGGCTTCGGTTGCGGGCGGGCGGCTGGCGCCGGCGGCGCCTGGCGCGGCGCTTGCTGCTGCTGGGGACGGCTCGGGGCGCTGCTGTCGTAGCCGCCGCCATCGTCCATGCCGCCGCCGTCGCCCATGCCCTGGCGTCCGCCCAGCATCTGCATGTTCTCGGCAACGATGTCGGTGGCGTACTTCTCGACGCCGTCCTTGTCGGTGTATTTACGCGTCTGCAGCCGGCCTTCGACGTAGACGGACGAGCCTTTTTTCAGGTATTGGCCGACGATCTCGGCCAGGCGGCCGAAGAAGGAAATGCGGTGCCACTCGGTCAGCTCTTTCTGCTCGCCGGTGTTCTTGTCTTTCGACTTGTACGAGGTGGCGACGGCGATGTTGGCGATCGCGTCGCCGCTGGGCATGTAGCGAATTTCCGGGTCGCGGCCAAGATTGCCGACGATGATGACTTTGTTGACAGATGCCATGTGAAACTCCTCTGAATATGTTGGACCCTTGGCTCTGCACGTGACTAAGCGCCAGGGATATCGGTGTGCGTTTTAACACCCACCATTATCGCTGTACTTGACCGCGTTTGCTACCTCCGTGCGCCCAATTTTATCGGGAACTTCCGGCCGATTCGTCCTTGCAGCGCCGTCGATCCGAGGGCTTGGCCTGCCGGGCGAAGATCGTTGCGTTTGAATTTGCCATGAATGACGACACCGAAAAAAACCGGCTATAGTAGTAAGTTGTCCCCGATTTTTGGCCCGCTCAGCGCTTGCAGTGACGCGCGCCGGCCTTGCAAACCATTTGAAAGCCATCCTGATTCATGGAACACATTCGCATCCGTGGCGCCCGCACGCACAACCTCAAAAACATCAACCTCGACCTGCCGCGCAACAAGCTGACCGTCATCACCGGCCTGTCCGGCTCGGGCAAGTCGTCGCTCGCCTTCGACACGCTGTACGCCGAAGGCCAGCGCCGCTACGTCGAGTCGCTGTCGGCCTACGCGCGCCAGTTCCTGCAGCTGATGGAAAAGCCCGACGTCGACCTGATCGAAGGGCTGTCGCCGGCCATCTCGATCGAGCAGAAAGCGACGTCGCACAATCCCCGTTCGACGGTCGGCACCGTCACCGAAATCCACGACTATTTGCGTTTGCTGTACGCGCGCGTCGGCACGCCTTACTGCCCGAGTCACCCGGACCATCCGCTGGCCGCGCAGACGGTGTCGCAGATGGTCGACGCCGTGCTGGCGCTGGAAGACGCCACCAAGCTGATGATCCTCGCGCCCGTGGTGGCGAACCGCAAGGGCGAGCACGCCGACCTGTTCGCCTCGATGCAGGCCCAGGGTTTCGTGCGCTTTCGCATCCAGAGCGGCACCGCGCAAGCGAAGATCTACGAGATCGACGACATGCCGACGTTGAAAAAAGCGGAAAAGCACACGATCGACGTCGTCATTGACCGGGTAAAAGTGAACCCCGAAATCAAGCAGCGCCTGGCCGAAAGCTTCGAGACGGCGCTGCGCCTGGCCGACGGGCGCGCCGTCGCGCTGGAGATGGACCGGGCCGTCGAACACGTCTATTCGAACAAGTTCGCCTGCAACGTGTGCGGCTATTCGCTGCAGGAACTCGAGCCGCGCCTGTTCTCGTTCAACAATCCGATGGGCGCCTGCCCGGAGTGCGACGGCCTCGGCCACATCGAGTTCTTCGATCCGAAGCGGATCGTCGCCTTCCCCAACTTGTCGCTCGCCTCCGGCGCCATCAAGGGCTGGGACCGGCGCAACCAGTTCTACTTCCAGATGCTGTCGAACCTGGCCGCGTTCTACGCGTTCGACATCGACACACCGTTCGAGCAGTTGCCGGAGGCGTCGCAAAAAGCGGTGCTGAACGGCTCCGGCAAGACCGAGATCCCGTTCACCTACGTCAACGAGCGCGGCCGCACCGTGATCCGCGAGCACACCTTCGAGGGCGTCACCGTCAATTTGCAGCGGCGCTACCGCGAGACCGATTCGATGGCGGTCAAGGAAGAACTGGCCAAGTTCATCAACGAGAAGCGGTGCCCGTCGTGCGACGGCGCGCGCTTGCGGGTCGAAGCGCGCTTCGTCAAGCTTGGCGCCGGCAAGCAGCAGCGCGCGATCTACGAAGTGGCCAGTAAACCGCTGCGCGACTGCCTGGCGTATTTCGAGCAGCTCACGCTCACGGGGGCGAAAAAGGACATCGCCGACCGCGTCGTCAAGGAGATCATCTCGCGTTTGAAGTTTTTGAATAACGTCGGCCTCGATTACCTCTCGCTCGACCGCAGCGCCGACACCCTGTCCGGCGGCGAAGCGCAGCGCATCCGGCTGGCGTCGCAGATCGGCTCGGGCCTGACCGGGGTCATGTACGTGCTCGACGAGCCGTCGATCGGCCTGCACCAGCGCGACAACGACCGCCTGATCGAAACGCTCAAGCACCTGCGCGACATCGGCAACACCGTCCTCGTTGTCGAGCACGACGAAGACGCCATCCGCACCGCCGACTACATCGTCGACATGGGCCCGGGCGCCGGCGCCCATGGCGGCGAAGTGATCGCCGAAGGCACGCTGGCGCAGATCCTTAAAAACACCAATTCACTGACCGCCAAGTACCTCAACGGCACCTTGAAAATCGCGGTGCCGGGCAAGCGCCACGCCGCCAACCCGGACAAGCAGCTGGTGATCACCGGCGCCACCGGCAACAACCTCAAGAACGTCTCGCTCAACCTGCCGGTCGGCCTGATGACGTGCGTGACGGGCGTGTCCGGCTCGGGCAAGTCGTCGCTGGTCAACGACACGCTGTACCCGGCGCTGTCGCGCCACCTGTATGGCTCCCAGCTTGAACCGGCGCCGCACGAAGCCATCAGCGGGCTGGAACACTTCGACAAGGTGATCTCGGTCGACCAGGCGCCGATCGGGCGCACGCCGCGCTCCAATCCGGCCACCTACACCGGCCTGTTTACGCCGATCCGCGACCTGTTTTCGACCGTGCCGATGGCGAAAGAGCGCGGCTACAGCGCCGGGCGCTTCTCGTTCAACGTCAAGGGCGGGCGCTGCGAAGCGTGCCAGGGCGATGGCGTCATCAAGGTCGAGATGCACTTCCTGCCGGACGTGTACGTGCCGTGCGACGTCTGCCACGGCAAGCGCTACAACCGCGAAACGCTTGAGGTCCATTACAAGGGCAAGAGCATCACCGAGGTGCTGAATCTGACGGTGGAAGACGCCCACGCATTTTTCAAGCCGGTGCCGGTCATCGCGCGCAAACTGCAAACGTTACTGGACGTGGGTCTGGGCTACATCAAGCTGGGGCAAAGCGCGACCACGCTGTCGGGCGGCGAAGCGCAGCGCGTCAAGCTGTCGCTCGAATTGTCCAAGCGCGATACCGGCCGCACGTTGTACATCCTCGACGAGCCGACCACGGGCTTGCACTTTCAGGACATCGATTTGCTGCTGAAAGTCATCCACCGCCTGCGCGACCAGGGCAATACCCTGGTGATCATCGAGCACAACCTCGACGTCATCAAGACGGCGGACTGGATCGTCGACCTGGGGCCGGAAGGCGGCGCCGGCGGCGGCAGCATCATCGCCTGCGGCACGCCGGAAGAGGTGGCGGACAATCCCGAGAGCGTGACCGGAAAGTACCTGGGGCCGTTGCTGAAGTAAGGTTGCAGCGTGTATGCTTGGGGGCGGCTCAACCGGAGCGCCTCCATGAAAGTGAACGATGTTCAATGCCATCCTGCTGACCAAAAACGACGCTGGCGCAACCTGCGCCCAGGTTGCCCAACTCACCGACGCGCAACTGCCGGCCGACGGCGACGGCACTGTCCTGGTGCGGGTCGATTACTCGACCCTCAACTACAAGGACGGCCTGGCCATTACCGGCCAGGCTCCGGTGGTGCGGGCCTGGCCGATGGTGCCGGGCATCGACGGCGCCGGCGAAGTCGTCGCCTCGTCGCATCCCGACTGGCAAGCGGGCGACGCCTTCATCCTGAACGGCTGGGGTGTCGGCGAATCGCACTGGGGCTGCCTGGCGCAACGGGCGAAACTGAAGGGCGACTGGCTGATCCGGCGCCCGGCGGACATGTCGGCCAGGACGGCGATGGCGATCGGCACGGCCGGCTATACGGCAATGCTGTGCGCGATGGCGCTCGAGGAGCAGGGCGTCGATAAAAACGCCGGCGAGATCCTCGTCACAGGCGCTTCCGGCGGGGTCGGCAGTGTTGCGATTGCGATCCTCTCGGGCTGGGGTTACCGGGTCGTCGCGTCAACCGGCAAGCTGGCCGAGGCCGCCTACCTGACGGCGCTCGGGGCGAGCGAAGTCATCGACCGCGCCGCCTTGTCGGCCGCCGGCAAGCCGATGCAGAAAGAGCGCTGGGCCGGGGTCGTCGATTCGGTGGGCTCGCACACGCTGGCCAACGCGGTGGCGCAGACCCGCTACGGCGGCGTCGTTACCGCCTGCGGCCTGGCCCAGGGGCTGGATTTTCCGGCGTCGGTCGCGCCGTTCATTCTGCGCGGCGTAAAACTGATCGGCATCGACAGCGTGATGGCGCCGCGCGCCCGGCGCGAGGCGGCCTGGCGCCGCCTGGCGAGCGAGCTCGACGCGGGCAAGCTGGCCACCATCACCCACGAAATCCCGCTGGCCGATGCGATCGCCAAGGCAGCGCAGCTGCTGGCCGGAAACCTGCACGGACGGCTGGTGGTGGACGTGAATGCGTGACCGAGATTAAAAACAAAACAGCGGTCGTCGCCGCACCAGGGCGGCGACGGTCTTCCATGCGCGATTAACTGGTCAGCTTCGCGGCGAGCGCTTTTCTGATGTCGAGCAACTGCGGCGGCAAGTGGTACGCCAGCTTGTCGAACAGCTCGTCGTGCAGCTTGACTTCGTCCTTCCAGGCGTCGCGGTCGATCGACGTGATGGTGTCGAACTGCTGGCGCGTCAGGTCGAGCCCTTCGAGATTCAGGTCGCCGAATGACGGGGTGATGCCGAACAGGTTGTCGACCCCGCCCGCCTTGCCTTCGATCCGGTCCAGCATCCACTTGAGCACGCGCACGTTGTCGCCGAAGCCGGGCCAGACGAATTTGCCTTCGGCGTCGGTGCGGAACCAGTTGACGCAGTAAATTTTCGGCAGCGCGGCCGGATTGGCGGCGCTGACCTTGGCGCCGATGTCGAGCCAGTGCTGGAAGTAGTCGCTCATGTTGTAGCCGATGAAGGGCAGCATGGCGAACGGATCGCGCCGCACCACGCCGACCTTGGCGGCGGCGGCGGCGGTGGTTTCGGAACCCATCGTCGCGGCCATGTACACGCCTTCGACCCAGTTGCGCGCTTCCGTCACCAGCGGCACCGTGCCCGAGCGGCGCCCGCCAAAGATGAAGGCCGAAATCGGCACTCCGGCCGGATCGTCCCACGACGCATCGAGCACCGGATTTTGCGTCGCCGCCACCGTGAAGCGCGAGTTCGGATGGGCCGCCTTGGTGCCCGATTGCGGGCTCCAGTCATTGCCCTGCCAGTCGATCAGGCGGGCCGGTGGCAGCTTGGTCAGCCCTTCCCACCAGACGTCGCCGTCGTCGGTCAGCGCCACGTTGGTGAAGATGGTGTTGTCGCGCATCGAGGCCATGCAGTTGTAGTTGGTCTGCTCGTTGGTGCCGGGGGCAACGCCAAAGTAGCCCGCTTCCGGATTGATCGCGTACAGCCGGCCGTCGGCGCCCGGCTTGATCCAGGCGATGTCGTCGCCAATAGTCGTCACTTTCCAGCCGGTGAAACTGGCCGGCGGGATCATCATGGCGAAGTTGGTCTTGCCGCAGGCCGAAGGGAAGGCGGCGGCGACGTAGTGTTTCTTACCCTCGGGCGATTCGACGCCGAGGATCAGCATGTGCTCGGCGAGCCAGCCGGAGCCGCCCTGGCGCGCTGCCTGGTTGCCCATCTGCGAGGCAATGCGCAGCGCGAAGCACTTCTTGCCGAGCAGCGCATTGCCGCCGTAACCGGAGCCGTACGACCAGATCTCGCGCGTTTCCGGAAAGTGGACGATGTACTTGGTGTCGTTGCAAGGCCAGGCGACGTCGGGCTGACCGGCGCCCAGTGGCGCGCCGACGCTGTGCACCGCCGGCACGAAGTCGCCCTCTTGCCCCAGCACGTCGTAGACGGCGCGGCCCATGCGCGTCATGATGCGCATGTTGACGGCGACATAGGGCGAGTCGGACAGTTCGACGCCGATGTGGGCGATGGGCGAACCGAGCGGGCCCATCGAAAACGGCACGACGTACATCGTGCGCCCGGCCATGCAGCCGTCGAACAGGCCATGCAAGGTGGCGCGCATCTCGGCCGGGGCGATCCAGTTGTTGGTCGGCCCGGCCTGCTCCTTCGTTTCCGAGCAAATATAGGTGCGGTCTTCGACACGGGCAACGTCGCTCGGGTCGGAGCAGGCAAGGAACGAATTCGGCCGCTTGGCGGGATTGAGCTTTTTCATGGTGCCAGCAGCCACCATGTCCGCGCACAGGCGCTCGTACTCTTGTTGCGAACCGTCGCACCAATAGACGCGCTCGGGCTTGGCAAGGGCGGCGACTTCCGCCACCCAATTGATGAGCTTCTGGTGTTTGATGTAAGCTGGGACGTTCAATGCGGAAACACCGCGCATGACGGGCTGGTTCATAATTACCTCCAATGCAATCAATAATTAGGGTCGGGACCGTCATCAGCCTGGCGTGCGCCCCTGGTGGTTCGGGGCGGAAATGGCCGGCGCTCCGGCGCTCGTGCCGCCTGCCTTGGCTGGCGCGGGCAAACGCAAAAACCCGGGTCGGGAAGCTGGCCGCGCCGGGACAACAGCGTCGCAATCGGGGCCGATTCCCAAAATATCGGGGCGATTGTACACCCCCGAAACCGTGATTAAAACGGCAAAACAACAAATATGTAGTAATAATAGTTGACTGTTGTAGTAGGCTATTTGTTCGCATCCGTATCCTGTTATTTACCTACAAACTTTTGTTATCTACCTGCCAACCAAAATGAAAATAGCGATTCTCGACGATTACCAGGATGCCGTGCGCTCCCTCGACAGCTTCAGCCTGCTGGCGGGGCATGACGTCAAGGTGTTCAACAGTTCGACCCGCGGGCTCGGCCAGCTGGCGATCCGGCTGGCGCCGTTCGACGCCGTGGTGCTGATCCGCGAGCGCACCGCCTTCTCCGCCGCCCTGCTGGCGCGGCTGCCGAACCTGCGCCTCATCGTGCAGACCGGCAAGGTGGCCGGCCATATCGACGTGGCCGCCGCAACCGCATGCGGCGTCGCCATTGCCGAGGGTGTCGGCTCGCCCGTCGCGCCGGCCGAGCTGACGTGGGCGCTGATCATGGCGGCCAGCCGCAGGATCGTGCCGTACGCAAACAACCTGAAGGATGGGCTGTGGCAAACCGCGTCGATCAATCCGGCGCTCAACGGGCTGGGCAACGTGCTCAGGGGCCGCACGCTGGCGATCTGGGGCTACGGCAAGATCGGCAAGATGGTCGCCGGCTACGGCCGTGCGTTCGGCATGGTTGTGACGGTGTGGGGCGGCGCGGCGAGCCTGGCGGCGGCGGCCGCCGATGGCTACCAGGCGGCGGCGTCGCGCGAGGCGTTTTTCGAGCAGGCCGATGTCTTGAGCCTGCATTTGCGCCTGGTCGAGGCGACGTGCGCCATCGTCACCGCCGCCGATCTGGCGCGGATGAAGCGCACGGCGCTGTTCGTCAACACCAGCCGCGCCGAGCTGGTGGAAGCGGGCGCGCTGGAGGCGGCGCTGCCACAGGGGCATCCGGGCTGGGCCGCGCTGGACGTGTTCGCCAGCGAACCGCTATCGCCTGATGCGGCGCTGCTGCGCATGCCGACGGTGTTGGCGACGCCGCACCTGGGCTACGTCGAGCGCGACAGTTACGAGCTGTATTTCGAGGCGGCGTTTCGCCATCTCGTCAATTTCGCCGAAGGCAAGCCGAGCGGGATCTTGAATCCCGCGGCGCTGACTAGGTAAGTCAGATTGCCCTCGCTACCTGACCGGTTCGCCGGTGAGGTTGATCGGCGGCGCCGGCATCGCGTGTGCGCGCGTCCACAGGCCGGCCCAGCCGGGCGGCCAGCTCAATTGCGGCCCGCCATACGGCGCCAGACTGGCGCGCACCGCGATCACCGGCACCGGCGGCGTCTCGCGCAAGCCGTCGGCGCTGGCGCGTTCCATGTCAAGGCTGTACATGTAGCCGGGCAGCAGCGCTTGGCAGACGGTGTCGAACCAGGCGCTGTGATCGTCGTCGCGCCCGAGCGCTTGCGCCAGGCCGTGCGGATCGAATTTGGCCAGCGCCGTGACCAGTTCTTCCGTGGTGGCGCCGGGCGAATCGCCCCAGCCCATCACCGGGTTGACGTTGTAGTCGGCGCCCGAGCCATACCAGCCTTCGCGCCACGGCCGCTGCATCCAGTCGCGCCGACCGGCAAACAGGTGCCAGCGCCAGTGCAGCCCGGACGGTTTCGGCCAGGAATACAGGTACAGTTTCTGGTAGCCGGCCTGGTGCAGCGCGCGCACCATCGCCATCAGGCGCGCGTGCGGCATGCGGTCGGGCGGCGCGCGGCGAAACAGGATCGCCTCGCCGTCGGCGTGCTGGACGTCGTCGGTCGACAGGTTCAAATCGAGGGTGCGCGCTTCGCTGCCGAAGCGCGCGCCGATCCAGCCGGTGAGCAGGTTGACGTGGGTGATCACGCCGTAGCCGCGGTGGCGGTGAAAAATGACAGTTCCAGGGGCAACGGTTTTCATCATGGAGTGCGTGCAAAAAAAAGCCAGTGTACTGAAACGATGAAGCAGATTCTAGCGCACTCACATGCAGATCCAACCGATTTGTGTTTTTCGACAGCGGCTGCGGTCCGCGCTATCATTGAATACTTTCCTTAATCTACCTCCACACCACCATGAGTTTGCGCATTATCGCCACCGGCGGCACCTTCGACAAGCATTACGACGAACTGACGGGCACGCTTGGCTTTGCCGACAGCCACCTGCCGGCTGCGCTGGCGCGCGCGCGCATGACGATGGCGGTCGAACTGGAACAGTTGCCGCTGCTCGACTCGCTCGACATGATGGACGCCGACCGCCAGCGCGTGCTGGCGTCGTGCCGCGCCTGCGCCAACGACGCCATCGTCATCGTCCACGGCACCGACACCCTGCGCGAAACGGCAGGCGTGCTCGGTCTTGCCGCGCTCGGCAGGACGATCGTGCTGACCGGCGCGATGATCCCGTACGAGATCGCCAACTCGGATGCGCTGTTCAATCTCGGCTTTGCCTGCGGCGTCGCCCAGCTGTTGCCGCCAGGAGTGTACGTGGCGATGAACGGGCAGGTGTTTGCGTGGGACAAGGTGATCAAAAACCGCACCGCGGGGGTGTTCCAGCCGCTGTAAAAAAAGGGGTCAGACCCCATTTTTATTTGGCTCCAACCCCATTTTTTTAATTAAAAAACGGGTCTGACCCCATTTTTTAATGCACGTTGTTATGCTTTTGCTTCGCCGCCGAGGGCTTCGACGATGTCGGCCATCATCTTCGACAGTTCGCCCGTCATCAGCATCATGTCGTTGTCGAAACGTTCTTCGTCGTTGCGGGTCGAGGTGTCGCTTTCCTTGATGACGTCGAGCGGCTTGATGCCCTTGATCGCCAGCGACTCGGTGAGCACGAACGAAATCCTGTCGGTCCACGTCATCGCCAGGCGGGTGCACTGCTTGCCGGCGGCGATGTGGCGGCGGATGTCCTCCACTTCCAGCGCGTGCTTGACGTAACGCACGGCGGCGCGGCTCTCACCGGTGGCGCGCAGCTCCGTATCCTGGTCGATCGTGAAGCCGACCGGCGCTTCGTCCGTTTCCAGCCACGCCGTCATCACCGCCACGGGCGAGCGCTGCACGCGCAGGCTCTCGAGCGGCAGCTTGTCGATGGCCTTGAGCAGCAGCTTGATGACTTCGTCGGCCTTGGCCGGGCTGGCCGCGTCCACCACCAGCCAGCCGTTGACCGGATCGATCCAGGTGAACACATTGCTGCGGATGCTGAACGCGCGCGGCAGCAATTCGTCGGCCACGCGCTCCTTGAGTTCCTTCATCGCTTTCTTGCCCGGAGCGAAACCTTGCACTTCTTCCAGCTCGGCCGCCCTGGCCTTGGCGACCTGGTTGATTACCGAGCCCGGCAGCAGTTTCTTCTCGGTGCCCAGCAAAATCAGCATCTGCCGGTTGACCACGTGCACCAGGCCGCCGTTCGGGCGTGGCGTGTCCCAGCCCTGGCGCAGCAGTTCGTTGCTGGTGGCGGGCACAAAACTGTGTGGTGCGAGCGCCGCTTCCAATTGTTCAGGCGTATATGCCCACGGTGCCGGCAGGCGGTAAATCTGAAGATTCTTGAACCACATAATTTGATATCCGATTGTTTCAGCATTGCAGAGAAACGATATTTTACACGCTCGAGTCTGCCTCATCCGGCGCATTTTCGAGCCCGTAACTAATCGACAAGCCGTCATCGAACAGGCTCATCTGCTCGGCCGATCCGGCGTCGCCGAGGCGCACGCCAACGCCCATCAGGCGTACCGGCAAGTTGCCGCGGGCAAATCCGGTGTCGATCAATTTCTCGAACTGCGCCACGCTCGGGACGCGGCCGACGCACGCCACCGTGGTCTGGGTGAAGTTGGCGAAGCGCAGCTTGACGAACAGCTTGGTGACATGCTTTTGCGCGCCGCAACGCCCGATCCGCGCCTGCAGGCTGGCGTGCAGTTGCGGCAGCAGCGCGCGGCACGCTTGCAGGTCGGGCACGTCCGGCGTATAGGTTTCCTCGACGCTGACGGACTTGCGTTCGCGCACGTTCGACACGCCGCGCGCGTCGATGCCGCGGCACAGCGCATGCAGGCGGGCGCCGAAGCTGCCGAAATGGTGCTGCAGATCGTGCGCACTCCAGGCGCGCAGATCACCGCAGGTGTCGGCCCCCAGCTGGTTCAATTTGGCGGCAGTGACCTTGCCGACGCCAAACAGTTTTTTCACCGGCAGCGCCGCAACAAACGCATCGACCTCGCCTGGGCGCACCAAAAACAGGCCGTCGGGCTTGTTCCAGTCGCTGGCAATCTTTGCCACGAACTTGTTCGGCGCCACGCCGGCCGAGGCGGTGATGCCGACGGTGGAGAATATGCGGGCGCGGATTTCCTGCGCGATCAGGGTGGCGCTGCCCTTGCAGTGGGGCGAACCGGAGACGTCAAGGTACGCCTCATCCAACGACAAGGGCTCGACCAGGTCGGTGTAATCGCTGTAGATGGCGAGGATCTGGCGCGACGCGATGCGGTATTTTTCCATCGCCGGCGGCAGCACCACCAGGTGCGGGCACAATTTCTGCGCCTGCGCGGTCGCCATCGCCGAATGAATGCCGTAACGGCGCGCCTCGTAGTTGCAGGTGGCGACGACGCCGCGCTGGTCGGCGCGCCCGCCGACGGCCACCGGCAGATCGCGCAGCGACGGGTCGTCGCGCATCTCGACGGCAGCGTAAAAGCAGTCGCAATCGCAATGGATGATTTTTCGCTCTGGAGTGTTCACGCGGCCACGACGACTGTCAATGCGTACAGTATTGACTGAAACGTGATTTGTTGCAAGACGGGCCCGAACCAGCCTGGACCAGCACCCCGGCAAGATCGCACTGATCGGCGATCGCCGCATGAGAAAACCGCCGCCGATAAAAATCCCTTGCGCGGCGCGCAATTACTCGCTATGATTCGGTCCTCTTGAGACGTGGTGACAAACGTCTGGGGCAGTATCTGAAATGACATGTGCGGGCGCTTAGCTCAGCTGGTAGAGCGGAGCCCTTACAAGGCTTAGGTCGGGAGTTCGAGCCTCTCAGCGCCCACCAAATCAGAAACTGCATCATGATCAGCAATACCGATCAGATTAACACGGAGTGGTAGTTCAGTTGGTTAGAATACCGGCCTGTCACGTCGGGGGTCGCGGGTTCGAGTCCCGTCCGCTCCGCCAGCATTAATGAGAAAGCCCCGCTTGTCGGGGCTTTCTCATGTCCATCGTTGCCAGAAGTGTTTCCCCTGCGGGGAGCACGGTTTGGGACGCGAAGCGAATCGCCTGCAAGCGATTCGGCGGCCTGCCGAAGGTAGGCGAGTCCCGTCCTTCGCTGGCATCAATGAAAAAGCCCCGCTTGTCGGGGCTTTTTCCATCTGCACAGATCAACGCTCAGGATCGAGCGGATCCCACGGGTCGATCCGTAGCGAATGCGGGGACGGCCGGAACGCCAGCTCGAAAGCCGACAGGCGGGGACCGGCAATACCGGGCTGGCAACCCAGCTCGGCCGGGTTGCGGGCCGCAAACTCGGCGCTTGCGATGTAGCGGCTCTGGTCGGCGTTGGCAACGGTCAACGCCGGCTGTTCGATCGGCGCTCCCATGGCAAGCAGCCGGCGCGCGGCGTTACGCAGGTTCGCTGTCGTATTGCAGGCCAACATTGACGAACCGGAGATGGCGTCCATTCGCCAGGCCGCGCTGGCCGCTCTGGAGCACGTTCGCGCCATCCAAGTATTTCTGGCGGACGTTGCGCAGCGACGGCGAGTGCATCGTTTCCTTGAAGTAATCGACGTACGGATCGAGGAAAACGCCAGGATTGCGGGGATCGGCCACCGGCAGCGGCAGGTAGAAGACATTGTGGCCATCAAGGACGTTGGCGCTCAACTTCCACGCGCCCGCATCCGTCACGCGCTTGAGGTTGGCCCTGACCTGCCCGCCGCGATCGTTCAAAAAGCCGTTGTCGCGATGGCCGCCATCCTCGCGGATGAAGCCGCCAATGGCATAAAAGGTGCGATCGTCGATCTTGCCGGCCTGGTAGGCGTCGAGGCGCTTCAGACCCGTGGTGCCGACGCTTACCTGGACCTTGCCGCGGGTCTGGTCGGTGCCGGTGACGGTCGTGCTGTTGACGATGGCGGCGGCCTGGCTGGCGTAGATCGGCGCGGGGCCGCCGCGCGCCACTTCGATCGTCTTCGTCATCAGATCGTAGCGGTTCATGCTGTCGCCACGGCAGAAAAACCCGTTGATCCACGTCATCAACGGCACGCCGTCCTGCTTGAACAAGGCGTAGCCGTCGTCGGTGGGGATGCCGCGCGCCCGCGTTATGTTCTGCACTTCGCCGCCGGCCGCTTCGACCCGAATGCCCGGCATCTTGCCCAGCAGGTCAGCCATGTTCCGGGGGGGGGGGCGAGCTTTTGCACATCCGCTTGCGACAGCACGTTGACCGCATAGGAAACGTCGAAGCGCCGTTGCGGCCGCGCCGCGCCGGTCACCACCACGACGTCGACAGCGGCGGCGTCAGCAGCCTGGCCGGCAGCCAGCGCCTCTGGCGACGCGACCTGGGCAAATGTCGGCGCTGTCAGCGCATACAGTGCGCCGATCGCGCAACCGATGCCCAGTGTCGTTCTTTTCTTGCTCATGCATTACTCCACGTGGATGGAGGGCCACCACCCACCGCGGAGCGCAGAAACCATTTATGACCGCTTCATTTTCGTTTGTAAAAAATGGTATTCAAATCACATCAATCGAGCAGCACCACCCGGTCGCCCTCACCCGGCGTGCACCCTGGCGCCATCGGCGTCCAGCCGCGGTGGACGACGATCTGGCGGCCGTCGTGGCACAGTTCGATGCGCTCGGCACCTGGCAGGCGCGCCTGCACGAACGCTTCGATGGTCGACGGCAGGCTCACGCGCAGCATCATGGCCTCGCGTGCAGGCGCCGGATGGTCGTCGAGGTGGATGAAGGGGATGAAGGGGGCGGCGAGCATCAGCAAGCGCGAGCCTACCGCGACCGGCTCGGGGGCGTAGTCGGCGCCGCGCAACCAGGTTTGGGCGCGCGCGCGCAGCTCGATGCCATCGCTCAGGTCGCCCCACGCCATCGCCAGCAACTCGATGACCCACTGGTTGCAGTTCTGGTAGCGCAGGCTGAACGGATAGGCGTTGGCGCTGTACTCGGCGGCCAGCAGGCGCAGCGCGCGCGGCGTGTCGAGAACGGTGCGGCGCAGCGTGGCGGCAGCGGCGGGCGGCAGGCGCACGATCGCGATGTAGCCGAGCGCGGGGTCGTCGATCCCCATCGCAAAGCCGGCCAGGCCCTGATCGAAGATGCGCGGGCGGCGCTCGTCGCAGGCATAGTAGAGCTGGCGCGCCGACCAGCTGCCGGCGCTGTCGCGCCAGGCCACGGCGGCGTGCGAGTAGCGGATCGCAAAGCGCGACAGGTCAAGTCCGGAGCGGCTGACGAGGGCGGCGTCGACGTCGCCCAGCTCCTCGCGCACGACGCCGGCAAAACGCAGCAGCTTGTCCTGCTGGCCGGCCGACAACGCGACGCTGCGGTCGCAAAACGCCGACAACGCCGGTGCACCGGATGGATTGGATGCACCGGATGCACCGGATGCACCGGACCGGGCGTGCGCGATGCTCGGTGCCAGCGCTGCTGCCAGCGCCAGCGCGGCGAGCCGTTTCACAGCATGACTTTGCGCGCCGCCAGTTCCTCGTAGACGGTGTCTTCGAGCACCAGGAAAAACGCTTCGCGGGTGTCGGCGTGGGCGAATTCGAGGCCGTACGAGCGGTTCTGCGCGTGCACGAAGTCGCCGCGCGCCAGGCCTTGTCTGGCAAACACCGCTTGCGGCAGGTCGAGCACGATGCGCTGCTGCGATTCGCCCGCCTGCATGGCGACGCGGGTGCTGCCGGCGCGCCCCGGCGTGGGGTCGATGTCAATGATCTGGTAGTTGCCGTCGGCGCGGCGCTCGTTGCCGGTCGAACTGTTGCTCGACCCTGCCAGCGAATTTGATACGCTGCCGCTGGAGGCGGAGCCGGCGCTGGAGGCGGAAGAAGTGCTGTCGGCATGCGCCTGCGTGGCGAGGCCGAGGGCGACGACGACGAGGGCGCCGCGCAAAATGGTCGAAGTGGTCATGGAATCCTTGGGTCAATGGGTGCTGGCGCCAACTGTGCTCAACTGGACGGAGTTGCAAACGAATATAACAGGGAGCACCGCCTGGCGCGCACTTCGGCCGAGATTTGGTGCCGGCCAAGCTCAACCAAACCCGCGCAGCCGCGGTGCGCCGATGACGATACGGTCGCGCCCGCCGCTCTTGGCGGCCGACCCTGCCCGCTTGCTTACTTGCGTCCGCTGCGCGCTATCGGCTTTGGCGCGGCAACCTTGGGCCGGGTCTTGATGGTCGACAGGATCGACGGCCGCACGGTCGACTCCGGCGCGATGAAAGGCGTCGGCGTGCTCGACCGCGCGGTGGCCCGCTTCGGCGCGGCGACGAACTTGTCGAGCGTGCCGGCGCCCGCGGTCTGGCGCTTGCGCTCGCCCGCCGCCAGGCCGCCGTCTTCCGACGCCTGCCAGCTCGGCACCAGGTGCTTGTCGCC
>Ga0326734_1000217_pt1 | contig 16990 bp, 17 predicted proteins | sample 15_GP2_1315_FD_207944 | JGI IMG/M metagenome (GOLD analysis project Ga0326734, IMG submission 207944) | Glacier ice microbial communities from Ngari, Tibet, China - 15_GP2_131.5 | ecosystem: Environmental > Aquatic > Freshwater > Ice > Glacier | place: China: Ngari, Tibet | collected 2018-07-18 | reverse complement strand
CCGCTGCTGCCTACATCGTTTCCTGAGGCTCAGGCAAAGTTTGCGGGCGCCGGGGCAGACAGGAAGCGCTGCTGGACTGCCGCCACCCGTGCCCGGTGAATCCATTCACCGATCTTCGGCCCGCTTTGGCCGGCGGCCAGCGCCTCGGCGGCCACCTGGTCGGTGGCCACGCCCTGGCTGGCGGCCAGGGCCTGCAGCAGCCGGGGCCGCTGCGGGTACAGCACCTCTTCCAGTCCGAGCCGGCCGCGGGCGTCGCATTCGCAGGCCAGCAAAATATCGGCAAAACGCTGCGGCTTGCGAAAGGCATCGCAGCGCTCCAGCAAGCGCACCACCGCCGCCGGGTTGAGTTCGCCGCTGCGGTGGATGTTGCCGTGCTCGCGCGCCACCACATCGGCAATTTCGCGGCAATCGACCGGGACGCGCAGCCGCTGGCAAACGCCCTTGAGCAGGCGGGCGCTGCGCGCTTCATGGCCAATGTGCCGGGGCAGCATGTCGGCAGGCGTGGTGCCCTTGCCCAGGTCATGGCACAGGCAGGCAAAGCGAACCGGCAGCGGGGCGTTCAGCCGTGCCGCCATGTCCAGCACCATCATCAGGTGAATGCCGGTGTCCACTTCAGGGTGGTACTCGGCCCGTTGGGGAACGCCCCACAGGCGGTCGACTTCGGGCAGCAGCTTATGCAGGGCGCCGCAAGCCCGCAGCACCTCCAGCATGCGCGAGGGCTTGTTTTCCATCAGGCCACGCGCCAGTTCCTGCCACACGCGCTCGGGCACCAGGGCATCGGCTTCGCCGTCTTTCACCATGTCCTGCATCAGTTGCTGCGTCTCGGCCGCCACGGAAAAATCGGCAAACCGCGCTGCAAACCGGGCCAGCCGCAAAATGCGCACCGGGTCTTCGCGAAAGGCATCGGTGACATGGCGCAGGACTTTTTGCTGCAGGTCCCGCTGGCCGCCGTACGGGTCGACCAGGGCATCGAAATCAGGCTCAAACAGGCTGTTTGCGCTTTCAGGACGTGCGGGTGCTGCTATTGAATTAATAGTCAAGTCGCGCCGCGCCAGGTCCTGCTCCAGCGTCACGTCGGGCGCTGCGTAGACCTCAAACCCCCGGTAGCCACGTGCCGTGTTGCGCTCGGTGCGCGCCAGTGCGTATTCTTCGTGCGTCTGCGGATGCAAAAACACCGGAAAGTCTTTGCCCACCGGTAAAAAGCCCTGCGCGGTCAAGGCTTCAGGCGTGGCGCCAACCACCACCCAGTCGTGGTCGGTGACCTGCAGGCCAAGCAAGGCATCGCGCACTGCGCCACCAACCATGTAGATTTTCATGCGGGCAAGTTTAAGCGTTGCATTCCGCCGACGTCAGGGAGGCGTTTTGGCTTGCTTTTTGCCAAGCAAGCCAGGGCGGCCCTGTTCTTCAAGTCAAACGCGCCAGTGTCCTACGGCCAGTACCGTCCAGGGCTGCGGCGAACGCAAAGCCGCTTGAACGATCCTCGAAGCCTCCGACGTTTGGCGCATCCGCTGCCAATGCGTCTGGAAACCCCGTCACTTCAACACCCCTTATTGAACCCGCCTGGCGGGGCCTTGCAACATATGGAACTGATCAATCTTCTTCAATGGCCTGCCATGGCCGTCACCGTGGTGGCCGCGTGGTACGTGGCATCGACCCAGGAGGTCAAGCGCAACTGGGGTTTTTGGCTTTTTCTGGTCAGCAACGTGCTTTGGGTTGCGTGGGGCCTGTACTCGAACGCGCCGGCGTTGATCACGCTGCAGCTTTGCCTGGCTGCCCTCAACATTCGCGGCGCCCTCAAGGTCCGCAGCGAACTCAAGGAAAAAAACGCCGTCAAGGCCTGACGCCGCAGGTAATCAACGCTGCAGCCGGTACGGCTCTTCGAAATTGCGAAAGTCATTTTCAGCCATCGCGCCATCAATCCAGGCTTTCACGCCGGGCAGGGCGCTCAGGCGTGCGATGTAGTCGCCAATGTCTGGCGGTACCGGCAGGCCGTAGCTTGAGAGCCGCATGCACACCGGCGCAAAGTAGGCATCGGCAATGCTGAAATCGCCGAACAGCATCGGCCCCCGATGCCGGGCCAGCAACTCGCTCCACATCGAAACCAGGCGTGCCACATCGGCGCGCACCGCGGGCTTGTCGCGCCAGATCAGCTGGCCGATGCTGCGCAGGTCGGCCTCGATGTTCATGGGGCAGGCCGTGCGCAGGGCGCCAAAGCCACTGTGCATTTCAGCGCAAATGCTGCGCGCCCTGGCCCGCTCCTGAACGCCGCGTGGCCAGAGCTGCTGGTCAGGGAAGCGCTCGGCGATGTACTCGGCAATGGCCAGGGTGTCCCAGACCGTGAAGCCTTCGTCGCTCAGCACCGGCACTTTGCCGGTCGGGCTGAGGCTGCCCGCCTGTTTCCTGAATGTCGAGCCTTCATCGAACGAATCGAAGCGGATGACGACTTCTTCAAACTCGATGCCGGCCTGCTTGAGCAGCACCCAGGGCCGCATGGACCAGGAGGAATAGTTTTTGTTGCCGATGTAAAGCTTGAGCATGAATGTCCCCGGTTGGCGTTTAAACGCGGCCTGACGTCTGGCGTTTGGCCATCAGCCCGCTGCGCAAGCCGCGCGCGCCCAGGTAGGTCGGGCCGATGGCGGCCAGCGAAGCCGGCGCAATGTTCAGCGCGTCCAGGCCAGGCAGCTTGCCGCTGGCGATGTTGTCGGTTTTCATGGCGTTCAGGTTGTCGCGGCTGAGGATCGGGTCGCCGGGGGCCAGCTCCATGAAAAATGCCTGCACCCGCGCCAGCGCATCGGGCAGGCCCACCACGGGCCGGCCGTGGCCCTGGTTGACGCCGGCATAGCGGCCGGCCAGCTGCACCAGCTGGCGGAGCGTGAAGACTTCCGGGCCGCAGGCTTCGTAGACCTGGCCAATGGTGGCGCTGTCCTGCAGGCAGCGCACGACCGCGCTGGCCACGTCGCCCACCCACACCGGCTGGAAGCGCGCGCCGCTGCCCGCCAGCGGAATCACCGGAAAAACCTGCTGCAAGCTGGCGAAGGTATTGAGGAACTTGTCGCCGGCGCCAAAGATGACGCTGGGGCGCAGCGCCGTCACGTCCAGCCCCGAGCCCAGCAGCGCGGCCTCACCGCGCGCCTTGCTGCGCTGGTACATCGAAGCCGACTCGAGCGACGCGCCCAGTGCGCTGACGTGCACCAGCCGCCGCACGCCAGCGGCCTTGCAGGCGCGCGCCAGGCTTAAGGGCCACTGCACATGCGCCTTTTGAAAAGCCGCTTCCGAGCCGTGCAAAATGGCAATCAGGTTGACGACCGCATCATGCCCGGCCACCAGCACCGCCAGCGCTGCGCTGTCTTGCAGATCGACCTGCGCCACATCCACCAGCGGCAGCAGCTGCAAATGCCGGGCGCTGCTGCTCCGGCGCGTGGCCACGGTGACGCGGCATTGCAGCTGGTTGAGTTTTTCGCACACCTGGGAGCCGACAAAACCGGTACCGCCAAAGATCAGAACTTTTTTCATGACGTCTAATTTAGCGTGTTTGCCGGGTTTTTCCTGAAAACCTTTTGATATAAGTCTTTTAGACAGTGTTCCGGTGGAGGCCGTTTTCCGGCGCCTCGGGGGCTGCCATGTTTCGCCCTTGGCCTACAGGCTGCGCCAAGCCGCGTTTGCATAATGCAGGAATGAATATTTTTGAAGCATTGCGCATCAGCCACGACACGCAGCGCACGCTGGCAGACAACCTGATCCAGACCCAGGGCGACACGCCCGAAAGGGCGTCGCTTTTCAGCGCGCTGAAAGCCGAACTGGCAGCGCATGCGGCCGCCGAGGAGCGCTTTTTTTACGTGCCGCTGATTGCGCACGACATGACGCAGGAGCCCTCGCGCCATGGCATTGCCGAGCATCACCAGATGGACAAGCTGGTCGAAGCGCTGGAGTCCGCAGACCCGAGTTCCCCGGCCTGGCTGGCGGCTGCCAAGGCACTGCACCACAAGATTTACCACCACCTGGAAGACGAGGAGCACAGCGTGTTCCAGATGGCGGGCAAAGTGCTGGGCGAAGATGAAAAGCTGTCGCTGGCCCTGGCGTACGAAGGCGAATTTGTCTCCCAGCGCCTGAAGGCTTGAAAATTGCCCTGCCCCTCACAGGCGCCAAAAAACGAAAATATTTCAGTGAAAAAGGCTGGCAGTGCTTGCCACGCATGCACATGCAGCTATGAATTTCATGGCTGCAAAGACCGGGTGATTTTCTGCGGCTTGCCTGCATCGTCAATCGCCACGTAGGTCAGGCTGGCTTCGGTGACCTTGATGTAGCTGCCCTGGGCGCGAAAGCGCTCGGCGTAGACCTCGACCTGCACCGTGATCGACGTGGTGCCGATGCGGGTCACGGCGGCAAAGAACGACAAGATATCGCCCACCCGCACCGGCTGCTTGAAGATGAACTGGTTGACCGCCACGGTCGCCATGCGGCCATCGGCATAGCGCGCCGGCACCACCGCGCCCGCCAGGTCCACCTGCGCCATCACCCAGCCGCCAAAGATGTCGCCATTGGCATTGCAGTCGGCCGGCATGGGAATCACCTTGAGCACCAGTTCCTTGTCGGTGGGCAGCTTGCCGTGCAGGGCGCGGGTTTCCGGATCGACGGCGGCGGAGGTGCGCGCAATGGCCCCGGTATGGCCTGGCAAGGCGCTTGATTCAACGGACATAGGCACAATCTCTTGGATTTAAAAAATTCCAACGATTGTGACGTATGCGTTCCCGAGCTTCCACTGCCGATTCCTACCCTGCGCCTGCTGCCACGGCCAACAGTTCCCCGCCAGCGCCTGTCCGTTCCGACTGGGCCACGCTCCAGCGGCTGTTTCCCTACCTCTGGGAATACAAATGGCGCGCCATCGCCGCTTTGAGCTTCATGGTGGGCGCCAAACTGGCCAACGTGGGCGTGCCGCTGCTGCTCAAAGACCTGGTCGACACCATGAGCTTCAAGCCCGGCGACGTGCAGGCCGTGCTGGTCGTGCCCATGGCGTTGCTGCTGGCCTACGGGCTGCTGCGCCTGTCGACCACGCTGTTCACCGAACTGCGCGAACTGGTGTTCGCCAAGGCCACCGAAGGCGCGGCGCGGCGCATTTCGCTGGAAGTGTTCCGCCACCTGCACGCGCTCAGCCTGCGCTTTCACCTGGAGCGCCAGACCGGCGGCATGACGCGCGACATCGAGCGCGGCACGCGCGGCGTGCATTCGCTGATCTCGTATTCGCTCTACAGCATCATCCCGACGCTGATCGAGGTGACGCTGGTGCTCAGCCTGCTGGCGGTCAAGTTCGACGTCTGGTTTGCCGGAATCACCCTGATCGCGCTGGTGTTCTACATCACCTTCACGGTCACCGTGACCAACTGGCGCACGCAGTTTCGCAAGACCATGAACGAGCTGGACTCGTCGGCGCACAGCCGCGCCGTGGATTCGCTGCTGAACTACGAAACCGTCAAGTATTTCAACAACGAGGAATTCGAGGCGACGCGCTACGACGAAAACCTCAAGCGCTACCGCACAGCGGCCATCAAGAGCCAGCGCACGCTGAGCATGCTCAACGCCGGGCAGCAGCTCATCATCGCGTTCGGGCTGGTGGCCATGCTGTGGCGCGCCACGCAGGGCGTGGTCGATGGCCGCATGACGCTGGGCGACCTGGTCATGGTCAACGCCTTCATGATCCAGCTCTACATTCCGCTGGGTTTCCTGGGCGTGATCTACCGCGAGATCAAGCAGAGCCTGACCGACCTGGAGAAGATGTTCAACCTGATGGAGCGCGAGCGCGAGATTGCCGACGCGCCGGATGCGCAGCCGCTGCGGGTTGACGCTTCCCCTGCGGTGCGGTTTGAAAATGTCAGCTTTGCCTACGACCCGGCGCGGCCGATCCTGCACGGCGTGAGCTTTGAAATTCCGCCGGGCAAGACCGTCGCGGTCGTGGGTTCGTCGGGCGCCGGCAAGTCCACGCTGGCGCGGCTGCTGTACCGGTTTTACGATGTGCAGCAGGGCCGCATCACCATTGCCGGGCAGGACATCAAGCAGGTCACCCAGGCGTCCGTGCGCCAGGCCATCGGCATCGTGCCGCAGGACACGGTGCTGTTCAACGACACGGTCGAATACAACATCGCCTACGGCAAGCCCGGCGCGACCCATCAAGACGTGGAAGAAGCCGCCCGGGCCGCCCGCATCCACGACTTCATCGCCTCCACGCCGCTGGGCTACCAGACCATGGTCGGCGAGCGCGGCTTGAAGCTGTCAGGCGGCGAAAAGCAGCGCGTGGCGATTGCCCGCACCCTGCTGAAAAACCCGCCGGTGGTGATTTTTGACGAAGCCACGTCGGCGCTCGACTCGGCCAACGAACGCGCCATCCAGGCCGAGCTGCGCATCACGGCGCAAAACAAGACCACCCTGGTCATTGCCCACCGCCTGTCCACCGTGGTGGACGCGCATGAAATCCTGGTGATGGACGCTGGCCGCATCGTCGAGCGCGGCCACCACGCCGAGCTGCTGGCCGCCAATGGCCGCTATGCCGACATGTGGGCGATGCAGCAGCAGGCCAGCGAGCGGATTCTGGATGAAGTCGGGGTTTAGCGCATATAAATACTGCATAGTTTGCTATTTAAAGTGTAGCAAAATGGATGGCGGAAAGCCGGGGTTTCGAAAGTGTTCCAGCTGGCTTGGCAAGCGTTCCATCACATAATCCGCCATGGAAACCAAATGGCTGGAAGATTTCGTCTCGCTGGCTGAAACCCGGAGTTTCAGCCGCTCCGCGCAACTGCGGCACGTGACCCAGCCGGCGTTTTCGCGGCGCATCCAGGCGCTTGAAGCCTGGGCGGGCACCGACCTGGTGGACCGCAGTTCTTACCCGACGCGCCTGACGCCGGCAGGCCAGACGCTGTACAGCCAGTCGCTGGAAATGCTGCAGGGCCTGCAATCCACCCGCGCCATGCTGCGCGGCCACAATGCCGCCGGGCAGGACTTCATCGAGTTTGCCGTGCCGCATACGCTGGCCTTCACCTTTTTCCCGGCCTGGGTCAGCAGCCTGCGCGACAAGTTCGGCCCCATCAAGAGCCGCCTGATTGCGCTCAATGTGCACGATGCCGTCTTGCGCCTGACCGAGGGCAGCTGCGACCTCCTGATTTCCTACCACCACGACTCGCAACCTTTCCAGCTGGACCCCGGCCGCTATGAAATGGTCATGCTGGGCCGCGAGGTGCTGGCGCCGTTCTGCCGGGCCGGCGCGGCAGGCCAGCCCGCGTTCTGCCTGCCTGGCCACGCTGGCCAGCCGCTGCCTTACCTGGGTTACGCGCCAGGCGCGTACCTGGGCCGCATCGTGGAGCTGATCCTCAAGCAGTCAGGCACGCCCATTCACCTGGACCGGGTCTATGAGACCGACATGGCCGAGGGCTTGAAGGCCATGGCGCTGGAAGGCCACGGCATCGCCTTTTTGCCGCTCAGCGCGGTCACGAAAGAATTGCGCGACCGCCAGCTCGTCAGCGCCGGCAGCCAGCACGCCATGCCCATGGACGTACGCATCTACCGCGAACGGCCCACCTTGAAAAATGCGGGCAAGTCGCATGTTCAGGCCTTGTGGAATTATTTGGCGTCCCGGGCCACTGCGCTGACTGAACTGCCTGCAGAAGAAACCCGGGCAGTGGTTAAATAGCGCGCCTGCAACGCTTGTCGGGCTGGGCCTGAAACTTGCACTTGTTCTGGTGTGCAGACATAAGTTTTGAGCCATGCACGATTTTGGGCATAAAGACAGCTTTTAAGGCTTTGACGTGTTTTCGGCGTGTTAAAAGCGCTTACCTGTGCCTGCCAGCAAGGGCAACTAAGGCAGATATGGCAGGATTGAGCCTCATCAAGCCGGGTAAACCTAGGCATGGCCAGACAGACAATTCTCTAAACTCACCGCTTCATTTTAAGGAAACCTCATGAAACTCAAACTTGCTGCTTTAAGCCTGGCGCTACTCGCCTCGGGCGCAGTTTTTGCCCAGGCGACCGACACCGTTGCCAAAGTAAAAGCCTCTGGCGTTGTCACCATGGGCGTTCGCGATTCCTCGGGCGCCTTGTCGTACACGCTGGGCGATGGCAAGTACGTCGGCTACCACGTTGAGATTTGCAGCCGCGTCATCGCCAACCTTGAAAAAGCCGCCGGCCGCAAGCTCGAAGTCAAATACCAGCCAGTCACTTCGCAAAACCGCATCCCGCTGGTCCAGAACGGCACGGTCGACATCGAATGCGGCTCGACCACCAACAACGCAACCCGCGCCAAGGATGTGGCTTTCCTGCACACCACTTTTGTCGAGGAAGTGCGCATCGCGGTGAAAGCCAATTCCGGGATCACCTCGATTGCCCAGCTCAACGGCAAGAGTGTCGCCACCACGACCGGAACCACCTCGGTGCAGACGCTGCGCAAGAACCAGCGCGCCAGCGGCATCGACTTCAAGGAAATCTACGGCAAGGACCATTCCGACAGCTTCTTGCTGCTGGAGTCGGGCCGCGCCGATGCCTTCGTGATGGACGGATCGATCCTGGCCGGCAACATCGCCTCGGCCAAGAACCCGGCCGATTTCAAGATCGTTGGCGAAGTGCTCAGCGTCGAGCCCATTGCCATCATGGTCCGCAAGGACGATGCGGCGCTGAAGAAAATCGGCGACGACACGATTGACCAACTGGTCAAGGCCGGCGAGATGGCCAAGCTCTACGACAAGTGGTTCATGCAACCCATTGCGCCGAAGAACACCCGTGTCGGCCTGCCCGCCAGCGACAGCGTCAAGGCCGCTTGGGCCTCGCCGAATGACAAGCCGATGGAAGATTACGCCAAGAAGTAACACCGGTCATCAAAATCAACAAACCCCGCTTGTGATTGCGCCGGCGGGGTTTGTTGTTTGACATGCGGAATTTTCATCGGCTAACGAGCAACTACAGGCAGGAGTCACCATGACGTGGGATTGGAAAGTTTTTTTAAATGACGATGGCGGCGGGCGCACCTACCTGGAGTGGATGATGACCGCCTGGGGCTGGACGCTGGCCGTGGCCATCGCCGCCTGGGTCGTCGCCATGGTCGTCGGTGCGCTGATGGGCACCTTGCGCACCCTGCCAAACAGCCCCTGGCTGGTGCGGCTGGGCAATGTCTGGGTCGAGCTGTTTCGCAACATCCCGCTGCTGGTGCAGATTTTCCTCTGGTACTTTGTGGTGCCCAAGATGTTCCCGGCCATGAAAGACGTGCCCGGTTTCGTGCTGGTGGTGCTGGCGCTGGGCTTCTTCACCTCGGCACGCATTGCCGAACAGGTGCGCGCCGGCGTCCAGGCCCTGCCGCGCGGCCAGCGTTATGCCGGCATGGCGCTGGGCTTTACCACCGTGCAGACCTACCGCTACGTGATCTTGCCGATGGCATTTCGCATCATCATGCCACCGCTGACCAGCGAATCGATGAACCTGCTGAAGAACTCGTCGGTGGCGTTTGCCGTGTCGATTGCCGAACTCACCATGTTCGCCATGCAGGCGCAGGAAGAAACCTCGCGCGGCGTCGAGATCTACATTGCCGTCACCGCGCTGTACGCAATATCCGCCTTTGCGGTGAACCGGCTGATGGCGCTGGTTGAAAAGAGAATGCAGATACCGGGCCTGGTTGTGGTCGGCGCTACCGGCGGAGGACACTGACATGTTCGGACTTGACCTGACCTTTCTGAGCTGGGACATCCTGTCCAAGTTCGTCATCAACGGCTTTTTGTTCAGCGTGCAACTGACGGTGGTGGCCACGCTGGGCGGCATCGTCCTGGGCACGCTGCTGGCGCTCATGCGGCTGTCGGGCAACAAGCTGCTGGCGCTTCCCGCCACCATCTATGTCAACGGCATGCGTTCGATTCCGCTGGTCATGGTGATCCTGTGGTTCTTCCTGCTGGTGCCGACGATCATTGGCCGGCCCATCGGGGCCGAGCTTTCGGCCACGATCACCTTCGTCGCTTTTGAAGCCGCCTATTTCAGCGAGATCGTGCGCGCCGGCATCCAGTCCATCTCGCGTGGACAGGTGAACGCCGGGCGTGCGCTGGGCATGACCTACGGGCAGAACATGCGGCTGATCATCCTGCCGCAGGCCTTTCGCAACATGGTGCCGGTGCTGCTGACGCAGACCATCATCTTGTTCCAGGACACGTCGCTGGTCTATGCCATCGGCGCCTACGACCTGCTCAAGGGCTTCACCACCGCGGGCAAGATCTACGGCCGGCCTGAAGAGTCGTACCTGCTGGCGGCCGTGGTTTATTTCGTGCTGTGCTACAGCCTGTCTTACTTGGTCAAGCGGCTCAACAACCGGATTGCCATCATCCGCTGAGCTGGCCACTGTCGGCCACGCTCCAATAATTTTCGACGCGCACTGGAGAAAAAATGATTGAGTTAAAAGAAGTTTCCAAATGGTACGGCGACGTACAGGTGTTGAACAGCTGCAGTACCCGGATTGAAAAAGGCGAAGTCGTCGTGGTGTGCGGGCCTTCGGGTTCGGGCAAGTCGACGCTGATCAAGGTCATCAACGCGCTGGAGCCTTTTCAGAAAGGCCAGATTTTTGTCGACGGCCAGGCTGTTCACGACGCCAAGACCAACCTGCCCAAGCTGCGCAGCCGGGTCGGCATGGTGTTCCAGAATTTCGAGTTGTTCCCGCACCTGAGCGTGACCGAGAACCTGACGCTGGCGCAAATCAAGGTGCTGGGCCGCAAGCCCGACGAGGCCAAAAAGCATGGCCTCAAGTACCTGGACCGCGTGGGCCTGATGCTGCATAAGGACAAGTTTCCCGGCCAGTTGTCGGGCGGCCAGCAGCAGCGCGTGGCCATTGCCCGGGCGCTCAGCATGGACCCGATTGCCATGCTGTTCGACGAGCCGACTTCGGCGCTCGACCCTGAAATGGTCGGCGAGGTGCTGGACTGCATGATGGGCCTGGCCACGGACGGCATGACCATGATGGTGGTCACGCATGAGATGGGTTTTGCCAGGAAGGTCGGCAGCCGCGTGATCTTCATGGACGTGGGCGGCAAGATTCTGGAAGACTGCTCCAAGGACGAGTTTTTCATGCACCCCGAAAACCGCCAGGCACGCACCAAGGAATTCTTGAACAAGATTCTGCAGCACTGAAGCATCCGGCCTTCGCCCATCAAAAAAGCCTCGCAACGCGAGGCTTTTTTGATGATGGATTTCCGTTGCGCGCCTCTTGGTGCCTGCAGATCAGTTGCTTGAAGCGGTGAAAACCGCCAGCGCATTGCCCACCTCGGCTTGCGTGATCCCGGGCGCAATGTCCAGCTTGCCGTGCAAGGCTGCCAAGGCATCCACGCCTTCTTTTTGAAGCGCGGACACCGCCAGCGCCGCTTCCTTGGGGGCATCGAACCCGTGGCTTTGCAGCAGCAGCCGGCTGTCTGCGTCAAGCAGCTTGAAATAGAACTTTCCGTCTTTCTCGCGGTATTGCTTGAAAACCGGAACCGACGTTTTGGCCAATTTGCCTTTGGCGGGAAGCACCGGGGCTGCTGTGAGCTTGCGCAGTCCCACGGCATGGCGCAGTTCAGCCATGAATGGCGTGGCCGCGGCGCGCGCCTTTGCCGCGCCGGCCTGCAGCCATTGCTCGATTTCCTGCGGATGGTCCAGCAGCGACTGGTAGCGCTCGCGCATGGGCGCGACTTCCCGGTCGATCCGTTCAAACAGCACTTGCTTGGCATCGCCCCAGCCCATGCCGCCGGCATAGGCCTTTGCCAGCGCGGCGGTCTCCGGCGCGCTGGCAAAGGCCTGGTAAATCTGGAACAGGGCCGAGCCGGAGGTGTCCTTGGCTTCGCCGGGTGCGCGCGAGTCGGTCACGATGCCTGCAATCAGCTTGCGCAGCTGTTCGCGGGGAGTGAACAGCGGAATCGTGTTGTCGTAGCTCTTGCTCATCTTGCGCCCGTCCAGGCCGGGCAGCAGGGCCACGGATTCTTCAATCTGGGCTTCGGGCAGCACCAGGTGCTCGCCGTAAAGGTGGTTGAAGCGCTGCGCCATGTCGCGCGCCATTTCAATGTGCTGGATCTGGTCGCGCCCGACCGGCACCTTGTGCGCCTTGAACAGCAAAATGTCGGCGCCCATCAGCACCGGGTACATGAACAGGCCCGCCGTGACATCGGCGTCCACGTCGTTGCCGGCGGCCTGGTTCTTGTCCACCGACGCCTTGTAGGCATGGGCGCGGTTGAGCACGCCTTTGCCGGTCACGCAGGTCAGCAGCCAGGTGAGTTCGGTGATTTCCGGGATGTCCGACTGGCGGTAAAACGTCACGCGCTCCGGGTCCAGGCCGGCAGCCAGCCAGCTGGCGGCAATTTCCAGCGTGGAGCGCTGGATGCGCGCCGGGTCGCCGCACTTGATCAGCGCATGGTAGTCGGCCAGAAAATAAAAGCTCTGCACGCCGGGCAGGCGGCTGGCAGCTACCGACGGGCGAATCGAACCGACAAAATTGCCCAGGTGCGGCGTCCCGGTGGTGGTGATGCCGGTCAGGAAACGCTGGGGCGATGCGGAAGGAGTAGGGTTCATACACGAAATACCATCGAAGGCCAACGAAGAAGGGAAGTGGAAAATCAGCCCAGCAGCAGCCGCAGGGGGGAAATCAGCATGCTGATCAGTTTGTAGCCCAGCTCCATGAGCGGGCGAAGCCAAACCGCACCCACCACGCCGGCAATCACCAGGCCCATCACGATGAAAAAGCCCCAGGGCTCAATGCGCGACACCCACTGCGCCTGCTTCCAGGGCAGCAGGCCCACCAGGATGCGCCCGCCGTCCAGTGGCGGCAGCGGAAACAGGTTGAAGGCCCACATGACCAGGTTGACCAGAATGCCGGCTTGCGCCATCTTGACGAAGAAAGGCTCGCTGACCTCCAGGGCCGCCAGCGCCACCAGCAACACGGCCCAGAAAATAGCCTGGACAAAATTGGAAGCCGGGCCCGCCAGGGCCACCCAGACCATGTCTCGTTTCGGGTTGCGCAAGGCATTGAAGTTGACGGGAACCGGTTTGGCATAACCAAACAGGAACGCGCCGGAAGTCGCGAAATACAGCATCAGCGGCATCAGGATGGTGCCTACCGGGTCAATGTGCTTGAGCGGGTTCAGCGTGATGCGGCCCTGGGCATAAGCCGTGTTGTCGCCAAAATGGCGGGCTGCATAGCCGTGGGCCGCTTCGTGCACCGTGATGGCGAACAGCACGGGCAGGGCGTAGAGGGTGACGGTTTGAATCAGGTTGGCAATGTCCATGGCCTGGATTGTGTCAGACGCAACGGCAGCGTTTCACAAGCCCAGCAGCGCCAGAGCGCCCCGGCCCTGCCGGATGACCAGCGGGTCGCCGCCTTCCGCCATGGGCGTCAGGTCAACCACGGTCGTCGGCTCCTTGTGGCAGGCGCCGGCGTCAATGACCGCCGCCAGTTCACGTTCCAGGCTGCCGGTGATGTCTTGCGCATCGCTGAGCGACTCGGTCTCGCCGCGCGGAATCAAGGTGGTGGCCAGCAAGGGTCCGCCGTGGATTTCCAGCAGGGTTTGCAAGGTCTTGTGGTCGGGCACGCGCAGGCCAATGGTCTTGCGCGACGGATGGCTCAGGCGGCGCGGCACTTCCTTGCTGGCTTCCAGAATGAAGGTGTAGGGGCCGGGCGTGGCCAGCTTGAGCAAACGAAACTGCTTGTTGTCCACCCGCGCATAGTGGGACAACTCGCTCAGGTCCCGGCACAGCAGCGTGAGGTGGTGCTTGTCGTCCACCCCGCGGATGCGGCGCAGGCTGTCGGCCGCCGCCTTGTCGTCGAGCTGGCAGACCAGTGCATAGCTGGAATCGGTCGGCACGGCGGCAATGCCGCCGCGCTGGATCAGGGCCACCGCTTGTTTGAGCAGGCGGGCAGGGGGGTTGTCCGGATGGACTTCAAATAACTGGGCCATGGCCGACTTTCAGGTTTCAGGGGCTTGAACAATGGCGCGGCCTTCACGCACCGCCAGCCAGGCGCCTGTTGCGCCGCACACGGCAATCAGGGCCATGCCCAGCAGCGACAGGTCATCCGGGACGTGGGAGAAGGCCAGCCATCCACCCAGCATCGCGAAACCGATCTGGGCGTACAAAAAAGGGGTGAGGGTGGACACGGGCGTGCGGGCATACGCCAGGATCATCATGAAGTGCCCGACGGTGGCCATCAGGCCCATCAGCGCCAGGCCGGCCCACAGCGCCCATGAACCCAGCGAAGTCCAGACAAAGGGCAAGGCCAGCGACGCCAGCAGCATGCCGACCCAGCCGGTGTAGAAATGCATGGCCACCGGGTCTTCGGTGCGGGCCAGGCGGCTGGTCAGGATCTGGAACCAGGCATTCGAGACCACCAGGCCCAAAGGCAGCAAGGTGGCCCAGCTGAAGCCATCGCCGCCCGGGCGAATGATGATGAGCGTGCCCACAAACCCGCCCAGCACCAGCGCCCAGCGCAGCACCGAAACCCGCTCGCCCAAGGTCATCGAAGCCAGCAGGGTCATGAGCAGCGGCGTGATCATGACAATGGCCGTGAACTCGCCCACTGGCATGAACTTGAGGCTGAAAAAGGCCAAAGTGCTGCTGGTCAGCAACAGCACGCCACGCAGGCACTGGAATTTTGGATGCGCCGTGGGCGGCAGTGTCCAGCCCTTCCTGGGGAGCACGGCCAGGGTGGTGGCAATGGCCTGGAACGCGTAGCGAAACCACAGAGCCATGAGCAAGGGGACGCCCAGGGTAACCAGTTTGGTGGTGGTGTCCAGTACGGCAAAGCACGCCACGGCGGCGACCAAGAGCCCGATTCCGGCCAGCAGCCTGGGTGGGGCGCCGACGAGCCCGCTCATGCCTGGATGCGGCTTGCCAGCAATTCCCACACCGGCGTCAAGCCGCCCGGCAGAAAAGGCAGCGTTCCCAGGTCGGTACGGCTTTCGTCGGGGCTGTGAAAGTCGCTGCCGCGCGAGGCTGCCAAGCCGAATTCCTGGGCGGTTTCGGCATATTTCACAAACTCCTGCTTGGTATGGCTGCCGGTGACCACTTCCACGCCGCGCCCGCCATGCGCCTTGAATTCGGTGAACAACGCGTATTCCTCGTTGGCTGAAAAGTTGTAGCGGCCCGGGTGGGCAATCACTGCCAGGCCCTGCGCCTGCGTGATCCAGCCGACCGCGTCCTTCAGGCTGGCCCAGCGGTGCGGAACATAACCGGGCTTGCCTTCGGTCAGGTATTTGCGAAAAACCTCGTTGGTTTCCTTGCAGACGCCGGATTCCACCAGATAACGGGCAAAGTGGGTGCGTGAAATCAGCTCTGGATTGCCGACAAACTTCAGTGCGCCTTCAAAAGCATTTTGAATGCCCACCTTGGCCAGCGATGCCGACATTTCCAGGGCCCGCTGTTCGCGCCCGCCGCGGGTGCGGTGCAGGCCCTGTTGCAAGGCCTCGTCGTCCGGATCAAACCCCAGGCCCACGATGTGAACCGTTTCTCCGGCAAAGGTCACAGAAATCTCGGTACCCGTCAGGTAAGCCATGCCCTGGTCCCGGGCCGCTGCGGCAGCCCGGTGCTGGCCGCTGATTTCGTCATGGTCGGTCAGCGCCCACAACTCGACACCGTTGGCTTTGGCGCGCGCCGCAAGCGCTTCCGGACTCAGGGTGCCGTCGGACACGACGGAATGGCAGTGCAGGTCGGCATTCAGGATATTTTGAGGTTTCACAAGGCGATTTTAGGCTTTCAGGCCCCATGGCGGTGGCGCTGGGCGGTATTTCATGCCGTGCGCGGCCTGGCGGGCTACCAACCCGGCACCGCCCGTTCTGGCAAAAGCTGGTTTTCAAACGTACAGGGCCAGCGTGCGCCAGCCAGCACACGTTCGGTAAGAAAACCTCCATGCCGGCCGGCCTGGCAGCGCCCAAAATAGCAGCGAACGACATAATGGGCTGCAATCAGGGGTGCGCAGCACTTGCCCGGCGCTCTGGCCAGTGGAGCGTCAACTTTTCAAAGTTGAAAAACAGGCAGTTGTCAGTTGCAGCGGCAACAATAGCTTGAATGTCTGCCGTGCAATTTCAGCGCAAGCCGAAATAAGACAGGACGACGCCAATGACGACGACAAGCCCGACGATGTAGATGATGGTGTTCATGATTTCCTCTCTAGGACGCTGGACGCTCCGACATGGGCTCCTTGTGTTGTCACATTATCCCAACCCGGGCAACATCGGGCTGTAGGCAGCCCCACTTAAAAATCGTCGGACAAATCCCTTGCAAATGGCAAGGCTAAATTTCAGCGGCCTCCACCAGAAAGCGAACCCGTTTCACGCCTTGCCATTCGTCCGCATCCAGCCGGAACGCCAGGGTGACACGGGCCGGCAGCGCTTCGGTATGGCCGAACCAGATGCCGTCCACCGGCTGGCCCTGGTGCTTGAGCTTGAGGGCCAGGTGTTTTTCACCCACCAACCGCTGCGACACCACCTCGACTTCTTCGCTGAAGGTGGGCGCGGCAAAGCCCTGACCCCAGACTTCCCGGTGCAGCGTGTCGACCAGGTCGGCGCGGCGGTATTCCGGTGCCAGCGGGCCGTCGGTTTCCAGGCGGCGCGTCAGCGTGGCAGAGTCCAGCCATTCACGGGCAACCTGTTGCAAGCCGTGCTCGAACGCTTCAAAATTTTCTTCGGCAATCGTGCACCCTGCCGCCATGGCATGGCCGCCAAAGCGCAGCAGTACGCCCGGATGGCGCTTGGCAACCAGGTCGAGCGCATCGCGCAGGTGAAAGCCCGGAATCGAGCGGCCCGAACCCTTGAGTTCATGTTCCTTGCCCGGCGCCTGGCTGGCGGCAAACACGAAAGTCGGCCGGTGCAGCTTGTCCTTGAGGCGCGAGGCGACGATGCCGACAACGCCTTCGTGGAAATCAGGGTCAAAGATCGAAATGGCCGGCGGCGGCTCTTCATCTTCGTCAATCATGGCGTCGGCCGCCAGCTGGGCCTGGTCGCGCATGCCGGACTCGATGTTGCGG
>Ga0326734_1000216_pt1 | contig 16990 bp, 16 predicted proteins | sample 15_GP2_1315_FD_207944 | JGI IMG/M metagenome (GOLD analysis project Ga0326734, IMG submission 207944) | Glacier ice microbial communities from Ngari, Tibet, China - 15_GP2_131.5 | ecosystem: Environmental > Aquatic > Freshwater > Ice > Glacier | place: China: Ngari, Tibet | collected 2018-07-18 | reverse complement strand
GACTTTTTCCTCGGACAGCAGGTCGCAGGCGAACTGCTGGTCGTCCGCGATCGGATACATCGCGGGGTCGAGGCGCGGGAACATGTACAGCGCAGCTTTTGGCTTGACGCAGGTAACGCCCGGTATGTCGGTCAGTAATGTGTGCGCCAGGTCGCGCTGTTTCAGCAAACGCCCGCCCGGCCCGACCAAATCGCCAATGCTCTGGTAGCCGCCGAGCGCGGTCTGGATCGCGAACTGGCCCGGCGCGTTGGCGCACAGCCGCATCGAGGCGAGCATGTTGAGGCCGTCGATGTAGCCCTTGGCGTGGCGTTTTTCGCCCGACACCACCATCCAGCCGGCGCGGTAGCCGCATGCGCGGTAGTTCTTCGACAGGCCGTTGAGGGTGACGAACAGGACGTCGTCGGCCAGCGCGGCGATCGACTCGTGCTGCTCGCCGTCGTACAGCGTCTTGTCGTAGATTTCGTCGGCGTAGATGATCAGCTGGTGCTGGCGCGCCAGTTCGACGATTTCCAGCAAGATTTCGCGCGGGTACAGTGCGCCCGTCGGGTTGTTCGGGTTGATGACGACGATCGCCTTGGTGTTGGGCGTGATCTTGCGCCGCATGTCGTCGATGTCGGGGTACCAGCCGGCCTGCTCGTCGCAGATGTAATGGACCGGATTGCCGCCCGACAGGCTGACGGCGGCGGTCCACAGCGGATAGTCCGGCGCCGGCACCAGCACTTCGTCGCCGTTGTTGAGCAGGCCGTTCATCGCCATCACGATCAGCTCGGAGGCGCCGTTGCCCAGATAAATGTCGTCGATCGCCACGCCCGAAATCTGCTTGCTCTGGGTGTAGTGCATCACCGCCTTGCGCGGCGCGAACATGCCTTTCGAGTCGGTGTAACCGGCCGCGTTGTGCATGTTCATGATCATGTCGTGCACGATCTCGTCGGGCGGATCGAAGCCGAACACGGCCAGGTTGCCGATATTGAGCTTGATGATCTTGTGACCGTCCTCTTCCATCTGGCGGGCTTTTTCCATGGCTGGGCCGCGGATTTCGTAGCACACATCGTCGAGCTTGTTCGATTTCAGAATCGGTCGCACAATAATTCCCTGTTCAGTAACACGTCATTGTTGCAGTGTATTGCAATGCGAAAAGTACCCATTTTGCCGAATGCGACCGATTTAATCAACCCGCATCGGGCGGCATCGAACGCAATTTTCCGTTGACCCACGGTGAAAGCGGCCAGATTGACGGCAGGATCGCTGAAATTCGCGCTTTAAAGCCGTTTGTGGCATGCTAACGCCCGCACGCGGTTTGCACGCCGCACCAACCAAGCCCGACTATGAAGCTCCATTCAAGTTCTACCCAACAATACCAGACCGTCACCGGTTATTTTGAAACCGGCGTCGAAATCAATGCCGTGCGGTTCGACACCAGCCTGATCGTGATGCCCGAAACGGCGCCGCGGCCATGGCCGGTCGGCAGTTTCGAGGACCTCACGCAGGCGCACTTCGACGCCCTCGGGGCCGAGTCGCCAGACGTCGTCATCCTCGGCACCGGCGCGCGCCAGCGTTTTGTGCACCCTCGCCTGATCGCCAGCCTGTCGGGCCGGCGCATCGGCGTCGAATGCATGGACAACCAGGCCGCCTGCCGTACCTACAATATCCTGATGGGCGAGGGCCGCAAGGTCACGCTGGCGCTGATCATCAAGGCGCCGGACGCCTGATGAACGAACTGCACAAGAATAAAACCTTCGTCTGGAGCTTGTTTGCCGTTTTTACCTTCATCAGCCTGTATGCGCTGGGCTTGCGCACGCTGGTGCCGCCCGACGAGGGCCGCTACGCTGAAATGGCGCGCGAGATGTTCGTCAGCGGCGACTGGGTCACCACCCGCCTGAACGGCATCAAGTACTTCGAAAAACCGCCGCTGCAGGCGTGGATGAACGCGCTCTCGTTCGCCCTGTTCGGCCTCGGCGATTGGCAGGCGCGGCTGTGGACCGGGCTGTGCGGCATCGGCGGCGTGCTGCTGACCGGCTACACCGGCAGCAAGGTGTTCGGCCCGCGTGTCGGCTTCTACGCCGCGCTGGTGCTTGGTTCCTGCTTCTACTGGGTCGCCTGCGGCCAGATCAACTCGCTCGACATGGGCCTGTCCGGCATGATGACGATCGCCCTGTGCGCCTTGCTGGTTGCCCAGCGTGATGGCGTCAGCGCCCGCGAGCGGCGCACCTGGATGCTGGCCTGCTGGGCCGGCATGGCGCTGGCGGTGCTGTCGAAAGGACTGATCGGGCTGATGCTGCCGGGCGGCGTGCTGGTGGTCTACACCGTCATCACGCGCGACTGGAAGCTGTGGACCCGGCTGCATCTGGGACCCGGCCTGCTGCTGTTCTTCGTTATCGCCACGCCCTGGTTCGTGCTGGTGGCGATCAACAACCCGGAGCAGCCGGCCTTTTTCTTCATCCACGAACACTGGGACCGTTTTTTCCTCAAGGAGCATCACCGCGAACAGGTCTGGTACGTGTTCTTCGTGCTCGCCGCGGTCGGCATGGTGCCGTGGCTCGGCGTGCTGGGCCAGAGCCTGGCGCTCGGCGCCCGGCGCGAAAAACACCTACCCGGCCTGTTCCGCCCGCGCCTGATGCTGCTGGTGTGGGCCGTGTTCATCCTGCTGTTTTTCACCAAGTCGAACTCCAAGCTGCCCGGCTACATCCTGCCGATCTTCCCGGCGCTGGCCCTGCTGGTGGCCAGTTACCTCGACATTGCCTCGCGCCGCAGCCGCATGATCAACGCCGCCCTGGCGGCGATGGTTGGCGTGGCGTTGCTGGCGACGGTGCCGTTCATGACCAGATTTGCCGGCCGCGCCACCGAGGCGGTGCTGTACCAGGCTTACCAGCCATGGGTGCTGGCGGCCGGTGTGGCGGCGCTGGCCGGCGGCGCGCTGGCCTGGTTTTTGGCGCGCCAGACGGTCAACAACGACGCCACGAACCGGCGCGACCTGTCCGTGGTGGTGCTGGCGATCGCCGGTTTCGCCACCACCGAGCTGATTCTGGCCGGCTTCGAGCCGATCGGCCATATGCGCGCCGGCGCCAACCTGCTGCCGGCGATCCGCGCCGAGCTCAAGCCCGACACCAGGATCTACTCGGTCGGCACCTACGAACAGTCGCTGACGTTTTACCTGGGCCGCAGCGTGACGCTGGTCGACTACCGCGACGAATTCGGTTTCGGCCTGCAGCAGCAGCCGCAGCTGGCGATACCGACCGTGACCGCTTTCGTGGCGCAATGGACGCGCGACGCCGCCGTTGGCGTGCGCGACGTCGCCATCATCCGCGCCGACATTTACAACGACCTCAAACAGAAAGGCGTGCCGATGCGCGTCGTCGCGCAAGACGCGCGCCGCACCGTGATCGCCAACGACGTTAGCCCATGAACCTTGCCACTTTCGCCCTCATCATCACCGGCGTGCTGCTCAACGCCGCCGCCCAGCTGCTGCTGAAAGCCGGCACCAACGGCCTGGGCGGCGCGATCCATATCAACGCGCAGAACTGGTTCAGCACCGGCGTGAAGGTGTTCACCCAGCTGCCGATCATCGCCGGCCTTGCCTGCTACGTCATCTCGGTGGTGGTGTGGATCGTCGGCCTGTCGCGCACCGACGTGACGATCGCCTATCCGATGCTGTCGCTCGGCTACGTCGTCAGCGCCGCCGGCGCCTGGATGTTCCTCGGCGAAGCGGTGTCGCTGCAGCGGATGCTGGCGCTTGCCATCATCGTCGCCGGGGTCGCGCTGCTGGCGCGGACCTGAGCTAAGACGCCCCGGGGATGCCCCGGGACGCCTTTGAAACGCTGATAAAATGCGTTTTTCGCGCGCTGCTCGCTGTAGCAAAACACCGTGCCGGCAAAACTGATCAACAAGAAAAATACCAGAGAAATTCAAGAGAAAATCAATGACCGCCCCCCTGCCCTTCCTGCCTTTCTCCCGCCCGACCATCGACGAAGCGACCATCGCCGCCGTGGGCGACGTGCTGCGTTCAGGATGGCTGACCAACGGCGGCCCGAAAGCGGCGGCGTTCGAAGCCGAGCTGTCGGCGTATTTCGGCAATCGCCCGGTGCGCGTCTTCAATTCCGGCACCTGCACGATGGAGATCGCGCTGCGCATCGCCGGCGTCAAGCCCGGCGACGAAGTCATCACCACGCCGCTTTCGTGGGTCGCCACCGCCAACGTGATTCTCGCGGTGGGCGCCACGCCGGTGTTCGCCGACATCGACCCGGTGACCCGCAACATCGACCTGGACAAGCTGGAAGCGGCGATCACGCCACGCACCCGCGCCATCATCCCGGTGTATCTGGCCGGCCTGCCGGTCGACATGGACCGCCTGTACGCGATCGCCGGCAAGCACAAACTGCGCGTGGTGGAGGACGCCGCCCAGGCCTTCGGCTCGACCTGGAAGGGCCGGCGCATCGGTTCGTTCGGCGACTTCGCCTCGTTCAGCTTCCAGGTCAACAAGAACCTGACCACCGGTGAAGGCGGCTGCCTGGTGATGAACACGGAGCAAGAAGCCGCGCTGGCCGAAAAATTCCGCCTGCAAGGGGTTACCCGCAGCGGCGTCGACGGCATCGATGTCGATGTGCTGGGCGGCAAATTCAACATGACGGACATTGCCGCCGCCATCGGCCTGGGCCAGATGAAGACGATCGACGCCGTCAACGCCCACCGGCGCACCCTGGCCGAACACTATTTCCAATGCTTCGGCGCCGGGTTCGAAGAGCGCACTGGCGCCCAGTTGCCGCTGGCCGCGTTCGACACCTCCAACTGGCACCTGTTCCAGCTTGTGCTGCCCGACCGCGGGCCCACCACGCGCGCCGATTTCATGACCCGCCTGAAGGAAGAATACAACGTCGGCACCGGCTTTCACTATGCCGCCATCCACTTGTTTACGCTGTACCGCGAGCGCGGCTTTCATGAGGGCATGTTCCCCGAATCGGAACGCGTCGGCCGCCTGACCGTCACCTTGCCGATGTTCTACGCGATGACCGAAGACGACGTCGCGCGCGTGGTGGACGCCGTCGAAGCGGTGCTGGCAAAATGAGCGCAACGGACACCATGGACACAACAGACACCATAGACACCATGGATACAATAAACTCGGTGAATACGATGAATACGATGAACACGATCAGCCCAACCAGCATCCTGAAACCGGAATTGTCGGTCGTCATCCCGATCTACAACGAGGAAGCCGGCCTGCAGTCGCTGTTCGACCGCCTGTACCCGGCGCTCGACAAGATCGGCATCCCGTACGAGATCGTGTTCGTCAACGACGGCAGCGCCGACAACTCGGTGGCGGTCCTCGCCGAGCAGTTCCGCCAGCGCCCGGACGTCACCCGCGTGATGCTATTTAACGGCAACTATGGCCAGCACATGGCGATCCTGGCCGGCTTCGACGTCACCCGCGGCAACATCATCGTCACCCTTGACGCCGACCTGCAAAATCCGCCCGAAGAGATCCACAAGCTGGTCGAAAAAATCCGCCAGGGCTTCGACTACGTCGGCTCGATCCGCCGCAAGCGCCAGGATTCGGCGTGGCGCACGGTCGCCTCGAAGGCGATGAACCGGCTGCGCTACCGCATCACCAACATCCGCATCACCGACCAGGGCAACATGCTGCGCGCGTACGGGCGCAACGTCATCGACCTGGTCAACCAGTGCGGCGAAGTAAACACCTTCGTGCCGGCGCTGGCCTACAAGTTCGCCCGCAAGCCGACCGAGATCGTCGTCGAGCACGAAGAGCGCTCGGCCGGCGAATCGAAGTATTCGCTCTACAGCCTGATCCGGCTCAATTTCGACCTGATCACCGGGTTTTCGCTGGTGCCGCTGCAAATGTTCTCGATGCTCGGCATGACGATGTCGTTCGCCTCGGCGCTGCTGGTGCTGATGCTGCTGGTGCGCCGCTTCGTTCTCGGCGCCGAAGCCGAAGGCGTGTTCACGCTGTTCGCCATCGCCTTCTTCTTCATGGGCGTGATCCTGTTCGGCATCGGATTGTTGGGCGAATACGTCGGGCGCATCTTCCAGCAGGTGCGGGCGCGCCCGCGCTACGTGGTGCAGACCATCTTGCAGCACGTGCCCGGCAAGGATGCGATCCTCGACCAAGCGGTTGAAAAACGCCAGGTCGGGCGCGAATGAGCGCGCTTGCAACAGGCGCACGGGTCGCACCAACCAGGCGCGCCGTCGTCTTCGCCTACCACAACGTCGGCGTGCGCTGCCTGAAGGTGCTGCTGGCCGGCGGCGTCGACGTGGTGCTTGTCGTCACCCACGAAGACAGCGCCGGCGAGAACATCTGGTTCGAATCGGTCGCAAACCTGTGCCGCATGGAGGGCATCGCCTGCATCACGCCGGCCGACGCCAATGCGCCCGAACTGCTGGCCCAGGTGCAGGCGGCGCGGCCCGACCTGATGTTCAGCTTTTATTATCGCAACATGCTGCCGCAAGCGCTGCTGGCGGTGGCGCCGGCGTTCAACATGCACGGCTCGCTGCTGCCGCAGTTTCGCGGTCGCGCGCCGGTCAACTGGGCGGTGCTGCACGGCGCGTTGGAGACCGGCGCGTCGCTGCACGAAATGACGGTCAAGCCGGACGCCGGCGCCATCGTGGCGCAATCCGCAGTGCCGATCCTGCCCGACGACACGGCCTACGACGTGTTCGGCAAGGTCACCGTGGCGGCCGAGCAGGCCTTGTGGCAGGTGCTGCCGGCGCTGCTGGACGGCAGCGCGCCGCGCGCGCCCAACGACTTGCGCGAAGGCGGCTATTTCGGCGGGCGCAAGCCGGAAGACGGCCGCATCGACTGGTCGCAGCCGGCGCAGCAGGTGTATAACCTGCACCGCGCCGTGGCACCGCCCTACCCCGGCGCGTTTACCGACGTCGCCGGCCAGCGTTACGTGATCGAACGGGCACGATTGTCGCGCCAGGATGGTGGCAAGGCACATGGCAAGTTGCCACCTGGCTTGGCTGTGGTGGATAATTGCATCGTTGGCGTGTGCGGCGATGGCCGCCTGCTGGCCATTTCCAGCCTGCTGGCCGATGGCGTTCGGGTTACCCAACAGCAACTGCAACTGCAACTGCAACAGCAACTGCAACAGCGTCTGGCCAACCCGGCTTGCATTGACGCTGCCGGCAGCGACGCCGACAATACCTGACCGCAATTTCAAGATTCCAAGATTACAAAATTATAAGAAACGAGCAAACCCCATGAAAAAAGTCCTCATCCTCGGCGTCAACGGCTTCATCGGCCACCACCTGTCCAAGCGCATCCTGGAAACGACCGACTGGCATGTGTATGGCATGGACATGCAGTCCGACCGCATCACCGACCTGCTGGACAACGAAGCCTACACCTCGCGCATGCATTTTTTCGAAGGCGACATCACCATCAACAAGGAGTGGGTCGAGTACCACGTCAAGAAATGCGACGTGATCCTGCCGCTGGTGGCGATCGCCACGCCGTCGACCTACGTCAAGGAGCCGCTGCGCGTGTTCGAGCTCGACTTCGAGGCGAACCTGCCGATCGTGCGCTCGGCCGCCAAGTACGGCAAGCACCTGGTGTTCCCGTCGACGTCGGAGGTGTACGGCATGAGCCCGGACGCCGAGTTCGATCCGGAAGCGTCAAGTCTGGTGTACGGCCCGATCAACAAGCCGCGCTGGATCTACGCCTGCTCGAAGCAGCTGATGGACCGGGTGATCTGGGGCTACGGCATGGAAGGGCTCAATTTTACCTTGTTCCGGCCGTTTAACTGGATCGGCGCCGGGCTCGACTCGATCCACACGCCAAAAGAGGGCTCGTCGCGCGTGCTGACCCAGTTCCTCGGCCATATCGTGCGCGGCGAGAACATCCAGCTGGTCGATGGCGGCGAGCAGAAGCGCTCGTTCACCTACGTCGACGACGGCATCGACGCGCTGGTGCGGATCATCGCCAACGAGGGCGGCGTCGCCACCGGCAAGATCTACAACATCGGCAACCCGGTCAACAATTTTTCGATCCGCGAACTGGCCACCATGATGCTCGCGCTCGCCGCCGAGTATCCGGAGTACGCCGACTTGGCCAAAGAGGTCAAGCTGGTCGAGACCAGTTCCGGCGCCTACTACGGCCAAGGCTACCAGGACGTGCAGAACCGGGTGCCGAAGATCGACGCCACCGAGTCCGAACTGGGCTGGACGCCGACCGTGTCGATGGCCGACGCGCTGCGCCACATTTTTGATGCCTACCGCGGCCAGGTCGGCGCAGCCAAAGCGCTGATGGATTGATGATTTGACCCAAGCTCCCGCCACCCCTGCCGGCGCCGGCAAGCCGCTGCTGACGCTCAAGATCGACGTCGACACCTACCGCGGTACCCGTGAGGGCGTGCCGAACCTGGTGCGCATGCTGCGCCGGCATGGCGCTTCAGCGACGTTCCTGTTTTCGCTCGGGCCGGATCACACCGGCTGGGCCTTGCGGCGCGCGTTCAACCCGGGGTTTTTCAAAAAAGTGTCGCGCACCTCGGTGCTGGAACACTACGGCCTCAGGACGCTGATGTACGGCGTGCTGTTGCCGGGACCGGACATCGGCCGCCGCTGCGCCGAGCAGATGCGCGGTGTCGATGCGGCCGGCTTCGAATGCGGCATCCACACCTGGGACCATGTGCGCTGGCAGGACAAGGTGCGCGGCAGCAGCCTGTCGTGGACGTCGCACATCATGCGCTGCGCCGAAGACCGCTTCCGCCAGGTGTTCGGCCGCCCGGCCCACACCCACGGCGCGGCCGGATGGCAGATGAACAATCACGCCTTCGCCGAGCACGACGTCGCCGGCTATGCCTACGCCTCGGACGGGCGCGCCATGCTGGCTGAAGACGGCGCGCTGCTCGACGCCGGCTGCGGCCCGTACCGGCTGCCCGGTTCGCGCTGCGTGCAACTGCCGACGACCTTGCCGACGCTCGACGAATTGCTCGGGCGCAGCATCGACGGCGTGACCATCACCACCGCCAACATCGCCGCCCACCTGCTCAAGCTGACTTCCGGCGCCGGGCGCGACCACGTCTATACCTTGCACGCCGAGCTTGAAGGCCAGAAGCTCGGCCCTGTTTTCGAACAGCTATTGGAAGGTTGGACGGCCCAGGGCTACCAGCTGGCGTCGATGGCGCACTATTACGACAAAATCAAAGACCTGCCCTTGCCCGACCGTACGGTCGCCTGGGGCGAACTGCCCGGACGTTCAGGTGAACTGATCGTGCCCGGGCCCATCGCAGCGCGCCCAGGAGAGAGCCGTGGCTGACAGCCGAACCCCAGCATTCGTATCCATACCCGATTTTTCCGCCGACATGACAGGCAGCAAGGCGTTCCAGCTCGCTGGCCGCCCGGCCCGCTACACGGTGCTGTACTTCTACCCGAAGGACAACACTCCGGGCTGCACCACCGAAAGCATCGCGTTTCGCGATCTGCACCCGCAGTTTCTCGGCGCCGGCGCCGAAATTTACGGCATCAGCCGCGATTCGCTGCGCTCGCACGAAAGCTTCAAATCGAAGCTCGGTTTGCCGTTCGAACTGATCTCCGACCCGCAAGAGTCGGTGTGCCTGCAATTTGGCGTCATGAAGATGAAAAATATGTACGGCAAACAGGTTCGCGGTGTCGAGCGCAGCACGTTTGTAATTGACGCTGAGGGCAAATTGGTGAAAGAATGGCGTGGTGTGAAGGTGCTTGAGCACGCCGATGAAGTGCTGGAATTCGTCCAGCGCCAGCCATAGAATTGGCGGCTTACCGTTGATCAACCTGCTGCAGAACCTCGATTGCATTTGCCTATTTTGAGTCAGAGCGTTTTCCTCCCACATCCTCCCAATCTGGCGGCCTGCCAGCCCGGCGTGTTGGCCGCGACTGACCGCCGCCCCATCCTTGCAGTTCGACCAGGCCGGCGCGACTTGACGCTGCGCCTTGATGCACCGGATGCATCGGCGCGCGCTTCGCTTGCGCCACTACCGCGCCCCTTCGGAATTTTTTTAGATTGATACCCTGATGCCATTGCCAAAACTTCCCACCAAGCCGGCCGCCCTGTTGCTGGCAAAAGATTATCCCAAAGCCGAGCCGCGCAAGAGCGCGGCGCCGCTTGCCGTGCTGGCCCACGCCCTGGATCCGGTCGAGGACTTGATCAGCGGCAAGGCTGTGCCGGCGCCGAAAGCGGCGCGCGGCGCCAAGCCGAAACCGGCTGCAGCGGCAACACTGGCGGCGGCGCCTTCGGCACCCGCCCCCGCTGCTGTCCCGGCAGCGCCGGTGCTGGTGGCGTTGCCCAAGCCAGCCGGCGCCAGCCGCCCTGCGGCGCGCGCCAAGCAATCCGACAACGAACTCGACGCGCCGCACCCGGCCAAGCACAAGCCGGTCGAGGCGGTCATCAAGTCGTCCACCAGCCGCCAGGCCGACAAGAGCGGCACCAGCAAGATGTTCGTGCTCGACACCAACGTGCTGATGCACGACCCGTCATCGCTGTTCCGCTTCGAGGAGCACGACGTCTACCTGCCGATGATGACGCTGGAAGAACTGGACGATCACAAGAAAGGCATGTCGGAAGTGGCGCGCAACGCCCGCCAGGTCTCGCGCACGCTCGACGCGCTGATCGCCAACATCGACGACCATGCGATCGAAGCGGGCATCCCGCTGGCCAAGCTGGGCAACAAGGACGCCAAGGGCCGGCTGTTCTTCCAGACCCGGCTGCAAAACGGCCCGACCCTGCCGGAAGGCCTGCCGGTCGGCAAGGCCGACAATCAGATCCTCGGCGTGGTGCGCAACCTGGAAACCGAAATGCCGGGCCGCGCCATCGTGCTGGTGTCGAAAGACATCAACATGCGCATCAAGGCGCGCGCGCTGGGCTTGCCGGCGGAAGATTACTTCAACGACCATGTGCTGGAAGACACCGACCTGCTCTATTCGGGCATCGTGCAGTTGCCTGACGACTTCTGGAACAAGAACGGCAAGGACATGGAGTCGTGGCAGGAGAACAAGAACGGTTCGTCGTCGACCTTCTACCGGGTCACCGGGCCGACCATTGCAACGTTGCTGGTGAACCAGTTCGTCTTTCTCGAACCGAAGAACGGCGAAGCGCCCTTCTATGGCCAGGTCAAGCAGCTGACGGGCAAGACGGCGGTGCTGCGCACCCTGCGCGACTTCAGCCACAGCAAGAACAACGTGTGGGGCGTCACCGCCCGCAACCGCGAGCAGAACTTCGCGCTGAACCTGCTGATGGATCCGGAATGCGATTTCGTCACCCTGCTCGGCCAGGCCGGTACCGGCAAGACCTTGCTGGCGCTGGCCGCCGGCCTGGCGCAAGTGCTTGAGACCAAGCTCTACAACGAAATCATCGTCACCCGCGTGACGGTGCCGGTGGGCGAAGACATCGGCTTTCTGCCAGGCACCGAGGAAGAAAAGATGTCGCCGTGGATGGGCGCGTTCGACGACAACCTCGAAGTGCTCAACAAGTCCGATTCGGATGGCGGCGAATGGGGCCGCGCGGCAACTCAGGACCTGATCCGTTCGCGCATCAAGATCAAGTCGCTCAACTTCATGCGCGGGCGCACGTTTGTCAACAAGTTCCTGATCATCGACGAAGCCCAGAACCTGACGCCAAAGCAGCTCAAAACGCTGGTCACGCGCGCCGGCCCGGGCACCAAGATCCTGTGCCTTGGCAACATCGCACAGATCGACACGCCGTACCTGACCGAAGGCTCGAGCGGCCTGACGTATGTCGTCGACCGCTTCAAGGGCTGGTCGCACAGCGGCCACGTGACGCTGGCGCGCGGCGAGCGTTCGCGCCTGGCCGATCACGCCAGCGAAGTGCTGTAAGCGCCAGGCACGCCATTACAGCGTAGTTCGCTGCAAAAAAGCCCTGTACGCCGATCAAGCGTACAGGGCTTTTTTTATTGGCGCGGCGACCAGGTCGCGCTCAACTCCACACCCGGTGTCGTACAGACTACCCAGCGCCTCCCCGGCGCTGGCATTGCCGTGCGCGGCTGCTGCCCGGCGAGCGCGACAGCACAGCCATTCGGCGCTCTGGCGCGATTTGCGGTAGCATCTCGCAGCGGCAGACATCGTCAAGCATTGCCGAGCAAAGGACCGCATTGAAAACACCAACTTCCTTTTTCTTTCACCGACTGGCGCTGGGCGCGCTGGCCTGGTCGGTCGGCGGCTTCGGCGTCGCCGAAGCTGCAATTCCGGTGTACGTCTACATGGTCAGGCACGCCTATCCGCACGACACGCAGGCGTTCACCCAGGGCTTGTATATCAAGGACGGCGTGCTGTTCGAGAGCACTGGTTTGAGGGGCAAGTCATCGATTCGCCGGGTGCAGCTCGAAACCGGCCGCGTGCTGCAGAAAAAAGAAGTGCCGGCGGAGTTTTTCGGCGAAGGCATCGCCGCGGTGGGCGACGACATCGTCAGCCTGACCTGGACCAGCAAGGTCGGCTTCGTCTACGACGCCAGAACGTTCGACGTCAAGCGCAAATGGGCCTACGAAGGCGAAGGCTGGGGCCTGACCAGCAACGGCAAGCAGGTCTTCATGAGCGACGGCAGCCCGGTTATCCGCGTGCTCGATCCGAAAACCCTGGCCGAGGTGCGCCGCATGCAGGTCAGCGCCGACGGCAAGCCGGTCGCCAACCTGAACGAACTCGAATGGGTCGATGGCCAGATCTACGCCAACGTCTGGGGCTCGAACGTCATCGCCCGCATCGACCCGGCCAACGGCAACGTCGTCGGCTGGATCGACCTGACAGGACTGGCCGACCCGGCCTGGCCAGGCATGGGGCCGGACGACGTCCTCAACGGCATCGCCTGGGATGCCGGCCGCCGCCGCCTGTTCGTCACCGGCAAACACTGGCCGAAACTGTTCGAGATCGAACTGGTGGAGCGCACCGGCCGCCGCTAGGGACGAAACCTGAAGCGACTACAGGATCCGAGTGCCGAGCCACCAGGCGATCGCCGCCATGAAGGCCGACGCCGGGATCGTGAAGACCCAGGCCCAGACGATGTTGCCGGCCACACCCCAACGCACTGCCGACATTTTTTGCGCCGCGCCGACGCCGACGATGGCGCCGGTGATGGTGTGCGTGGTCGATACCGGCACGCCCAGCGCGTTGGCGACGAACAGGGTGATGGCGCCGCCGCTCTCGGCGCAGAAGCCGCCGACAGGTTTTAATTTTGTGATCTTCTGGCCCATCGTCTTGACGATGCGCCAGCCGCCGAACAGCGTGCCGAAACTGATCGCCGCATAGCAGCAGATGACGACCCAGTACGGCGGCGCATGGTCGGTTGGCAGCACGTAGCCGGCAAAGATGAGCAGCATCCAGATGATGCCGATGGTTTTCTGGGCGTCGTTGCCGCCGTGGCCCAGGCTGTACGCCGCAGCCGACGCCAGTTGCATGCGGCGGAACATGGTGTCGACCTTGCGCGGGGTCGATTTGACGAACACCCAGGAGACGATCAGCATGATGATCGAACCGAGGATGAAGCCGAACACCGGCGAGACGACGATGAATAGCACCGTCTTGAGCAGGCCGGCGCCGAGCAGCGCACCGGTGCCGGCCTTGGCCACTGCCGCGCCGACCAGGCCGCCGACCAGCGCGTGCGAGGACGACGACGGAATGCCGTAGTACCAGGTGACGATGTTCCAGAGGATGGCGCCCACCAGCGCGCCAAAGATCACGTACTGGTCGACGACGAGCGGATCGATGATGTTCTTGCCCACCGTGGCGGCCACCCCGAGCCCGAACACGCCGATGGCGATGAAGTTGAAGACGGCGGCCATGGCGACCGCCGCCTGCGGCTTCAGTACGCCCGTCGACACCACCGTGGCGATCGCGTTGGCGGCGTCGTGAAAGCCGTTCATGAAGTCGAACAGCAGCGCCAGCGCGACCAGAAACCCGAGCACGTAGATGCTCATGTGAATAGTTTGCATGTGGAAGATCCGATTACGCGTTTTCGACGATGATGCCTTCGATGATGTTGGCAACATCTTCGCAGCGATCGGTGACGGTTTCGAGGATCTCGTAGATCGCTTTCAGCTTGATCAGGTTGCGCACGTCCGGCTCGTCGCGGAACAGCTTCGACATCGCCGCGCGCATTACATGGTCGGCGTCCGACTCGAGGCGGTCGATCTCTTCGCAGAGCGCGACGATCTGGCGCGAGTTGTCCATGTTGTGCAGCAGCGCCACCGCCTGCTGGATTTTTTCGCAGCACGCCAGGCACAGTTCGGCCAGCCGCTTCGCTTCCGGCGTGGCCGCCTTCAGGTCGTACAGCGAGACGGTCTGGGCGGCGTCTTCCATCAGGTCGAGGATGTCGTCCATGCGGGTGATCAGCTTGTGGATGTCGTCGCGGTCGATCGGCGTGATGAAGGTCTTGTGCAGCATCTCGACCGTGGCATAGGTAATCTTGTCAGCCTGCTTCTCGAGGCTTTCGATCGCGTGCACGCGGTGTTCGAGGTCGTCGAAATTGGTCATCAAACCGACCATTTCGTGCGCGCCCTTCACGCACAAGGCGGCGTGCTGGTTGAACAGATCGAAAAATTTTCCCTCGGTCGGCATCAAGCGTCCAAACATTGTATTCTCCGTTGAATCGTATTGGAAGTGCTGACAGCGCCGACAGCGCCCGCCTGGACGCAATGCAACGCGCCCCAGGGTGGTCAATCGCCCTGGTACAGCGCAAGGCCGCCGCTGTAATTGCCGAACTTGGTGTACTGGCCGATCCAGGTCAGCCGGACCGAACCGATCGGGCCGTTACGCTGCTTGCCGATGATGATCTCGGCGGTGCCCTTGTCGGGCGAATCCGGGTTGTACACTTCGTCGCGGTACAGGAAGATGATGACGTCGGCATCCTGCTCGATGGCGCCCGATTCGCGCAAGTCCGACATGATCGGGCGCTTGTTGGGACGCTGCTCGAGCGAGCGGTTCAGCTGCGACAGCGCGATGACCGGGCAGTGCAGCTCCTTGGCCAGGCCCTTCAGGCCGCGCGAGATTTCGGAAATTTCCGAGGCGCGGTTGTCGCCCGGCTGGTTCCCTGTCATCAGTTGCAGGTAGTCGACGATGATCAGGCCAAGCTTGCCGCACTGGCGCGACAGCCGGCGCGAGCGGGCGCGCAGCTCGATCGAATTGAGCGCCGGCGTTTCGTCGATGTAGAGCTGGGCGTCGTTCATTTTCTGGATCGCGTGGGTCAGGCGCGGCCAGTCTTCGTCGTTGAGTTTGCCGGTGCGCAGCCGGTGCTGGTCGAGCTGGCCGACCGAACCGAGCATGCGCATTGCCAGCTGGGTGCCGCCCATCTCCATTGAGAACACCGCCACCGGCAGGCCGGACTCGATGGCGACGTGCTCGCCGATGTTGATCGAGAACGCCGTCTTGCCCATCGACGGGCGGCCGGCGACGATCACCAGGTCGCCCGGCTGCAGGCCCGAGGTCATGCGGTCGAGATCGATGAAGCCGGTCGGCACGCCGGTAATTTCGCTCTGGTTGTCGCGCGAGTAGAGCTCGTCGATGCGCTCGACCACCTGGGTCAGCAGCGGCTGGATCGGCACCCAGCCCTGGGCGCCGCGCGAGCCTTCCTCGGCGATGGCGAAAATTTTCGACTCGGCCTCGTCGAGCATCTGCTTGACTTCCTTGCCCTGCGGGTTGAACGCGTTGCCGGAAATTTCGTCAGCCACGGTGATCAGCTTGCGCAGGATGCCGCGGTCGCGCACGATCTCGGCGTAGCGGCGGATGTTGGCGGCCGATGGCGTGTTCTGCGCCATCGCGTTCAGATATTGCAGACCGCCCACCTCCTCGGCCTTGCCCATGTTGGTCAACGCCTCGAAGACGGTAATGACGTCGGCCGGGCGCGCTCCGTTGATCAGCTTGACGAGCTGCTCGAAGATGATGCGGTGGTCGTAGCGGTAAAAATCGTCAGCGTGCATGAAGTCGGCGATGCGGTCCCACGCGGCGTTATCACGCAGCAAACCGCCGATGACGGATTGTTCTGCTTCGATCGAATGGGGCGGAATGCGGAGGGCGTCGACTTGCGGATCGGAGGGGGCGTTCATGGCGCAAATTATACCCGTTTCGGGTGGCCAGACTGCAATAATAGAGTGAAAACCGCGATAAAACCCGGGAGCAAACGGCGCATTCCAGGCGTAAAAAAAGCCGGACAATGTCCGGCTTTTTCAGGTCAACCATGCTTCAGCGTTGGCTGAAACTCAGGCAGCTTCGCCAACGACGGTGATGGTGATTTCCGCCACGACGTCGGTGTGCAGGGCCACGGCAACAGCATGGTCGCCGGTGGTCTTGAGCGGGCCGACCGGCATGCGCACTTGTGCTTTTTCGACTGCAAAACCTTGCTTCGTCAGCGCTTCAGCGATGTCGAAGTTGGTCACGGAACCGAACAGGCGGCCATCGACGCCGGCTTTCTGGGCGATCGTGATGGTCATGCCGCTCAGCTTTTCGCCCTGGGTCTGCGAAGCGGACAGCTTGGCCGCTGCTGCTTTTTCCAGTTCGGCGCGCTTGACTTCGAATTCGGCGATGGCCGACGTCGTCGCGCGGCGGGCCATGCGTTGCGGGATCAGGAAGTTACGTGCGTAACCGTCTTTGACTTTGACGACGTCGCCGAGGTTGCCCACGTTGACGACTTTTTCTAACAGGATGATTTGCATATTATTCTCCAGTGTCTCTGCAGCTTAAGCGTGATGCAGGTCGGTGTAAGGCAGCAGCGCAAGGTAGCGGGCGCGCTTGATGGCGGTGTCGACCTGGCGCTGGTAGTGCGCCTTGGTACCGGTCAGGCGTGCCGGCATGATCTTGCCGTTTTCCTGGACGAAGTCTTTCAGGGTGTCGACGTCTTTGTAGTCAACCTGTTCAACGTGGGCCGCGGTGAAGCGGCAGAATTTCTTGCGCTTGAACAGTGGGTTCTGTTGTTTGCGTTTTTCTTTGAGCTTGAGCTTGTTCTTGTCGAACTTTTTACCGAATGCCATTTGAGGCTCCTGTATCTAAAAATGTGCTCCGCTTA
>Ga0326734_1000215_pt1 | contig 17002 bp, 10 predicted proteins | sample 15_GP2_1315_FD_207944 | JGI IMG/M metagenome (GOLD analysis project Ga0326734, IMG submission 207944) | Glacier ice microbial communities from Ngari, Tibet, China - 15_GP2_131.5 | ecosystem: Environmental > Aquatic > Freshwater > Ice > Glacier | place: China: Ngari, Tibet | collected 2018-07-18 | reverse complement strand
ATTCTACCGCCCCAAATATCAGACAAATTAGAGAAAATAATTGGGATTTTATCCTCAATGTCAAACCCGATGGCAACAAATATTTGTTTAAAATGTGGGAGACCAGAAAGCAATTAAAAGAACGAATCTTCTTTCATACTTGTAAAGAAAATGAGGTCGAATATGAGTTCTCCTACATGAATAATGTTTGTATAAATGAATCAAATTCAGATGTAAGAGTAAACTTTTTACATTGTAAACAAACTGATAAAAAAGGCAAAGTAACCATATTCTCATGGGTAACATCACTTCCAATTATACCCCAAAATATCATGGATATAATGCGGGCTGGCAGGAGTCGTTGGAAGATTGAAAATGAGACTGGGCGGCACTCCGCATTTAATACCCTTAAAAATCAGAGTTATCGCTTTGAGCATAACTATGGACATGGTCAAGAAAATCTATCCTGTGTGTTTGCTCACTTGATGCTATTAGCCTTTTTAAATGACCAAATTATTCAAAAATGTAGTACCAATTTTAAATCCTTGTGGGTAGCTACAAAAACTAAAACAAAACTCTGGGAGATGATTCGTTCTCTGTTCAGAGTCAAAAACTTTAAGAATTTCAAAGAACTCTATGCGGATTTAGGGCTACTTTTTACTGGTTCTAATGTTTTTGGTGGTACTGTTTAAATCCGTTTTTTGAGGCTGCAATTAACAGATTTTCCAGCCAACAGTCTGAGTAAACAAATCCATTTAAGTCTGCTGCCCTACAAAGCAAATGCTGTTTTTTTTACTTTTGGTTATTTTTTGGCAAAATGGTAGAAAATTGTACCCAATCGCCAAAGCTCTAATGGTTAGTTGAGCTGATGATAAATTACCGTGGAAATACTGAGCATTTGATAGAAATTTATCTATCGGTTTTATAGCTCTATCCACCATATTGCTTGTTCTTTTACCCTCACAATCGAAGGATGTGGCAAATAGTTGGACATTATTTTTCATCTTTTCGACTTGAGCTAAAACGGTTAATGAATTAATATTTTTCTTAGCCCATTGATCTATTTGGATGATTTTATGGATAAAATCAGTTTTATTGTCAGCTTTGTAAGCGTCCCAAACTTGATTAAATAGTTCGCTTTTTAAGGGTTCTTTTTTCGAGATACTTCTTATTTTGATATACGAATGTAAAAAACATAAAATAAGTACAATCTCGTTGAATAGCCCTTTCCATGCTTTTCGGGTTGCTGACCAGCCGTCTGTATTTACACTTGTGGGTTGGTAGTTTGGTGAAATATTAAGTGCTTCTTGTTTGAATGTACCGTAACTTTCTTTGAGTCCTTGTTCATTTTCTGTCAGAGATAAATCGGCTCCTAAAATACAATTATCACCCACGGTCATACAAGCGTAAATTTCTTTACCATTTAGAAAGGTAATCTTTTCATCCGCAGTTAGTGATTGAGACAATAAAGCAGGATTCTTAACAGTTGTTCCCACTATACTAAAACGACCAAAATGATTGACTCGGTCTAACCATTTTGATTGGGTATCACCAAAACAGGCTGTAATACTGTCCAAAGATGTCCCACGGAGGTATAACATGATACCTTCTCGACAATCTTCAACTTTCCCGCTCCAATAGGGCATAATAAAACTGGGTTGGATAGCATAAATTTGCCCTAAAAGATTTATTCGACGATAAGGCAAATCCATTTTTTTAGAATACCTAATATCGTGAAGTTGGTAGCTTTTAGATAAATCGGCATCAAAGAGCAATTTGTATTTTTGGTCAAGACCATCAAGCCATTGACGAAAGTAAATAGGGTCTTTTACCGTCTCTAAATACTTCAACTCTGAAATTGGTAATCGAATAATATTCGTCCCTTTTGCTGTTTTTGTTGTTTTTTCTTTACTTGCAGTTCGTTTCCGAACTTTTGGTTCTGATTCTATCACTTGGCTTGATTGGGTTGTTTCGCAAAACAAAGATCAGCCAAGTTTTTTTCATACCACCAAAAACCTTAGAACCAGAAAATTTTATAGTTTTGAAATATCCATACCAATCTTATCTAAAACTGATAAAAATTCAGTTTGGAGCGGAGCTTTTATTATCATTTTTTCTTGCGTAAACGGATGTACGAATCCTAATTCTCGGGCGTGCAGAAGCATGGTGTGCAGGTCAAATTGTTCTTCAAACATTTTGTTATGCTTGCAATCTCCGTAGGTTTTGTCACCAATTAAATAATGTCTCATTTGTGCAAAATGCCTTCTAATTTGGTGCATTCTTCCCGTTTCGGGTGAAATTTCCGCCAATGAATACCTTGATTTTGGGTAACGACTTACTTCAATATCCAGTTCAACTTGTTGCAAACAACGAAAGTGCGTAATAGAATCTTTCATTACTCCTTTCTCATTTTCCAAAGGGCGGTCGGCTGTGCCTTCTTCTGGTAAATATCCTCTAACTAATGCCAAATATTTTTTATCACATTGGCGATTTTCAAACTTCATTTGCATGGCTCTGTCCGCTTCTTTTGATAGAGAAAATAACAGAACACCGCTCGTTTTTCTGTCAATTCGATGGCAAGGATTCACCCAACAATTGAGTTGGTCACGGAGCATTTGAAGGGCAAACACACTTTCATCGGCAGCAATGGGCGAACGATGCACTAATAAATTGTGGGGTTTATTGATGGCAACAATGTGTTCGTCTTGAAAAAGGATTTGGAGTGGAATATCGAGCATTTTTTACACAAAGTTACGGTGCTAATATTTATTCACGATACAACACTCAAAATTCTATTACTTCTTGGCAATTTCAACCGCATACACTTGGTTTTTACCTTCAAAATTAGCTCTAAAAATTATCCATTTCCCATCGGGTGAAAAGTGTACATTTGGCTCAAATTTATAGCCGTGGTGTTTCATATTAACCAATTTCTCCGATATTAATCTATCGCCTTCGGGACGAAAAAGGTAAATCCATTGACCATCTTTGGCTTTGGCAACTTGTCCAATATCACCGCCATCACCCGCAAAAAGCGTTTGGTCGGGTGAAATATTGAAGTGAATTGACCACTCGTCTCGTTGCATTTGGTAACGTTTTTCTACGCCCGTTTCAATATTTGTTCCTGCTAAATAAAAGGTTTGCCCCTTCGGAATTTGTAAATCAAACCAAATCGTTTTACCGTCCCAACTCGGAAATTCGTGTCCCGCAATTTCCATATCAACACTTCTTTTGTGCATCAATTTCACTTGCTGATTTTGAATATCAATTGTCCACATTCTATCCACTTTGTGCCAAGGTCCTTCGTGACAAAACATCAACATATTTGGATTTTTAGGCACAAATTGAATGTGTCCCAACCAAGTATTTTCGTGGTGGATTCGCTTTAATTCGCCCGTTTCGATATTTATCGTAAAAAGGGTGTTCAAAATTTTTGCATCGAAAATTCTATCGAAAAAGTCTTTTTTCTCTGGAAAGTTCTTTAAAATTTCTTTCTCAGTATCACCTGCTTTGTGAGCACCCGCCAAGATTTTTTCATCGGCATTTATCGTTGAAATTGAACCTTTGAAATCAGCAGGAAAAACGTAAACTAAACGAGTTTTTTGCGTAATAATTGAAGTCGCAAAAATGCTATCTCTTCGTTGAAAAAATAACTCGCCCCGTTTCGGAGCAAAGATTTCACCGCCAATCTTACTTCGATTGGTCAATGGTTTATTCTCTAACGTTTTCAGATTAACAGAATACAACATTTTTCCTTCGGGTGTACTGTTGTAAAAAGCCATTAAATCACCCTCTTTTTCCGCTAAAAATGGATTGTTATGAAAGTAAAAACTATCGTTATTGCCTTCTACGCTCGAAAGACGTACCAATTTATGACCAGTATCTTTATCAATCCAAGAATTGGGCATTGGAAAAACTGAGCCAGTTTCAATTACAGGAACCTCTTTTTTACGTTTTTCAATTTGTTTTTCGGTCAATAAAAATTGGTTGATTTTGCAATCTTTCAAAGTTTTTACGCCTTCTACTACCGTTGCCGCATTGAGTTTTGCTCCTGCATAATTGGTGTGTGTATGGTCAATCGGGAAGAAATCAGCTTTCAATTTTGTTTCGTTTGACAATTCGTATTTTACTGAAACCAATTCATTCAAATCTACAAAAAATGCACCTGCCGTTTGAGCCGATTCTGCTGCCCATTTGGTGTAACCATCTCTTGGAATTTTTCCATCTTTCCAAACATTGCGAGGTACGGGTGAAAACACAATTGCGGTGGCTCCTTTTTTGTAAGTTTCGGTGATATATTTTCGCATATACCAACCGTAAGAATGCACGATTTCGTATTTTTTAGTCAGCATATTATCAATTTCTTGGGTTTCCTCGCCCGTTCCTTTAATGCTGCCTCTTGCTCTGGTGCTATCGTTGATGGCTCCGCCGTCATTATGTCCAAATTGCATCATCACGAAATCACCTTTTTTGAGAGTTTTTAAAATTTTCTCCCAACGTCCTTCCGTCAGAAAAGTACGACTACTTCTGCCACCAATGGCATGATTTTCGATATGGATTTTAGTGGTATCAAAATGTTCATGGATGAGTGTTCCCCAACCAAATTGTCCGTCAGTACCTTTTCCAGAACCATTTTTCACGGTCGAATCACCAATAATATAGAGCGTTGATTTATCTTTTTGTTTGGCACTAATTAAGCATAAACAGCTTAAAATCAATAAAATATATATTTTCATGATTTGTTATTTTATTTCATTTTATAAACTTCTGCACCTGCTAAAAGGAAACAGCCAACGCCAAAATCGTCGAAGTTGGGGACTTTGTCAAAAGATAATGGTTGTCCGTCTTTGGGTTCTTTGCCCGTTCCTTGCACGTAACCCAAGAATCCGTTGGGATGCACACAATCTTTCATCATAGCATTTATTGCTTTGGCGACAATTGGCTTGTACGTTTTTTTGCTAATCAAACCTTTGTTAATTCCCCAAGCCATGCCGTAAGTAAATAGGGCCGTTCCCGTTAATTCTTTACCACCAAAATCAGTTTCATCCATCAAACTCACATTCCAAAATCCATCTGTACGCTGTAATGGCACTAAGGCTTTCATCATTTCCAAATACGTTTTCTCGTATTCTGCACGGTGAGGGGCATTTTTTGGCATAATATCCAACACCCGAACCAATGCCGCAACCACCCAGCCATCTCCACGTGACCAGTAGCAACTTTTACCCGCAGGCGTTACATAAGGTGGGTCAAAATCTTTATCTCGATACCAAAGTCCTTCCGTTGGATTGTACAAACCTTTATCGCCCTGCACGTTTTTTGTGTGCATATACATTTCGTACATTTTTTCGTAATAGCGGTCATCTTTATAAATGACACCCAGTTGTGCAAAAACGGGCATTGCCATTTGTAGGGCATCAATCCAAGTCCAATCGTCCTTTTTTTCGCTATTGACCATATTATCCATGCACTCTTTAATGTCCTTGATACGCTCTGGTTTTGGATCAATCAAATACAAATCCATGTAGGTTTGTCCGCAACATTGGTCATCGCCATTTCTAGTTTTTGTCCCATTGCGGAGCCCCCATTTGTGGGCTTCTCCCCAAGCAACGGCATAATCGTAATAGCGTTTTTGCTTATCAATTTTGTAAAGTGCCATGAGTCCTTCGTAATAAACGCCACGAGTCCAAATGTTGCTTGGACGAGTTTTATCGGGCGAATAAATCGGCTTACTTACATCCGACCATTCGGTCATGAAGTAATCATTGGCAGCAGTAATGGCTTTTAACACTTCTACTTTTTTAGGCATATTTTGAGCATCTGAATTGATGCTCAATGCCAATATTATTAACCCGATACTGAGGGTTTTGAAGCACATATACCTTTGTTTTTTCATATCATTTTAAAGTTGGCTAACGCTTGAATTATTCTACTCTTTTACAATCTTTAAAGAATCATTTCCTTTTGTTGATCCTATTTGAATAATATAGTTTCCAGTCGGAATTTTAGCTCCAATTTCACATTCATCTTTACAGTTATTTGTTTCTACTTTTTTGCCATCCATCGTGATAATTGAGTAGGTAAATTTCCCTTCCATCCGTAACAGAAATGAATGTTTAGAGGGATTCGGAAACACCGTTGCTTTGTGCGTAATATTTTCCTCCATACCCGTTACCACTTGCGAACTTTCCTTGCTAACTAACTGGATATTGGGTTTTGGCGGATTTTTCATACCATCACCCAAATAAAAACTTGGATGCGGTGGTTGATTATAAGCCGAATTTTGCCAAGCAATTGCCACCCGATATTGCGGGTCGTGCATAAGCGTATAAATGCGATTCGTTGCTGGAATTGTGGTCGTAAATATTCTTAATGAAGTATTATCGGTTTTTCTAAGAATTACCTCCTCTCGCCAATCGCCCAAAATATCAGCACTCAAACTTGGCGTTGCCTTGGTTCCGTTATTTGAAGAATAATCCGTTGCCGTTAAAATTCGGGTGGATTTTCCGTTCAAATAATCCCATTTATCAATGTGATTTCCGTCCAATAATTCACGAGAAAGGTCAGCATCCCACCATACCGCAAAATTCATGGAAGGCTTGGAAGTTCCAATTTGATTTCCCTTACAATCGTATAAATTTCCAACCGACCCCCAACATTCGTACCCTTTGTAGCGTGGGTCAATATCAATTGCCAAAGCACGTCCAACGTCTTTATTTTCACCATCAACGCCCCAAAGGGGAATTCCTGTTTTAGCATCTCTAAATTCAAGTCCGTAAGCACCATATTTTGATGGGCTTTCATGAGCTTGCCAAATTTCTTGCCCTTCACGGTCGGGGTCCATATCGGTCATGTGGAGTGCATCGCCGTGTCCCAAATGATTTTCATATAACCCTTTCCCGTCATCATCAATGGCACTACTTCCGTTAAAAATTTCGTCTTTGCCGTCACCATCCACATCGCCCACTGTCATTTGATGATTGCCTTGGTATTCGTAATTTTTGTTGTTATTATCACTATCAAAAACCCACCGAGAAGTTAATTTTCCATCTCGCCAATCCCAAGCGGCTCTCACTAAACGAGTATAATAACCACGTCCCATCACAAGGCTTGGACGTTGACCATCTAAATACGCAACAGCGGCAATGTATCTATCAACTCTATTTCCGTAATTGTCTCCCCAACTTTCAACCGTTCCTCGAGCGGGTAGATAATCGGTTGTTGCCATTGCTTCCCCCGTTTGTCCGTTGAAAATCGTCAGAAATTCGGGACCAGAAAGTACATAACCAGCCGTTGTACGATAATCGGCATTGGCATTTCCAATCATTTTCCCCTTTCCATCAATTGTACCATCGGCAGTCTTGCAAGCAATTTCCGCTTTGCCGTCAGAGTCAAAATCATAAACCATAAATTGGGTATAATGAGCGCCAGCACGGATATTTTTACCTAAATCAATTCGCCATAATTGTGTACCATCCATTTTAAGAGCATCTAAATAGACGTTTCCCGTGTAGCCACTTTGCGAATTATCTTTGGCATTAGAAGGATCCCATTTTAAAATTATTTCATATTCGCCATCGCCATCAACATCACCAACACTACAATCATTAGCGTTGTAGGTATAAGTTACTCCATCGGGAGTTGTGCCACCTACGGGAGCTTTCAGCGGAATATCCAAATAGGCTTGCTCCCAAATTTTGGCTTTTTCGGAGTCTTTTTGTTCGAGATTATTTACGACTGCTCGGACAGTATATATGCCTGTATTTTCTGAATTATCAATAAAATTGGTAGTAATTGCTAAAGGTGTACTATTTAACTTTTTACCATCTCGATACACATTAAAAGTCGTTACTTCTGGTTCTGTACCCAATAATCGCCAACTCAAAAATACTTGATTAGGACTTGTACGCACGGCTATTAATCCTCGATTGAGGTTTTCCATATCCCTTTGAGAGAAGCAAAAAAAGGAAGAGAGCAGTAGCAGTATAAATAGTTTTAGGTTCATCAATTTGTTGATTTGTTGAAACATTAACCACCAACAGGGTTTTAAAACCGCTGTCGGAGTTATGTAAAAATCCCAATTTTCTTCTTATTTAATATATTGAGAGGTTAATATTAAGTATCAAATTGCAAACTTTGGACTTGATACTTAATAATAAAATAATGCTTAATTATAGCCCGCATTTTGTTTCCAGAATCCAGGATTAATATTCATCTCATTTAATGGAATTGGAAAAATAAGGTCATTTTCACCAATTGGTTTTGCCAATTTGATAGAATACGTTTGGGCAAAAGCGTTCATTATTTCTATGGCTCTGCCTGTGCGAACTAAATCATGCCAACGCAAACCTTCAGCAGCAAATTCAAAACGGCGTTCTTGTTCCATTGCCAAACGAAATTCTGCTTGTGTTTTAGGCGTAATTGTCATGGCTTTTGCAAATGTGCGAACCCGATTTAAAATAGCATTAGCTTCTGTCAATGAACCTTGTTCGTTTAAAATTTCAGCATACATCAGTAATACATCAGTATAGCGAACAACTGGGAAATTGGTAGAATAATCTCTGTTATTTTGCGGTAAAGCTGAGCCTTTTTCCAAAAATTTAGTAAACTGAACTCTCGTTGATTTAAAGTTAGTTTTTGCGTCAACATAGCCTGTGTCTAAGGTTGCCAATTTTCTAACATCATTCTTTGAATAAGCCGAAACTAACAGAGGGTCAGGTTCCCCATCAAAACCATCAATGGGTTGGTAAGCCGACCACTGCGAAGGATATTGAAATCCCTGAACAGCAGGTACTTGACTTCCTAAACCCAAGCCTCCCGAAAGGTATTGCACCTCAAACGGATTAGACTTATTTTTACCCGCTATCGTGAAGAGGTCTTTGTAGGTTGCGGGGAAGGCAAAATATTTAGCTTCTTGGGCAATGATATCAGCTAATTCTTTTTTCGCTAAATCTAATTTGTCCGCTTGTTTAAGTGGAAATCCTGCCATTGTTAAATATACACGCCCCAATACCGCTTTCGCTGCATATTTAGTGGCTCTGCCTTTATCAGCCAAAGCGTAAGTTTCTGGTAAAATTTGACTTGCTTGTTGAAGGTCATCAACGATTTGTTTATAAACCTCTTCACGGGCATTTCTCGGAGAATTTTTGGCTTGGACAATAGAAATCGTTTTGGTAACCAATGGCACATCTCCCCAAAAACGAACTAAATCAAAATAAGCTAAACCTCTAAAATAACGAGCTTCTGCTTGCATTTGTAGGGCAAGATTACTTTTGAACTTTGTGCTTTTTTCCAATACAATATTTGACCGATAAATAACCGAATACAAATTGGTCCATGCTCCTTGTAAAGCTCCCGTTTGGGAAGATGCTTGAAATAAGCCAATATCAGCCCAATCCCTTTGAGCTCCTCCGCCATTAATTTCACGAGTATTATCAGAACGCACTTCCGAGAGGTACCAATTGGAACTAACGGGTATAATAGCGTAGGAATTATAAATAGCCAACGTAGCTTGATTGAGTTGATACTCATCCACATAAAAATCATTGGCTGTATTATTCGTTAAAGGCGTAATTTGGATAATATCCTCTTTGCAAGAAGTCATCCCTAAACAACCTATCCCTGTGAGTAATATAAATATTTTTTTCATGATTTTTTTATTTTTATTTTCAAAAAGCTCTTTATTATTTTATCCTACCGAGACATCCCCCTACCCCCTTCAAAGGGGGATTAGCATTAGTGCAATTCCCCCTTTGAAGGGGGTAGGGGGATGTCTCGGTGTGTAAATTTGTTTAAAAGGTTTATTTTGAAAAGATTTTTTTTTGGAAATTTACAAATTCAGGTTTAAGCCCAATGAGAAGGTTTTTGATTGTGGATATCCACCATAATCACCACCTTCATTGTTGGCGGCTTCAGGAGTATAACCTCCCGAATAGTTATGCCAGATGAAAGGATTTTCTATGGAAATATAGACACGGGCATTGGTAAACCATTTTTGTTTAGGCACACTGTAACCCACCGTTACATTTTTAACCCTCAAATAATCAGAACTGTATAACCAACGAGTATCATAATAAGCACCCGTTGTGGCCAGCAAACTGGGTGTTATACCATCGCCTGGACTATCGGCTGATTTCCAACGATTTTCCCATTTAGCCAATTTATTATACAAGTAACCCATGCCTGGACGGTCAATTGAGCGACCAATCATTGAATAAATCATGCCTCCTAACTGAGCATTCATCAAAACTGAAAAAGTAAATTTTTGGTACGAAAAATCATTTCGAAAACCAAAAGCAAAGGGAGCTTGCGGATTTCCTTTGATAACACGGTCGTTATTATCAATTATTCCATCGCCATTTACATCACGATATTTGGAATCGCCAGGAACAGTTTTTGCCATTTTTGGTCCAGCATCAACCTCTGCTTGGTTTTTATAAACTCCGATTACGTCATACAATTTAAAGGCAAACAAAGGCTGCCCTACTTCAATAATAGAAGTTAAACCCGAAAAGCCCGTAGCCAGAGGAGTATTATCGTAACCAATACGAATAACTTGGTTGGTATTATAAGAAGCATTGATGGTGGATAGCCAACGTAATTTCCCAAATTCATTTTTAGTATTTAGATTTAGTTCAATTCCTTTATTGAGTATATCTCCCACATTTTGCCAACTTGATGTAAAGCCCGTTAAAGAAGAAACGGGTGCTCTCAGTAATAAATCGGTAGTAGTTCGAGTGTAATAATCAAGGGAACCTTGAATACGTCCTTTCATAATTCCAAAATCTACTCCAACATTATAGCTGGTATTGGTTTCCCAACCCAAATTACGGTTCTCGAACGAACCAGGGGCATACCCTGCATAAATCAAATTGTTAAGGGGATAATTAGCAGTACTTAACAAAGCAAATTGAGCATTTGAAGGAATACGGTTATTTCCCGAAACTCCGTAACTGGCACGAAGTTTTAAGTCAGAAATAAAATCAATATCTTGCATAAATTTTTCTTGCGTAACTTTCCATGCTATTGAAGCCGCTGGAAAAATTCCCCATTGGTTATCTGCTCCAAATTTTGAAGAACCATCTCTTCTTAAACTTGCCGAGAATAAATATTTATCCTTAAAGTCATATTGAATCCGTCCAAAATAAGATAGTAAAGCGGTTTTGTCGGCTGAAATACTGGAAGTAGAAACGGTTGAAGTGGTTTGGTCAAATAAATTTGACCAGTCGTTCGGAAAACGGCTATTGATTTGACGACTACTCGAACCATTCGTAGTTTCAACTGAATAACCCAATAACGTTACGATACTATGGTTCTTAATTTGCTTCGAATAATTGAGTGTTGCTTGACCTAAATAACGAAAACCAAAGGTTTCGGTTCTATCCGATACAGAGGCATAACCTGCATAAGGTACCGTTGCCCAATCTCTGATGGCATTTGTAGGTTGCCAACGATCATTCAAAAATGAATTATTGTCCATCCCACCTAATAATCTAATACTCAATGATTTATTCAGACTTATATCCAAATAAGTATTCGCATTTAGGCGATTGCGTGTACCATTCGTCTGAATACGCTCTAATTGAGCAATTGGACTCCAATATCTTCCTGACCAAGGATAGGTAGGATATGGTTGAGCTCCCGCATAAATTCCCACACCTAAAGGACTAATAGGAGGTTCTTGGATTGCTTGCATGGCAGTATTATCCTTTCCATCAACCGCCCCTGATCCATTAAGCCACTCAATTGAAGGAGCAAGCGTTAAACCAAACTTGAGGTATTTGTTAATTTTAGCATCAATATTAGCCCGTAGCGTTCCCCTTTGGTAACCCGTATTTTTAACGATACCTTGTTGAGTTACATAACTTCCAGAAATACTGAAATTTACATTATCAGTACCGCTTGAAACGGCTAAAGAATAATTATCTAATGTACCCGTATTTCCAAAAAATGCCTCATTCCAGTCCACATAATCTAAACTATCTTTGCCATAAGCCCATTTGGGGTCATACATGTGAGTTGTGTTAGGTGCTGAGAGAGAAGTTCCCAATTCAGAAGCCCTAAATGCCTGTGTATCCGTAGCTTTATAATCTTTTTTCAAAGAAACTCCACGAGCAACCCACGCCTCATCAACGCCTTCTTTGCGTTGTTGAATCCATTGCTCAGGATTCATCATAGCAATTTTCCCTTCCTTTTGCATGACACTTTTCGTAAGATTGAACTGGATGTTCAACTTACCTTTATTACCTCTTTTGGTGGTAATAATTACTACGCCATTCGAACCACGAGAGCCATAAATAGCGGCTGAAGCAGCATCTTTTAAAACATCAATTGACTTTACGTCACCTGGGTTTAAACCTCTGATATCATCCACTGGTACACCATCAATCACATACAACGGATCATTAGAAGAATTAATTGATCCCGCACCACGCACTCGAATTTGAATATCACCGCCAGGTTCACCAGAATTAGTACGAACATCCACTCCAGGTAACTGTCCTGCCAAAGCGTTTTCCAAACGAGAAATGGGTCTTTCTTCAATATCTTTGGCGGATAAACTTGCGGCTGCCCCCGTTAGGTTATTGCGTTTTACTTCGCCATAACCGATTACCACCACTTCCGAAAGACTCATTTCATCGGGTTGTAGCGTAATTGTTAATTGCGTTTGTCCATTAAATGGAATTTCTTTTTTTACGAAACCCACCGATGACACCACCAATATTGCTTTTGGGTTAGCTACTTTGATTGTAAAAACACCGCTTGCATTGGTTGTCGTACCCACCGTAGTACCTTTAATGATTACACTTACCCCAGGTAAGACCTCATTTTTATCTGTAGAAATAACCGTTCCTTTCAACTCTTGGGCAAAAGTCCCGTGGGTGAATAAAACGAAAACCCCCAATAGAAAAATTTGTAGTAGTTTTTTGGTCATTTTTTGAAAATTAAAGTTGAATAAAAAGGTTAATTATTTTTGTGTTAGAATGACACATTGAATACTACAAAGTGCATGCAATAAGTATAAGTTATCAATTAATTACCGTCAGGCTTTAAAACGGATAAAATTGGACTTTCAGGAAAATTCCAACTCTGTAAGTCATCAGGATGGTGAGGGTCAAACATTGAATTTGGTTGTAAATATTTAGCAATAGATAGTTGTATTTTTCTCATTTCTTCAACTATACACTTCGCTAATTGGTAGGCTCCGTAATTGCTAAAATGTGTATCATCAGTAATGGCTTTTTCTTGGTTAGGATACATTCCTGCGGGAACGTGGACAAAGGCTTTTTTAGACAATTCAATGCCCATACTTTCCCAAAGAATTTTGCTCACTGCATTGAGGTCAATCAAAGGGATATTTTCTTCTTGAGCGGTTTGTCGCATTGCCTCTGGAAAATCACCGAGTGTATTGATAATTTGTCCAGCTGAATCAAAATTTCTACGGTGCATAGAGGTTACTAATACAGCAATCCCACCTTTCTCTCGTGTTTTTGTAATGTATTCTTTCAGTAAATTTTTGTATTCAATAAAGGGTCTAAAATCTTTTATTTTTTGATCATTATGGGCAAATTCAATAAATAAATAATCTCCTTTTTTCATTAAGGAAAACACTTTTTCTAACCTATTTTCGCTCACAAAGCTTTTCAACGATTCCCCAGATTCGGCATGATTAGCAATGGCAATTTTATAAGGTTCAAAGAATTTTGGAATCATTTGTCCCCACGCTGAAAACGGCTCTTGTACTTGATCAACAACTGTTGAATTACCCGCTAAAAACACCGTAATTGCCTGTTTATTCGGTTTGATTTCGATACATTCTACCGCAGGATTTTTTCCACAAAACTCAAAAGTTAATTGGTTATCCCAATGCAAATACGTGAGCTCACGGGGTTTTAACTTAACACTTTTAGTATCGTTAATCTTAGCATTTCTTAGGTTTACCGTGAATGTTTTTTTTATAACTTCACCTTGTGGAGTTTGTATTTTTTCAAGTACCAGTCGGCGATTTTCTACTTTGATAGTCGTTTCGTTTGCCTCTTTTTTACTACCCAAATACATCGTTACATCATAGTTTCCTTCGGGTAAATCAAGGGTAAAGAAATGATTATTTGTTCCTTTGATAAAACCATAAGGGCTTTCAGAGGTATAGTTTTTTTCAAGTTCGACTTTTTCAAAACCCTTTATTTCAGAAGTACCAAAATTAAATTTAAGGGGCATTTGGGCTAATGATACGAAAGAGGTTAGTCCAAAAAATAACAGAAAAGTGTATTTCATTTTTTAGGTAATTAGTTATTTCTTCAATAGTTGAACGGAACTATCATTTATCTCAAAAGCCTTATTTTTCAACAACGTAATTACCTCTGAACCAGCCAAAATAACTGGACCATATCCATGGGCTGCAAAAGGACTAATCGGACGATGATAATAAAAAGCAGGGTCAAAACCCATTCCCGTGCCTACACAAGTTCCTTCCACTTGCCCTTTTTCGCTCACTTTGGTAGCAACGGCATTCCATCCCAAAAGTGCCATGGGAGCATAAGCCAGTCCATCTATCCAACCTCTGTTAATGGCTCTGGCAATGGCAAAAGTATAAATAGCGGTTGCGGAAGTTTCCAGATAAGAATCCTCACGATCGAGTAATTGATGCCAAAAACCAGAACCTGACTGATAATTTGCCAAGCCTTTTACATGAGCTTTCAGCAATGCCAAAATTTTAGGACGGTCGGGATGATTTTCGGGTAACACTTCTAATAATTCAACTTTTGTCAGGATTGCCCAGCCATTTGCTCTGGCCCAATGAAACTGCGGATGTTCGGTCATCGCTTCAACCCATCCGTGCATATACACGTTTTTGTCTTTGTTGAACATTTTTTTAGAGAACAACAAAACTTGTTTCGTGGCTTCATCGTAATATTTTTGTTCACCCGTAAGTATTCCCATTTGAGCCAAAGCGGGAATACCCATGAATAAATCATCCAACCAAAGTGCGTTAGGTTGCGGACGATTACGGGCTAAAGTTCCATCTTTTAAACGATGTTCTTTATTTAAAATATAGTCAATGTGAGTATTAATGAGAGGACGAAGATTAGTCTTACTTCCCCCACGAGTTGCTTTAATCATGGCCGCACACATGGCTCCGCAATCATCCAAAGCGTGAGGGGTAAGTAGCCCCCGAAGTGGACTTTTAGTCCCCCAATCGGCATGACTTTCCGTAGTTTTTTGAAAATAAGGAACAGCATTGGCAATGAAAGCTAATCGTTTTTCGGAATATTCTTTGAAACGAGCATCCCCCGTAGCTTGACTTGCCAACAACATCGCTCCGTAAGTAACGCCCCATTCGTAACTAACTAATCTAAAATCACCTTTTTTCAAGGCAGTGTTCTCATCTATTTTTGATAAATCAGTTAAAGTTTCGCCCGTTTTGGAATTAATAAATTCGGCGGGAGTAACGTCATTCAGATAAGCATGAATTTTATCCAAGACTATTTTTACCTCCTCGGTTTTGGGAATTCCATAAGCAATTGGATAATCGGGTTTAAGCAAGTGAAGAGGCGTATTGGAATCATTGGCATTTGTTACGTTGCGTTGAGCAAAAAACAAAGAAACGTTTGTAAAAAAAACAAGAAGTGAGAGTATACATTTTTTCATTTTTAATATTCTTTTGCCTTTTGAATTATTTATGAATCAAACGGTTTTTTAAAGCAAAAGACCTTAATTTCTTAAATAAATTATATTTATTCATCAAAAATAAAAAAAGGCGTTCTGTCAACCGTCCTGTACTCTACTATGTGAAAGTCAACTTTCGCTTACTTTATTATATTTTTAACTGAAAAAAGGCTTTAGTTTATTCACTTTTTTAACCAAAGTGGATACTCTTTTTCCAGTAAATTTTTAGGCCAAGTACCATAATATGCATAGCCCACTCGCCTTTCATTTTCTATTTCGGCAAGCGTATTTTTAGGAATACTATTCCTACCCGCAAAAAAAGGTTTATTGGTTTCAAGGTCATAAAATCTTGCCCAAACCGTTGAATTTAGGTCTTCAATCACAATTCTATCTTTACCTTTTGGCTGACCTGCATCGGGAATATCTTTGATTCTTATTCCCGCAATTTTAGCGTTTTCTAACCACGAAACAGCCGACTGAATCGATTTTCTAATTTCGGGAGAAGGTTTTTCAATGCTCATTAAAAATCGAATAATTCCAACACTTTCATTTCCCGAAATAGATGGTAATTCAAACATTCTGGCTTTGGCGGGTTTCAATGTTTGGCGGTCGTGTTGGGCACACCAAGCCGTTAATTTTCCATTTTGAATAACTTGCGTTTTTAGGATGCAGTTTATGCCTTTTTCTACGGCAATTCTTGCTTTATCAACCAACGATTTATCAATTTTTTCAAAATCATTCGTAAAATCGGCGGTGTATTTCAAAACCCACATTACGTCAATCATAGCATTATCGTTGTAGGTAATATGTTTGTGGTAGCCAATCGAATCTGGATAAAACTGTCCCCAACCACCCGCTGAATTTTGGGCGGTCAATAAATAATCAATGCCTTTTTCAACCGCTTTTAAATAAATAGGGTTTCGTGTTTTTTTGTAAGCCGAAGCCAAACCTTTTATTTCACGGGTGGTTGATTGGTCATCAATGGTAGCATCCATTTGATTTTTTTCTGCTAATAAGGTTGCCTTTAAAGTGACAGAAATAGGCTTTTCGTACTGAATTGGATCGCCGTGTGGTTGTGGAAAACCGCCATTATTGCGTTGATACAATAACATTTTTTCAGCGGTGGAATCAGTAACAATTTGTCCTTGTGATGACATGACTGATAAAACCAAAAATACAATCAGTCCAATAGTTGAAATATTTTTTCTCATTTTTGTACGGGCGTATTCCATACGCTCATTTATGAACGTAAAGGGGCGTATGGAATACGCCCCCACGCATTTTATGTAATAAAATTTACTGGTTCTAATGTTTTTGGTGGTACTGTTTAAATCCGTTTTTTGAGGCTGCAATTAAC
>Ga0326734_1000214_pt1 | contig 17076 bp, 17 predicted proteins | sample 15_GP2_1315_FD_207944 | JGI IMG/M metagenome (GOLD analysis project Ga0326734, IMG submission 207944) | Glacier ice microbial communities from Ngari, Tibet, China - 15_GP2_131.5 | ecosystem: Environmental > Aquatic > Freshwater > Ice > Glacier | place: China: Ngari, Tibet | collected 2018-07-18 | reverse complement strand
GCTGGAAACGCAGACCGAGCAACCACTGGCGCCATAGCAAACGCGCAGGCCGTCCGCTGGCCTTAGCCAAACATATTGCGCCGCACGAAAAATATTCCTGCGTGCCGCCGTCCCGCGGCCTGAACAATTTGCTATCCTGAAGGTGCACACCACCTTATCAATGGGAAGCAACGATGAGCCAGGGCGTACCTCTGACGCTGCACGTCCCGGAGCCTACCGGCCGGCCGGGATGCCCGACCAATTTTTCCTACCTGCGCCTGGCCGCCGCCGGCGCGGCGCCCCGCCCGCCGGTCGATGTGGCGCCGTGTGATACCGCCGACCTTGCCTCGACCCTGGTGCGGGTGCTCGATGACGCAGGCCACGCGGTCGGGCCATGGGCGCCGCACGCCGACAGCGCACTGCTGCGCTTTGGCTTGCGCAGCATGATGAAAACGCGCATTTTTGATGCCCGCATGGTAATTGCCCAGCGCCAGAAAAAAATGTCGTTCTATATGAGTTCGCTCGGCGAGGAAGCCATCGGCACCGCCCACGCGCTGGCGCTGCAGGACGGCGACATGAATTTTCCCACCTACCGCCAGCAAAGCCTGCTGATGGCGAAAAACTGCCCGCTCGTCGAGATGATCTGCCAGTTGCTGTCGAACCAGCGCGATCCGCTCAAGGGACGCCAGCTGCCGGTGATGTATTCGGTGCGCGAAGCCGGATTTTTCACCATCTCGGGCAACCTGGCGACCCAGTTCGTGCAGGCGGTCGGCTGGGCGATGGCGTCGGCCATCAAGGGCGATTCGCGCATCGCGTCGGGCTGGATCGGCGATGGCGCCACCGCCGAGTCGGACTTCAACACCGCCCTCACCTTTGCCCACGTGTACCGCGCGCCGGTGATTTTGAACGTGGTCAACAACCAGTGGGCGATCTCGACCTTCCAGGCGCTGGCCGGCGGCGAGAGCGTCACCTTTGCCGCGCGCGGCGTCGGCAGCGGGATTGCCTCGCTGCGGGTCGACGGCAACGATTTCCTGGCGGTGTACGCCGCCTCGCGCTGGGCCGCCGAGCGCGCCCGCGCCAACCTCGGTCCGACCCTGATCGAATGGGTGACGTATCGCGCCGGGCCGCACTCGACGTCGGACGATCCGTCCAGGTACCGGCCGGCCGACGACTGGTCGCACTTTCCGCTGGGCGACCCGATTGCGCGATTGCGCCAGCACCTGACCGGCCTGGGCCTGTGGTCGGATGCGGAACATGAAGCGACCCGGCAGGAACTGGAAGCGCAGATCGTCGCGGCGCAAAAAGAGGCCGAGCAATATGGCACCCTGGCCGACGGCCGCATGCCGGGCGCGGCGTCGATGTTCGAGGACGTCTACAAGGACATGCCCGAGCACCTGCTCCGGCAACGTCAACAATCGGGAGTATGAAGGGAGTGTCGCGTGCGCAGAGATAACGCAACAAAAACGGTGCCGATGACGATGATCCAGGCGCTGCGCTCGGCCATGGACGTGATGCTCGAGCGCGACCCCAATGTCGTCATCTACGGCCAGGACGTCGGTTATTTCGGCGGCGTGTTCCGCTGCACCGATGGCTTGCAGGCCAAATACGGCACCTCGCGCGTATTCGATGCGCCCATTTCGGAAGGCGGCATCGTTGGCACCGCGGTCGGCATGGCCGCCTATGGCCTGCGCCCGGTGGTGGAAATCCAGTTCGCCGACTATTTTTACCCGGCGTCGGACCAGATCGTGTCGGAAGCGGCGCGCCTGCGCTACCGCTCGGCCGGCCAGTTCACCGCCGCGATGACGATCCGCATGCCCTGCGGCGGCGGCATCTACGGCGGCCAGACCCACAGCCAGAGCCCGGAAGCGATGTTTACCCACGTTTGCGGGCTGCGCACGGTGATGCCATCGAATCCGTACGACGCCAAGGGTTTGCTGATCGCCTGCATCGAAAACGACGACCCGGTGATTTTCCTTGAACCGAAGCGGCTCTACAACGGCCCGTTCGACGGTCACCACGACGTGCCGGTGGTGCCATGGTCGAAGCATCCGCTGGGCGAAGTACCGGAGGGCTACTACACCGTGCCCCTCGATTCGGCCAAGGTGGTGCGCGAGGGTTCGGCGCTGACCGTCATCACCTACGGCACGATGGTGTTCGTGGCGCAGGCGGCCGCGCAGGAGACCGGCGTCGATTGCGACATCATCGATTTACGCTCAATCTGGCCGCTCGACCTGGACACCATCGTCAATTCGGTCAGGAAGACCGGGCGCTGCGCGGTGGTGCACGAGGCGACCCGCACCAGCGGCTTTGGCGCCGAACTGTGCGCCCTGGTGCAGGAACACTGTTTTTATCAGCTCGAAGCGCCCATCGAGCGCGTCACCGGCTGGGACACGCCGTACCCGCACGCCCAGGAGTGGGCGTATTTTCCCGGCCCGGAGCGGGTTGGCGCGGCATTCAAACGGGCGCTGGAGAACGCACATGAATAAAGTAAGCGCAATGGGTATTCATGTGATCAAAATGCCCGACCTCGGCGAAGGCATCGCTGAAGTCGAAATCGTGGCCTGGCGCGTGCAACCGGGCGAACTGGTGACGGAAGACCAGGTACTGGCCGACGTCATGACCGACAAGGCCACCGTCGAAATTCCGTCGCCGGTGCGCGGCATTGTGCTTGCGCTGGGCGGCGCCGTCGGCGCAGCGCTCGCGGTCGGCGCCGAGCTGATCCGGCTGCAGGTCGACGGCGGCGGCAACGCGGTGGCGGACTTGACGCCACCGGAAGCGCCGGCGGCAGCCCATCAAGTGCCGGCGATTGCCGAGGCCGCGCCGTTGTCTGCCAGCCAGGATGCGGCCCCCGCTTCGTGCGCCCCGGGCGAAAAGCCGCTGGCGGCGCCGGCGGTGCGCCAGCGCGCCTGGGACCTCGGGGTCGAGCTCCAGCATGTATCTGGCAGTGGCCCGGCGCGACGCATCACGCACGCTGACCTCGACGCGTACGTCGCACGCGGACATGGCGGCGCGAGCGGTGATGTTGGAGGCAGTGCGGGCGCCAGCGGCCACCGCTACGCCGAACGGCAAGGCGAACATGCGGCGCCGCTGATCGGCCTGCGCCGGAAAATCGCCGAAAAAATGCAGGACGCCATGCGCCGCATTCCCCATTTTAGTTACGTCGAAGAAATCGACGTCACCGAGATCGACGCGTTGCGTCAGCAGCTGAACACGCGCTGGAGCGGCGAACGCGGCCGGCTGACCTTGCTGCCGCTGCTGATGCGCGCTCTTGTGCTCGGCGTGCGCGACTTCCCGCAGGTGAACGCCCGCTTCGACGACGAGGCCGGCATCGTGACCTCGTTCGACGCGGTCCACATCGGCATTGCCACCCAGACCGAGGCGGGGCTGATGGTGCCGGTGGTGCGCCATGCCGAGGCGCGCGATCCCTGGTCGAACGCGGCCGAAGTGGCGCGCCTTGCCACAGCGGCGCGCGCCGGGCGTGCCGTGCGCGACGACCTGTCCGGTTCGACCATCACCCTCACCAGCCTGGGCGCGCTGGGCGGCGTCGCCACTACCCCGATCATCAACCATCCGGAAGTGGCAATCGTTGGCGTCAACCGCATTGTCCTTCGACCGGTCATCCGCGACGACGCAGTGGCGGCGCGCAAGATGATGAACCTGTCGTGCTCGTTCGACCACCGCATCATCGACGGTGTGGTTGCCGCCCAGTTCGTGCAGGCGCTGCGCGGCTACCTGGAATGCCCCGCGATGTTGTTCGTGGAATGAGCCGATTGGCCTCAGCGAGCCCGGCGAGCCGGCCATCACGACATCGGCAACCACTACCCTGCCGGTGATCGGCGGCGGTCCCGGCAGCTGGAGACTGGAGTCCTTGCGGCTGGACATGAACGGCCCGGCGCGCTGCTGAAAAATGTCGCCGCCGCCATCCATGCCCATCCGACCCTCGGTGAAGCGGTGCAGGAAGCGGCGCTGCGGGCGCTCGGGCAGGCGCAGCATGGTTGAATATCTGAATACCTGAGCCGGGCGGGGATCTCGTGAGACGACAAGTTGGGAGACGGCAAGCGCGCAGCGGCAGACGAAATGGGGTGAGGTTCGCCGCCTTCCCGCATTGACCCGCTTTACGCGGTAAAGCGGTTGCCGCTCTTTGCCCGACAGGCGCGATCAAGGGCCGGTCCATTTGCCAGGTATTGCAACGCCGCGCCCTACACTTTGACCGGCACTCACCCTGTCGGATGTCTTCCCGCTTGGCGCCAGCCAAGCAGGCGTGCCATGCCGTGCCAGCAATTGCTCAGCGAGCGGCGGATGCGGCCACTGGCCGACGCAATATAACTTTCGGCACCATGTGATGCAGGGCTTGGTCATACAAGGAAGCTCAGTTACTATTAAAGCTGACAGCACAGAAACCTGACGAAAGTAACCGCACCGAAATCAGCCGCTCCGCACGCAACATCGATCACGGAAAAAAACAATGAAAGCACTTTTTTCGGCTCTGGCCGGAACGCTGGCCGTAACCCTTCTGCCATCGCTGGCTTTTGCCAGCTGCGGCGCTGTATTTTGCACAGTCAACACCAACTGGACCACCCAAAGCGCACTGGTGGAAGCGGGGTCGTCGTACGACCTGCGCTACGAATATATCGACCAGGCGCAGCTGTTTTCCGGCACTGACAGGATCGCCGTGAGCCAGATCCCGCGCCACGACGACGAGGTCAGCACGCTGAACCGTAACTTGGTCGCGACCTACAGCCGCAACTTCGGCGACGGCTGGGGCCTGACGCTGAGCGCGCCTGTTGGGCAGCGCGATCACGTCCACCTGCACAACCACGAAGCGGAACAGGAACGCGAAGCGTGGAATTTTACTGAACTGGGCGACGTGCGCGCGATCGGCCGCTACCAGTTTGCGGCGGTTGGCGACCCGCTCAACCCGAGTACCAGCGGGCTGACGCTGGGCCTTAAACTGCCGACCGGACGCACCCGCGTTACCAATGCAGGCGGTGAACTAGCCGAGCGCAGCTTGCAGCCGGGCACCGGAACCACAGACCTGATAGCCGGCTATTTTTACCACCAGAAGCTGGGCGCGAGCGATGCGTCGTGGTTTGCCCAAGCCCAGTACCAGCATGCCTTGAACAGCCACAGCGAATTCAAGCCGGGCGCGCAACTGGGCGCAGATCTCGGTTACCGGCGCGGCGTTAATGACCAGCTTGGTCTGCTGATTCAACTGAACTTGGTGCACAAGCGCGCCGACAGCGGCAGCGAGGCCGAACCATCCGACAGTGGCTCCCGGTCGGTATTCATCAGCCCTGGTCTGTCGTATGCGGTTTCCGGGAACTTGCAGGTGTACGGTTTTTTCCAGCACCCTTTGTACCGCCGCGTTACCGGAGTACAGTTAAGCGCCGATCGTGCCTTTGTCATCGGGTTGTCGGGCCGGCTCTGAGCAGAAGAAAGCGAATGGTGAAACGCCTGTTGACCGCACTGATACTTGCCACCACGTTGGGGTGCGGTGCGGCTGCGGCGTTCCATCTGACCGACACAAAAGGCGTCGTGCACACGCTGACGGCGTACCGGGGCAAGTGGGTACTGGTCAATGCGTGGGCAACCTGGTGTTCTCCGTGCCTGGCCGAAATGCCGGAACTCGAAATACTGGCCAGATCGCACCCGGACCTCATTGTGCTCGGTCTGGCTGTCGACGGCCAGGATGCGCGCCGGGTAATGCAGTTCGCAGAGCGGCTGCACGTAACCTATCCAATAATCGCCGCCGACGAAGCAGCGCTGCGCCAGTTCAAATTGCGCGCCTACCCCACGAGCATCCTGTACGACCGTTCCGGCACCGCGGTGCTGACAAAGGAAGGCAGAATCACGCGCCAGGACGTGGAAGCGATCATCGGCGGGCCTTCCAAATGAACATGGTTCACTTGGATCGCCGATGGAAAGCGGTGAAGTGATGGATTGTCTCTTGCCTGTTGCAACTGAAGAGAGTTGTGGATTCCAAAACCTCTCGTTCCAGTCCGGACGCTTGTACCGCGATGCTCGAACTACACGACAGGTCTTACAGCCTGTCCTTCGTTCCCAGACTGCATAGTATCGAGTAGGGACCGAGAGCGCCATGCTCGTCATGATGCTCAAGTGCAGACTTGTGGTTTGCGTTATCGATATGCTGCGAAAACATTTCCCAGATACGGGTGAGCAGAATTTTCATTGCGGTTCCTCCTTGATACTGGTGATCGGAAAAGGTTGGGATACCCTCGAGTCGCCCCGATAAACAGTTTATATCGTTTATTTAGTATGTTGGGTAATTATTGTATGATATTGATATTTATTAAGTTTCTCTGCTCTACTCCCGAGGCCTGAAACGCAGCTTCCTGCCCCATAGCCGGCATCTGCGAAAGCGGAATGCGCCCCCCTCTGCGTCGAACTGTCCGCGACATGTTTGCAGGTGATTTCGGGAGCGATTCCGGCTGGTGCAGCGCGAATGTCCGTCACGAGCGGGCATTCGCATTGACATTGACATTGGCATTGGCAGGATCCGGCGCTGCCTGGCCGGCAAGGAAAAATCAATGTCGCGCTCGGCGCCGACCGCGCACCTGGTCGCCGGGGGGATCTGCCTGTGTCCGGAGACGGGCAACGTGGCAAGGGCTGGACAGGCGCGGCAGGAACACGTCGGCCAGCTGGCGCGCGTTGCGTAATCGGACGGTTACCGGCAGATAAAGATTATTTGTATTCGGCCGATCTGTTCCGCAATGTCCAACGCCGTGTTTCATACACTTTTCGTACATTGCACGCACAAAACAAAAAAGGCCTGCAACGAACGTTGCAAGCCTTTGATATATGCTGAATTCTGGTGGGAAGTGGCAGTTTCGAACTGCCGACCCCTGCAGTGTGAATGCAGTGCTCTACCCCTGAGCTAACCTCCCAAATCGGGACGTATTATTGCACGCCGCTGCGAAAACGTCACGACAATTTATGCGGCTGCGTAATTTCTCCAGATGCAATCGCCCTTGACAGCCTTGTCAAGCCCGCCCAGTACGCTTGCGTGCTCGGCGAGCTCGCCGGCGCTGGCGGCCAGCACGAACGTATCGGCCAGCGGCACCACTTCCAGCTGCCCGTTGGCAGACGTGGTTTCTTCTTCCATGTCCATCGACAGGCTGTTCTGGCCGCGCGTCATCGACAGGTAGACGTTGGCCAGCAATTCGGCGTCGAGCAAGGCGCCGTGCAGCTTGCGGTGGGCGTTCGACACGCCATAACGGTCGCACAGGGCATCGAGCGAGTTGCGTTTGCCCGGATGCATTTCTTTCGCGTTGACCAGGGTGTCGATGACGCTCGCGCAATGCTCGGTAAACGTCGGCAGACCGAGCAGCTTGAACTCGGCGTTCAGGAAGCCGAGGTCGAACGGCGCATTGTGGATGATGACTTCGGCGCCCTGGATGTAATCGCGCAACTGCTGTGCGATCTCGGCAAAACGCGGCTTGTCGCGCAAGAACTCGGTGGTCAGGCCGTGCACCGCCAGCGCTCCCTCTTCCGAATCGCGGTCGGGATTGAGGTAGCAGTGGAAGTTATTACCGGTCAGCATGCGGTTGTGCAGTTCGACGCAGCCGATCTCGATGACGCGGTCGCCCGTGCGGGGATTGAGGCCGGTGGTTTCAGTATCGAGGACGATTTGACGCATAGGGTCTCAAGTAAATCAGGCAATGGAGGATGCAGCAAAAGATGCAGCGCGGCAGTATAACAAACCGCTGCGCCCCTACTTGCGCACCGTCTCGACGCCGCGGTTGGCCAGCACGTCGGCGCGCTCGTTGCCGGGATGGCCGTTGTGGCCGCGCACCCAGCGCCAGTCCATCGTATGACCGGCCTGGATGGCGTCCAGGGCCTTCCACAAGTCTTCGTTCTTGACCGGCTCCTTGGCCGCGGTTTTCCAGCCGCGCTTTTTCCAGCCGTGAATCCACTCCGAAATGCCTTTTTGGACGTATTGGCTGTCGGTGTGCAGCACCACTTCGCACGGCCGCGTCAGCGTGGTCAGCGCTTCGATTACGGCGCGCAACTCCATGCGGTTGTTGGTGGTGTTCAGCTCGCCCCCAAAAATTTCTTTCTCGTGCCCGTCGACCGTCAACAACGCGCCCCAGCCGCCTGTGCCTGGGTTGCCTTTGCACGCGCCATCGGTAAAAATTTCTACTTTGCTCATCCTGCGATTCTACTTTCTCGGTTTATTTTCGGTTCGTTGCCGGGACCGTCTGTTGGGACGACACCGATTTTTTGTTCCATGCCGGACCGATGATGGTCATGCCCTTAACGCGCTTGATCGCGTGCACCATGTAGACGGCGCCCAGATACGGCCACCAGCACTGCCCCGATGTTTCCATGAAGGCGAAGCGCTCGAGCCATTTTTCGGTGCGGCAAGGCGGCGCATAACAGCCGAAATGGCTGCGGCTGACGCCAAGATTCAACAATTTTAACCAGTCTTTCATCCGTGGCATAGAAATGAATTCGCCGGCGACGGGCAAATAAGGGTTGCGCGCGATGCGCCCCATGCCTTGGCGCAGGCCCCACAAGCTGGCCGGATTGAAGCCGCAAATGATGAGCTGGCCCTCGGCGATGAGCACGCGCTCGACTTCGCGCAACACCTGGTGCGGCTCGGCGGCAAATTCGAGCACGTGCGGCAGCACCACCAGGTCCAGGCTTTGCGAAGCGAACGGCAAGTCGGTGAAATCGAGGGCCACCATGATCTGTTTGCCCGACGCGGCGATCGCCAGCTGGTCGGCGGTCGACGTACGGGTGGCCGCCTGCCATTTGTTGGGCATGCGGTTGGCGGCCAGTGCGTCGATCTGCGGCACACCGATCTGTACCGCGTTGAAGCCGAAGATGTCGGCCGTTAACTGGTCGAGGCAGGCTTGCTCCCACGCACGCACATAGGCGCCGGCCGGAGTTTGCAGCCAGCCATCGAGCGCTATAATGGACCGTTGTGATGCCACGCTATCCATACCCGCCTTTTTTGTCGATACCATCAAAATGATCAATTTACCGCGCAATACCTTGAACGTGCTGGCCGTTCCCGCGTTCAGCGACAATTATCTGTGGCTGATCCACGATGGCGTCAACGCCGCCGCCGTTGACCCGGGCGACAGCGATCCCATCCTTGCCGCACTGGCCGCCCACGAGCTGACGCTTACCGCCATTCTACTCACCCATCACCATGCTGACCATATCGGCGGTGTGCCGCAACTGTTGCGGCATGCGCCGGTGCCGGTGTTTGGCCCTCGCAACGATCATATCGCGGTGGTCACCGAGCCGCTTGGCGAAGGCGACCGGGTTGCCGTTCCCGGCCTGGCACTGACCTTGCGCGTGCTCGACGTGCCCGGCCATACCAAGGGCCACATTGCCTACGTGCGCGACAGCGGCGAACCCTGGCTGTTTTGCGGCGACACCTTGTTTGCCGGCGGCTGTGGCCGGATCTTCGAAGGCACGCCGGCGCAGATGGCCGATTCGCTCGGCAAACTGGCAGCGTTGCCGGCATTAACGAAAGTGTATTGCGCGCATGAATATACGCTGGCCAATCTGCGCTTCGCCAGCGCGGTCGAGCCCGGCAATCTGCCGTTGCGCGACCGGTTTGCCAGCGACAGCGCGCAGCGCGCCGCCGGCAAGCCGACCGTGCCATCCACCATCGGCATCGAACAGGCCACCAATCCTTTCCTGCGCTATCGGGAGAAGGAGATCGTCGACAGCCTGGTGACGGCCGGCAAGCTCGATGCCGGCGCCGCGCCGCTGGCGGCCTTTACCGCCCTGCGCGAATGGAAAAACATTTTCTGAACTTAACAACTCCTGATGCCGGTACGCGTTGCACTCGGCACGTATTGCATGCGGCGGCACGGCTGCCGGCCGGCCGGCGGCACGCTGCTGGCGTCGGAAAGCGAACAGGCGGTTGCGGATGGGAGTGTGGGATACCAACTTGGCGGCGACCGGATCGATGGCTTGATCCGGTACCTGGACGGGCAGCACAGCGCAAGGCAATGCCGCGCACTGCCTTGCGTTACATCAGATCTCTTGTTACTTCAGATCTCTTGTTACTTCAGATCTCTTCGTACAGCGGCAGGGTCAAAAATTCGGCGAACGACTCGGACGTTGCCATTTCCTCGAAGATCTGCGCAGCGCGGACGTAGGTCGGGTTGTCGCCGTTCGGGGCGTCGACCTTGACCTTTGCCAGCTCTTCCGGAATCATCGCGCGCACCATGTCGGCGGTGACCTTGCGGCCGTCTTCCAGCACGCCTTTGCTCGAACGAATCCATTGCCACACCTGGGAGCGGCTGATCTCGGCGGTGGCCGCATCTTCCATCAGGTTATGGATCGGCACGCAGCCATTGCCCGACAGCCAGCTGCCGAGGTAGTGGACGCCGACATTGATGTTGTAGCGCAGGCCGGCTTCGGTGATCGGCGCTTCCGGCTTGAAGTCGAGCAGTTGCGCGGCCGTCACGTCGACGTCCATGCGCTGCTTTTCGACCTGGTTCGGCTTGTCGCCCAGCACCTTGACGAATTCCGTCATCGCCAGCTCGACCAGGCCCGGGTGGGCAACCCAGCCGCCGTCATAGCCATCGGTGGCGTCGCGCGCCTTGTCGACGCGCACGCCGCCCATCGCAATGTCGTTCTTCTCCGGATCGTTCTTGATTGGAATCAGCGCCGCCATGCCGCCCATTGCCTGCGCGCCGCGGTGGTGACAGGTCTTCAGCAGCAGCAAGGCATACGCGCGCATGAACGGCGCCGTCATCGTCACTTTCGGGCGGTCGGCCAGGCAGAAATCCTTGTCCAGCTTGAACTTCTTGATGCACGAGAAGATGTAATCCCAGCGTCCGGCGTTCAAACCAGCACTGTGTTCGCGCAGTTCGTACAGGATTTCATCCATCTCGAACGCGGCCAGGATGGTTTCGATCAGCACGGTCGCCTTGATGGTGCCCTGCGGCAGGCCAAGTTCGTTCTGCGTCATGATGAAGATGTCGTTCCACAGCCGCGCTTCGAGGTGGGACTCGATCTTCGGCAGGTAGAAATACGGTCCGGCGCCGCGCGCCAGTAGCTCTTTTGCGTTGTGCACCATGAACAGCGCAAAGTCGAAAATGCCGCCGGAAATGCGCTTGCCGTCGACCAGCACGTGCTTTTCATCAAGGTGCCAGCCGCGTGGACGCACGAGCAGCGTGGCAACCTTGTCGTTCAGTTTGTACGATTTGCCCTTTTGTTCCAGCGTGATGGTGCCGCGCACCGCTTGCATCAGGTTGATCTGGCCGTCGACCTGGTTGTGCCAGTTCGGCGTCTGCGAATCTTCCAGGTCGGTCATGTACGCGTCGGCGCCCGAGTTGAGGGCATTGATGACCATCTTGCGATCGGTCGGGCCGGTGATCTCGACGCGGCGGCATGCGAGTGCCTGCGGAATCGGTGCGATCTTCCAGTCGCCGGCGCGGATGTGCGCCGTCTCGGCCAGGAAGTCGGGACGCTCGCCGGCGTCGAGGCGCCGGGCCAGTTCGACCCGTTTGGCCAGCAGTTCCTGACGGCGCGGCTCGAACGCGCGCGTCAGCTTGGCAACCAGCGCCAGCGCCTCAGCGGTAAGGACCTGCTCGAAACCTGGCTCGATGTCTCCGGTAATATCCATACCGGCCGGGGTGGCAATGCTCATGCGTGACTCCTGTTATTGATAAAAAAATAAAATTACTGCTTGGCAAAAACATCCGTGCTGCGCTGCCGTATGACTTCACTTAGCGAGGTCCGGTTGGCGCTTAGGCCGATTTCAAGTATATTCACAAAACAGTAGCTAAACGAGACAATAAGTACATTCATTTGTGCGTTTTTATCACAAATCATCGGAGTCAGACGAATGGACCAGTTTCGCCAGATTTCCACCTTTGTCGAGGTAGTCGCGCGCGGCAGCTTGTCGGCGGCGGCGCGCGCCGAAGGCATTGCTCCGGCCATGATCGGGCGCCGCCTCGACGCGCTTGAAACCCGGCTCGGCGTCAAGTTGCTGCAGCGCACCACCCGCAAGCTTGCGTTGACCAATGAAGGCGCCGCCTTTCTCGAAGACTGCCAGCGCATCCTTGGCGAACTGGCGGAAGCCGAATCGGCCGTGGCCGAGCGCAGCGCGCGCGCCAGCGGCCACCTGCTGGTGTCGGCGCCGGCCGGCTTTGGCCGCCAGCACGTGGCGCCGCTGTTGCCTTCCTTCCTTGCCGAACACCGTGACGTCAGCGTCAACCTGAATCTGAATGACCGCCTGGTCGATGTGGTGGGCGAAGGGGTCGACGTGGCGATCCGGATTGCCAGCTTGTCCGATTCGAGCCTGATCGGCGTCAAGCTGGCGGACAACCAGCGCGTGCTGGTGGGTTCGCCCGCCTACCTGAAGCGGCACGGCACGCCGCATACCCTGGCCGACCTGTCGAGGCACAATTGCCTTGCGATCAGCAGCGAAGGCAGCCAGCGCGGCTGGACTTTTCTCGAGAACGGCAAACAGGTCACGTTGAAATTGGCCGGCAACATGGTATGCAACGACGGCGAAGTGCTGCACGACTGGGCGCTGGCCGGCAAGGGGCTGGCGTGGCGTTCGATGTGGGAAGTAGGGCCGGAGATCTTGGCCGGGCGGCTGTGCACGGTACTCGACCATCACGCGGCGCCCGGCAACGATATTCACGCGGTGTTCGCCCAGCGCCGTCACTTGCCGCTGCGGATCCGCGCATTCGTCGACTTTTTGCGGCATACCTATAATCAGCAGGATTACTGGCGCGCGGCGTAGGGGTAGGCGCTCTGTCGTTCTGTCGTTCTGTCGTTCTGTCGTTCTGTCGTTCTGTCGTTCTGTCGTTCTGTCGTTCTGCCGCTCTGTCGTTCTCGCGAACGCAGACGCGCATGCGCACAACGGCAGCGCCAGCAACGGCAAGCGCACGCATCACCGCCATTTGTAAAACTCCAGGCGAAAAAAAATCCTCGGAAACCGAGGATTTTCTTATTTCGTTGACTCAGCGATTAGATAGGCTGAATGTTCGAAGCTTGCTTGCCTTTTGGGCCAGCGGTTACTTCGAAAGAGACGCGTTGGTTCTCTTGCAAAGATTTGAAGCCGTTCGACTGGATAGCCGAGAAGTGAGCGAACAGATCTTCGCCGCCTTCGTCAGGGGTAATAAAGCCGAAGCCCTTCGAATCATTGAACCATTTTACGATGCCAGTTGCCATTACAATTTCCTATTTCAGTTAAGTTGGGCTTGCGCCCGTTTCAGATCGTTTAAAGAAGCAAGAAAGAAATGACAGACAGACTGCACTTGCTACCTCGAATCCAACGATCCCGTATTATACCCAATAAAACACCAACAACACGAATTGCACGAAATAAAAATGCGTATGGCCCTAAAAATTCCATGCAACAATCTTAAGTGCCCCGTGTTGGCTGTGCAGTGGATTGAATATAAGCTATCGAAGCGGAGCAAGTTTGCGCTATATCAAACGAATTGCCCCGCTTGCATCATTACAGCTGAACATCTTCTCCGCCAGCGCAACTTGCGGGCGAAAAATCCTGATCGCTCAAGCTTGCTGTTCCTCTCACCCTTGCCGCCGCCGGCTCATTTGGTGCCGAAGATGCGGTCGCCTGCATCGCCCAGGCCCGGCACGATGTAAGCATGGTCGTTCAGGTGCGAATCGAGGGCCGCGACGTACAGCTTGACGCCGGGATGGGCTTGCTGAAACACCGTGACGCCTTCGGGCGCGGCAACCAGCGCCAGGAAAATGATCTGTTCATCCTTGACGCCGCGCTTCTTGAGCACGTCGATGGCGTGTACGGCCGAATTGCCGGTCGCCACCATCGGATCGCACAAAATAAAAATCCGGTCGGCCGTGTCCGGCAGGCGCACCAGGTACTCGACCGGCTTGTGGGTGGCCGGATCGCGAAACACGCCGATGTGGCCGACCCGCGCCGACGGCACTAGTTCCAGCAGACCATCGCTCATGCCGATGCCGGCGCGCAGGATCGGCACGATCGCCAGTTTCTTGCCGGCGATGACGGGCGCGTCGATGGTCACCAGCGGGGTGTCGATCGAACGGGTGGTGAGCGGTAGATCGCGGGTAATTTCGTACCCCATCAGCAAGGTGATTTCTTTGAGCAGCTCGCGGAAGGTGCGGGTCGAGGTGTCGCGCTCGCGCATGTGCGACAGCTTGTGCTGGATCAGCGGGTGATCCAGGATGAACAGATTGGGAAAGCGCGGATCGTGTCTCATGGGGGCAGTCGGGTCATTGTCGTGGCTCGTGACCGCATTATCCCAGCCATTGCCTGCCTTGTCCGTAGTTTGACAAATAAATATCGGTTTCGTCCGGTGCCCTGGCCGGCATTGCAGCCGACGTTGATCTGCCCGCAACCTGCCCGGGCGAACGGCTTCGCGGCCGTCCTGGCCGGATATTTCAGCCCGGCCCGGGCCGCCCTCTGGCGATGTCGGGCGTCGCCACCCGCACGTCGCCGCACTGGGCGCGGTGCATCAGCGCGTGGTCCATCAGCACCAGTGCCAGCATCGCTTCGGCGATCGGCGTGGCGCGGATGCCGACGCACGGATCATGGCGGCCGAACGTTTCGACCATCACCGGATTGCCCTCCTTGTCGATCGAGCGGCGCGGCGTGCGGATCGACGACGTCGGCTTGATGGCGATCGACACCGTGATGTCCTGCCCGGTCGAAATCCCGCCCAGCATGCCGCCGGCGTTGTTGCCAATGAAGCCTTGCGGCGTCAGTTCGTCGCCATGCTCGGAGCCTTTCTGCGCCACCGACCTGAAGCCGGCGCCGATCTCGACGCCCTTGACGGCGTTAATGCCCATCATGGCGTAGGCAATGTCGGCGTCGAGCTTGTCGTAGATCGGCTGGCCGAGGCCGACCGGCACGTTGCGCGCGACGACGTCGATGCGCGCGCCGATCGAGTCGCCGGCGCGGCGCAGTTCGTCCATCGCCGCTTCCATCCGCTCGATCAGGGCAGCGTCGCCGCTGGCGGCGAAGAACGGGTTGTTCGCCACGTGCTCCCAGCCGCCGAACGGCACGGCGATGTCGCCCAACTGGCTCATGCAGCCCATGAACACGGTGCCGTACTGCTGTTGCAGCCATTTTTTCGCGATCGCGGCGGCGCCGACGACGGGGGCGGTGAGCCGCGCCGACGAGCGACCGCCGCCGCGCGGATCGCGCACGCCGTACTTGTGCCAGTAGGTGTAGTCGGCATGGCCGGGCCGGAAACTGTCGGCGATGTTGCCGTAGTCCTTGCTGCGCTGGTCTTCGTTCGGAATCAGCAGCGCGATCGGGGTGCCGGTGGTCAGGCCCTCGTGGACGCCCGACAAAATCTGCACGCTGTCGGACTCCTGGCGCTGCGTCACATGGCGCGAGGTGCCCGGCTTGCGCCGGTCGAGGTCAAGCTGGATGTCGGCCGCCGACAGCGCCATGCCGGGCGGACAGCCGTCGACGACGCAGCCGATCGCCGCGCCGTGCGATTCGCCGAAAGTGGTGACGGTAAACAGCTTGCCAAATGAGTTGCCGGACATGGGATGGAAGTGAGTGACGGAAGGTTCAATTCTACCAGTCCCGCGCGCGGCTCGATGGCGGCGGCCCGAAACCGCCCGTGCAGCCGCCTTTGTCGTCGGCCGCCCGGGCAAACGTTATGACAAATTTTATTACTCGGAAGGCAATTTTTTATGCGCAATACATACGGAAGCGTCCCCTGCGGCAAACCGCTATATTCAGGCCGCCCAAACAATGGGTCCATTCCAGGAGAAGCCGCGCATGCCCCCATCAAGTAAGCCCTTGGATGATCTCAAGGACGATCACGACGACCTGGCATTTCTGGAAGATCAAGCGGCAGTCGGCATGGCCAGCCCCGATTGCGCGGTGTGGCGCATGATGATCGTCGACGACGATGTGCATGCGACCGCCACGTTCGCGCTGCGCAGCCTCAAGATGCAGAACCGGCCGCTCGTGCGCGAAGACGACGTCAAGGACCTGATCCTGTTGCGGCAGTTGCAACGCGCTCAGCGATCAGCGATCAGCGATCAGCAATCAGCAATCAGCAATCAGAATCAATCGTCCTGCACCGCCTCAACCGGCCAGTCGCGGATATACGCCTTGAGCATGCGGTTCTCGAAGCTTTGCGCTTCCAGCACGGCGCGGGCGACGTCGTAGAACGAGATCACGCCGAGCAGGGTCTTCGCGTTCATCACCGGCAGATAACGCGCGTGCTTTTCCAGCATGATGCGCCGCACTTCATTGACTTCGGTATCGGGCGTGACGGTAATCGGATGGTCGTCCATGTGCTTGCGCACCGTGCCGGCGCCGACCGAGCCGCTGTTCTTGTGCACTACCTTGATCACTTCGCGAAACGTCAGCATGCCGACCAGGTCGCCGAACTCCATCACCACCAGCGAGCCGATGTCCTTCTCGGCCATGGTGTTGACCGCATCGACCAGCGTCATCTCGGGTGTGGCGGTGTAAAGGATGTTGCCCTTCACTTGGAGTATTTCAGACACTTTCATGATGGCCACCCTTGTTTGCGAATTGAGTTTTCGAATTAAATTTGCGCATCGAGCCTGTCGGTCGATGGTAATCGACAGCGCATTTGCCACGCCGATCACCTTCAACCGGGCGCTTAGTGAATGTATCCTAAGCATAGCAAAAAATCCAGCATCGCAAGAAATCCAGCCGCGGAAGTGGCGTCTTGATAAAAAAGTGATACGATCTGGCCTGTTTTTTGCCACCCGACGAGCCTACCATGAGCGGTCCCCAGTACCCCGGCTTCGACACCTTGTCGCTGCACGCCGGCAGCACCCCCGACCCCACCACCGGGGCGCGTGCCACGCCGCTCTACTTCACGTCGTCGTTCGCCTTCAAGGACTCGGACCACGCCGCGTCGCTGTTCAACATGGAGCGCGCCGGCCATGTCTATTCGCGCATCTCGAACCCCACCAACGCCGTGCTGGAAGAACGCATCGCCGCGCTCGAAGGTGGCGTTGCCGGCATCGCCACCGCCAGCGGCCAGGCCGCCATGCACCTCGGCCTGGCCACGATCGCCGGCGCCGGCTCGCACATCGTCGCCTCGCGCGCGCTGTACGGCGGCTCGCACAACCTGCTGACCTACACGC
>Ga0326734_1000213_pt1 | contig 17091 bp, 29 predicted proteins | sample 15_GP2_1315_FD_207944 | JGI IMG/M metagenome (GOLD analysis project Ga0326734, IMG submission 207944) | Glacier ice microbial communities from Ngari, Tibet, China - 15_GP2_131.5 | ecosystem: Environmental > Aquatic > Freshwater > Ice > Glacier | place: China: Ngari, Tibet | collected 2018-07-18 | reverse complement strand
TTTTGAGCCAAGGCGAGGCGCGTGACGCTGGTGAGAAAGCGGCCAAAGCCACCGCCGACGAATGGCAAAAGACAGCCGACAGCATCAATAACGGCCTGACCGATAGTTTGTTTCGCGCTTTTGAATCCGGCAAAGGATTCTTTAAATCGTTTTGGGATGGAATTAAAAACCTGTTTAAAACGACTGTTTTAAAACTGGCGATTCAGGGCGTTGTCGGCGGCGTTATGGGCGGCACTGGTGGCATAGCAAGCGCGGCATCTTCGTTGCTGGGCGGCGGTGGTGCAGGCGGTTTAAGCGGCATTGGCAACCTGCTTGGCTCTGGTGTAGCCAGCGCCATCACGGGCGGCTTGTCGGCTGGTTTTGGTGGCTTGGCTGGCTCAATCGGCAGCTTGTTTGGCGCGGCGGGTACTGGTGCAACTTTGGGCGGCTCATTGTCGGCGGGCAGTATTGCGCTAGGTGCGGGCAATATTGCTGGAGGATTAGCCACAATCGTCGGTGCGCTTGGCCCTATCGCCTTGGGTATTGGTGCGGTTGCTTCGCTTTTAATGGGCAAACAGGACAAACGCTTTGGCTCGCAATATGAGTATGTCGCGGGCAGCGAAACCCGGATCGCTGGCGGGCCTAACAAGGGCGTTGACTACGGCAATCAAAAGCAAGCGCAAGACGTTGTGATCGGCACGATCAACAGCTTACTCATGCGCGTAGGTAGCTCGCAGCAAGTTGGCAACTTCGCCAGCGGTTTTGAGTCATCCGAAAAAGGCAAGGGCTTTAGCTACGCGGGTGGCACATTCGCTAACGGCGTGACATTCGGACAAGGTGCTACAGGGTTGGGCTTTCAAAACAATCGCGGATCAAAGACCCCCGAACAAGCTATCGCTGAATATAAAGACGAGCTTATCCAGGCAACGCTCCAAGCTTTGCAAGCCGCGACAGACCTGCCAAAAGTCATTGCGGATCAGCTTAAAGATGTCAACATTGACGCGCTATCCGGCGATGCGCTGAAAAACTTTGCCGCTGCCATTGACAAGCAAATCACCGAAGTAGAAAGCTTCCGCACAGCCGTGCAGGGCTTACCCTTCGCAGCGTTGCGAGACCTCAGCTTCGACGCCGCTGCAGGATTGATTGCTGCCGGTGGTGGGCTTGAGGCGCTATCCAGCAAGCTCGGGGCGTATTACGAAAACTTCTACGGCGAAGAGGAAAAGCGCGCTCAGACAATCGCCAGCATCAACGCAGCTACGGCAGGCAGCGGGCTTGATGCGGCCACAGCTACCCGTGCGTCCTTCCGCGCAATCGTAGAAGCGCAAGACCTTACAACCGAAGCGGGGCGTAAAACTTACGCATCGTTAATCGGTGTTGCTGGCGCGTTTGCCGGAATCACGCCCGCGGTTGAAGCGGCGGTGGTCGGCATCAGCGACACGCTTAAATCACTTCAGAAAGAAAGCGAAGGTCTCGACGTTTCGCTGCTACGCGCTCAGGGTGATCCACAAGGCGCTGACAAGGCCCAGTACAAAATCGACACCGCTGGCTTAAGCGCTGCAGAAAAAGCCGTGTTTGATTACAACGCCGGAATCCGTGCGCAAATAGCAGTCCTGGATGCAGCTAAAACAGCGGCTGAATCCTTGGCGACAAGCCTGCGCAACTTTGCATCCGAGCGAGGTAATTTAGAAGCCAATTTACTTGCAGCACAAGGTGATGACAAGGGGGCAGCGGAATTACGCCGCACGCAAGCCGTCGCAGGACTTACAGCGGTTGAGACTGCGGCTTACGATTACAACCGCGCACTGGAAGCGCAAATAATTGTTGTTAACACCGCCAAAGCAGCAGCCGAAGCATTGGCAACAAGTCTTCGCACCTTCGCCTCAGAGCGGGGTAGCTTAGAAGCCAACTTGCTTGCAGCGCAGGGTGATGACAAAGGCGCATCAAAACTACGCAGAGAACAAGCCGTTGCTGGCTTGTCGGCAGTTGAAATTGCAGCATATGACTACAACCGGGCGCTAGAGGCGCAAATAGTTGTTTTTAACACTGCTAAAACAGCATCAGAAGCATTAGCACAGAGCTTGCGCACCTTTGCGGCTGAGCGCGGAGGGCTGGAAGCTAACTTGCTCGATGCACAAGGCGACAGCACAGGCGCAACCGCTTTACGTCGCACACAGGCTATCGCAGGTTTGTCAGCGGTAGAGATTGCGGCCTATGACTACAACAGATCAATTGAAGCGCAAATCGTTGTACTGAATACCGCTAAAACAGCGGTATTAGCCTTGGCACAAAGTCTTCGCACTTTTGCCTCCGAGCGCAGCGTCTTAGAGGCTGATTTGCTTGATGCACAGGGCAACAAGGGAGGCGCATCCGAGGCGCGTCGCGCCATTGCAATTACAGGTTTGAGTGGTGCTGAAATAGCGGCTTATGACTTTAATGCCGCGTTGCGTAAAACGATCACCGAATTAAACAACGCTACGGCGGCAGCTGATACTCTGGCGTCAACAAATAGGGGACTTGCTGACCGTTTGGCAGTTTTAAAAGGTACAGAGACAGATCGAAGCCTTGCCTTACGCGATGCAACGGATGAAACGACAAAATCATTGCTCAGGCAAATTTACGCCCAGGAAGATTTAAACACCGAAACCAAAGCGGCTACCGAAACAGCGTTGAAAGCACTTGCAATAGCGCAGCAACGCGGCGGGCTAGAGATTCGCATACTTGAATTGCAAGGCCGGTCTGCTGAAGCGCTGACAGCAAAACGCAAGATTGAGCTTAATGCGATGGACGCCAGCTTGCGCCCACTGCAGGAATTGATATACGGGCTTGAGGATGTCGCCAGCGCAGCAGAAAAGGGTGCGCAAGACCTTGCTAAGTCAAAAGAGAAAGCTGCACAAGCCGGAAGCACGGCGCTGACTGTTTTGGGTAACAGTATCAACGAAGCTAAAAACGCCAGTAAAGCCGCATTTGATGCACAGATTGCGATCATCAATGCGCAGAAAACCAGCGCAGCAGATGCATTCAAGGCGCAGCAAAACGCGCTGCAAAGCACGCTCAAAGCCGCTGGTGATTCGGTGTCCAAACTGTCTAATCTGACAAGCGCATTGCAAAGCACGATTAATGGTTTACAGCTACCCGGCAGCGAAGCGGCAAACCGCAAAGCGGGCCAGCAGCAAATCAATGAGGCGATTGCCCGCGCCAAGTCAACCGGCGTATTGCCTGAAGCTGAAAGCCTGCGTAATGCACTGTCAGCCGTCAGCGCACCAAGTCAAGACCAATTCGGCAGTTCGGTAGATTTTGAGCGTGATTTCTTGCTGACCAAAAACAGCCTGATTGAGCTTAACGACATCACGAAAACACAGTTGTCAGCCGCTGACCAGACGGTAGTGCTGCTGCAAACAATGATTGAAACCGGGCAGACCCAATATGACGAGTTAATCCGTAGCTATGACGACGCAGGAAGGTTTGCTCAAGAGCAATACGAGGCCCAGAGTATGCGCTTGGACGAATCCTACAAGTTAGCCGAAAGCCAATTATCCGAGGCGCTTGGTACTAAGTTGGCCGTGCTGGGCGTAGCCGATGCAGTTGAGGGCGTTAGACAGGCAGTGCTAGGCATCAACCTTTTAAACGCACCACCCGCAACAGTGCAACCCGTGATATTCACGCCCACAAACAACATTGGCAGCGGTGGTTTACAGACCGGCCTCCAAGCATTAGAAGGGCTTATGACGCAAATGATTACTGCACAACAAGACGGTAATGTGTCCGCGCAATCTACAGCGTCAGCGCTGCAAGGCCAGCAAACAAGACCATTGTTGGTGGAGATTGCGGCATGAGCGGCCCATTTGTTTTAGTCCCTTTGGTGGTGACTACGCCTATGTTGACCAGCAGCACGATTGCAGAGCCTGCAGCGGGTGAAGCGGTTTGGGCGGCAGCTACAAGCTACACGATAGGCCAGCAAGTCATTCGTGTGGAAACGCACCGCATTTACGAAAACATCATCGCAGGCGTCAATTCAACTCTGCCAGAGCTTGCAGCCAATGGCACAACGCCGCGCTGGCTTGACGTTGGGCCGACTAACCGATGGGCTGTTTTTGACACGCTTGTAAGCTCGCAAAGCACTATCGTCTCGCCGCTAACCTTTGTGCTTAAACCGGGGTTTTTTAACGCTATTGCTTTGTATGGCTTGGAGGGCGCAACGGTCAGCGTCAGCATCAAAGACACGCCCGCAGGTGCTGTTTTTTACACCAAAACTATCGACCTGATCGAACCGCCGATTGATTACTACGACTACTATTTTGGATTGATTCGGCTATCGACGAAAGCTATTTTTAAAGACATATTGCCGCAGGCAGACCCAGAATTAACGGTCACTATTTCGGCTGGCGCAGGCATCGCGGTTAAAGCCGGAATGATAGCGATAGGCGACCTCAGAGCGCTCATGCTCTCTAGCGGCCAGGGCGGCACATTGTCAGGCGCAAAAGCCAAACCAATCACGTACAGCTACATCTCTACCGACGCCTTCGGCAATACAAAGATCATCAAGCGCGCAAAAGCCACCGATCTAGAGATTAGCGCAGTCGTCCCAAAAGCAGACACCGATGCAGCGCTGTTGACGATGCAATCAGTCCTCGATATTCCCGCCGTTTGGATAGCAAGCGACCAGCCGGGGTATGAGGGCTTAAGTGTTTTCGGCCTTGCCTCTGGCGACGTGACATACCAAAGCCCGATTCATTCCACCATCACTATTAACGTAAAAGGCCTGATATAAATGCCCATAGCAACCCCCCCTGTATTAACCGACCCCGGCCTAAGTCCTGATCGCTCAGACCGGGCGACATTTTCAGCCCGCGCTATCGCGCTTGATGACTTCACGAAAAATGTGCAAATCCCGCAATTGCGGCTTGCACTTGCAAACGTGGCTGCGAATGCAACCGACGCAGCGACTAGCGGGACAAACGCTGCAAACAGTGCTACGTCATCCGCAAACAGCGCTACAGCAGCGACAACCAACGGCGCAGCGCAAGTAACGCTTGCCGCATCTCAAGTAACGCTTGCAACCACACAAGCCAACAACGCAAGCGCCAGCGCCACGGCATCAGCAAACAGTGCTACAAGTGCTGTAAATGCTCCAGGCACCAGCGGCACAAGCGCAACAAGCACATTAGTAGGCTCTGGCACGAAGACGTTTACAACCCAAACGGGCAAGGTTTGGGTTGTAGGTCAGCCGATAAGCATTGCCCAGACCAGCGCGCCAGCATCTAACGTGATGTATGCAACGATCACGGCATACAACAGCGCAACCGGGTCGCTAATTGCCTCCGTTGCTGCTACCGCTTTTATAGGCTCCGGTACTTTTACCGATTGGACGATTGCTTTGACCGGCCCGGTGCTGCCCCTAAAGACTATTAACCTTTTACCCATCACAGGAACGGGTGATCTTGCGCTTCAAGCACCGCCAATCGTGCGCAAGGCGTATATCACAGCCAGCACAACGCACACCATCCCGGCAGGCGTGGCGGTGGCCCGTGCTTATGCGGTAGGTGCTGGCGCTGCGGCCACGACCACTGCATCTGGTGGCGGTGGCGGTATGGCTTACGGCGACATCGCTGTGGTCGGTGGCGATGTTTTAACCATCAACATAGTTGGTGGTGTTGCTACTGTCGTTAAAGGCGGCGTCTCGATGCTCACGGCGAACGCCGCATCAGGCGTAACTGGCGGCACAGCAAGCATTAACGCAGCCGTCACCAACGGCGGTGCATTCAGCGGCGGCGCTGGATTTTCAATAGTTAGCGCGGGCGGCGCATCCAGTGGTTCACCTTTGGGTATAGGCGTTTCTGGGGCTAATACTGCTGGCGGGGTAAACACTTCTGGCGGCTCTGGATGGGGCGGTGCAGGCGCGGTGAACGGCGGCGGCGGCGGTGTTGGTTCTGCTGCTAATAGCACTACTGGTGGCCCCGGCTTATCGGTTCCTAGCTTTGACCCGCTTTTGGTGGGTCTTGATGCTGCTTCTGGCGGCGGTAATAACAACCCCGGTGGTTTAGGCGGTGGCGGTGGCAACAATGCTCCTGGTGGTTTTGGCGGTGGCGGTGGCAGTGGTGCTCCTGCCGGACGCGGCGGCTTCGGTGGCGGTGGTGGCGGCGGCACTACCACAGGCGGTGCTGGTGGTTTAGGCGGTGGCGGTGGTTCTGCAACCACGACGGGCGGTGCAGGCGGCGGTGCAGCAGTTTTGATCTTTTATTAAAAGGCCACTATGAAATACGCACGCTCTGAAAACAATATCGTTGTTCAAGTTATAGGCAACGACCCGGCAAAACTTTTTATGCCTGAAGTTGTTGTCATGTTTCGCCCATGTGATGCTGATGTACAAGCGGGCTGGCTTGATGACGGCACGACCTACGCCGCACCACCAATCATGCCGCCAACCATCCCTGCGTTTGTCACTATGAGGCAAGCAAGGCTCGCGCTTGATGCGGCTGGACTACTGGACACCGTGAGCGCAACCATTGCGGCCATGACCGGGCAAGCGGGAAAGTCTGCGCGGATTGAATGGGAATTCTCAAGCGAAGTAAAGCGCAATCAGCCTCTGGTGCTGGCGCTCGGCCCGACGCTGGGGCTTACATCCATACAGCTTGACTCGCTGTTTACCGCAGCAGCAGGGCTTTGATTTTATGCGCCCGTACTTTGAGGCGTGGTTGCAGTACCCACAGCAAGTTTTTATCGCTTTCGATCAAGTGGCAAACGCTTTGATGCCGCCGTTATTCGGCACGCTTAGTTTTGCAGACGAAACTTTGAGCGCACGCTGCTACAGGGCGCACAGGGATGGCCGAATACTTGGCAAGCTGTTTATGCCCGTCATTGATTTGCTGTTTATTTGGCAAACAAAAGAGCATTGTCGTTACGCATGGCTCAAAGAAAAAGAGCGGCGCAATTTGCCGCCTGAGTACAGAAACCCAACCGCCTAACCAGCGGTTTTTTTACGTCCAAAAGAAAGCAAAGCCTCTATGAGCGACAAAAAGTACACCTTACCCGGCATGGCCGATTGGAGTTTCAAAGTGCCAACGCTGTTCCACAAAGGCGGCGCGGGTTTTAGCGTAACCGCCGATACAACAGCGCAGGAAATTGCAGAGGCTGTCAGACAGATTTTGCGCGGCACAACTTTTACGCCCGACGAAGCGGCGTTTGAGGTGGTCGCAAACGCGGCGCTCAATATTGATTGGCACGCCATGCTCGGGCCTTACCCGGTGTTGACCGCACCATTGATCAATGCCATGCCAACTATTGCCTTGCAAAAAGCTGACAACACCGCAGCGATTGCCCAAATCTGCGCGAATCTTGAAACCGCTTATTACGCGGTTAAAAAGCTATGACACAAACATCAACACCTGAGCGGACCGATCCATCAGCCCGGATCGTTTTTGATTTGAAGGTTCCGCTTTGGGGGGTCATTAGCGCATTTGGGGCGGGCTTTATCTTGTTTGCAAGCCTGTATTTCAGCGTGCAAGCCCTGACCGATGCCGTCCGCGAATTGCAGGTCACCGTCAAAACCGGAAACACCAGCGTAATGACGTTGCAGTCTGAGCAGTCGCTGATTAAGTTCCGGGTGGGCACCAACGAAGCTGACATTTTGCTGCTGAAAACGTTGGTTAATGAAGCCATGAAAGGTCGCAAATGAAACTAATCGACGACGTGCGCGGCGCATGGCGGCATTATTCGACTATTGCTCTGACCGCTGCCGGTGGCCTTCAAGGCGCATGGGTGAGCATTCCTGAATCCATTAAAGCAAACCTACCAGCCGAAGTAGGACAAGCGGTTTCATGGGTTTGCTTTGCAATTGTCATGCTTGGTTTGTTCGGTAAGTTTGTAAAACAACCGGAGGCTGCACCATGAAGCCCGCTGACCAAACGAAGGGCAAAGAATGAAAACGTCCACAAACGGCGTGCAGGTCATGCACTACTTTGAGCGATGCGTGCTTACTGCTTACCCCGACCCCGGCAGCAAAGACGGATTGCCAATAACCATCGGTTGGGGCGATACGGGGCCGGATGTGGTGCGTGGTCTGGTTATTACACAAGACGAAGCAGACGCACGTTTTGCGCGCCGACTGAGCCGCGAGTTTGAGCCGGGTGTTTCGTCGCTGGTAAAAGTGCCGCTGACGCAAGGGCAGTTTGATGCGCTAGTGTGTTTTGCATATAACGTCGGTCTTGATATTGACGCGGACACAAAAGCCGAAGGGCTTGGCGACAGCACGTTACTGCGCATGGTCAATATTGGCGATTTCGTCAGCGCTGCAGGTCAGTTCGCCGCGTGGAACAAAAACGACGGCAAAGTCATGCTTGGCCTGCGCCGCCGCCGTGCTGCCGAACAAGCGCTTTTCCGGGGCTTGTCCGGCGATCAGGCAATCGCTGTAGGCGCTGCAATCACATGACGCAATCTCGAGCTAACCGGCGGCATGAGGCGGAACGCTTGAAAGCCAAACGCTCGAAATACAGCGGAACAGGTGTGGTGATGGCAGAAACGCCCAAGTCATGCAGTTGCTATATGTGCGGAAACCCTCGAAAGTGGTTTCAAGAGCGAACCATTCAGGAGCAAAAAATGTTCCAGAAAGGGGCGTTTGCATGATGGCCTTACTCAGCCCGAAAGTGTGGCTGGCCCTTGCGCTGGCCGCTGTGCTGGCGCTGTCGCACTTCGCCAGCTACAAATCAGGCAAGGCAAACGTCCGGGCTGCGTGGGCGGTTGAAAAGCAAACCCAGACCGAAGCCGTAGCCGCTGCCAGTGAAGCGGCGCGTATGAAAGAAAAAGCGCTCACATTTACAAACGATGGGATTACGAATGCGTATATTAAAGAAAAGGCTCGGCTTGTTGCTGATAGCCGTGTTACTGCTGACCGCTTGCGCGACCTCAAAGCCAGCATTGATAGTGCCGCCAGTTACGATACCGCCCCCGAACTCGGAGATCATGGCGACCCCCGATCTAACATTATTGCCGGATGTGCCAACACTGTTGTCATTTTGGACGAAGCAGTTAAACGATTGGCGGGCCAGACAACGGCTTTGCAAAGCTACACCCGCGAAGTGTGCCTAAGTCGATAGCCATGCGCCAACGATGCGCCTAGCTATGCGCCTATTGCTATACAAACCATAGCGAACTATCTATGGTGCCCGGGGCCGGAATCGAACCGGCACTCCTCTCGGAGGGGGATTTTGAGTCCCTAGGCGATCCTATGATGGGCGTGGCTTGCAGCCTTGTTTTAGGCGCAATGAATCACCGTTTAAAGGCTTTTCTCTATAGCTACGGGAATTGATGCGCCTACGGTTTCACGCGCTGTAAATTCACCACAAAAATCGCTTGACCTCACGCTAGGGCAACCAAAATCATTAGCTAGGCCATGGTATTCATGTACCAAAACCGGTGGGTAGCGTTTGCATTCTCCGATTGTGTCGTTTTCATTCCATGTTTCACTTAATTCTGGTGCGTCGTCATACTTATCAAAATAATCGCAGTTCAGACATTTTTTGTTACTCATCGCACTGCCTTTAATTTGGTTGGTTTTGTTCGATAGTGATTTTCGGTCAGCTTCAGGCTTGAATGCTGCAACAGCTTGGACGCGCTTTCCATATCCTCAGCCAGATCAGCGGCCCGTTTGCGTGAGTCTCGCAGGTACATCGCCCGCAGATCGTCGGCCAGCTTCGGATGCTTTGCAGCGGCTTTGATGCGTGCGGCGTCGTATCTGCCCCGTAACATTCCCATGCTGACCGGCCTGCCCGTGCTGGTACACAGCAGCATCACACAATCCACATTACCCCGGCGCTCAATCAGCGCGGTCAGAACGGGCGATTGTGCGACCTCAAAATATGCCCACTTGCCGGTTTTGCCAGCTTTAAACCGAAGCTTGCCATCTACCGGCATCCGCACGGTACGGGCGTCTGTTATCCGCATTCCGGTGCTGGTGGCAATGTCTAGGCAGTCCTTCAGCACTTGATCCGCTTGTTCGTAAATCGCAGCAAACAGCGCATCGGTTACTTCAAACTCACGCCCCTGCTCAGGATTTTTCCAATCCTTCACGCCAGCAGCGGGCCACGGCAGGGCAGTCATGCCCCATAACCTAGCTTTACCCCACACGATCGACAACACCGATAGCTCACGGTTGCCCTGAATTTTGGCTGTTCGTAGGTCGAGGTACGTTCTAAGAACGGGCAAGGTGACCTCGTGCCACGCCATTTGCCCGAACGCCGCCTCTACATTTGCAAGCTGTTTCTCATAGCTTTTGCGGGTTTCAGCATTGTCGTAAGCAGGCAGAATCTTTTCGCGCCACTTGTCGATCGACTCCTGAAGCCTGCCAATGCTTAACGGAATGTCGTTGTGCAGCTTGTGCCATTGCTCGATTGCCGATGCATAGTCAGTACCCAGCCTAACATCCGACTTGCCTGTGCCGCGCATATCGTAGACGTAATAAGTCAGGACGCGCCCGCCCACAGTCTTGTAAGACTTGCTGCGCAGGCGTGGGTACTTGCTTTTTTTCATGTTGCTACGGTTTTGCCAATTTCAGCAGCGGATCGGACAATAGCGCGGCGGGTTGCGGCGCAGGTGTCATCATCCATGTTTTCCCACAGCCCGTTCGCATAAACAGTTGGTTTGTTAAACATAAGTTGAATGCCCAGTTTCACAGCCAACCGCAGCGCATCGCCGTCATCGGTTAACGGGCTCCATGTAAGCGTATGCCTGCCGATCTCATCGCAGCATTGCAGACCAAGCCTGCCGTCATAGTCGTTTGTGTACTCAATATGGCGCACGCCCGCAGCTTTAGCCGCAAGCTCTAATAGTTCTTTGTCAGTCATTTAATCCCCGCTAAGTTAAGGCCGCTAGAGCTTGCCACTGTACGCCCTTCGAGCCAATCTCTGGCATGGATTCGGGACAGAATAACGCGCTTGCCATCAAGCCGATGCGGAATGCCGCGCTGCGCTATCCACGCCGCTTGCTGGCCGTGGCGTGCGTACCCGGTGAGGTCGTGAAGCTCGCCGGGTGATAGATATTCGCTGCTCATGCACCCTCCGCAGGTTGTGGTGTAGTGCCTGGTGGCGGTGGTAGGGGTTGCCAATGAGTTGCCACCGCTGTAAGGAAATCACCAGCAACGTGTCTCCATTTGCCGGACCACGGGAATTCTTCGTTACGCACCCATGTCACTGTGTAAATATTTTCTCTCTCCGCACAATAAATAAGGATTGCTTTTGAGGTCTTCGGCGCAGTCTCAATGTCTTGCCATTCCGCTGGCGCACTGGTTGCGCTTGCCTGGATTGCTTCGAGGGCGTATTTGCGCATCTGGTCGGCGCTAAAAACATCGTATTCATGAGAATCCGCATGTGTGCAATATGAATCTGGCTCTGGCAACGCTGGAAGGTCTTTGGTTTGGGTGGTCATGGTGTGGCGTCCTTCACAAGTTGTAGTGTGGCTTTCTGGTCAGTTATGGCAGCGTCAATGAATGCCTCAACGGTGTCATAAGAATCCATCCGACCGCACTGAATCCACAAGTTGGTTGTGCCGCAGTCCAGTAGCCACCGATACCGCTCAGCATCGCGGCTATCCGCATTGCTCGGCTTTGCTTGCGCTACAGGGGCTGGCTGTACTGGTTGGGCGTTCTTGGCGTTTTCGATTTGTTCGTTAAACCAACGCTTGAATGTGATTGATACCTTCTCTTTCGGCCACTGTCGAGCGTAATCCTCGGTGTAACCAACAGCTGCAAGCATCAACCCAACCGACTCCCTGAAGTCAAAGTCACTAACGGCTGGTTGTACTGGCTGGGCGGCTTCGATCATGGCGCGGTAGATTTCACTTGTGTCATCCAGCTCGGACGCGCCCGTATCTAACATCGCTTGCGTCGGTTCTCGTGGCACAGTCACCATGCCTATGGCTGGCTGTACTGGCTGCGCCCTGTTTGCTTTTATCAAGTCAGCGGCTGCACGAGCTTTAGATGCAACGCCCATGTCAATTATTGCTTGTTCGTCATTTATCCATTTGGCATCTGCGAGCGCTTCTAGCGCATCAAGCGCCTGCTGCATTACTTGTTTGTCAGTCATATCAAGCCTTAAAACTTTTTGCCATCGACGGCGCGGCGGCTTTCAATCGTATGATCCTGGCGCGTGGCGTTGTACTGCAATTTTTCAGCTATCGCGCCAGCTACATCTAAATTCCAGCCACCGCTCAAATCAAAAACCCGGATAACTACGTCAGCCAGTTCGACCTCCAAGCTGGTTCGGTGCGGTAGGTGTTCGTCCATTCGGTTGCGACGGTCGCCTTCGGTGGCTTCAGCTACTTCGGTGTGAAGCAGGGCCATTTGCTCGCCCACGTTTTTGACCGGCCTGACAAGCGGATAACCCTTACTTGTCAAGTCTTGGCCGCTGGTCATATCCGACCACCAACCGTTTTTCTTGGCCTGCCCGTGGCATATCCATTGCAGCGTTTCGCCTGCTGTTTTGATGGTTGTTGTGCAAAGTTTTGTCATGTTTGTTTCCAGTTTGTCAGCGCCGCAAGCAGCGCCTGCGGGTCAATTTTTAAGCTTTCGTCTGCGTCGCCGTCTTTTGCTGATGCGCGATATTTGACTTGTCTAGCAGCGCGCAATGCCTTGGCTTCAGGTGTGCGTGAATACACCCGCATCTGCTTGGCTTTGTCTTTGTAGTCGCTTGGCATGGTCAAAAAGGAATATCGTCGGACATATCGTCAAACCCTCTGCCCGCTGGCGCTGCCTGGCGGGGCGCTTGCGCTGCACGTTGTGGTACTGCTGCACGTTCGGCGCCCTCATGTTTGCCGCCTAACATCTGCATCGAATCGGCGCGAATTTCAGTGCTGTACTTTTCTGCGCCGTCTTTGTCTGTCCATTTGCGGGTTCGCAGCGAGCCTTCAACGTAGACCTGTGATCCTTTTCGCAGGTACTGAGCCGCGATTTCAGCCAAGCGGCCAAAGAATGAAACCCTATGCCATTCGGTGATTTCTTTGTTCTCGCCGCTGGCTTTGTCTTTCCATTTATCGGTGGTGGCAATGGTTACATTGCAAACCTGATCGCCATTGGGGAATGATCGGGACTCTGGATCGCGGCCTAAATTGCCGACGATGATGACTTTGTTGACTGAGGCCATGATTTCTTTCTAGTAAGTGTGTTCTGCAGCAATGCGCCGAATCATTTGATCCAGGTACTCATTCGCTACAGTGCAGCGGTTTTTGATCTTGTCCTCCAGCACCAAATCGCGGACGTACTGGACAGTAGTGATTCGGTGTTCTGGCGCGATATGCTCGACGTAATGAAGCTCTGGCCGCTCGTAGCCGATTAGGTCGTCAGGGGTGTTGACTAAGCAGTAAGCAATCTCGAATTTCTCAACACCCCACAGCATCATGTAAGCGCGGCCTTGCCATTCGTAAAGCTTGTCTGCGCCGTCCTCTGACAACGCCGGGAAGGTCTGCAACGACCACGAACTTTTAATGTCGGTAATCTTGGCTGGCGTGAAAAGGTCACACTCGCCCGTTATCCAATCGTTCGTTTTGCGCTCGGTGTTTTTCTTGTGGCTGGTAAAAAATACTGCGTTGTAAAGATCAATCGAATCGTCTTCGCACTGGATACCTTTATCAAGATACTTGCCGCTAATTTGTTCGTCGTAGCCGTAAACCGACTGTTTAGCCAGCGACTTGATAACCGTCTTTGCGCCAGCCGACAAGCTGCGCTCCAACAGCGGCGCAAGAATCGCCTTATCCTCGTCGGTCTTTTTGGTCTTGCGGCTGATGGTCGCCAGTTCGTCAGTGAGTAACGCCGGGTCGATGCTTTGCGCGTCGGTCATGATTAACCCAAGGCTAGATGCTCTGAATTTATGCACCGACGTTCTCCGGTACGCCAGCGCCCGCCATCGCTTCTAAGGCGGCTTCCAGCGTCGATTCCTGTTGCAGCGTCAGCGCGTAGCCAGCCGACAATTCATCGGCTGTATAGGTTCCGGCCTGTATCGCTGCCAAAGCCTTTTTGAACCGTTCTTCATTGATTGGGCGCTTTTTGCGAGTCGCAACAACCGGCCTGATACGCAGACATTCGACCGTATCGCCTGCCAGTTTTGCAGTGCTGGCAAACAGCGTTATCGGCTTGCCTGCCCAATCCTCAATGTAATTCCCGTACAGCTTGGCAATCGTTTTGCTGTTCGTCGCGTTCAAGATAAACGGCTTCACGCCGCCCTTCAAATGTGCAACGGTGCATTCCTCTTTTTTGCCGCCCGTGCCAACGATCACTTCCCGCACAACAAAATCAATTGCCACGGTCACGTCCTCACCCGGCGGCAACCAATACGCGCCAATGTAATCAGGATTTTGTAGCCGCTTCCAGTGTGTTTTTTCTGCATTCATTTCATACCCCTTAGAAAAAGTACCAGCTAATAAAACCAGCCAAAACAACCAAGCCAATCGCGCCAGCAATGTCGTGCCAATAAAAAATGTCTCGCCAGCTTGCAGCCATCTCCACTACCTGACGATGCTGGTCTGAATACTGCTTCAGGCTGTCGCATTCGCCTGTACATTCAGGCCGGTTAGGGCATGGCTGGTGCATGGTGTCGCAATGCTTAACTGGTTTTATGGCGCGGCTACAAACGCAATTTCGACCCTGCTGGCATTCATGAGTACAGTTCATGGCGCGCCTTTATGGTCTTGTTGTATTGACTGCGCGAGGGTGGCCTCAAGCGCTGTAATAGCTAGGCTACCTTTACCTTCTGCTCTATCCCAGCCGACGCCATACAAGTCGCCATGACTGTGACGGATATATCTCCACCCGCTTGTGCAATCCTTGAGCGCGTCAAGCGCCTGCTGCATCACAGCTTTTTCTGATTCATTCATGGCGCGCTAACAAAAGCAATCGAATAAACGATAAACAGCACAGCGACAGCCAGCAGCCAGCAGACAGCCTTGTCGCCCAGCGTTGTCGCGCTTGCAGGCTTGGCAAGCAGTACGGTTTGAATGACAACTGCGTCACCCTGAATAGGCATTGCAGGGGGTATGTAGCAGCGGCCAATTTGCAGGCCGACAGCAGTGGTGTAGGGGGTCATGCTGCAACCTCCAGAGCCTGAAGCTGGCTAATCTGACGTTGAATGTCTACTTGCATGGCGTAAAAAGCTGCTGCTGCTTCTTTTTCCTTCGCCTCTAACGCTTTGATTTGTGCGGGGCGTGGGTCGAAGTCGTCTGGAATCTCTACTTCAAATTCGTGCGGCTTGATTAACACCACCTCCATTGATGGCACGCCGCTCATATCGCTTTCATAAAACCTAATTTCACCCAACGTGCACACCCAAGTTGAATAGTGCAGATAGCCTTTGATAGTCTTTTTCATGATTCCTGCTCCAAAAATGCTGTCTCGATTTCTTCGATCTGGTCATCCGACAAAATCTGGAGAATGTTCAAGCCTCCGCAATCGGCAGACTCAAGCGTTGCATTAGCAGGCCAGCCTAGTTCTGTGTAAGTCTGGTTTTCGGCGGCTTCCCAATAAACCTCACAGGTAAGAGGCACGTCTGCAAGGCAGTAGTGGAATGTCATGTGTCCCTCAGTGCGACGACCTGGACAAGACCGATAGCCGCGAGCTGCTGCGATACGTGTTTGTTTCGCTTCAAGGTCGTAGAGGCCAGCGACGGTAAAAAGTGATCCTGTTGCGTTGGTCATGCTGTGGCCTTGGCAGCATGAGCAAGCATTTTTTCAAGCTGCTTCATAGCAGCCGCATGGCGGGCTTCGTTAGCGAGGCTTACTGATTGCGGGACACTGTCAGCCTCCAAAAGCTGCGCGCCGCGTTCTAGTTGGGCAAGGCTCATGCCCGTGTACTTTGCTGCTGTAGTCATGTCATCCGCTCCTAGTTGTTAACCGGTGCAAACCGGGTGTTTGCTTGCGATGATCGCAGTTTATCACTAAAGTGGTTAAACAAGGCAACACTAAAGTGATAAATATTTTTTAATTTGCACTTAAGTAGAAACCCTTGCGTGTACTACGGGCGTAAAAAAACCACCTCTAGGGGTGGTTGATGCGGGGTGTCAGGACGCTAATCAGCAACAGGCTTTTGAGAAGGTCGCAATGCCGAAAGGTGCGCTGCTACTAGCGCCACCGATTGATTTCCCGTCTACAAGTATTGAAACCGAAATGGCTCCGGCAGAGCTGTCGTTCTGAGCTGAGATATACAGAAAATCTCCTTCCCTGGCACTGTATGAGCCAATGATTCCAGGCAATTTTGCTGGAGAATTCAGAATCGTAACCTTGTCCTGCTGCGTCGCGCCAGCCGGTGTTCTGTATGTCGCGCTGGCTGTTCTCACGCCCGTGCCGGACACTTCGTACACCACGTTAAAAATGCGAGGCGCAGCCGGTGCGGAATCGCCACCGCCACCACATGCCGACAGCGCTACAACTGCGACCAAAGAATATAAAAGCTTCATTTGTTCCCCTTTCCTTAATCCCACGGGCCGCATGGGTGCGGTATGTGTGTAATCCTTAAGTAAGTAAAAACCATCTGTTCACACCAACACAAAAATGAAACACTTGCACTGACAAGGGATTTACAGATGCAAAATTTTAAGTTTAATGCGGCCAGAGTGTCTACCGAATGCCTAACTAATTCCGGGTTGTGTGTAGCTGTCTACACTGGGCCGTTGACACAAAATTCATTTGATGCGTTGCGTACCGAGGCGCTCCAAGCAACGGCACATTGCTCTGCATACTTAGTGCGTTTAGATCGCGCTTTGATTGCGATAACTGATGCGCCACCAATTGAGGATCACAGCTATTTACCCAACACACCAGCGGGTGCAATGATCGTGCGCGCTGACCAATACGAGTTTTGGCAGGATTACGCATTGAGAGCCTCTAAATTTGGTGTTATTCGCACCGTCTGGACTGAGCCTAACGCCCGCCTTGCGTATGAGTGGGCTTTGCGTCGGGCATGTTTACGTATCGCAGAATCGCAGCACTAGCCTCAACCTCTGCCATTTTTTTGTGCAGCTTGTTTTTTATTTGATCAAGCAACCACGCCAAAGCCAGCGCCTCTACTGAGTAGCCTGGTACTGGCGATGTTTGAGCAATTTCATCTGTGATCATTTGCAGGTACTCCGGACTCACCTCAAG
>Ga0326734_1000212_pt1 | contig 17124 bp, 13 predicted proteins | sample 15_GP2_1315_FD_207944 | JGI IMG/M metagenome (GOLD analysis project Ga0326734, IMG submission 207944) | Glacier ice microbial communities from Ngari, Tibet, China - 15_GP2_131.5 | ecosystem: Environmental > Aquatic > Freshwater > Ice > Glacier | place: China: Ngari, Tibet | collected 2018-07-18 | reverse complement strand
GAGCCGTAACAATTGACACCACGCTTGCTCAGACTATTCACATTACTGCCGTGTCCGGTACTGCTGTGGCTGGTACTTCCGTTGCTTTCCATGCCGGAACCGTTGCGTTGGCGAAACTATAATGTTTAATCTACTCCCAGGCCCATTTGTAACCGATGCCATGCTAGACCCTTCTGCTTTAGGATTAGAGTTTTTGGGAGGATGGACGGCACTTGGAGACACCACAACAAATGCAACTATTCCTCTGGCCAGAGCGGTTGAGGGACTATTGATTCTAGTTAGTATATCTGGAATGACCCTAACAACTTCTACGGTAGGTGTAAGATTTAATGGTGACGCTGGTCCTAACTATTGGCATCGCAACTTTACCTCGCCTAATGTGGCAGGGCTAGCAACCTTTGACAATGACCAGTTTGCCTCTCAGGCAGAAATTAACGTGTACGGTCCGACAGGGACAGACAATGCTCGTGTTTATCAAATTTTTGTTATGAACAAGTCCAACACATCACACCTTGTTGTATGGCAAACTGCCATTGTTGCTGCAACAGGAGCGGCAGACAGTCAGGTTGGCCGTCCTAATTTTGGCGGGGGCGAATGGCTGACAGCCACCGATCAGCAAATAAACTCAATTACTATTATGGCCCTTAGTGGAGCGTTTAAAGAAGGTACCACCGTTCAAGTATTTGGTGGTGACCTCTAATGCCTCGTGCAGTTTTAACGGACCCGAGACGCCAGGGAATTCAGCCTGAGCAAATGGACCACCGTAGTCGTGGCTTGCCTTTCCTTGGTTCGGCTACCCTGTCGGCTGCTGCGTCCACTCTAACAATTAGAATTCCTGCGGTGGACACTATTTTGATTCAGGGGTTTATTACATCTACCAGTATTGACGGTCCAGTTCGTATGGCACTAGGGTTTGATGGAACTATTCATACAGGGCTAGACTACAATAGTCGTAACATGCTTAGCCCTCCTGCCACCGCTACCGCGTCATTTTACTCAGACATTAAGACCGCTCAGGCTTCTTGGTTAATGGAATACAGTAGAACGGGCGACGTGGCGGGCCATGATGACTTGGGTGGGCTGACTAATCGTTCATTCTTTTGCCTAATTGAAAATATCCCACAGGCCCCGCAAAAAATTGGAAAGTGGACTATTGTTTCGGCTACTGCTTCCGCTGCCGTTGCGCCAAAGATTAAGGACGGCCACGGTCACATATTTGCCGGGGTGGGTAAGCGAATCGACACCATACAACTATTAGTTGCATCTGGAACTATGGGCGCTGAGACTACGTTTGGAGTGTTTGGTATCCGATGACTCAAATAGAGCCTTCCGGCGTAAGAATTATTCGTGCTGATCTTTCCGCGCAGGCGCAAGGATTTCAAAAGTTAGCAACAATTGAAACCACTGTGGCTACTACTTCCTTGGGTCCTTTGCAGTTTGAATCTAAGGACGTGCTAATGATTCAAGGATTCTGTTTTCCTTTGTCAGCAGCAGACACTATAGGATTTCAATTTAATCAAGACATTGGTGCAAATTATTCAACGACTCCGCTATTCGGTGACCAGGGGACCGCGCTGTTCGTTGGCTCTTCTGCTGTGTCACAAAATCTTATGGAACTCCATAATGATGCTCTTACCACCGCTGGAACTCAGTTACGATTTTTCTTTATTACTGTTTCCAACCGTCGTGGACTTCCTAAATTAGCCGCGTGGAGAATGGCTAAGTCAACAGGCTCAGCAGCGACAGTAGGAGGGCTCTACGCCGGGGTAGGTCAGTATTACAACCTCGACGCTAATATATCTTCTGCCACACTTCGTTCTGCTACAGGTACCGTAACAATGGGCGCAGGAACAGCGTTTTCAGTGTACGGCAAGGATTTGTAAGCCGTGTCCTTTGGTGGCATCTCAGACGTTTGGCTATACGACTATGAAGATGGTGCATATACTTTTGGTTCGGGAACTCAATTTGCAGATCGCTTTCTAACCGAAACAATAACAATACTAAAAACATCGTCAGACACTACATCACTTTCCTTAGTAGAATCTGTTAGTGGAACTGCCGTTGTTCTTTCTTCTTCTGATAATGCTACACTGTCTATCGCTGACAACGGATATGCGTCGGCTGTTACCGAAACCGCAAGCCTGCGCGCAATGGTAGACACTATTTATGCCGCCAGCCTAGAAACAGGTGGTGAAGGTTACGTTGTCCCAACCAGCCAAAACCTTACGGATTTACAGAGCGCCTGGGTCAATATTAAGGCCGGTAATTTAGCGGCGGCTAGAAATGTTGCAGAGACATATAACTTTGACGTAGTTGTTTTTCTTGACTCTGACAACGCAAACAAGGAATACCGAATACTACGTGAACGCATTAATCCCGCAACCAACAAGGTTTACCGAGGCTGGGGTTACTACATCTGGAACATTTCACCAGTAGCCTCCAAGATGATTATTGAAGCACCTCACCTAAAGCACGACTTATTTACTCAATTGCAGGGTGTAAACATTCTTATTGGTGACAACGCACAAGCATTTCTTGCGAATACATCTCACCGAGACGCAAATGCTCAGTTAGTCGGAAACGATTCCGTGGCTGACGTTGCTAATATTACCGACCCGCCTTCTTCTATCTATCAGTATATTCACCAGGCAACCGACAACACTGTTGATAATTTTATATTCCAGCCTCACGGATTTGCTACTGGTGGTATTCAAAAGTATGATTCTGCATTGTATCGTGCTCGCACCTTTGCAAATACAAACGACCTTGCAGTAACTGGTATAACTGTGGCAACCCCGCCTGTTCAAGCCGGGGACTATATGTTTGCATTCTTGTCTGTTCGTGATAGCACAAATGTTATTACCGACCCGACCGGATGGACACGAGTACAGGCCGCTGGAACTCGTGCAGACTTTTCCTTAAACGACGGAACCCTGTTGCAGTCTATCCTTTATCAAAGAGTGGCTACTGCAAGCGAGCCCGTTGACTATACTTGGAACTGGTCAATTGCAGCCAAGGCTGTGATTGGAATTGTTTCATACCGAGACAGCGCCGGAATTGATGTTGCTGCTGCCGGAATTGAATCTGGCACCACGACTATTCACACAACCCCAAGCATCACAACCACTGTACCAAACACAGGGCTTGTATCATTTATGTCCGGTGCATCAAGTTCCTCTTGGACTTCTTCTGTCCCTGGTGAATGGGTTGAGCGGGTAGACGATAGGGCAACTCCTGCTGGTGGAACCAGCCCAGTTTCTCTTTCTATCCAAGAAGATACTTTTGCTCACGACATAGGAACTTATAGTGTTACCCACACAAGTTCGCTATCACATGCCACAGGTGTTTACTTTATTCTGGCAATGAAGCCGTCCAAGACACCGGTTGATGCAGATATTGTTCTTTCCAATGGAACCTTTCCACCTTCTCCTACTCTATACAAGTTGGGCCAGGCGCTTAGAGATGCGGGTTATGTAACCCACGTCAATGAAAATCACACTAAGTGGACGGCCACCGGAAACGTTCAAGGAGCGTGGACAAGAGGTAATGGAACTTCTGAGTTTGTTCACATGGAGCATTCTACCAGAGTTAGGTCTGACGCTGTTCTAAGAAATGGCATTGACAATGTTATCATGGCCTTTAACATTTCTCCAGACAAGCCGGTGGCTACAGAAACAATAACTATTGGAATAACTGAATCTGCTTCTGTAGTCCCAATCTCTGCTGGACCAACTCTAGTAGCATCTAGCGATAATGCCAGTATAAGTGTTTCCGAAACCGCTGAAAGTTATGTTACACTTTCAAGTCAAGACCCCGTCGGTCTTTCAATTACTGAAACAGTACAAATAAAAGCAAACACTGTAGCCTCAGATGCAACTAGTATTTCTATAACAGATACTACAGGGACATTCGTTTCCGTGCAGGGCATTGACACCACAAGCCTAAGCGTTATTGAGTCTGCAAGCGTCTTTGTAATAATCAAGGTTGTTGATTCCACTAGCCTGTCTACCGTAGAGTCTGTTAATACCTTTGTTTATCTAATGGCCAATGATTCAAGTGTAATCTCTGCAACAGAAAGTTTTGCCAATGCCGCCACTGTTTTTTCCAGTGAAAGTGTTTCTTTGTCTGTTACAGAAACTTCTAGCATTGGAACGGTAAGTGTATCTGCATCTGACAACTCTACGCTGTTTATTGGAGAAGCCAACACTCTAATTGCGGCAGCAATTGTCAATGAAACAAACTCTCTGTCTATTGCCGAATCATCAGAGACGAGAGTAAGTCTTAGCGCTGCCGACACGACCTCTTTATCAACTCTAGACACCTCCACCACATTCCTTTCAATAAACGGAGCGGAATCTAGTAGTCTATCTATAACTGAAACATCATCTAACCATGTAATATTTAGCCGAACAGACACATCAACATTGTCACTGGCAGAATCAGTGGCTATCTTTGTAACATTGCAAGCAAGCGATTCTGGTAGCGTTTCAATTGCTGAAACAACAACGGTCCTGGCCCATGTCACTGCTTCTGATAACGCTTCATTGTCCGTGACAGAAAATGTTCAGACAAGAGCAAATACTTCTGCTTCTGACACGACCACCATTTCAATTGCAGATATGTCATACACGTACGTTCCTATTCAGGTTTTTGACACCACGAGCGTAAGTCTTTCTGAGTCCTCAAATGTGTTTGTATACATTAGCGTTAGCGATCCGGTAAGCCTATCTGTAACAGAGTCTACTGCGAACTTTGTTTACCTTGCAGCCAATGACTCGACTTTGATCGCGGCAACCGAAGGTTCGTCTGACACTGCTACAGTCCTTGCTAGCGATATAACCTCCCTATCTGTTATTGACACGTCCTCTGTTCTTGTTTCTGGTGAGATTAGCCTAAGTGCTTCTGAATCCGGTTCCCTTGCAATAACTGAATTAACCTTTGTTTTGGCTCTACCAAAGGCGTTTGATTCCGGCTCGCTTTCCACCACCGAAACTTCTAGTGTTGTAATATCAGGAGAGATTGTAAAGTCCGGCGCTGAAACCTCAACGGTAGCATTTGGGGAAACAAACACCCTGAGGGCTACAGTCGTTGCTAGCGAATTAAACTCTCTTACAGTTACGGAAACCTCAGCAATTGATATTTCTGGCATAGTGGTCAAATCTGCTGCTGATGGCAGCACAATTTCAACTACAGAATCTGCTATTATACAGACAGTATTTTCTGCTAATGATGTTACAAGTTTGTCTATCACAGACGTTTCTTCGATAGTAGCCTCTGGCGAACAAAGTATTTTTGCTACAGACTCTTCCAACCTAATCACAACAGAAACAACTTCGTTAGCACTTGGAATTTTTGGGGCAGAATCGGTATTAATTTCTACAGTAGAATCAAACGCCATAAGGTCATCCTTTCAGGCATCTGAAACAACGACATTAACTCTAACGGAATCTACTGTTCAAAAGATAAACAACAATGCAATTGATACGGCATCTATTTCTGTATCAGAAACCACGCTAGTAAATATTCCATTCACCGCTTCTGATTCTGGATCGTTGGCTATTGCAGAAACATCAAGCATTGTTGCCACTGGAAATATTTCTGTAATTGGTTCTGACTCTTCTAGTCTTTCTACTGCTGAAACAGTTCAAGTGTTTGTAGGGGTGGCCGTAACAGATAACGCTAGCCTTACCTTAACAGAGTCTGGCCTTAACTTTGTATCAATGACAAGATCAGACGCAACTAGTCTGTCAGTTACAGACACGGCCCAAACCAGACTATACCCAGAGGCCAGTGACACAGGAACTATTTCAATTACCGAGTCTAGCACGATTGTGGCAAAACTGTCTGCTCAGGACAACGCTGCTGTATCTGTTACGGACTCAGCCTCAACATTTGTATACGTGAATGCTTCTGAAAGAGCAACGGTTTCTATTGCCGAAAACTTTGAGGTATACGTCAAGAGGGAGTCTAACGATACCGGAACTCTATCAATCGTTGAGTTGTCTGTAATAGAATTTTTGGGAAGAATAGAAAAATCCGCAACAGACATAATTTTGCTATCAATGGGAGAAAATGCTCCAACCAATGTTTACTTATCGGCTGACGATACAGTTAATTTTGCCATAAACGATTTATCAGAAATGGCAATAGAGTATAGGCTGTCTACAAACGATTCAGCAACATTGGTTATTAGTGACATTATTGTTGAAAACAATAAGCAGAGTTCCATTCAAATTGTTGGAAACGACCTAGTGACCTTGAACCTAATTGAATCAAAGTTTATTCAAGTGAGTGACCCTGCAAGGCCAGTGTTTGAGACTTCAACCACGTCGGCTGTGGTTTCAGATTCTCGCGTTAATAGCGGAATAGTGGTATCATATACTTTAAAGTCAAAGAAAATATTTGAAACAGGGAGGCAGTAATGAACGAAATTTATGTAGACACCAGCGAGAGGCTATCCTTAGTTATTAACTCCTTGGGAATAAAGACAGATGCCGATGGGCAAGTAAACGTTAGCCTAACCGAGGCCGGAAGTACAACCCCAATCTTTACCTCTATAGCCATAAAAGACGGGTCAACCCCTGGAACATATTATTTTGATGTTCCACAAAATCTAGTTAAGTTAGAGATAGTAATAAAGGTTGTTTGGTCATTTACATTAAAGGGAATTGCTTCACAGAAAACAGAAATACTTTCTGTGGTCACGCCTTATGTATATCCATATGAATTTATTGAACACAACCCCAGCACCACACTGACCGTTCCCGAAATAACAGACCTAGAGCGAACAGCCCGAGCAATAGTTAACGCATTCACTGGTCAAAAATTCGGGCAGCGTAAAGAGACTGTAAGGCTATACCCAGGAAGCACAGGGGCCTTAGAGATTAGGGGCGCAATCGTAAGGGTTAACTCTGTGACCTCATATGGAAATAACAATGTAGGATTAATCATGCCGTTTAGTGTTGTAGTCCCTAGCCTAGCAGACACCTGGGAGATTAAACTAGAGCGCACAAACAGAGCAAGTTATTACATGGTAGAGGCAATCTTTGGATACGATTTTGTTCCTTTTGAAGTTGCTTTGGCTACTCGTATGCTAATGGGAGATATGTCTTGTGACGATTCTGTTTACCGCCGACGTGGCATCCAGGCCGTACGTGCCGCAGACTGGCGTCTAGATTTCCACGACATAGCCTTCCGAGGCACAGGCAACGTAGACGTAGACCTGCTGCTTTCTGAATACCGATTCAGAGGAATGGTAATTATCTAATGCAGAACTGTCTTATCTCTGCCAGGTTCAATATGAAAATGGACGTTTTAATACAGTCCAACTATCAGAATGAGTCTGGAGAAATTATCCGAGGATGGAACATTAGCACCGTAGGTGTTCCTTGCATTGCCAGAGGAATTTCCGGTGGTGGGATTAGAGTGGTGGGTTCTACCGAAAGGTTCTCAGACACTCACGAGGACGTAGAATACGTAAAGATTCAAACAGGTTACAATTTAAGTAAGCGAGACAGAATCTCTAACATTCGTTCCAAGGGAGGTCTACTGGCCTGGGAGGACAATAACATTGCAATAATATTTGATGTGGTAGGGTCAACTCCTGTGCTTGGACCATTTGGAAATATTATTGAATACGACGCATTGGTGACCAGGGCAGAAGTTATATGATACATCTAGAAGCAGACATGCGAGGCGTCGCAAATGTAATGGGAATCTTTACCTCAATCATAGAAGATTTTTCTAAAACTAAAAACCTAGAGACTCTTACCGGGTTAGGTGCAGAGTTTGCCATTCAGAGTTTTAATGAACTGATAGATCAAATGGCTCCCGCGCGTGAGGCAGAGTTAAGTCACATGTACGATTGGGGAGAATTAGGTCAAGAGTCAGGCCGTCTTTGGAATGTCATCGTAGGTGGCACGGCCACTAATAAAATTGTAACTTGGGACTACCAGCAGTCTAAAAATGAAGTGCCTGTTGGCACAGCCGATGGTGACACCCGTAAGGGTGGACACATCTTTAGGTGGAAAGCCCAAATTGTAGAAAACGGAACCAGGGTAAAGATCGAACCTGTCAATGGAGAGTGGCTGGCTATTCCTACAGCCGAGGCCCCTTCCGGTGCGGGCAGGAAAAGCAAAAATGGAACCATGTGGTTTACCAAGGGCACAGTGTCTCCACCTATCAATAGGGTAGCCCAAGGTTCATTCACACAGGCTTGGTTGACACACTTTGGAAGTGCCGCAATTAGAATTGTAGAAGAAACGGTGGCCAAAGAAGTTGACCAGCACCTTGAAAGTTTTAACGTTACTATTGCTCAACTTCCTAAGCCTAAGGTGAGCCTGCGTCCAACAAAGTCATTAGCCCAAATTGCTGCGGACGTTGGAGAAAAGATCGGACGCAGAAAAAACGGGACATTCATGAAGAAGCAAGAAACTATTGAACAAGCACTTAGACTACAAAGGATAGGAGACAACCTCAGTGGCTAAAAGACAACCAATATATGACGTTAACGAATACCTACTTAATGGAACTCAGGTGGGTGTTTTATTGGGCTGGCCTAATGTTACTGGGCTGCGACCAATTATTCCAACCCAACAACAGCCGGAAGCCAATGAGCGCGGGTCTGTTAGGCCCTACATAGTCTATTCATTTAGAACCGTTCATGACCCCGATATGTGGTGGATGAAAACAGATGAAGTATCTTACGTTGTCTGGGGCTCAACCTTTGACGAACTATCTGAGGTTGCCAACGAAATAATTTCAAACATACAGTCCATGGACGAGTCGGCGGGAGATATAATGCGTTACCTTAACTCAACAACAGTAACCCCACAATACATATTCCACTGGGTAAGACTACTAGCCTCATTCTCTCCCGAGCCAGCAGTACAAGAAGGCGGGCGAATGGGTTGGATTATAACCTTTCGGTATGAATATAGTGATGTTGTTGGAAAACACTTGGCTTAACTTGCCTTTTAAATCTTTGCAGGGTATTATCTATTTGAGGAAGTGCCGCCTAGCCAGCGAAGATTAATATTTATTGCCCAGGAGGTGAAATAAAAAATGCCAATCGTAAACACAAAGAACATCATGGTAGGTGCAGGACACCTATACGTTTCCGCAGCAGATACAACCGCAGCATTACCAGCAGCACCCGCAGACCTTGTGGGACCACCTGTTGTAAAGCAGTCTTACAAGGTAGCCCTTGACGCAGCAACAGCATGGCGTTATGTCGGTGCTACTTCCGGCGGCGTTGAAATCGGAATGACTCAGGACGTTGGTGAGGTTGAAGTTGACCAACTAAAGGATGCAGCCCTAATCTTCAACACAGGACAGTCTGCAATGGTTTCTACAGAACTTGCAGAACCAACTCTAGCGAACCTATTGCTTACTTGGGGAATGAGTTCCAAGACCCTAGTAAATGCAGGAGACACCTTGAACTTAGCGCAACTAGAAGATGACTTGGTTGAGCGAAGCGTAGCCGTTGTTGGAAATGCCCCTCGTGGTGCAGCAACAACTAAGCGTGAGCGAGTGTACTATGGTCGTCGTGTTATTAACGTCGAGGCGGGTGGTCACACCCTTTCTCGTACAGAAAACACTACCCTTCCATTAACCTTCCGACTACTTCCGGACCCAGCGACAGTTGGAGCCGAATACGGAACTATTTTAGATCGTAGCATCGGATAATAACATTGCACTTTGATTGAATCCCTGGCCTTGTGTCAGGGGTTCTTTCATTTGCCTTTTACGCATTACTAAGATAGAATATAAGATAAGTCAACTATAAGGAGATTACATGGCGACAAAGGTATATACCGTTGAAGAGATTGAACTTCAAGACGGAACAGTTGTAACAATCAAGCCCTTGAATATCAAGAGGCTGCGTATATTTATGGAAATTGTAAAAGATTTTGATAAGATTACAGAAGAGAGCGCCAGCATTGATCTTATGATTAAGGCTTGTGCTTTAGCAATCGGAGCAACCAACAAGGAAAAAGCAGCAGATACGGATTGGCTAGAAGAGAATCTAGACATTCCTACTATGTGGAAAATCCTAGAAGTTGCTGGCGGGGTGAAGCCAAACGACCCAAATCTAGCGGCGGCGATGGCATCGGCTGGGATGAACTAGACATAGCCGCATATGAAAGCGAAGTCTTTCTTCTAGGTAATTGGGAAAATTATGATGAACTAGAAGAAAAACTTTCTCTGGACGAATTAATGGCAACACTTGCTGCGGTAAGAATAAGAGAACACAGAGGCAATAAGTTCATAGCCGCAATGAAGGGCATTGATTTGGACCAGGGCTCCAAAGAAGAAAGTATGGCACGTGTTCAAGCGGAAATGGAAAGACTAGAACTAGAGATGGGTATAGACTTATCTGTAGAGAAAAAGGGCAAGGAATATTCAGACTTCGGCATCGCCGTTGTAGAAGGAGATTAAATATAACATATGGCTAGAATTGCTGTTCAGTTTGTTGCGGGTAGTAATATGGGGGCAGTGTCAAAAGACATTGCTCAGATTAATGCTCAACTAGCCGCAATGGCAGCCCAGATTTCACAGGTCGGTAATACTAAGGCCGGAATGAAGGGCTTTAACAGCATGATGGATACGTTCCGTAAGGACGTAGGAGCCATTCAGGGATTCGAAACAGCAACAATGAATGCCCGATCAATAACTAATCAACTTACGGAAGATATCAATAAGCAAAAGGTCGCACTAAAGGACCTAGGTAATGTTAGAAGAAACCTTCCTCAAATTGCACAGGAGCAGTTAAGGCTGCAAGACAGCCGTGCAATGATCACTGGTGCCGATGTTAACGGTCGTGTCATGGGTGAACTCATCACCCCCACAAATGAGTACGCTAAGAGTGCCCGTCTAGCGGCCATAGAAACCGGCATCCTGGGTAGGGCTATGGAGTCTGCGGGTATCCAAACTCTACGCGCTGGAAAGCAAATGCAGTGGACGGGTCGTCAGTTGAGTGCTGGCCTTGGAGCCCCAATCATTGCAGTTGCTGCTTTGTCCGCAAAGGCTGCGTATGATATTGACGCTGCCATGGTTCGTTTGACCAAGGTTTATGGTGGTATCGCTGGCGTTTCCGAGCAGGAATTAGGCCGCGTAGAACAAGCAACTCTCGACACTGCAAGAGTAGTTGCTGATAGATTCGGTATTGCCGGTAAGGCAACTGTAGAACTCGCCGCAGAATTGGCAGCCGCCGGTTATGAGGGAGAGAACCTACAGGCATCTATCTTAGAAATTCAGCGTATTAGTTTACTTGGTGAACTAGACCAGCAAAAGGCTATGGATGCTACCCGTACCATTCAAACTGTATTTGGTATTAGCACCGAAGAACTAGCCAAGAAGTTTAACTTCCTTAACGCGGTAGAAAACGAAACCAACACCACGCTACAGGACCTTACCGAAGTTATCCCTCGTACCGCGTCCGTAGTCAAGGACCTTGGTGGTAGCCTAGAGGACTCTGCTATCTTTACCGTTGCTTTTAAGGAAGCGGGTATTGATGCTGTTCAGGGTGCTAACGCACTTAGATCATCCTTGGGTGCTATCGTAGCACCGTCCATGGTAGCACAGAAGAAGTTAATGAGTCTAGGTATTGACATTAAGAAGATTGCCCGAGACAACAGCCCTGAAAATGGTGGCTCTGGTCTTGTGGCGACACTTAGTGCTCTTGGAGCAGAACTTGATCAAATGGGCGGAATTGATCGCCAGGCTGCCCTATCCACCTTATTCGGACGTTACCAGTTCAACAAGATGAACGGACTTCTAAAGGGCCTTTCCGAAAATGCTACAGACACCAGCACACAGGTTGGTCGAGCATTTTCACTTACACAGGCTAGCGCAGAAGATTTGGCGAAAGTTGCAGCCCGAGAAGAAAAGGCAATTCGTGAGTCTTTATCTGGTAGATTTAGGATTGCAGCCCAGCAGATTGTATTAACTTTCTCTGAAATAGGTAAGCCAATCCTTGCAGTCGCAGTAAAGATCATTGAAGTATTTTCCGGAGTCCTAAGCGTCCTTAACTCATTCCCAGGTCCTATCAAAACAATGGTAGCAACCTTCCTGGGAATTCTTGCGTTGTCCGGTCCGGTACTATATATCACAGGTATCTTCAAGGCACTTTACGGTCAGGTGTTCTCTCTTATCGGAGCAAACAAAGCCAACAAGAATGGAGTAGACCAACTTACTACGGCCCAGGGTCGCTTTGCACAACTTGCGGCAACAACAGTTATCCCAACTATTAACCAAGAAACAATGGCCCTTGAAAAACTAAACGCAGCCATGCTAAAGACTGGCGCGGGTGTCAACAGATTAGCAGCAGAGCGTTCTGCTAGAGTTGCGGGAGGCAGGGGCTCTAGAAAAACATCGGCGGCAACAGTCCCTAACGTATCTCCTGCTATGGTTCAGGCCCAGGCAGAAACAGATAAGTTGGCACAAAAGACAGGCGTGGTGGCAGGACATTGGCGAGGAATTGGACAGGGTATTGCGTTCTCACTTCCAATGCTATTGGCTGCATCTGGCAGTACAAACAAGTGGGCAATTGGACTCTCTACCGCACTTCTAGTTGCCTCTGCATTCCCTAATGTATTTTCTAAGATGGGCAAGGCTGTAGCCGAAGCAGGAATTGTAAAGAAGATGACCGAAGGTGGCCGAGCCACATCTATTCTAAGTGGTAGCGTTGGAAAGGCCACCGGAATGTTTAAGGCCCTTCGTGTTGCAGTTATGGCATCCCTTGGGCCAATTGCATTAGTGATCGCGGCTATCACCATTGCTGTCGCCGGATTTAATTACTACAAGAAAAAGATGGAAGAGGTCCGCAAGGAAACCGAAGCCGTTAATAAAGCGTCTAGTTCTTTGGCTGGTGTTGTTGGTTACGAATACAAGAACGCAACAGACGCAGCAGCACAAACGCAAGAGAAGCAAAAGCAAAGTTTGCACACTCTTGCAAAGGCATGGCTAGAAACTGGGGAGGCTGCTAAGACAGCGGCGAAGGCAATTAGCGAAGCCGGTAAGGATGACCGCTCAAAGTCTGCGGATATGGCAAGAAAAATTTCTACTGACTTGGCTGCTAATGAATCAACCACTGCTCAGGCTTTGCAGGCAGGTCGAGTGGCCCTTGCGGCTGCCGGTTATTCAGAAGCAGACGCAAGAGAAATGCTTAGCGAAGAAGGATTTAGAACTCAGCGCGAAGCAATTATGACTCAGATGAATGGCCTAAACACAGACCTAAAGAAGGCTATGAATGAGAGGTTTAGTGGTAAGGCTGCGGCAGAGCAAAATGTAAAGGACTTTGGAACCTCCATTGCTCAACAGTTAAGCGGAAAAACTAAAGACGAGATTATTCAAACCATTCAGGACGTTGCTGCCCAGGTTAACACGGTTGCAAGCGAAGCATTCTCTGACGTTAATCTGGATGCCGGAAGCAAGAAGATTCTTGCGGGCGCGGGTGCGGATACTCAAAACTTAGAATCAATGCAGAAGTTCTTTAAAGATACAATGCCTTTGATGGAACAAAGTGGGCAGATAACTTATAGTCAAGCCAGCGCATTTGGAGAACTAAAGACCGCTGTAGCAGAAGTAACTCAAGAGGAGGCTAGACTCGTTGATCAGATAAAGAAAGAACGAGGTTTGACTGCCGACAGATACGCAGATGTTAAAACATTTGCGGGGTTACGTAGACTTGAAGTTGGTAATCTAACCAGTCAAGCAGAAGCAGAAGCATATCTAACCCAGGCCATTAAGGATGGCAAGCAAGAGACTGCCGATGAAAACGCAAGAAGAAGAGAGTATAATGCGACTCACGCTACAGGCAAGATGGAAATTCTTGGTTATGGAGAAGCCGCCAAATTAGCAGCACTTAATGTGGCCCGAGCATCCCGTGGACTTCCGCCTGCGACAAAGTTTGTTCAAGGATTTTCAGAGGCCGTTTCCGAAAGCGCGGGCGAAGCCAAGAAGGCGGCTAAGGCATACACCGAAGGCGGGGCCGGAGCACAGGAGTTTGTTAATGCCATGAAAGGCCGAATGAGTAGCAATGCAAATGATGCTGTGTCTATGCTTATGGATGATTTTGACAGGTCTACCGATACTTACAAGGACGTTCTGGAAAGACAAGATCAGGTTTGGGAAGATTCATTCGACCTTAGAAAGCAAGCGGCTGATGACTCATACGAGAAGCAGGGCGAAGCGCTAGATAATCTATGGGATAAGCAAGAAAAGATATTCGATAAGAACCAAGATAAGGCCATGCAAACCGCTGAGAAAACAAAGGACGCTCGAATTAAAGCCATTGAAGATGAGATGGAGAAGGGCGATAAACTTGACGAACAAAGAAAGAAGATGTTTGACGCCGAGATTATTCGCATTCAAAGATTGTCTGCGGCTGCCAACAGAGACATTGACTTTAACATTGCTCTAAAGGGCGGGGACCTAGACGAGGCTGCTAGACTTCAAGAGGCTGCCTATGCTGACTCTATCACTAATCAAATGGGTGACGCAGGCACGGGCATGGATGAAAACTCTGAAAAGCGGAGGGCTACTGGCGAGGCTAAAATTGCTAAGGTAACCACCGAAGAAGATGCTCGCATTGAAAGACTAAAGTCTGTTCAAGAGGTAGAAAGAGAAGGCTTTGATAAGCGCAAGGAGATGGCAAAGAAGTCTCTGGAAGATGCAAAGAGAATGTCTATGCAACAATTTGAAAATGAGAAGCAGTCATATCAACGTAGTGCTAAGGCTGCTGAGGATTCATACGACCGTGCGCGAGCAGCAAAGCGTAGGCAGGTTGAGTCCTCTCTAGAACAAATTGCCATTGAAGTACCTAGGACTCAAGCCGAATACAATAATATGTTTAGGAATCTAGACGCCCAATACTCATTACAAACTGGAACAGCCGCAAGAAAGACTGCGGAATGGACTGGCCTCCACCGTGGAGGATTCAAAAAGGCAATGGACGACACACTTACTGAAATGGGCAATAGCGCTGCCTGGGGTCGCATGGGTGCTCAAAGCATGGACAAGATGACTCAGGGTATGCTTGGAATGTCATTTGATGAATATATTACCTGGGTTGAAACAGGAGTTAAGCCTAAGGTTAAGACTGCTCCTACAAATCTTATGCCAAAGACTGTTGCCGGTTCTGGAATTAGAAGTACAGAGTTTAGTCACGGCGGAGGTTCTGTAGGCGCGGGTGGAAGTGGTCGTGCAGGTCGTCCTCTAGACGCTCCACTATATCCTGACGAAGTACCAACCGTACTGCAAAAGGGAGAATACGTTCTAGACAAGCAGACTGTCGCTAACCTGGGAGTGTCTAACGTTAAGGCGATGCACGCGGCCAAGGGCCAAACGTCCTTCTATCACGATGGAGGTATGGTTGGGGCCGTTGGTTCCGGAATTATGTCAACATTCAAGCAGGCAATGCAGGTCGCAGTTACCAAGCAAGCAACCAACAAAGCCGCAGAATTATCTGCCGCTGGTAATTACGATGACATTCCTGAGTCACTAAAGTTTGTTACTCAGGCTGCAACGGCAGGTAAGTTTGGTGGAAGTGAATTCACTGACGAGCAATTAAAGAACGCTGCAACTATTGTTGGCGTGGGTCGATCAATGGGTGCTACAGACCGTGACCTTATCATTGGTCTTATGACTGCAATGCAAGAATCTACCCTCCGTAACATTAACTTCGGTGACCGTGACTCTGTAGGTCTATTCCAGCAACGTACTAGCCAGGGCTGGGGAAGCATTGAACAAATCATGGACCCTAAGTATTCTTCCAAGAAATTCTTTGAGGGCTTGCTAGGAATCAAGGGTCGTGGAGACATGAACCTTTCTCAGGCGGCGCAGGCAGTCCAGCGTTCAGCGTTCCCAGACGCTTACGCAAAATGGGAGGACGAGGCACGAGCGATCCTTGCAGGCACCGCGTCCGCAGGTATGAGTTCCGGACAATACGCTGGAAGCGGAACGTTTAGGCAAGGCGGCGGTTCGGTTACCGGAGATATCCAGGGGCTAAACAGTGAATTCCTTAGTCGTCTATCTAAGTGGTCAGCGTCTGTAGGACAAACATATAATGTAGGCTCTGGTTACCGTTCTATGGCTGAGCAGCAAAGGCTATATGACGCCTACCGCGCAGGAGTACCTGGACAGGCACCAGCGGCCCCACCAGGCCGATCAAATCACAATTACGGCCTTGCGTCTGACGGTCCGCGTTGGGGAAACAAGAATCCAGAAGCGTTCGGACTTAGATACCCTATGTCTTACGAGCCTTGGCACGTTGAGCCTTTGAATGCACGATCAATGCGCGTTCCTCAATTAGAGGTTGGAGGAAGTGTTAACTACGATAACACCCTAGCAAACCTTCACAAGAATGAAACAGTTCTTACGGCTCCGCTTTCTAAGTCACTACAGGATGGAATCAATTCATTGGACTCAGGTTCTAATGTACAGTATAATATTAATGTCAGTGGTGCAGGAGATGCTGATGCTGTCGCGGATCGTGTAATGGCAAAGATTCGTCGCATGGAACAGGTCAAGGGACCAAAAAGGGTGATTAAATAATGGCATTAACATTTAAGCGTCTAAGGCTTCTTCGTCTTAATTCAAATGCTGTTACAGACCACAATCGTTCTGAAATGGGAATTGACGTAGAAAGAATTGAGACAAGAAACAGAATGGCAAATGGAACAATGCGTAAATATTACGTAGCAGACAAGCGTACATTTAATGTGTCATGGACTGACGTTCCCAACGTAGCCGGTAAAACCGTGGACGGGTTCTGGTCGGGCCGGGAAATTGAATTGTTCTATAACAGCGCAGCAGGCAAAGGATCATTCGTTATGGGAGTCACTGACAACCTTAACATTGAGAAACTATACACCGTAGTCATTACTGGGTTTAGCCATAGCATTAAAAAGCGTTGGGCAAACTGGGAATTGTGGGACTTTAGTCTAACACTAGAGGAAGTTTAATGCAGTTAACTACTAGCGCTTACCAGTCGGTATATCAGCGCAGTGTCTCTGTAAAAGCCTTGCCTCGTGTGGTCATAGAGTGGAACCACAATAGGTTTAGCAAAACTGTTACACCCTCTAATGGAGGTGACACCACAGACAACATAAACTTTCCAAT
>Ga0326734_1000211_pt1 | contig 17137 bp, 18 predicted proteins | sample 15_GP2_1315_FD_207944 | JGI IMG/M metagenome (GOLD analysis project Ga0326734, IMG submission 207944) | Glacier ice microbial communities from Ngari, Tibet, China - 15_GP2_131.5 | ecosystem: Environmental > Aquatic > Freshwater > Ice > Glacier | place: China: Ngari, Tibet | collected 2018-07-18 | reverse complement strand
TGCTCGTTTCACCAGACAAACGACAGACCAAGGTCAACAATTTCGTCGCCAAGTACGACTACATCAAAAAGATCCAGGCCTTCAACGGCGGGACGCTGGAGATGACCGCAGAGCCTGGAGAGGGTGAGGTTTTGCGCGCTGTGGTCTGTACGGCTCTGGGCAAAAGATTCGATCGAGGCAACTACACCACCGCTGTCGACGGAGACCTGATTACCATCGTCGCCTTTGACCCCAAGACTGCAGCCTCGGCCATTGCCGCCTCACCTGTCGGGGTGTTTTCTTGACACTTCACAAAACCAAGGCACCCGTCCTAGACCACGGCTTCGTCATCCTGCGCAACATCGCCGGCCCAACTCGCCGGGCTGACCAGCAGTTCGATGCCAGCGACGTGGACCCAGCCAACGCAGCGCGCATGTCCTTTGGCCAGATGGATGGCAACCGCACGCATGAGGACGAGATGCGCCTGAACCGCTACCTCATGAAAAACCACCATGACACGCCGTTCGAGGCAATTGTGGTGTGGCTGGAATACAAGCTGCCGATCTTTGTGGCCAGGCAGTTCGTGCGTCACCGCACACAAGCTCTCAACGAAGTGTCCGGGCGCTACGTCACGCTGCCAGCCGAGTGGTACATCCCAGAGGTGGTTGGCGGCAAAGCCAAGGACAAAAAACAGGGACAGGAAGACAACCTCGACGACGAGACGCAGGAAAAGTTCAAGTGGGACTTGCACTGCACCGCGAAGGCAAGCTACGAGAAGTATATTTACCACATGGGGCTCGGCGTCGCACCGGAACATGCTAGATTGTTCCTGCACCTGAATCACTACACCCACTGGCTGTCTACCGTCAATTTGCGAAACCTGCTGGGCTTCCTGTGGCTGCGCGACCATGGGCACGCCCAGGTTGAAGCGCAAGCCTATGCCCAGGCGATCACCAGCCTGCTCGAGCCGCACATCCCTGGGCTCATGGCGACCTACCGCGAACTCAAGCGCGGCGAGATCTGATCACCACCAACCACTCCAGCAAGCCAGCCCTGACCGGTTGGTTTTTGCTGGCCGACTAATAAACATCTTGTTTTATTGTTTGTTTTTTTAAAGGAATTTAACCATGCGCAAAGCCTTTTACTTTTTCCTGATCATTGGCTTAACCGCCACCGGCATCCTCATAGAGGCCGCCGTCATCCAGCAGGTCTGGGAGTGGTTCATTGTCCCGGCGTTTGGCTTGGCGCCGCTGACCCTGGTCACCGCCATCGGGCTCTCCCTGTTGCTGCTCATGCTGACCAGCCACGCGACCGGCCTGGAAACCATCCGTGACCTGCCGATGTTCAACGCCTGCCTCACAGTCGTCACAGTCAGCCTTGCGCGCGCCTTCTTTGTCCTCTTCATCGGCTACATCGCCGTCAATTTTCTGTAACCTCAACCGCCAACCCAAGGAAAAATCACCATGTTTAAAAACGCCACCCTCTACCGCATCAACAGCCCAGCCAGCATAGTCTGCGATTCCGAGACTTTCGAGACCTTTGAGGGTCAATTGTCCACCAGCCAATTCGCACCCACCGGGCTGACTCAGGAGATCTCCAGTGGCTGGGTGCCGCCGCGCGAAAAGCACGGTGCCCTGGCTGAGTCTGTGAATGGCCAGTGGATTATCAAGCTGATGATCGAGACCCGGTCTGTGCCGGCCGCCGCCATTCAGGAAGAATTTGAGCGCGCCCTCATTCAGGTAGAAAACGATACCGGCCGCAAGCCCGGCAAAAAAGAAAGCAAGACGATCAAGGAAGATATCAAGCTCAGCCTGCTTCCGAGCGCCTTTCCAAAAAAATCCGCTGTCCTGGGCTGGATCGACACACAGGCTGGCACATTGTTGATTGACACCAGCAGCAGCACCAAGGCAGACGCCTTCATCACCGCACTGATTCGCGCTGTCCAGGATTTCAGGGTCACACCACTGCAGACGACAACCTCGCCAGCGGCCGCCATGACTGACTGGCTTCTGAGCCAGGAGCTTGACTTCGGCTTCAGCGTGGATCGCGAATGCGTGCTAAAGGCGACGGACGAATCCAAGGCCACCGTCAAGTACCAAAACCACACCCTGGACCTGGAAGAAATCGCCGAGCATCTGCACACAGGGAAGGTACCAACCCAGCTGGCCATGACCTGGGGCCACTGCTTATCTTTTACGCTGACCGATGCGCTGACGATCAAGAAGATCGCCATCCTGGAGGTTGATGCCACGGAAAAGGGTGACGACGCCTTCGATGCCAACGTGGCCCTGGCCGCCGGCACCCTCCGCCCTGCCCTTGCAGCACTCATTAACGCCCTGGGTGGCGAGCTGGTTGCCGCTGCGGACCATGAAAATAAATCCGCTGAAACTTGAATATTTCGCAACATCCTGTATTTTTTGTTGTTAGAATAACAAAAACTTCAACAGTACAAGGTTTTGTCTGACATGATTAATACGACGCGCATTCCACTATACCCTTCGCGTTTTTTGCTCAGTCATCAGATAAACACCTTGCTAAGTTTTCACACCTTGCTTTGTTTTCAACAGTAAGTTTTCTCTCTTCACCAGACCCAAGGACACAGAACATGACGGCTTCAACCACTCCTAGCAACAACAATCAACCCAGCCAACGGACGCATACCAACATACCATCCGACCCGTATGGCGCCTTTGGCACGCTTTGGCTTTCAGGTATGGGCGACCGGCATGCCGCCAACAATGCCCGCTTCATTGAAAAACTCAACCTTGCGAACACCAAGGTTGACTACAGCAACGCGCAGAATGATCGACAAGTCGGCGACCTCAACAGCCAGACCAAGGGCTCTGGCGCGCGATTTAATGCCGGCAAGGTTCCGTACGAGCTGCTGCCGATCAGCTTGATTGCCGACATGGCCGACGCCAGTATTGAGCGCGAAGAAGACGACATCAAGGACCAGGCCATCGTGGTTCTGGGGTACTTGGGACTCTGGCAGGAGCGCAACATCGAGAATGGCATTCCGGATGAGCACCCTTTGTTGTCAGCCATTCTGGCTTTCGAGGACGACCTCGAATCGACCGCCCGGGTCTTTGAGTACGGCAAGAAAAAATACTCCGAATTCAACTGGGCCAAGGGCATGGCCTGGTCGATTCCTCTGGCTTGCGCGGTGCGCCACCTGTTGGCCATCCTGGCTGGCGACATCAACGACCCAGAAAGCGGCTTATCACACGTCGGACATGTGCGCTGCAACCTGACCATGCTGTACTCCTACGACGTCAAAGGCACTTACCCCGAGGGCGATAACCGGCCAGACGCCGGCATGCTGGCATCCATAGACGAGCAGGATGACAGCGATCAGTACCATGACTTTGACCTCGGAACGTTTCCAAGGTGAGTAACACCTTCACCATCGAGGTGGTTGAGATAGCCATCCTCGTCCCCCAGCAGTCGGCTGGTTTTTACAGTTATCTGGGTTGTATCTATGTTGCCCATGCACCAAACATGATGCCCACGTATTTGGGACTCATAAACCAACTGCTCGTGAAGCCGACGCCATCACCCTCCGCACCCTCCGGCGTCTCTGAATGGACCTTGCTCCGGGCGATTGCTGTGGCGCAGAACCCTGACCTCATCATGAAGCTGCAGCCATGAGCAAGATCAACAATCAACCAACATAAGAAAGCCATCGTGATCTACCTATTCCACCGAGCCGAAGGCTTTTACCCTGTTGCCCTTCCTGATGAAGCGGCAGTTTTCGACAACGTAGCCAGCAACCCTGGCACCCTGAAAGTGACAGAGGCTTTGTCGGGCAAGGTTGTCTTTCAAGAGTCGGCAGAACCGCAGCCATGAGCACACTCAGCATCCTGGGCCTGGCCTCCCTGGTGTTTGTCGCGTGCTTCACTGCATGGGCTTACCGCGATGACGGCACACCGGCAGGGCAACAGTCCAGCCGTGGCGCCATCATCGAAGTCTGGATAAACCTGTTAATTGGGTTCACAATCAATGCCCTCATGAACTACTTGCTGCTGCCCATGGTCGGCGCCAAATTCACCTTCACCGACAACCTGGCGCTTGGCGCGATCTTCACCTCGGTATCGATCGTTCGCGCCTATGTGATACGGCGCTGGGCCGAAGCCCGCATCAAGCGATTCGCCATCCTGGCTGCCGAGCGCTTTGGCACGTCGGTCAATAAACATCCTGTTGCGTCACAAACAAAGGAAAGCGCATGACAACCATAGCCGCATGCCCGATTCGGATGGTTCTCGTCACCGATTCATCCATTTCTGATGGCGACCAGGTCTGGCGCGGCGCCAAGGCCGAGGTCATTCATGGTGCCATATACGGCACCGCCGGAACAGCCACCGAGTGCAACCGCTTTCTGGAGTGGGTTCGCAAGCGGCGCAAGGCCAAGATCATTCTTGACGACAGCTTCAGCGCGCTGATGCTCAGCCCGAAAGGATTGTTCTTGATCGACAACACCCTTGAGCCCATGCGGATGGAGGGCTTCCACGCCATTGGTAGCGGCGGCAAGGCCTGCCGGGCAGCCGTTTTGGCGGGCGCCAGCATCGAGTTGGCGGTTGAAATTTGCTGCCTGATCGATGCCGGCTCGGCCATGCCAATTCAGATTTACCAACTAGAAGACATCAAACTATGAGTAAGCCCGATCCCGAATTCATGGCTGGCAGCGACGAGTTCGCAACCGTGCGACAAATCGAGTACCTGGAATCTGTTCGCACCCACGGAAGTATTTTTGCAGCCTCGCGCGCCCTGGGGCGCCACCACTCCACCATCCAGCACTCGCTGCAACAATTGGAAAAAAAGGAAGCCACCCAAAACCGTAACCTGCACCTGGGCGACAAGGTGGCACCAGGCTTCGCGATCAAAGGCACCAGCACCTTGTTTGGGAAGGACGGCAAGCCGGCCGCGCAGTGGGTCAAGACCAACAGGGATGACACGCAATACGCCGAGACAATGAAGGCTTTTGCGCTAGCGCTGGGGGAGGATATCAAAGGCCTGGCCAAGCCAGTAGAAACCCCGGGGCACGGCAACGATGAGTTGATGGTTGTCATACCTATCGGCGACCCACACCACGGCATGAAAGCCTGGAGCGCAGAGACTGGAGGAGCGTCTTTCGATTTGGAAATCGCAGAGCGGTTGAATAAGTCCGCCATAGATCGTCTGCTGCAGAGTGGGCCCGACGCTGACACGGCATTAATCCTCAATCTTGGGGACACTTTTCACAGCGCGTCTGGCGCCAACACAACCGTCAAGGGCACTCCTGTTGATGTGGATGGCCGATGGGCGAAAGTGCAAAAGGTTGGCCTGATGATCATGATCTACACGATCGACAGGGCATTGCAAAAATACAAAAAAGTCGTCTTCAGGCTCAACATTGGCAACCACGACGGCGAGAGCGCTTACGGCCTCTCTCTGATGCTGGCCTGCTATTACCACAACGAGCCTCGCGTCACAATCGACTTGTCCCCAGCGAAGGCTTGGTACATGCAGTTTGGCAAGGTACTGATCGGCTCCAGTCATGGTGACACCATGAAAGAGTCCGACCTGCTATCAATCATGTCTTGTGATCGCCCAAAAGCATGGGGCGAGACCAGCCATCGCGTCTGGTATTGCGGCCACATCCACCACAGCCGGGTTATTGAGGGTCGAGGCGGGGTGGTCGAGTATTTCAGAACACTCGCCCCTAGCGACGCGTGGCACAGTGGCCAGGGCTATCGATCCGGGCGCGACATCGTCATGATAGTTCTGCACAAGGAGTTTGGTGAAGTTGAGCGCCACCGCGTAGATGTATCCATGCTTGAGGCCACTAAGGTGCCGCAGGTTATAGAGCTGGCTGGATCGCTATGACCACCGGCATGCGCCACCTCCTGGTGATCGACACCGCCTCCCGCATGGCCCACCAGATCATCAACAGACGACGCGTCGAGCCACCGGTCTTTCTGGCCTACATGGATGGCCCAGAGGAGGTTGAAAGGCTTCGCTGCGGCGGCCAGTCTTCTCGTGTGTTTGATTGGATGCGCGAAGAGATCCTGCTGGAGGCTGGCAGAACATGTTGCAAAGCCACGTCAAATAACAAACATTGAGTTGTTAGCGCAACATTTAATCTATAATGTTGCATCGGATTAAAACAAGGAGTTATTGTGAATGAAGTCTTAGAAGCACCGGTAGTTGAGCTTGTAGAGGCTCGCGTTAACAGTGTCGCCGTAGCAGGCGTCATCACCCACATGGAGCCCATCCCAGGCGCCGATCTGATCCAGCTGGCTACGGCCGACTGTGGGTCTGCCGGCACCTGGCGCGGCGTCGTTGGCAAGGCCATCCGGCCTGGCGAGCAGGTCACAGTTTTTCTGCAGGACGCCCTGCTGCCGCCCAACGAGGCCTGGGCTTTCATGGAGCGTCACAAGTGGCGCGTCCGCATGGCCCGCTTCAAGGGTGTGCCTAGCGAGTGCGTGATTGTGCCCCGGTGCGCAGACTGGGTCGCAGAACCCGGCACCGACCTGATGGACCTGCTTGGCGTGACCAAGTACGAAAAACCCCTGCCTGCCGCGCTGGCGGGTGTGGCCAAGGGTAACTTTCCAGCCTTTATCCCCAAGACCGACGAGCCCAACTTCCAACGCGTCCGTAATCTACAGGAAATCATGGCTGGCGACTGGTACGCGACCGAAAAGGCTGACGGCACCAGTTGTACCGTCTTCACGAGCGATGGTCAGATGCGCGTCTGCAGCCGCAACCTCGAATTGACCGAGGGTTACAGCCTGTACTGGCGGATGGCTCGCCACTATGGCCTGGAGCGCCTGCAATCTGACATTGCACTGCAGTTCGAGATCGTTGGTCCCGGGGTGCAGGGCAATCCAATGGGGCTGGAAAGAAACGAGATCCGCGTCTTCACCGCTCACAACATCGAGACGGGCGAGCGCTGGGACTTTGATTTCCTGCTGCAATTCTGCCAGGACTACGGCCTACCCATGGCGCGCCTGATCACGATGGGTAGCGGCCCACTCGACGCCGATGCACTGCGCAAGCTGGCCGAAATCAAGTATTCCAACGGCAGGCCCGGGGAAGGCGTTGTGATTCGCGACCTGGCGTCGACAGGCAGCCTCAAAGTAATTAACCTTTTATACAAGGATTGAGCCATGAGCCACTTTGAAGTCGGGAAAATTTACAACACCAATAGCGGCAACGCGGTTCGCATTGTCTCTCGCGGCAACTCCTTCGCCGGAGAAGAGTTGGTGAGCGGCAGCGATGGTTACTCGCGCTACAACGGCGGCCCTTGCAGCGGTGTTGTGATGGGTTGCACCATGGGGCATGTCTTGAGCCTGGTGGTTCCGCCGCCGAACAAAAAGCCCAACTTCACACTGCTCGTCGATGAACTTGTAGTGTCCTGGGCGACAACAGGGGGCTTTTCTGTCAATTCGCCAGGTCGCGCCGCGCGCCGCGTAGCCGCCCGCGCCGCCCTCGAGTCTGCCATCCACCAGCTACAAAAGGATTCCGCATGAGAGCCGTCAACGGAAAAGGTGAAGAAAAGTCCAGCGGTGTCCACGCGACGTTGGCCGAGGAGATCCAGTCCATGCTGGACAACTGCACCGCTGTCAAGGGCGAGCAGTTTGCGCGCCTGGTGTCGGCCCAGCACGCGCTGCTTCAGATGCCAACAGCCATGGGGGCAGTCTATATGGCCGGCGCTCGTAACGATGTCGCACAGCTGGCCGCCATGACTGAAACGGTTACCAGCCTGTCCATAGCGGTTGTGCTGGCCCTTGCTGGTGCCGCGACCGATGCCGACATGGATGAGGCCTTCAACCTGGCCCAAAGTTTCATGCAAAAGCAGCAGGCCGCCGCCCAGGGGCGACCAAAATGAAAAAGCCGATTCAGGCGGGTGACCTGGCCCACGTCATCAACGGCAAGACAGGCAAGGCCAGTCCCAACATCGGGCTCGTGGTGCGCGTGCATCAACTGGTCTACGAGTGCCCGCAGCTGGGCCGTATCTGGCGCTGCGAGGCCGAGTACGCCGAGATCATTCGACACGGCAATTCAGGCTGCCCGCCAGGCATGGGCGATTTTGCACAATCATGGCTTCGCCGTATCGAGCCTGACGCGCCACCAGCCAAGGCCAAAGAGCATGAGCTGACCCATGAAGACGCTTGACGACATCAAGGGCCGCTGCATTCTCGAAGAGGGTAACGACGGCCGCGAGCACTGGACCTGGAAAGGCGGCACCTCCAAAGGAGCGCCTTCGATCCATGCGCCGAACCTGGCTCTAGACCCGGCTGGCCACACCCTGACGGTACAAAGCGGCCGGCGCGCGGTTTGGCAGATGGTCACCGGCGAGCCGATACCTGACGACAAAATTGTTTACGCCACCTGCTGGCGCATCAGCTGCCTGAACCCGGCTTGCCTGGAGATGGGCACATGGCACCGCTACGGGCGGGCGCTTCGCAAAAGCGGGGTTTTGGTCGGCAACATCAAGCGCATCCTGGCGGCCCACCGGGGTGGTGGCGCGATGCGAAAGATCACGCCAGAGATGGCGCGCGAGATTATGCACAGCAACGAAACCCAGACGGCGCTGGCCAGGCGCTACCAAGTCACCCGGCGAACCATTTACCGCTACCGAAACGGCAGGCAGTCACCGATCGGTGGATTTTTTGGAGGACTGATGCGATGAACTGCACACCCTACCGCGATGCCGGTCACCCCTGGAGCGCTGCGCCGGGCTGGGACCAGATGGAGCTTTCCGCCATGGACCACGGAGGACTCGACGCGCTGATCGAGCAGGCCGAGAACAGGTTCTGGAGGATCTGGATAAACGACGGACAGCAGCTTAATGCTGTTATGTACAAGCCATCCGGCGCCACTGCGCCCTGGCAAGACGATCAGCGCCAGGGTACGCCGGGCAATGTCTGCCGGGCCATCAAGGTCGGTGATGTGGTCGACACTGTGTTTGGTAAGAACTATGGCCACCCGGTCAGCCGGCACCGCGTGATCGAGCGTACCGAGCGCGTAGTGAGCCAGACCGGCATCATGCTTCGCGTCAATCCACCAGTTCGCGGCAGCGCCTTCCTGGGTGATCAAGGCCAAAAGTACAACAATGCCTGGCTCGATTCAGCTTGGTTCCGACCAGTAAATATTTGAATTAAATCAAAACATTCGGTTGTCTGCAAAACTTTAGAGTATTATGGGTGTTCATGGTTGTTTTCAACTACAACCCAGCCCAAAAAAACACCCACAGGAGACCAATTATGAAGTCGTAAACACCACCAAATTAGTTGAACATTGAAGAAAAAGCCACCCTAATCGGTGGCTTTTTTGTTGCATATTCACAACATGCGAAATATGGTTTTATGTTTGCAATTCAACAAATACATATTTTCGCAACAAAGTCTGTTAGACTGATCGCGTCAGGCTGACAATAAACAGCATCCATCAATGGCACACTGCAGGCATGTTCCTGCTGATGCTGCTCTTTCTGGGCTTGTTCGTCTTCATCACACTGATGCCATGGGGTGGCATCAAAGTCGCCTTGACCCTGTTCTGGGCGGGCGTCTTTGTCACCTCGGTCACAGCTGGCTTCTTCTATAAGTAGCCCGCCTCCTGCTTAGTTGCCAGCCTGCCTTTCGCGCAGCTGATCGGCACTCCGGTTCAGCCTGGTCATCACGGCTGTGATCTTAACCTCCATCGCCTTGATCGCGTCACGGTCGGCACCCTGGTCCAACATCACCCGCTTCTCGCGCCTGAGCGCCTGTATCTGACGCTCGGCCGCATTGGCCTGTGCAATTAGGTAGCCCTCGGGCTTGCTCTTCATGAGCGCCTGCGCTTCGATGTTCTTGCCATCCTTTTTCATGCCCTTGACTTCGGTCTCGATGGCGTTGGCCTTCTCGACGTTGGCGTAAAAAGCTGTTCCTTCGCTGGCCTGGCTGCCGGCGTTGCCGATGAACCGCCCGACCAGTGGAATCTTGAAGGTCGGCACCGCCTCGCCGCGCGCCACGCCGAATGTCGTCTGCTCTATTTTTGATAGCTCGCGAACCACGCCACCACCCACCTGGGCAAGAAGGTAGTCAATTTGATCTGGCGTAGGGCTCAAGGCGCCAGCGACATACTCATTGCCACCCGACAGGCTGTTGATGGCTTCGCTCAAGACCTTGCTGAAGCCGGTCGCGGTATCCTTGCGCATCGCATGGCCAGGCATGGAGGGGTTGCTTGAGGTGCGTGTAATCGGCTTGCCGGTCCAGTCGCGGTTCTCTGACAGCGCCACCAGCGGGTCAAGCGCGGTCGGTGCCAGGGTCTGCATGCTCCAGCCGGCAGAGCCGATCGGGTTGAAGGCTTCGACAAACATGCCAGTCATGTCAATCACCCGCTTGGCCGGGTCTTTGAAACCAGACAATGCAAACTCGGTCGCCTGCCGACCCATGCCAGGTATGACATGCAAGCCCAGCGGCATCGGGATGCTGATGTAGGTCTTGCCGCCGGTCGGAATAATCAGCGCGCGCTCGCGAACAAAGTCTGGCGGATCTTCGTCATCAAAACCAGCCGCCGCAAGCGCCAGCGCCTGCAGCGAACCCAGCACCAGGCCGCCGTACACCACCTGTTTGCCGGTCTTGGACAAGCGCAGCGTCTTCAGGTCGCTGCCGTCCATATCAAACAGCGTCTGGCCGATACGCGCAGACCCCTGCATTGCCGCGTTGAAGAAGGCAAAAACGGCACCAGCCTGCTGTCCAACCTGCCCTTTGCGATTAAAGTTGACGGTCAGGTTCTTGGCCAGGCTGGCAGCCTTCTGGGCGCTCATGCCTTGGTCCAATCCGGCTTTGAAGGCAGCCAGACGCACGCCATTTTCCATGGCCTCGTTGTAGTCGCTGAGCCATCCGAAGAGCCAGTCCGAGCCCTTGGTCGCAACACTCATTGGTGCCCGCAGCGCGCCGTTGGCGGTAAACAACTTGCCCATCGGCGAGTCCATCCAGCCATCCGGATTGAGCGCCTTCTTTAACTCATTGGCGCGGTCCTCGCCAGTGCGAAATAGCTCGCGGTAGCCGGTCTGACCACCCTCGTTTTGAAACTGCTCCCAGAGGTCCGACCACTTGGAGCCTTTGCCGCCCGAGCGCATGTCCGAATAAATACCACGAATTGCGGACAAGGTGTCCTTGGCGATGCGTGTACGGCTCTTGGCCAGGGGTGTGCCACCCAGGTTGACCATCGCGCCCTGCACGTCCCTGATCAGGTTGACGACGCCGAAAACCGGATTGTACTGGGTGTTGATCGCCGCGAAGTAGCGGGTGATCTTGGCGCTGACCCCGAGTAGGCCTTCCAGGTTGCCTGCGTCCAGGTTTTTGAGTGCCACTGCCATGCGGACGGCGCGCGGCTGGTCTTCGTTGAAAACGACTGCCTGCTCGACCACGCTGCCGTCTTCCTGGCGCACCTTGGCCACCAGCACGTTGTCGCGGCTCTTGAACATCGGATCGACCCTCTCGACCACAGTATTGGTCTTGGGGTCGTAGACGCGGTCTGCAGGCGGCGAGCCGACAGACCAGAAGTCTTTGTTGGGGTTGGCTGTGGCCAAGCCGACCAGGGCGACAGCGACGCGGTTCTTCTCGCCGCGCACGATCAACCTCTCGCGCTGCATGGCGATATTGCCGATGATGTCGACAACCTTGCGCTTGGAGCCGGTGCGTCCCTTGACCTCCTTGCCCTTGACCGAAAAGCCCTGGCCCATACCCATGCCAGAGCCGTTGCCGTCCTTGTCTTCACGCTGAAGCGGGATGTAGTTTTCAAACATACCGGCCCAGCCTTCAACCTTGTCTTGCGACTCCAGGCCATAGTCGGCGTACAGCTGCCGGGTCTTGTCCAGAATCTGGCGTACATCGCCCGCCAGCTCGGCCAGCTCGACCTTCTCGGCAGTCGGCAGTGCCGACAGGTAGGCCGCTGCAGCCGCGTTGCTCATGCCAGAGCCGCCATCCTGCAGGTCCGGGCTGTCCGGGTTGCGCTCGGCAATCACCTGGTTTGCCTCACGCGCATGCTTGGCATGCAGGTACTCCTCCAGGCCGGCGATGGTCACCTTCTTGGCGGCCATCTTTTCCATCAATGGCTTGAGCTCGTCGTTGCCAAAGTCGGTTGTTTGCTTGGCCGCGCGGCCGTGAAAGAGTTCTTCCTGCAGATAGACGTTGCGCTCATCATCAATCGGCCCCATAGCCTCGATGACCCGCTTGGTGTCGATCATCTTGTTCTGCATCTTGTAGACGAAGTCGTCGAACTTGGACGCCTCGGGCAGCTGCCATACGCCATCGCCATTGCGCGGGGTGCTTTGGGTGATGTTGGCCTTCGTGCCATCGAAGTTGCCGTTGTTGCCGATGGCGGATTTGATTTGGGTGGACTGAAAGGCTACATAAAGAGTCGGCTGCGTGCCATTTTCCAGCTTCATATCGTCGCGTTCGTCGCGCACGATTAGACCGTCATAGCCTGCCGCCTGCGCACTTTCTACGGCCTCTCGTCCCTCGTTGTCGTACCAGATGGCAGGATTGTCGTAAGGGCTTTTCTCGTTTTGGAGTGTGATAACCATCGGATTCTTAATCGACAGGAACGACGGCATCACGTTCGGCATTGGTTTTTCCTTATCCCAATCGAGAGTCGCATAGCTGCTTGCTTCTACGGGGTCGTTCGTGAAAAAGAAGCCGACATCCTCTGAATACACGGTGCTGCCCTGCATTTCCTCATCGAACTTGTCGAAGCTGGCTTGCGTCCCGTGATAAACCACCAGCGGCTTGCCACCCGCCTTGCCCGTATCCGTGACGACGCTGTCGCCGAAGAAGGCTTTGAATGCAGGGGTGTCAGTCTGGTTGCGCGGGGTGCTATCCGCCGCCTCACGCGCCGGACTAAACAGCGGCACGCCGCCAGCCATCTTCTCGCGCATGGCTGGGGTGATGGTAAAGCCTTGTTGGCGGAATTTGTTGTTGGCGCGAACGGTGGCGTCTGCATCGTCCATCCATTGCGCAATCGCATCCTTGTTCGCCTCTCCATCGACGGAGTCTCTGGCCTCGTTGCGCAGCTCCTGCATAGCCTCCTCGCGGGTGTCGAACGTCTGAAGAATGTCGTTGCCACCATAGCTTGCTGTGTAGCCGCCCTCCTCGTCTTCAAAACCAATGGCCCCCATCTTCCCGCCACCCAGCTTCTTCAGCACATCATTGGCAACCTGGGGGACGAGGGTGTCGTAGAAAGTTTTCATGCCTTCGCCGCCTACCTTGAGGTCCAGGCCGGAAAGTTCACGGGTTCCATCTTCGTCGGGCTCGGACTCCATGAGTCGTTTTGCAGCCTCTTTACCGATGTAGTTCTCGAGCCTGGTTTCGTCAACGCCGCTTTCATCGATGACGGCTCTTCCGTCCGACCTGCGCTCCGAGGTGTTCTTGTCATACGCCGTGAGCCTTCCAGTGTCTTTATCCCATGAGACCTTGGAGATCTGCTTGCTCAAGTCATACAGCCCAGCCGCCTGCTCGCCATTAATAAACGCCACCTTGTCATATCCATTCGATGCGGCGTGCATGATGGCGCGCTTGATGGCCAGACCAACCCAGGCCTCCGTCTTGCCTACAAAGGGTGCAGTGGGTACACCGCTTAATGGCCCTGCGCGTGTGGCGCTTGCAATTGCGCCATCTTTTGTTTGCGATGCAAAACCAGCCTGGGTTTTTGTCTTGTCGTAAACCATCCATTCGGTGCCGTCTTGCGGCCCGCCTCGATAGCGGTATGTTGGCTGCTCGACGACAATCCATCCTTCTGGCAACTTACCCTCCGTCACAAACCCCTTCTTCTTCCCATCCTGCCCCCAGTCACTTTGCACCTCTTGCAGGAACAACACTTTCTTGCCCTCTGAATCTGTCCTGTCATCCACGCGCAAGTGCGCAAGGATATTGGCTTGGTCGAAGTGGCTGGATTTGTAGTTGTCACCCTCAACCCGGCCCACGGTGTACTCTTTGATGGAGAGCGGGAATTTCTCAAGTTGCTCGGCAATGCCTGGTGTGGTCTTACCCAGCTCGGTCAGTCGATCGATGTATTCCTGCGCGGCTGCACGGGTCTTTTGACCGTCATGTGGAAAGGCACCTACTATCTGGAACGCTGGGGTGCCAGGATTTTTTGGCGCTTGTGCCGGCAGCGTGATCAGTATCTCCCTGTAGTTCTCGCCTCCGGGTACGGTGTAGCTGCCGTACTTGGTCGATACGGCTGACTCCGGGTACAGGTCGACAAACAACTCATTGGCGACCGTTATGTAGTCATCCTTGTTGGTGTAACCGTAGTCATCGATAAGCTCAGCGCGCGTCTGGCCGTGATGGCTCATCAGAAAGTCCTGCGCGTCGCGCACGGTCTTGAATTCTTGGTACGGCGATCCACCCAACACAACCTCATTCACCTTCACCCCATTCGCGTCCAGGTAGCTGGCAATCTCCTCGCGCGTAACCTTGTCCTTGCCGCGCATATCCAAGAAATCCTTGACGCCTGAATACTCGATCTCGTCTTTCTTCACACCCAGCTTGCCGGCGTTGGCATCCAGCCAGAGCTTCCACTGCGGTGCAGCCATGGTGGCCAGGCGATCAGGCACGCCTTCAATGGCGCGCTGCAGTTGGCTGTAAAACTCGGGGCGGGCTGGGCTTTTTTTGATGTTCTTGTTGGTGACATCAAAATCACCATTGTTTTTGTCAGCGGACTTGACCTGCGTCGGATCAAAAATTACAGCGGTTTTGGAGCCATCCGAGTCCGGCAGGATGATGCCGTCGTAGCCGTCACGCTTCAGCTCGGCGATGGACTTTTGCTCGTACTCTTTCCAGCCTGCTGGGCTTTTAATCGCGGCATACAGCGGCATGATTGCGCCCTTGCCTTGCGCGCCCACGTCGCCAGCCTCGATGGCCGCCTTGTCGCTGGTCATCCAGAACAAGCCTTGCGCACCCTTCTTCATGTCTACTGTTGTGAATGCCTTGCTGGTGCCGTGGTACATGACCATAGGCTTGCCTGTTGCGTCAACTAATTTGCTGTCGCCATAGAACTGCTTGAAGGCTGGGGTGTCGGTGAGGTCGCGGGCTTTGGATTCTGTGATGTTGTTGTTTGCTGGGTTAAACTCGCCTTTGTTTCCAGTAGCGGATTTAATTTGAGTGGGGCGGAAGGCGATGTAGGTGTTGGCAATCTGTCCTGCACCGTGCTCGTGCCCCCGGATGACGTACCCGTCGTAGCCTGCGTCGCGAGCGTCTTCCGGCGAGAGCACTTCATCGGCGTCTTCGTACCACTGGCGATTGGTTACTTCATAGGGCTTTTTGATCGACAGATAGACCGGCATAACCGTCGAGCCACCATAGTTATCAGCGATCTTTGTGTCGGCCGTAAAAAATACGCCTCCATCTTCGCCCATCTTGAACTCAGAGAAATCAGCGCTCGTCCCGTGGTAGACCACCAGCGGCCGACCATTCGCATCCACCACCTTGCTATCACCAAACCATTTCTTAAATGCTGGCGTCTCAGTCTGTGGATCTCGAGCCGGGCTCCGTTTGACCTCCTGGCCATCTTGCTCCTGCTGCGTCACCGCATCCAGCTCTGACTGCACCTGGGCCAGCTGGTCCGTCACAGCGCGCGATGCTGCTGCGCTTGGGCTCAAGCCTTGCTGGCGGTACTCGCGAGCCTTCTCCAGGATGGCGGCCTTGTCGCTGGCGGGGAGAAAGTTATCGGCTTTTTTGAGGCAGGTCGTCAATGACATTCGAGGGCTCCGGATGCCGCGAACTCAGCCAAAATGGCGATGAGCGCGGAATTTTGTTGATGGATTCGCCTGTTCAGCGATAGTGTGTATTCTTGCTCGTCTTTTTCAGACCATCCCGAGCCACCACCACCTCCGCCACCCACGATGGGGATGATGGGACTGATGATTTGTATGGCAATGACAGCGTACGAGCCAGCAGCCACGGCACTGACGCCGCCAGCCATGGTGTAAGCGCCAGCAGCGCTGGCTTGTACGGCTGCGAGTGCGGCATAGTTGCCTGAGGCGCTGGCTTGCACTGACGTCGATAAGCTGTAGCTGCCATTGACTGACGACTGAACCGAGCTGGCGACCGCGTACGTACCAACGACGCTCGACTGAACTCCACCTGCTGCGCCGTAACTGCCGGAGACGCTGGCTTGAACCGATGCCATGGCAGCATAGGCGCCAGATGCGCTGGCTTGCACCGCAGTAACCAGAATGTAGCTGCCACTGGCAGATGCCTGCACCGATCTGATGACTGCATAAGCTCCAGTGGTACTGGACTGCACGCTGCCGGCAACGCCATAGCCTCCCGCTGCACTGGCTTGCGCGCTGGCAACAACCGCATACGCGCCGCCACTGCTGGCTTGTGCGCTGGTAGTGACGGCATACGTTCCGGCGGCCGAGGATGTGGCCGACGTGACGACCGCATAACCACCTGCCGCGCTGGCCTGGATCGGTTGAGCTACGGCATAACTAGCAACGGCATCACTGCTGACCGGCGTCGCGGCCCCGCTCGCACGAAGCAGTAGCAGTAAGCTCATGGGTTACGCTGCCGTGAAGTAACTTATATTCATACGCCAAATGGTTTGCAATTGCAAAGGCGCAACAATAGTGGTTGCCGTGTTGGCCACCGCTGACCGTAGCGGTGTTGTGGGCTGGTAATCAATCACCCTCACCGCTGTACCTACTGCGCCCGCTGCCTGCTCTGTTGTCCACGCCGGATTGCCGGGTAGATTCGTTGATGTCACCACCACACCGCCGCCAGCCGCCACGCCAAGCGCGCTGTAAACCTTGACCAATTGAATCGAAGTAATGTAGTGAAACAAGCCCACGCCAGCTGCTGGCAGTGATGCCGTCACAGCTACATTGACTGCAGCCGTAGGCGATACATGCAAAGTCGCCGCACGCATCTCAGGCACAGCTGGAAGACGGGTAACGTCCACGGCCAAACCATTGGCTATGGTTGCTCGTAGTCTGTCCCAGCTTACGCCGTTGTAGCCCATACCCAACGACAGCACTTCCTCGAAGTCGTTGTCATTGGTAACCGCATCTTGCGGCCTGACGGTTGACCCTTTGGTGTAGCCTTTGAAGTATTTTGTTCCGAGCCTCAATACCGTTGAAGCGGTTGCGCCATTGGTGTACACAAGCCGTGCAAATTTACTCACCGCCGCA
>Ga0326734_1000210_pt1 | contig 17171 bp, 42 predicted proteins | sample 15_GP2_1315_FD_207944 | JGI IMG/M metagenome (GOLD analysis project Ga0326734, IMG submission 207944) | Glacier ice microbial communities from Ngari, Tibet, China - 15_GP2_131.5 | ecosystem: Environmental > Aquatic > Freshwater > Ice > Glacier | place: China: Ngari, Tibet | collected 2018-07-18 | reverse complement strand
TAATAATAATATGGCAAAGTATCAAATTTTTTCAAAACAAATTAAAACTGAAGCACTTAAACCCAAACCAACTATTGATAAGGGAGATTTAAATGGCGTATGTAATAGAACTGCTTGTGATAATAAACGAGCTGTTTTCTTCAATCACTCAACACAAAAACATTATTGTCCCTCTTGTGCTAAAACTATCAATCAACATAATCGTATGGGTGCGATGGAATTATTTGGCCATGAATTATGTACATTAGTTAAAATCGATGAGTAAATATTCTAAGATCACTAAAGAAGAAGTATTATCTTTAATGAATGGGAATAGATTAACAGTTGATTTTTATGATGTTATGTTTTCAATTGGAATGATTGCTGATTCATTGAATTCTAGTAAATACCAAGTATCTAAAATAATGAATGAATTAAGATCGGAAGGTTTAATTTATTATGGTAGCTATAGCGGAATGTGTCAACCAGATTATGAAAGTGGTGATTGTTATTGTGATAATCATCTTCCAGTTTGGGGTTGGAGATTAAATAAAAAAGCGATTGATGAATCTGTTGATTGTGTAGCGCCATTATTATATAACAGATAAATTTGTTATATTAAAAACTTTTTTTTATCTTTGTCAAACATTAGAAATAAATTATTATGAAAAAAGTTTCAGAATTAGTTGAAGGAGATTATATTGCTTTTGGGTTTAATTATAATGGTGGTGAGCCTAAAGAAATTATGGTTTCTAATATAACCTCAATTAGAAATGAACAAGTATTAGTTCACTTTTTATATGGTCACCATTCATTAGGGGAATGGGTTCCATTTGATCAAATTATTGGTATTGGTAATGTTGATGGAATCACAAAAATTAATGGTTGGGGTGGTAAATTTGATTTATTATTACCAGATCATGAACTTCTTAAAGAAACAATTTAAAATAAATTTTATGCTAACATTAGATCAACTTAAGGCAATGGAGCCTGGGGAAGTATTCGCTAAAGGTCTTATAAGTAACTCACCAGAAGGTGTTTATATGACTGGTAATGACCTTGGTAGAGAATTAATTTGGGTAGCTAAAAGAGGTGATTTTCATGATTGGGGAATCTATATTCATTGGGCTAGTTTTGGTGAAGAATATGTAATAACTAATGGTGATAAACTTACTAATAAAAAATATATTAATATGTTGGTTCCATGTGAAGATCAAGCTTTTGAATATTATAGATTTTAAATTAATAAAATATAATTAAAATGACTGATAAAGAAAGTTTAATCGAATTACAAAACATTGATTGCAATTGTAACAATTGTATTTTCATGGATCGAGATATGGTTAAATTTAAAGCATCGTTAGAGCAACATCATAAATGGCAATTCGATTATTTTAATACAACCAAAAATAAATTAATTGAAAAAGCTAATTTTTACAAAAAGCGTTTTTATGATTTATTGCGTTGGAATGATTTATTGGTTCAGTCCGATAAAATGAAATTCCAATTTGAAAAAATCAATGCTTCAATTAATTATGGTCATTGTAATAAGTTCAAAAAAGATGTTACATTCATACCAAACACATTGCAATTAGAAACTCAAAAATGTTTTGAAAATAGAAATAAATAATATGATAACAAAAGAGATTATTGAGTACCGTTTAACTCAGGCTTTGAAAGAAATGATGAGTGATTATAATCAAGAAGATGGTTTTATATCTCTTGATTATGATCCAGAAAAAGAAGAGTGTACCGTAAAGTTAACTGTACATATTGTCGAAGAGGATGATTATGTTGGATTTGGTGGTTATTAATTATGGATAGAAACAAATACCCAGGTTATAACGAAAATGATACCAAATGGGATGAACATCACAGATCATCGGCCCAAATGACTAACAGAGAATTTTTTTCATCTAATGCAAAAGGTGGTTTTTATGAGGGAATGGAATATGATGAGGGTTTAAAAGACTGGATACCTGATGCTGAATCAAGACAAAGAACTCTTGAAAAAGAACAAAAAAATGAGTGTTCACATTGTGGTGATGATAAAAGATATTGTTGGTGTTAATTAAACAAAAATAAAATAAATTAAAATAGCCCACATTGTGGGCATTTTTTGTACTAAAATAAAAAAAATATGGAAAATAAAAACACTCATGAACAAAAATTAAGTGGTAGTGGTACTACTCACTCTCAAGTTAGCAATAATACTCATGGTTATGGAAGTATCACTCAGCTTGGAATGACAGGTACAGTGACATTTGCATCTCAATGGAGTACACCAGAAAGAATTAGCGTGAACGTCTACCAAGATAAAATTGAAATGATTTATAAACAAATATCTATGGTTACATTAACAGTTTGGCCATCAAGACCACCAGCTGAGAGAGTTTTTAAAGTAGTTTACAGTTGTGTTGAAGGGAAATGGAATGCATCTGAACCAATTTACGGTACTATTGTAGCTGCTAGTGGTGAATATTATAATTTTGAAGAGTAATGAGTTATCAAGACGAAATCGAAAATCATCTAGAAGCTATTAAAGTTCTTAGAAATAAAATTAGAGATGAGGAATTAAAAAACTTACCAGATATTGTTGGTAAGTTTTATTCTAATAACAACACTTATTACAAAATTTTAAATGTTATTGAATATGATGATAAGGAAAATGAATGTGAATGTGATGTTATGGAGTTTCTATTTGATATTAGAAATAATAGTGTTTACTTTGATACTTTCGTTAAATATCGCACAATTGATATAACTCGTGAGATTAGTAAAGAAAAGTTCGAAGAAGAATATAATAAAGCGTTATTAATGCTTAAATTATGAATTATATTACATTTAAAAGTTTACTAATCGGTGATAAGTTCGAATGTTATGGAGATCAGTTTATTAACTATGATTTTCCAAAACTATGTATCTGTATTAAAACTGGTATTGATTCAGCGCAAGAACTTGATGGGGTGAATTTCTTTCTTAGTGAAAGTGATGAAGTATTTGTTTACGAAGAAAAGGTCATCCCACCAAAATGTGATGAGTGTTGTTGTAATTGTGTGAACCAATTAAAGATTATGTGTCACCCAACGAATGGTGAAAAAAAAGAATTTGGTTGGTTAGAAGATAGATTTAAATTCGGTAAGGGCCCGATTAATAAACAGTTAGGGTGGGGTTGTAAAGTAATTAAATTCGATGACTCAAGTAAAGTTGTGTTTTTTGATCGGGAACATGGGATGTGTGAAATGTTTTATAGAAAATAAAATGAGTAAAAAAATAAAATTTGAAACAGCTATCTTAGCTAGAGAAAAAGGGTTTAAAAATAATTGTAATTGGCGATTTGATGAACAAACAACCCCACCAATTTTAATAAATTGGAAGGAATTGAGAGTTCAAGAATTTTTTAATTATCTTGAGCATTCGCCAGGGAATGAATATCATTATTCAAAAAACTTAAAAGAAAATTATAACGATACTTTTTTTAATGATGATAAAGGGTTTTATGTTTCAGCACCATCACAGACTACACTTAATAAATGGTTAAGTGATAATCATAATTCATATGTTGAAATTTATTCAAACCATTCTGGATGGGGTTGGATCATTACGAAAAATAATGGTACAACAATAAAAGAAATCGAAGATTATAGATTTTTTAAAACATTAGAAGAAGCATTAGAAAAAGGTTTAGTACTTGCATTAAATTTAATTAGGAAATAATATAAATTAATTATATCTTTACAGTCTAATTTAAAATTATTGATAATGATACGAATTAACAAACTTATGGCTAAAGATAAAGTACTAGATTTAGTATTTCATCCAAACGTTTCTAAAATTGAATTATTAAGTAGTAAAAATAAAACTTTACGTAGTGATAAACTATCAAGGATTTTAATTTATTTGAAAATAAAATCCATTGGTGATTTAAATACCATTCTGGGTAACGTTGCTAAAATAGCCTCAACTAAGATTGATTGGAAAAATACTTCTAATAAAGCTTTTTTAACTGGCGTTGGGAGTATTGGTAAAGTTGGATTTATTCGTTTTACCATAATTGAAAAACTATTAAAAATAGAATTAGAAGAAAGTCTTAATTTTGGAATTCCAGAATATTTTGTAACATTACCAAATAAATTATAATTAAATATGAGTGATACTTTAACAACACTAAAAAATCAATTCGAACAACATAAAGGTGAGTATATTATCGTTAATGATCGGGTAGAAAGATTTGTCGGTATTGGTAGTGATAGTGAAGATTATTATTATCTAACTTATAATGGTAAACAATTAAAATGGAATCATTGTTTATCTGGATTTGTTGTGCTAAAGGGTAAAATTGATAATAAAGATTATAATGAATTTATTCGTTTGGCTAAGTTAAATGATTACCATTATTTAATTGCAGAAAATAAAAGAGCACTCAACCCAAAGGATTATTTTGATTTTATTAATTTATATATTAAAGGTCTTGAAGGACAACTTAATGATGAATTTTTAACTAAATTACACTTAGAATTACCAGAAGAATTATGATAGGAAAATTAATCAGTCCAATTTTAGTAGAAATTGAAGAAACTCTTTGGGAGAATGAAAATGAAAGTACTTCACCACCAGAATTTACTAATGAAGGTTTTAGAGCCTCAGTAAAAATATTTATGGCTACGATAATGGACAAAATGTGGGCTTTACAAGAAAAAGAGAATATTGATATTGAGATAAGAAAAGCTATGGCTACTAAAGCTGGAAATGATATTGTAAATTTAGTGAATGTTTATACTGGTATTAACACTCATTCTTTATATAATACCAAATCTAATGAATAGATTTAAACCCAATAATTTAACTCAAGAATATTTTTTAAATTGTTATGAATATTTTAGATGTTTATTCAGTCGCAAACCTAGATTGAAAATCTATTATAAACTAATCCCTTACTCGATTCATTATCGACAATCTGGAAATACTACCAGAATCGTTGATGAATGTATTCAAGATTTTTTCATGAAAGGTGAGTGTCGAACTTCAGACCATTATGGAACCAGTGAGGCATCAAAAAGAGTTTATAAATTAGTTATAACAAGATTAATTAACGAACATAATTACGTTAAGAAAGATTTATTTCTTAATTTTGATAATAGAATAATAAGGCGTAAAAAAACACATTATGAGCATAATCAGAACTAAAGAAGATATTCAAGAAGATATTGATAAATTGAAAGTGGAATTGGAAAAATCAATTAAATATTATGAATACGATTTTGTTTGTAGTGAACAAAGTATTGGTGAATCAATAGGTTGTTTTAATATTGGTAACACCAAAAAATTACTTAAACTATTGTATGATGGTTCAACATTACAATTTAGACATGGATTTTATAAAACTGTTGATGTGTGGATGAACCCTCAGCGAAACCGTATTATTATTAGTGAAAATGATAAACTTAATGAAGATAATATTATTTCATTCATGCTTTGGCATTCTGGATCGTGGTTTAAAAAAAATGATGCGTAATAATTGGATAGAAGAAACTTATAAAAAATTTTGTTCATATCATAAATTTTTGTTATCTTTGTTAAAAATAAAAGCTATGAAAATTGAACACTCCATAATTAACATTACCGACATGGGCGGAATGTTTGATATCACAAAAGCTCATTCAAAATTTATCTATCAAGAAGTTACTTATACTTATATTGCTACTGGCCTTGTAAGGGAGGTTTTTAGATCTGAAGATGGTAAATCTGTGATTAAAATCCCTAAAGATGAATCTCGTTTTGACCATAACATATTAGAGTGGGAAGTATATCGAGACGCGCCAGAATGGTGTAAAGGCCATATTGCAAAAACTGAACTTACAAAAGATAACTATGTAATTCAAGAGTATGTTAAAGTAAATCCAGATGCTGGTAATTTTTATAGAGAAGTTGGCGTTAGAGAGTCAGATGGTAAAGTGGTTATTTTTGACTGCGATATCTTTCTTGATTCTTGGATGAAAAAACCTGAAAAGGGTTTTAAGTATCAACAAGTATTTTCTAAATCAAATGCTTTTGGCGAAGCCTCGAAAGAAGCGAAGGAATTGCCAAGAAAATTAAGATTAATTCATAGAGAAGCAATTAACCAATATTTTCCGAATATAAGAAACCAAGAGTTTAGATCGGATGGTCAAGAAAAAACCTATATTGATAAAGAATTAGTCCCTATTGAAATTGCCAATAAATGCGGCTTTAATTTAAAAACTTTACCTGATTATGATTAAAAAAAGAATTAGAAGAAAAACCAAATACAGACTATGAATTCAGATAAAAATAATTCCCAATTACCACAATCAAGTGTTAGTGAGCGTTTTTCTCATACCTTAGAAAATTGCTTATTAGCACAACAAGAATTGATTAATGATGGATTTTCAGAAGATGATTTTTATTTAGCTGATTTTGAATTTACCGAGATAGGATATTTAATTGGAGAACCTATGATGGATGTTGATGATGATACTTGTAAATCTGCTTTAGAATTATATAAAGAGAAATGTTTTTCCGAATACCAAGATCGAAAATAAATTAATAACTAATACCCAAATTACCACAAATTGCTGTTATAGCTTGTGGTGGGTTTTTAAAACTGAACGCCTTATGGAAAAGAAAATAGTAAAAATTTATGTAGGAGAAGAAAAAGAATTTACAGCAAGGTCGTGGGAAAATAAAAACTATGATATTGATGAAGTAATTAAATTCTTTGAATATGCAAAAAAAGAAGGTGCTACACATACTCAATGGAGAGCATCTTGTGATTATGAGGGATGTGGTGATTCTTGTGAAGTTAGTACTTTTTACAATAAAGTAGAGTCTGATGAAGATTATGAAAAAAGAGTAATCAACGAAACAATTAAAAAGCAAAATGAGGATCTTGAAAAAGAAAGAAAAGATAGGGAAACTTACGAGCGTTTGAAATTTCGTTTTGAAAATGAATAGAGCCATTAGCTATAACGTTTCGCTAGTATAACACGCTAAGGATTAAGCAAGCGTAATGCTTCGGAGTTACCAAAACAATACAGACACACACAATTAATAAAATTAATAACTAATTCCTTAGTGAGCTATACTAGCTGTAATCACTTCGGCTTTTTAAAATCACAAATTATGAACACAAAAGGATATTTAGGATTTGCAGTAGCAATGGCAATGATGTCAGAAAATAGTATGTATGGTGCTGACGAAAAACCGAGAGAATACACGCCAAGTTTAAAAGAGTTTGAACCACAACCGAAAAAAGGACAATTTCATTATTGGTTTAGAGCTGATGGAACTTTCTTAAATGAGAAACAAGATGAAAGAATGAAAAAAGATGAATGTGTGTTTAAATGCTTTTCAATAAATAACAGGAACGCAATTAAGAAATTCAACTCTTTTATGCGTTCCAACCAAGCTGAGTGATAACGTTAAAGCATAACAGTAGTTTATGGCTAAAAATGCCTGAACTACCGAAGTTAAAAACCAAGATTACAAATACAAGACAAATTATAAATCCAGCCAAATTCCTAAATTACTGTTATGCATTCGGCTTTTTATCCACAAACAAAATGAGAACAGAAGGAAAAATATCAAAAGTTGCTATTTGCGAAAAATGTCAAGGATTTATCTTGGCTTGTCACGTTGATTATTTAGATAAAAAAATAGAAAAGAAATTTACGAATTTATCAAATGATGGATTTACTATTAAAACTGAAACAGGAGACGAAACACGGGCAAGGAATTATACTTCATCTAAAAAATGTTTAGAAGGCAGTTGCTCCCAAGCTGACGCATAACTATTGGCTTGTACTTACTTTTGTGGTAAGAATCCTTTAAACACAACCTATAAAATTACCACAATGGATATAGATTAAAGAATATACTAAGTTACTAGTTAATGGCCCAACCCCACAAATTATTGTAACTACTCAAGATCGTTTTGATTAGATTAAGAATAATAAATTTTAAATAAAATGATAAATAAAGATACTAACCCGATTTTTTATAAAAATAGTGAAGAAATGGCTAAACCATTAAGTGAATTAATGGAAGAGTTAAGAAATGATGTAACTAAAATTAGAGGTAAACTATATGATATAAAACGCTCATATGGGTGGGAAGATAGAATTGAACATATCGAAGGTGGGTTTACTTGTTTATTAGTTGCTATGCACTCAACTATGGAAGAATGGAAAGTATTCGAGGAAAGAAAAACTAACTTAAATATAAAAAATAATGACGAAACTAGAGGAAAATAATATCGAAGCTCAAGTTTCATTAATGAAAGATATTATCCAAAATTATAAATCTATTACTTATTCTGTAACTGAAAGTGGTTCTAAATTATCAGAGTTATTCCGAAAAAGAAAATTTAATGAGGTGGATAATACTGTGATATTTTCTAGAGATGATTATGATAAGATGATAGAAATATGTTATAATTTGGGCGATGAAAGAAAACATATTGATTTAGGCATTTTAGCTAAATCAGCTGTCCCAGATAATGAAATAAAATTAAAAATTCTTAATTTATTACAAAAATAATGAAATCATATCAAGGTACTGTACATTTATTTGACTCAGATAGTGGTACACAAGAAATTTATGTAACTTCAGCTGAAGAAATCATCGATGGGAATTGGTGGGTAAGTAGAGGTGATAAATTTATTTCTAACTGGAATATCGAATGGTGTAATAAATTTCAATACAAAAAGATAATCTTAACTTCTGACCCAAAACTTATTGAAGATGGTGTTCAAGCTTTAAGTGATTCTTTCATTAAAGACTTTTTTGACTCTTATAATCAAGGCGAAAAGGTAGAAAGAGTCCCATTTAAAATTGTTGGTTGTCGTTATTCTTTTGATATGGGTGGTAATATTTGGATACCGAAACGTTATGAAATAATTAAAGATTATATTTATTCGGATATTCAAAAAAATTCTTTAAGATTAAATAAAGAATTTGTTGATAATACCTCAGAAAAAGAATTAGAGCGTATTATGCAACCATTTGATAAATTGGATGTTAGAAGTAGAGAAAAAATTATCGAAACTTTAGAATTTAAAGTTGATGACCCAAGAGAAAATGGGGGGCAATCAGTTTGTATTAGTCCTAGAGGAATCATATTAAAAAGTGATGAATTGGGGATTGAAATCAAAATGAACCATTTCCGTTCTCAACATAGAAATAAAGAATTTGCTATGACTTTGATGTTATTAGCGATTGATGAAATAATAAAGTAAAAATTTGTTTTCATCAATAAAAATAATTAACTTTACAAAAAATAAATATGAATATTATATTAATTATTGTGATTGTGTTTATTGGTTTCGTTTGTGGGGGCATAAGAGAGCGAGTCCTTAACAAAAAAAAATTTACTGAAGAAGAAGCAATTAAGATAATAATAAAATTCAATCAAGAGATTCAAGAAGTTGAAGATGTTAGAGGTTGGTTTAAAGAAAATGGATATGGGGAAAATTAACGTAGAAAAACAAATCTTTTATAAACATAAAGATAGTCCATGGACCTGGAAAGATATTAAAGATATTCCTTTTCAAGACGATGATATTATTAATTTAAATTATGTAGAATCACACTACTCAGAAAATAATTCATGGGATGGACACTATCATGGAGAAATTATTCGAATGGTTAAAGAAACAGATCAACAATACGAACGACGCATTGCTAAAACTGAAGCAGATAAAGCTCGTAGTAAAAAGAATAGGTATGAAAATTACCTAAATCTTAAAAAAGAGTTTGAAAACGAATAGAAATATTTTACAACAAAAATTATGAGAATAGACTTTTATTTAAAAGAGGATGAAACAAATATTACAACATTTTTTGATATGGTATCAAATCCGTTTTCCGTTGGAGAAGTAATTAATTTAAACGTTAGTGAGTTATTTCCTAAAGATTATAAAAGTTATCCTCAACAACTTAAAGAAAAAATGATTTCTGATAATAAGGAATTGATTAGTTTATTTAAGCGTAAAAAAGTAAAATTAATCAGTGAAGGTAAGTATGTCTATATTAATAAATTAAGAGAGTCAAGTTTAGTGATTGAATATCACTGTGAATTTGTTTCGTAAAATTTTTAAAAAGTATATCATGGAAAAAGAATTTATACCGTACGAAGAAGCGTTAGCTCTGAAAGAACTGGGATTTGAAGAAGAATGTATTGGCGTTTGGGATAATCATACAAAAGAATTATTCATGAATGACACTAGGGAAATTCATATTAATGATTTACCCACAATATTTTCATTAGCCCCATTGTACCAGCAAGCATTAAAATTCCTATTAGAAAAAATACCTTCTTATTCTTATAGAATGTGTTATAATGATACTGGTGAAATTTATAACCCAGATAGTTCAACTTATGATATTTTTAATGATAAGGATGAATTAATTATAGGACTACTTGATCTCATAAAAATAAATAAGTAATTATGAAAGATGAAATTATAAGTTATGAGACAGCTAATTTAGCTAAAGAAAAAGGTTTTAATATTCCCACAAGGAATTTTTATGCCGATGAATCTTGGAACGATGATAAACTTTATGCTTGTAATGAAGTTGGTTATCCAGATTTTACCAATGATATGGAAAGTGATCATGGATTTGGTGATATAATATTAACACCAACCCAATCACAATTACAACGATGGTTGAGAGAAGTTCATGACCTAGATGTATCTCCTTACCCTCATTACACTAATAAATGGCGTTTTACTATTCAAGAATTTAATTTCAGACATCATAGAGGCCATTTTGGAGTATGCGTAACTAAAGATTGGTCAGGTATAAATCCTACTACGTATGAACAAGCTTTAGAATTAGGGTTACAAGATGCATTAAAATTAATTAAGAAATAATGGTAGATGAATTAATAACACTTGAGACAGCTAAATTAGCCAAAGAAAAAGGATTCGATTTAGAATTTTGTAACACAGGTTGGCATGGTGATTTTGGAGATTTAGAAGCGGATAATTACCCATTTTTAGGTACATATTCTTATTGTACATCTATATACTGTAATAATAAAGTAGAGTATCAAATTCAATGCTCAACACAATCCTTATTACAAAAATGGTTGAGAGAGGTTCATAATATTCATGTTTATGTTACTCCAGAATCAATTAGTAAAGAAAATGAAACTTATTTTTTTCATATATGGGGAGATGAGGTAAGACAACACTTTAGGGGAGTTTTTGGTAAAAATTATGAAGAAACTTTAGAATTTGGATTACAAGAAGCATTAAAATTAATTGAAAAATAATGAAAGACGAGATAATTAGTTTTGAAACAGCTAAATTAGCCAAAGAAAAAGGTTTTAATATTCTTTATAATGTTGCCTACTGTGAACAAGGTATTTTAAGAACTTGTAACCCTGATTTTTATTTAGTAGGTTATCATAATCAAGGATTAGCTACCTTAGCACCAACGCAATCTCTATTACAAAAGTGGTTAAGAGAGGTTCATGATATTATTATTGACGTACAATTAGACCAAACTTCATACCCGAAGTATTGTTTTGATGTTTATAAGTATAAAGATTTTGGGAATTGGGAACATATTAGTAATCCTTATTGGGGATTATACTCAATTTATGAGAAAACACTTGAAGACGCATTATTACTAGCACTACAAAAAATAAATAATTAAAGTTATAAAAATAAATATGGGGAAAGAATTTATACCTTATGAGCAAGCATTAGCTTTAAAAAAGTTAGGATTTAATCAAAGTTGCCTATCTTACTACAGCGACAGTTTTCATGGCGGATTTCAACATAAAATATCAAAAGTTTATTCACAAACAGAATACTCAAACCAAATATGTTCAACACCACTATATCAACAAGCATTCCGATGGTTTAGAGAGAAACATAAATTATCTGTTTGTATTGAATCTCACTATACTGACGAGTGGTTTTATTTCTATAAAATTGAAGGAGAGGCTAGAAATTATGGTGAGAATAAGGATTATGATACCTATGAAAAAACTGAACTAGCTTCTATAAAAAAACTAATTGAAATTGTACAAGCGAATGAAAAATTAATTAAGAAATAATGGAAAAAGAATTTTTACCGTACCAAGAAGCATTAGCCCTAAAAGAATTGGGGTTTGATTATCCATGTTTTGGTTATTGGTTTTCCAATGAAACGATTCATGTTGGGGCTGAAAGTGGTGTAGCAATGTTATCAGCAATGGGCGGCGTTACTTATTTTAAAGCTCCAATATATCAGCAAGCTTTTCGTTTTTTAAGTGAAAAATATGAATATTTCTGTTCACCAACTGAATCAGTACAAGAAAATGGGAAAGAATATGATTATTTGATCACAAAAAAATTCGGTATAAAAACCTTTATTCATTTTGTTGGTTACAAAAAAACAATTGAAGAAGCTGAATTAGCTTGTATTATAAAATTAATTGAAATAATAAAAGAGAATGAAATTTAACCATATAAAAATCTTGGATGATAACCGATTCAAAGCATGGGTCCACAAAACATCAGAACCATATTACCTTATTGGTGTGGATACGGCCGACAAAGAAGTAATGGTTTATTCTCTAATCAGAAAGGTTGGTGAGATATCGGAAGTTCTCTTATGTAATAAATCAAAGGATGAGGTTAAATTCAACCAAGATGTAAAACTATTGGCCCAAATCTTTAATGCCGAGATCCTACGATGGGATGGTAAATAATAATTGATTATGAATGTAACAGATTTCAGAAATAAAGTACTAACTTTGCACTTAAACGCTGCGGAAATAAAAAGAATAAAGAACCTAACTGCCAAAGAGTTTAAATTCAAACTAAGAATCTATACGGAATTTACAGAAGTAACCGATTCAAACTTCAAGCAAGTATGGTTTGAATTGAACCAACGAATGGCCAAAGAAGATAAATTCCATAGAATACAAACCCACTCGATGAGAAGTTCAAAAGGATTTATCGATTATGGTCCTTTAGCGTATAATGGTGTAACAGATGATTTATGAAAAAATATGTTAAGAAACATTTAAAAGATGAGAAAAGAATTCTAAAGTTAATGTATAAAAAAAATACTTTTGAATTATTAGACATCGATTTAAATGATTTAAGTTGGGAGTATTTTCTACAAGGTAAAAGACAAAGAAAACGAAGAGGAAATAATCATACTTTTATAGAATATTTACCAGAACTTCATGTATTAACACAGAATTATTGGGGTGAAGGAGATAGTTATAGTGTTGTTGAACACTTAAAAGATCATATTTATTTCACAGAAACTAATGATTATGACGAAGATGGTTTCCCATTATATAAAAAATACCCTAAAACGAATGATGTTATTAATTTCCTATTGAAACAACCAACAAAGAAAAATGATAATAAATTTAATTCCGTACTTAAACGTACTACTGAATATTAAAAAAATAAATTATGAGAGATTATAACGTAGAAATAGAAAAACATAAACTGGCAATTAAAAATCTTGAACTAGAACAGTTTAAGGAACTAATTAAAGACTTACCAGTAGTTGAAGGGAAGTATTTTAAAGTTGAGGACCGTAGTTATATAAAAGTACTACGTGATTGGGGTCAACAGCAACAAAAAACTAAACCTAAATTCATTAATGTAAGCTGCATTATCGTTGATGATCATGGTTTGGATGTCGATGGTGGAATCAATGTTAGATATAGCGCTGATGTTGATACCCATTATACAGTTGAAGATTTTTTAACGGGAGAGATAACAAAAAAAGTGTTTGATGACAAGCTAAAATTTGTTATGGGACAAATGTTAAAACACTTATAATAAATACGCATTAAACCCCACAATATGGCAATATCCCCAAATTTATCACAAAGCCCAGGGACAAATAATACAAATAGAAAAATACTAATATTTAAATCATACCATAACGAATATTATATACAACTAAATAATCCCAATACAAATAATCAAAAAGTAAAAGACCTAAACAAATTCCAAATAAAAGCAATCCTAAAAGATTACTACCAAGAGAAAAGAACTATATTGTCCCTAGATATAATAGCACTATTCAAATTAAACCTTATAAGGAATCATTGCTTTATATCTACAGAACAATTAATGGAATCTACCATAGTAGAAATCAATATAATTAAAAGAGAATGTACTCCTAAAATATATACAGAACCAAAAAGAGATAGAGTCATTCAACCAACTAAAAATAAATACTATGTGCCTAAAAAAAGAAAATTGTCCCAACTGTGATAAAGAACATACTAGCGATGAATGGAATGGATACTGTTCTAAAATCTGTTGGTGGGGATTCCCAATTGATTAACTCATATACAAAAGTGTATAATAGAGCCCATATAAGCAACGATAATATTATAACATCACATTATCCTACTTATATGTAATAAGGTCTTAAAAGGCTTGTATGAAGCTGTATAAACCACTTAAAAGGCACTGTTAACTACAAATACTAGCACGTTTGGGATGTAATGGGATAAAAGTAAGAAAATGGTGTAATAATACTGATAGTAATAGATTGAATAGAGAATAGAGTAATAGAATAAAGGGTAGAAAGTGGTAAATAGTGGAGAAATGATCTAGGTTCTGTGAAATATTCCTGAAAAGAGTACTTTTACCCCTAGAAGAATACTTGAAATCCCCTATAGGAAATATTGAATAGTACTTGAAAACCCCATAGGGAATATTGAAATAAATTCTTGAATTATGAGAATCGTTTGAAATCGGTACAACAATCTCTTTGTTATTTATATCCTAGAAATTTTTCTAATATTTTTCAGAGAAAAGATACTCTTAAGTTTTCTGAAATTATTATAAACACGAAATTCCCATAACATTTCTGTATATGGGTTTTGTGAGTGTAAAGGTACAACAAAGTTTAATTAGAACCTAATAATAAGTTAATTATTTTAATAGGGAATAATTTGTTTATATGGAAAGAATAGTAATATATTTGTAATATTTAAAAAGAATAATTAATTATGAGAAAGAAAGATTTTTTAATTGAGGTTCAAAAAGAGTTAGATCATATTAAGGTTCATGCTACTGATGAAGAAAAGGGTGAATTAGATTTTTCAACTTTTGATCACAATTCAGTTAATAACTGTATATATGGTCAGATGACTGGTGATTGTAGTTCAAGTAGAGCAAATCAATTATATCATAAAACTTATGATTCTATTAGTAATGGTGAAAGTGTTTTAAGAACAAATTTCAAGAATCAAGATCTTAATATTGGTAACGCATTCACTGCTTTGGAGAAGTATTTGTATATGATTGCTACGAATTGTAATAATAGGTCAAAAAAACAAAATGAGGTTATTGAATATATAAAAGGAAATCTAGAAAAAATAGTATTATGAAAGAATTTAGAAAGGAAGAATTAGTTGCTGGTAAATATTATTCATGGGTAAGTGATTATAACACTGATGGTGGTATATTTCAATTTAAGGATTTAAATGCAATGAATTATAGGATTGAATATTATTTAATGACATACGGTTCAACGGTTAAGGGTAGAGGTACAATTGCCAATTCTAATTGGGATAGGTTTAGGGAGTTGACTAATATTGAGATGGAGTATTATATTTTGGTTTTCGCATATAATAAATTAGTTCCAGATTATTCTAGTAGTAAAGAATTTAAGAAAGCTTATAGTGAGTTTACTTATAGAGATAATTCTATATTTGATGTAACAGGTTTACTAGAAAAAGTATCTGAAGGTGATGTATTATTTAAAGATAGGAAAGTTTATTGTCTTAAAAATAATGCCTGGGCAAAAGTTGTTTCTAAAAAAGAGTTTGAAAAATTAGAGTCTGAGGAGAATGTTATTATTCCAGCAATATTAATGCGAGAGGGTTATATTGCAATGACTTTAGGCCAGCGAAATTTATTTGAGAAGAATGTTGATGCTTTTACTGGGGAGACTACCAAGAGTTTTATCATTAAGTATTTTAAGGAAGAGTGTTGTGGTGATTGGAAATCAGAGATGGAGAAAGCGTTTCCATTTTTGATTACTAAGGAAGTTGATTTAAGTAAGATTAAACATAATGAGATGAGTAGCATTACTAATGATCTACTACATGTAAGAAATTATGGTGAGTTTACCAATTTAGGGTTTTATTTAAATCCAGATTATAATTGGGAAATAAAAATAGATTCGCTAATGGGTAAAATTTTAGTACCGACAAAGAAATAATGATGGTAGAGAGAAGTAAAGAAGAGATTTTAAATTTGATTACTGAGACGGTTAGATATTATGCTGATCACAATAAATTGGGGCGTGGTGAAGGTGGTAATTGTAAGTATATTACTGAAGAAGGGAATATGTGTGCAGTTGGTAGATGTTTGGTTGATCCAGCTACTATTGAGAAAGCATTCCATATGCATCCAATTAATTTAGTATTAAATAAATGTGGTGATTCAATCTTTAAGGAAGAGTATAGATCTTTTAAACAATCATTATGGGAGGCATTACAATTGCATCATGATTGTAGAGTTAGATCTGTTGATTTAAGTGAGGCAGATATTGTTAGGATTATTAATAATTTATATTCTAGTAATACATGTACGTAGATACTTTTAAAGTTTGGTGGAGTCCTAAAGATAAATGTTTTGGATCTATTAATAATTTCTTTGGTGGGGGTTATGATAGTTATTTATCTTCTACGCCTCAATTGATGAATAAAGATGTTACTATAGAAAACTTACTCTTATATTTTGGGGATAAATTTAATAAGGATCAGATTAAGGATTGGGAATTAAAAGAAATAACAATTAATTTGGAAGATTAATAAAATAGTTTTACATTTGTAATCTTATTAAAACAAAACTATGAGAACTGAAACTGAGATAAAATCTTTAATTGCTGAGACTGTTAATTATTATGCTGATCCAAGTAAATTGGGTAGACCTTTAGACAAAACAGCAGATGGGCCAGGCTGTCAATATATAACAGCTGAGGGTAACATGTGTGCTGTTGGTAGATGTTTAATTGATCCTCAATATGTCATTGACAATATTTCATCAACTACTTTAGGGTCTTTAGTAATAAGAGGATTAACTGGTGAGCATTTTAAGGAAGAGTATAGAGGATTCAGTTATATGTTATGGGTAGTATTACAGCGTTACCATGATAATAGAGATGAGAGAGAACCTTTAACTGAA
>Ga0326734_1000209_pt1 | contig 17349 bp, 14 predicted proteins | sample 15_GP2_1315_FD_207944 | JGI IMG/M metagenome (GOLD analysis project Ga0326734, IMG submission 207944) | Glacier ice microbial communities from Ngari, Tibet, China - 15_GP2_131.5 | ecosystem: Environmental > Aquatic > Freshwater > Ice > Glacier | place: China: Ngari, Tibet | collected 2018-07-18 | reverse complement strand
GGTGAAAGAAGAAGGCAGTGCCGTGCAGTTTGACTTCAACCATCCGCTGGCTGGCCAGCCCGTCGAGTTTGAAGTGCATGTGATCGGGGTGCTGTAACCGTGTCCAATTCAAAACTTGAAGAAATCCTGCTGGCCGAACCCCGGGGTTTTTGCGCCGGGGTTGACCGCGCCATCGAAATAGTCGAACGGGCGCTGACCAAGTTTGGCGCACCCATCTACGTGCGCCATGAGATCGTTCACAACACCTATGTCGTCAACGACCTCAAGACCAAGGGCGCGATCTTCATCGAAGAGTTATCCGACGTTCCGCCCGGCGCCACCCTGGTTTTCAGCGCCCACGGGGTGAGCCGGGCCGTGCAGGAGGAGGCCAGGGCGCGGGGTTTCCAGATTTTTGACGCCACCTGCCCGCTGGTGACCAAGGTGCATGTCGAAGTCGCCAAGCTGAACAAGGAAGGCTACGAGTTCATCATGATCGGCCACAAGGGCCACCCGGAAGTCGAAGGCACCATGGGTCAGCTCGACAGCGGCATCCATCTGGTGGAAGACGTGGCCGACGTGGCGCGCATAGCGCCGCTGCAGACCGAGCGGCTGGCCGTGGTCACCCAGACCACGCTGAGCGTGGACGATGCGGCCGAGATCAGCGCAGCCATCAAGCTGCGGTTCCCCCAGGTGCGCGTTCCCAAGCAGCAAGACATTTGCTATGCCACGCAAAACCGGCAGGATGCTGTCAAGGTGCTCAGTCCGCAGGTCGATATCCTGATCGTCGTGGGCAGCCCGACAAGCTCGAACAGCAATCGCTTGCGGGAACTGGCCGCCAAGCTGGGGACCGATGCCTACATGGTCGATGACGCCAGTGAATTGCAGGAAGCCTGGTTTGACGGCAAGCGCCGTGTCGGCCTGACCGCCGGCGCGTCGGCCCCCGAGATTCTGGTCAGGCAGGTGATTGACCGCATCAAGGCACTGGGCGCCGTGTCGATCCGCAAAATGGACGGCGTGCAGGAAACCATCAAGTTTCCCTTGCCCAAGGGGTTGAAGCTGACGCCCCAAGGCCAGCTTGAAGTCGAAGGCAGCCAGCTGCATCAGCTGAATTAAGTCCCAATGACAATTGATCGCTATCAAATAGAGAGCTGCAACCGTTTATTCAGTCAGCAGTACGGTCACTTTATTCTTAAAACCCCGCTTTGGAAACTGCCTGGAAAAACCCTGGGTGTGGATTGCGCCGAGCTATGGCTCAAGCTGGAGCACTTGCAGACCGGCGGAAGCTTCAAGGCGCGCGGCATGCTCAACCGCCTGTTGTCGCATCCCATCCCGGCCAGCGGCGTGATCGTGGCGTCCGGCGGCAATGCCGGCATTGCCACGGCGGCTGCGGCCCGCGAGCTGGGTGTGCCGTGTGAAGTTTTTGTCCCGGAAATTTCCAGCCTGGCCAAGCGCGCCAGACTGTCTGCCCTGGGTGCGCAGTTGGTGGTGGGCGGCGCTGGTTATGCCGATGCGCTGCAAGCTTGCCTGGCGCGCCAGAAGGAAACGGGCGCCTTGCTGACCCATGCCTATGACCAGCCTGAAGTGCTGGTGGGCGCGGGCACCCTGGCCTTGGAAATTGAACAGCAGGGCGGTTTGCCCGATTCGGTTTTGGTCAGCGTTGGCGGCGGTGGCTTGATTGGCGGCATGGCCAGCTGGTTTCAACAGCGCAGCCGCGTGGTGGCGCTGGAGCCCGAACGGGCCCCCAGCCTGTTCAGCGCACGTGCCGCCGGGCAGCCGGTGGATGTGGCGGTCAGCGGTATTGCCGCCGATTCGCTCGGGGCGCGGCGCATTGGCAGCCTGGCCTGGGACATCACGCAGGCACAGGTGCGCGATGCGCTGCTGCTCACCGACGAATCGATCCGGGCCGCGCAGCAGTGGCTGTGGAGGGAACTCAAACTGGCCGTCGAGCCTGCCGCGGCCTTGCCACTGGCTGCATTGCAAAGCGGCCGCTACCTGCCGCAACCGGGCGAAACCGTCTGCCTAGTGATTTGCGGCGCCAATGTCGACCTGGCCAGCCTGAGTTGACCTTGCTGCGCGCCTTGCGGGACAAAATACAATCCACCCATGCTCGACATCAACCTGCTCCGTAAAGACCTGCCTTCGGCGATTGCCCGCCTGGAGACCCGAAAAAATCCCCAGACTTTCCTCAATGTCGAGTCTTTCCAGGCCCTTGAGGTCGAGCGAAAAGCCGTTCAGATCAGGACCGAAGAGCTGCAAAGCCAGCGCGGAACCCTGTCGCGGCAGATCGGCCAGCTCAAGTCCAGAGGCGAAGATGCCAGCGGCATCATGGCCCAGGTCAGCCAGTCCAAGGCTGAACTCGAGTCGTCCGCCACCCGGCTGGACCAGATCCAGGCCAGCCTGCAAGTCCTGCTGCTGGCTGTGCCCAACCTGCCGCATGACAGCGTGCCGCTCGGCACCGGCGAGGCTGGCAACCTGGAGGTCCGCAAGTGGAGCCCGGTCGAAGGCTTGGGCGGCGAGCCTGCGGCCTTGAGCTTCGAGCCCAGGGACCATGTCGATGTGGGCCAGCCCTTCGGGCTGGATTTCGAGCTGGGCACCAAGCTGACCGGTTCGCGGTTCACCGTGATGAAAGGCCCGCTGGCGCGCCTGCACCGGGCCCTGTCGCAGTTCATGCTCGATGTGCAGACAGCCGAGCATGGCTACACCGAATGCTACGTGCCGTACATTGTCAACGCCGACTCGCTGCGCGCCACGGGCCAGCTGCCCAAGTTCGAGGAAGACCTCTTCGCGGCCAACAAGGGCGGGCAAGAGGCTCAGGCCGAGACCGATGCGCTGTACCTGATCCCTACTTCCGAGGTGCCGCTGACCAATTTTGTGCGTGATGAAATCATTCCCGAGGCGCAATTGCCTTTGAAATTCACGGCCCACACGCCCTGTTTTCGCTCTGAAGCCGGCAGTTATGGGCGCGACACGCGCGGCATGATCCGACAGCACCAGTTCGACAAGGTGGAAATGGTCCAGGTTGTTCACCCCGAGACAAGCAACGAGGCCCTGGAAGCAATGACCGGCCATGCTGAAGTCATCTTGCAAAAGTTAGGCTTGCCCTACCGCGTCATGCTGCTGTGTACAGGCGACATGGGTTTTGGCGCCAGCAAGACCTACGACCTGGAAGTGTGGTTGCCAGCGCAAAGCACCTACCGTGAGATCAGCTCGGTGTCCAACTGCGAAGCCTTTCAGTCGCGCCGCCTGCAGGCCAGGTTCAAAAACGCGCAAGGCAAGAACGAGTTCGTTCATACCCTCAACGGCTCAGGCCTTGCCGTTGGCCGCACGCTGGTGGCCGTGCTTGAAAACTACCAGCGTGCCGACGGCAGCGTTGATATCCCGGCGGTGCTGCAACCTTATATGGGCGGGCTGGCGACTCTTTCAGTGCCTGTGGCCTAAAGTGCCTAAAAAGGCTATTCAGCCTGCTAGAATTGTGCCCACCACACACCGGAGAGGTGGCAGAGTGGCCGAATGTACCTGACTCGAAATCAGGCGTACCGTAAGGTACCGTGGGTTCGAATCCCACCCTCTCCTCCAGAAAAAAGCCCTAAGTAATTGATTTACTTAGGGCTTTTTATTTTCTAATGGGTTGTTCGTAACTATCTGGTTCAGAGCCAATTGATTCAGCACAGGTAGGTGAAATTCGTATTTACTCGCCATTAATGCAGTGCGCCAGCGTGATGATGTAAAAAAGACATAGTAGGCAGTTTTCAGCCCAGCAATTAGCCCTGAACGAAGTGGCTACGTCCCAGCTTACAGCGTCTGAAAGGTTTGGATGCACCGCATAATGCATTGGACGTAAATTCACTTCAATGGACTGTGCATGATCAAGTTTTACTACCATCCTTCCCCCAACCCTGCCAAGGTGGCGCTGTTTCTTGAAGAATGCGGCCTGGCGTATGAGCTTGTTCCCGTCGATACCCGCAAAGGCGAGCAGTTGACGCCAGCGTTCAAGGCGATCAACCCAAACGCCAAAACGCCTGCGCTGGTCGATGGCGATGCCGTGATTTTCGACAGCACTGCCATCTTGCTGTATCTGGCTGAAAAGACGGGCCAGTTCCTTTCTGCGAACACGCCCGAGGCACGCGGGCAGATGCACTCTTGGCTGATGTTCGTGGCCAGCGGTATCGGGCCTTACTGCGGCCAGGCGGTGCATTTCAAGCACTTTGCGCCCGAGCCAAAATCCTATGCTGTGAACCGCTATGACTTTGAAGCCGCGCGTCACTGGGACATTGTTGAGGCGCAACTCGGGAAACACCGCTACATGCTGGGGGACACGTACACCCTGGTCGACATGGCCGTGTGGGGCTGGGCGCGTGCCGTGCCTTTCATCCTCGGGCCTGATGCGTGGGGGAAACTGCCCAACGTCAAGCGCCTGCTTGACGAGGTCAACGCGCGGCCAGCGGCGCAACGCGCAGAAGCCTTGAAGTTGCGTCATGCCTTTAAAACCGAGATGGACGACGACGCCCGCAAGGTGATGTTCCCGCAAAATGCCCGTTGGGTCCAGGGAACAGCCGAAGTTGCAAAATGATCGACCTGCACTACTGGACCACCCCCAATGGCCACAAGATCACGATGTTTCTCGAAGAAACAGGCTTGCCGTACCACATGGTGCCCGTCCACATTGGCCAGGGTGACCAGTTCAAGCCCGAGTTTCTTCGCATCGCGCCCAACAACCGGATACCCGCCATTGTTGACCATGCGCCGGCCGACGGTGGCGACCCGCTGCCCGTTTTCGAGTCGGGTGCTATCTTGCTGTACCTTGCCGACAAAGTGAATCGTTTCGTGCCGCCTGACCTGCGCGGCCGCAACGTGGCGCTGCAGTGGCTGTTCTGGCAGATGGGCGGGTTGGGTCCCATGGCCGGCCAGAACCACCATTTTGTGCAGTACGCGCCAGAGCGACTGCCCTACGCCATTGCACGTTACGTCAACGAGACGGCACGGCTCTACGGCGTGCTGAACAAGCATTTGTCCGATGGCCGCGAATTCATCGCGGGTGTGTATTCGATTGCGGACATGGCCTGCTACCCATGGGTGGTGCCGCATGAGCGACAGCAGCAAAAGCTCAGCGATTTTCCGCATTTATTGACGTGGTTTGAACGGGTACGCAGCCGTCCCGCCACCGAGCGTGCCTATGCAATTGCCCAAAAAATCAACACGGCGCCCGTGGTGGATGATGCCGCAAAAGGCATATTGTTTGGCCAGGATGCATCGACCGTGCGTTAGCGCCAATTAGGCAGGGCAGCCGTTTTCTGGAGGCGTTTTTATGAAAAAACCGGTGGCTTCCGTACACGGTACATCCTTGCCGATGGATGACTCCTTTTTGAGCGGAAATGGCGAGATAGTGGCTCTGATCCGAGCACTTGATTGGTCCGCCACGCCGCTGGGCCCCATTCGGGGCTGGCCGCAAAGCTTGCAGACGACGGTCAACATCTGCCTGGCATCCAATTTTCCGATCTGCATTGTCTGGGGACCCCGGCATACGCAAATCTACAACGAAGGCTACCGCGTGATTTGCGGCGACAAGCATCCTTTGTCGATGGGGTCCGCTTACCCCGAATGCTGGGCAGATGCCTGGTCGGCAATTGGACAATCGTTTGAAAACGCAATCAGCGGCGTGACCTCCTTTCTTGAAAATCAAAGGATGTTCCTCAATCGAAACGGCTATCTGGAAGAGACTTTTTTCACCTTTTCGCTCAGTCCGATTCGCGACGAGACCGGGGGTATTGGCGGACTTTTTCATCCGGTGACTGAAACCACGACGACGATGGTTGGCGAACGGCGAACACAGGCGCTCCTTGACCTCACGGCCCGCTTGGCTGATGCGGAAATGAGGTCCGAAGTCTTTCAGTTGACGATAGAAACCCTGGCTCCGTTTGACTTTGATTTGCCGTTTGTGCTGCTGTACACGCTCGACAAAGAGGCCAGGGTCTACCGACTGTCGGGGTGTACCGGCATTGAAAAAAACACCAACCTCAATCCTGAAGTGCTGACTTTGGACGCTTCGCACATCTGGCCCATGGAGCACCTGCTTGGGCAAAGTACTTTTATTCAAATATCGGGCCTTCGCGAACGCATGGGTACAGCGAGCTGCGGGCCTTATGAAGAAGCGCCAGATGTTGCATTTGCCGCCTCGATTCGCCACCCTGGCGTGGACCTGCCGGTGGCGCTGGTCATGGCCGGCGCCAGTTCTCGTTTGCCGCTGGACCCGGTGTACCGTGGTTTTTACGATCTGCTGGGCGCTGTGTTTCGTGCTGCGCTGGGCCGTGCCACGGTGGTGGAAGAAGAGCGCAAGCACCAGGAAATGCTGGCGGCGCTTGACCGTGCGAAAACCGTGTTCTTCTCCAACATCAGCCATGAATTTCGCACGCCCCTGACCCTGATGCTGGGTCCGCTCGAAGATGCATTGGCGACCGAAGGCCTGCCTGCCATGCAGCAGGAGCGTTTGCAGATTGCCGACCGCAACGCGAAACGTCTTTTGAAACTGGTCAATTCCCTGCTGGAATTCTCGCGCAACGAAGCCAGCCGCAGCCATGCCAGTTTCGTGCCTACTGATTTGTCAGCCTTGGTGATTGACCTGGCCAGTAACTTTCAATCAGCGTGCCTGCAAGCCGGGCTGGTCCTGGTCGTCGAGTGTCCGCCGCTGCGCGAGCCCGTGTACGTTGATCGGGAGATGTGGGAAAAAATCGTTCTCAATTTGTTGTCCAACGCCTTCAAATTTACGCTGCAAGGCAGCATCAAGGTGTCGCTTCGCGAACTTGACGGCCGCATTGAGCTGGAGGTTGCCGACACCGGCGTAGGCATACCGGCTGAAGAATTGCCGCGGATTTTTGACCGGTTTTACCGCGTTGAAGGGCAGTCTGGCAGGTCGATGGAGGGCAGTGGCATTGGCTTGTCGCTGGTGCGCGAACTGGTGCAGTTGCATGGCGGCACGATTTTTGCAGCCAGTGTCCCCGGGCAAGGAACAGTCTTCACGCTGTGCATGCCCGTGGGCACTGGCCATTTGCCTGCGGGGCAGGTGCACGCCGAGTCCGATGCGTTGGCGCCTGCCCGGCACGCCGAGGTGTACGCCGAAGAAGCACTGCGCTGGCTGCCGGTCAACCCCCTGGAAGCAGAGCCGCAACCGGACAGCGCTTCCCTGCCCACGGCAGACCGGCCACGCATCGTGCTGGCTGACGACAATGCCGACATGCGCGTCTACATCCAGCGCATTTTGGAAAAAAGTGGTTATGACGTGGATGTGGCCGAAAACGGGGTTGCTGCGCTGGCCGCCATCAGAAAAGGAAGACTGCCGGAATTGCTCTTGGCTGACGTGATGATGCCGTTGATGGACGGATTTTCGCTGCTGCATACCTTGCGCAATGATGATGCCACCCAAGGCATGGTGATCATCTTGCTGTCTGCGCGTGCCGGCGAAGAAGCACGGCTGGAAGGCTTGGCGGCGGGTGCCGACGACTATTTGACCAAGCCTTTTGGTGCGCGTGAACTGCAGGCACGGGTGGATGGTGCTGTTACTTTGGCGCGCCTGCGGCGTGAGGCATCGGCCCGTGAACACAGTTTGTTGACGGAAATTGAAACCGAGCGCAGCCGGGCCGCTTTGCGCGAAAGCCAGGCGCACGTGGCGTCACTGTTCGAGCAGACCACCGCAGGCATTGCGGAGCTTGACCTGTCAGGACACCTTTCCCGCGTCAATGACCGGTATTGCCAGATCATCGGGCGCACCCGTGAAGCGCTGATTGGTCAGACTTTTCATGCTTTCATCCATCCGGCTGACCTGGAAGAAAATGTGGTGCTGTTCAAGCGCATGGTGGACACGGGCCAGCCCTTTGAACTCGACAACCGCTACCAGCGCCCGGATGGCACTGTCGTGTGGGTGGGCAAGGCGGTCAACCCCATCAGGATCGATGGCGACCCATCGTTGGTTAGCGTCATGGCCGTCGTCCTTGACATCACTGAACGCAAGAAGGCCGAGGAGGAAGTTCGCGATGCCAGTCAGCGCAAGGACGAATTTTTAGCCATGCTGGCCCATGAGTTGCGGAACCCGCTGGCACCCATCAGTGCGGCGGCCCAGCTCATCGGCATGGCCCATCTGGATGACGATCGCCTGAAACAGATGAGCGGTGTGATCACGCGCCAGGTCCGCCACATGACCAACCTGGTCGATGACCTGCTTGACGTGTCGCGTGTGACCCGTGGCCTGGTCAGTATCAACAAAAGCGTGCATGAGATAAGAACGCTTGTCGCCAATGCCGTGGAGCAGGTGCAGCCCCTCGTTCAGGCGCGCAACCACCGGCTGGTGGTCAATCTGGCGGCCGAAAAAATCAATGTCCTGGTGGACGAGAAAAGGCTGGTGCAGATTTTGACCAACCTGCTCAACAACGCCTCCAAGTTCACGCCGCCGGGTGGCGTCATTCAATTGCGCACCGAGGTTCATGAAAAGCACATGGCCTTGATCGTCCAAGACAATGGCATTGGCATGACGCCGGACCTGCAACTGCGGGTGTTTGATCTTTTTGCCCAGGCTGAGCGCACGCCCGACCGGTCGCAAGGTGGCCTGGGTCTGGGCTTGGCCTTGGTAAAAACCTTGGTCAACCTGCACGGCGGTGAGGTTTCCTGCGCCAGCGAAGGCCTGGACAAGGGGAGCACTTTTGTGGTGACGCTGCCGCGCATGACCGAACCCTGCGAAGAATCTGACCGTCCCCCAAGCGGTCAAACGGTGCTGAAATCGACCAGCAAGCTGCGCATCTTGCTGGTGGACGATAACGAGGACGTGGCCCAGATGCTGGCCATGCTACTGGTAGAACTGGGGTATGAAGTGCTGGTTGAGTTGGGCTCGCTTCAGGGGCTGGAACGCGCCCGGAGCCAGGCACCCGACGTGTGCATACTCGACATTGGCCTGCCCGAGATGAATGGCCATGAACTGGCGCGAAGGCTTCGGGCGACACCGGGTATGGCCCATGCCATCCTGATCGCCGTGACCGGGTATGGCCAGGAGAAAGACCGGAAAGATGCCCTGGACTCCGGGTTCAACCACCATTTTGTCAAGCCGGTTGACATGGAGCGGCTGACCGCACTGTTGAATGAGATAGCAGTCGCAAGAAGTGTTTTCAACGTGCCGGTTTAGCCCCTTGGCAACGATGCTGCAGCTCTGGCATCAAGCCGTGCCGGCCGGCGGGGCGAGCACCCGAACCAGCGGCCTGTTTGCCAGCCAGGCCTCCAGGCATTCGACCACGCCGGTGGCGAAACGCTGGAACACCGGTTCGGTCACAAAACCCAGGTGCGGCGTGAGCAGCACGTTGGGCAACTGGCGGAGCAGGACATCAAGCGGCAGCGGTTCCACGTCAAACACATCGAGCGCGGCGAAACCCGGACGGCCCTGGGCAAGCGCATTGGCCAGCGCGGCGCTGTCGACCAGTGCAGAACGCGAGGTGTTGACCAGCAGGCTGTCCGGCCGCATCAGCGCGAGCTGCCCGGCACCCAGCAAGTGATGGGTGGCCGCTGTCGGCACCAGGTGCAGGCTGACGACCTTGGCGCTGGACAGCAATTGCTCCAGCGACACGGCGACAGCGCCATGCTCGGCCGCACGCGCCGGGGTCATGCGCGGGCTCCAGGCAACCACTTTCATGCCCAGCGCAAGGCCCACGCGCGCCACGCGTGCGCCAATTTCACCCAGACCGATCAGCCCGAGCGTCTGTCCCTGCAGCACACCGGCCAGAGGCCGTGCGGCGTCGGGGCGCCACTGGCCCTGGCGCAGCAGGGCTGTCTGTGCGTCCAGCTGGCGCGTTGCCGCCAGGATCAGCGCCCAGGTCAGCTCGCAGGTGCTGTCCTTGGACGGCCCCCACTCGGTGTGGCTGACGGGGATCTGGCGCGCCGCCAGTGCCGCCAGGTCCAGCGTTGTGTTGCGGGTGCCGGTGAAGACGAGGTAGCGCAGTTTGGGCAGCGCAGCAAGCAGTGCGGCGTCAAACGGCGTGCGGTCGCGCACCAGCACCACGGCATCGGCGTCTTTCAACGCGTTCACCAAGGCGTCGCCGCTCAGGGGCTGGTGATGAAAGGCGACGTCGGCCAGCGCGGCAATGGCTGTCCAGTCCCCCAGGCGCTGCAAGGCCTGCTCGGCATCGCCCACGACGGCGATGACAGGCCTGGCCGGTGGAGCAGGGTGGCTCGTCATGTCAGGCGCGCTGCGAAGCCAGGGCCGCGAGTTCGCGCAGATCGGCAGCTGCAGCGACGTTCCAGCAGGCAGCGATCAACTCGCTGGTGCACGCCGCCCCCAACACCGGGTCCGACAAGCCGTGGAACTTGGCCTCCAGGTTGGCATCGGACATCGGGTTTTGCAAGGAACCGATGGCATGCTCGACAAACACATGCACCCGCCGGCCGTCCTTCAGCACCGCCGTGACATCGGCGCTGGCTTCGTCAATCGAGTCATCGACCGTGGCCACCACCTTGCGGCGCAGCGCCACCATGTCGGCGCGGTTGACCACCTCGTCGGAAAATTCGTCTTCAGCCGCCCGGCCGAAAGTGAGGCCCGCCGCACAGCCGTGGTAGACGCTGAACTTGGCCTGCAGGCCGTCCGCCGGCTCCTTCTTGCCGGTCAGCTCGAGCACCAGCGAATGCACTTTCAGCTCGATGCTTTCCACCTGGTCGGGCGTCACGCCCTGGCGGCCCAGCTGCACGCAGGCGTCGATGCTGGGGTGGATCACGATGCCGCAGGCAAAGGGCTTGTAGCTGTTGAAGGAAATCTCAAAGCGCTGGCCCAGCTCAGACGTGATCTCGGTCCAGTCGTTTTTGGTGGACACGGTCTGCATCATGCCGCGCGGCGCCTCCAGCGCCTTGGGGCTGGCGGTGTAGCCCTGGCTGGCCAGCAAGGCCGACATCAGGCCCGCGCGCGCTGCGGCGCCGGGGTGGAACGGCTTGGTCATGGTGCCGAACTGCTCGCGCATGCCCACCGGCTGCGAGGCGGCAATGCCCAGCGCCATGGCGGTTTGTTGCGCATCCAGCTTCAGCAGGCGCGCGCAGGCAGCAGCGGCGCCCAGCGTGCCCGTGGAGCCGGTGATGTGCCAGCCCCGGTCGTAGTGCTCGGGGTACATCGCATTGCCGACCCGGCAGGCGACGTCGATGCCCAGTACCAGCGCATCGAGCATGTCCCGCCCGCTAGCGCCCGTGTGTTCGGCCAGCGCCAGCAGTGCCGACGCCACCGGCCCGGCGGGATGGATGATGGTCTTGAGGTGCGTGTCGTCAAAGTCAAAGGTGTGCGAGGTGATGCCGTTGATCAGCGCGGCACTGGCCATGTCGACCTTTTCCGTGCGGCCCGGCAGCGTGGCCTGGGGGGCGGGCTGCAGCATCTGCACGGCAGCCAGTGCGGCGTTGGCGGCTTCGTGGTGCGCGGCGCCCACCGCGCAGCCCAGCCAGTTCATGAAGGTGCGGTGCGCCTCATGGTCAACCGACGCGCTCCAGCCGCCGGCCAGGTAGCCCGGATGGGTGGCCACGAATTCAGCCAGGACACGGGTCACAGGGGGGGCGTTGTGGTCGGCGGCGACCTGGGTATTGCGGGCCATAAGGTATTTTTCTAAAAAAGCGGGTGGAAATATAAAAATGGCGGTCAACAAATTTGCTATTTATTCAATAGCTGAATGTGTATTGGCCGTATGCGGAAAGTCGTGTTTTTGCTTGAATATCAGCTGTCCAGCTCAATTTTTCGCTCCTTGGCCAGCTTGGTCCAGCGCGCAATGTCAATCTTGATGAAGGCCGAGAACTCCTCGGGCGACATCACCATGGGTTCGATGGCCTCGACCGCGAGTTTTTCCCGCAGGTCGGGCGCCCTGAGTACGGTGGCCAGTGTTTCATTAAGCTGTTTCACAATCGGTGCGGGCATGCCGGCTGGCCCCACGACGCCGTACCACTGCTGCGCGTCAAAGCCCTTGAAGCCCGACTCGTCCAGGGTCGGCAGCTCCTTGAACTGGGGGTGGCGGCTCAGGCCGGTGACGGCCAGCGGGCGCACGCGGCCTGAACGGATGTGCGGTATGGCAGCGGCCAGGCCGGGGAACATGGCCTGCGTCTGCCCGCCAATCAGGTCGGTGAATGCGGGCGCCACGCCGCGGTAGGGAATGTGCACCATGAAAGAGTCGATCTGCTGCTTGAACAGCTCCATCGTCAGGTGCGTCAGCGAGCCTTGCCCGGCAGAGCCGTAGCTAACCCGGCCCGGATTTTTCTTCACATAATCCACAAATTCCCGAACCGTCTTGACCGGCAGGCTGGCGTTGACCACCAGCACATTGGGCGTGGCACCGATCATGCCGATGGCGGTGAAATCCTTCACCGCGTCATAAGGCAATTTGCGCGTGGCCGGGCTGGTGCCGTGCGTGGCCACATAGCCCTGCATCAGGGTGTAGCCATCGGCCGCAGCGCGTGCCGTGGTCTGGCTGGCAATCACGCCGCCGCCGCCGCCCTGGTTGTCCACGATGAACGACTGCTTGAGCAGCTGGCCCCAGCGTTCGGTCAACGTGCGGCCGACCATGTCGCTGCCGCCGCCCGCCGACACCGGGACGATGTAGCGAATGGGTTTGCCGGGGTAGGCCGGCTGGGCCAGGGCCAGGCCGGGTGCGTAAATCAGCGCAGGGGCTGCCTGCAACAAAGTGCGTCGTTTCATGGTTGTCTCCAGAAATTGAGGGACGGGGGTGGGTGGAGGAGTGCCACTGCCGGCTAGGGGACCGGTCTTTGGGCTGTATGCATTTATTCAGGCAATAGCGTGTTGACGGCAAGGACAGCCGGTGGCACGGCATCAGGCAGGCGTTCATAGGCACCACCGACGTGGTGGCTCATCAGGGCTTCGCAGCGCAGCGGGTCGCAGTTGCTGATGGCTTGCACGATCTGGACATGCTCTTCAAGAGAAGCCTGCATGCCCAGGTCTTGCGAAAGATTCTTCAGGCGCGAAAGGTGCAGCTTTTGCACGATGCCCCGGTAGGTGTCGGTCAGCTGGCTGTTGCCGGCCGACTCGACGATGGCCCAGTGAAAATGCAGGTTTTCACCGTAATAACGCTGAACGGCGTGCTGGCTTGCCGCTTCCTGCATGAGTTTGACCGACTGGTTCAGCCGGGCCAACAGCGCATGGCGCCCTGGTTCCGGCAAACCGGCGGCAGAACGCCCCGCAAAACCGTCAAGCAGCGCGCGCATTTGGTAAAGGTCGCGAACTTCATCGGCGAGCAACTGGCGCACAAACACGCCCGAATGCTTGCGTGCCACTACCAGCCCCAAACTCTCCAATTCCCGCAGGGCCTCGCGCACCGGCACACGCGAAACCCGAAGCCGGCTGGCCACGTCGGGCTCGTTGATGCGCTGGCCGGGCACCAGTTCGCCTTTCAGGATAAGCGCCAGCATGTCGTCCCTCACCAGCTTGGAAAGCGAGGTGTCGCGGACATCGACCAGCCGGTTGGCAGAGGATTCAGTGAACCAGGGGAGCATGGTGTCAATCTTGTGGTATTTGTTATATCGTATACGAAATTAAGGAACTTAAAACCATACCCCATAAAGCGCAATCGTTTTGAGGCGCACCGGCAGCGACTATTTCTTTTAATCACAGAGATTGCATGTAGGAACTAACCCACGTTGTTTTGCGGCAAATACCTGTATTGGGGCTAATCTGGCGACATTAGCCTGTAATCACCATTAACCTCAATTTAAGGATGCAGCATGAACAAAGATCAAGTCAAGGGCGCGGTCAAGGACGTGGCCGGCAAGGTGCAATCCAAAACCGGCGAGTTGACCGGCAGTACCGATCAGCAGGCCAAAGGCATGGCCAAGCAGGCTGAAGGCAAAACCCAGAAGAAAATGGGCAATGCCAAGGAAGTGGTGAAAAGCAAGATCAACAAGATCTAGCTTGGTTCCTGTTGCTGAAAAAGCGTACGGCTGACCGGCCATACGCTTTTTTCATGGGAAGGCAAGCGGGGCTGCGCTTGCGGGCGCAGGCTTTGCGCTCACACCGCTTGCATGCCCGGACCCAATCGCTCAAGGCTTGCGCGCAGCAATCGACTTTTCAGCGGTATTGACCAAGCCCGCACCGATTTGGCTTTTCCATTTTTCATAGACCGGGCGGGTGACTTTGACGAAGGCGTCACGTTCTTTCGGACTGAGCTGCGTCACGGTCACGCCGCTTGCTGCGATGTCCTTGATGAGCGGCTTGTCGGCTTCGGCCAGGCCCTTGCGGGCAATGGCGATCTCCTGCTTGCCGGCGTCGATGGCGGCCTGCCTGACGATGGCTTGGTCGGCTGGCGTCCACGATGCCCAGATGTCCTTGTTGGCCACAAATATCAGCGGGTCGGCCACGTAGCCCCACATCGTCACATGCTTTTGCGCCATGGTGTGCAGCTTGGCGGCGATGTAGATCGCCATCGGGTTTTCCTGGCCATCGACCGCGCCGGTGGCCAGCGCCGGCTGGGCGTCGGCCCAGCTCATCTGCGTCGGGTTGGCGCCCAGCGCCGTGAAGGTGTCGAGGAACAGCGGCGAGCCGACGACGCGGATTTTCAGGCCCTTCAGGTCTTCCGGCTTTTTGATTGCGAGCTTGGAGTTGCTGATTTCGCGGTAGCCGTTCTCGCCCCAGGCCAGCGGCACGACACCGGCCTTGTCGATGATTTTGAACATCTCTTTGCCGACGTCGCCCTGGGTCAGTGCATCCATCGCGGCATAGTCGGGCATCAGGAAGGGCAGGGAGAACAGGTTCAACTCCTTCACCTGCGGCGACCAGTTGATGGTCGAGCCGACGGCCAGGTCGATCACACCCTGGCGAATCGCGCTGAATTCGCGCGTCTGGTCGCCCTGGATCAGCGACACGCCCGGATAGAGCTTGATGTTGATGCGGCCTTGCGTGCGCTCGCGCACCAGGTTGGCCCAGATCTCGCCGCCCTTGCCCCACGGGTAGGCAGGGCCGAGCACCAGCGACATCTTGTATTCGGACTTGTAGGTCTGCGCTGCGGCGGACACGCTGAGGCCGAGTGCGACGGCGGCCAATGCCAGGCCGAGAATGGTTTTTCGTTTGATCACGGGAAGTCTCCTTGGGGTAAAAACAGTTCGGGCTCAGTAGCCCAGCTTGCGGGGCAGCCACAGCGCCAGTTCGGGAAACGCGATCACGGCGACCAGCACCAGAAACATCGCGGCCAGCATCCAGACCACCCAGCGCACGGTTTCTTCCATCCGCACGTTGGCAATGCGGCACGACACCATCAGGTTGACCGCCAGCGGCGGCGTGAACTGGCCCAGCGCTACCTTGAGTGTGAGGATGACGCCGAACCACACCAGATCCCAGTGGTAAAACTGGGCAATCGGCAGCAGCAGCGGCACAAAGATCAGGAAGATCGAAATGCCGTCCAGGAACATGCCCACCGTGATCAGCATCAGGATCAAGAGCGCCAGGATGCCGTATTCGCCCAAACCGGAATTGACGATGGCGCTGGTCAGCGGGTCAATCACGCCCAGCGTGCTCAGCGAATAGGCAAAGATGCCCGCCAGCGACACCACCAGCAAGATCACCGCCGACAGCTCGCCCGACTCGCGCAGGATGGGGAACAGGTCGCGGATTGAGATCGTGCGGTAGATCACCATGCCAACGAACAAGCCGTAGAACACCGCCACCACCGCCGCCTCGGTCGGTGTGAACCAGCCGGCGCGCATGCCGCCCAGGATCAAGACCGGCGCGGCCAGGCCCCAGACCGCTTCGCGAAAACTGGACCAGAAAGGCGGGCGCGGCATGCTGGCCTCCAGCGCGCCCATGTTGTGCCGGCGTGACAGCCAGACCGCCGGCACGATCAGCGCCAGCCCGGCCAGGATGCCCGGTACCATGCCGGCCGCGAACAGCGCCGGCACCGAAGCGCCCGGCACCAGCACCGAATAAATGATGAAGGCCACCGATGGCGGAATCAGGATGTCGGTGGCCGCCGCAGCGCCCACCACGCTGGCCGAAAACGCCGCCGGGTAGCCGGCCCGGTTCATGGCCGCGATCATCACGCCGCCGACCGCCGCCGCGCACGCCGGGCCGGAACCAGAAATACCGCCCAGGAACATCGCCACGGCAATTGCCACCAGCGGCAGCATGCCGGGACCGCGCCCGACGATGGCGACGGCGAAGTTGACCAGCCGCAGTGCAACGCCCGAGCGGTCGAAAATCGAGCCGACCAGCACGAACATGGGAATCGCCAGCAGCGGGTACTTGCCCAGCCCTGCGTAGAAATTTTGCGGCACGGCCAGCAGGCCAAACCATTGCGAGTCGCCATTGGCCAGCGCAATCGCCGTGGCGCCGGCCAAGCCGAGTGCGGCGCCGATGGGCACGCCCACCAGCATCATGGCGATGAACGCCAGAAACAGGAGCGCGGCGATCATGACCGGCGACCCCGGCGGATAAACAGGCCGACGGCGCGCAGCGCGATGCCGATGGAAATGACCGGCAGCCAGATCGAATACCACCACTGCGGAATGCCGATGCCCGGTGAGGTTTCGCCAAAACGGTAGTCGTCCCACACCAGCCGGCTGCTCAGCACACCGATGAGGGTGAACAGCAACGCGACCAGCACAGCGCCCAGCCGCGACAGGTTCTTGCGACGCGCCATCGAGCCGCTGTCGGAAAAATACTCGATGCGGATGTGCCGGTCCCGCGCGACGGCCGCCGAACTGCCGACCAGCGCCAGCACGATCATCAGGAACACCGAGAACTCATCGGTCCAGGCAAACGAATGGTTGGTGAAGTAGCGGGCGATGACGTTGGCAAAGGTGATCAGGGCCAGCGCGCCCATGACCAGGACCGTCAGCCAGTCCTCGATCTGGAGCGGCACCCGGACCGGCTCGTCGATGTCATCAAGGAGCGGCAAGGCTTCTGGCGAATGTAGGGGCGAAGGGCCAGCGTGGGGAGGGGATGACATGAAAGGGAAGCCTGGAGTGCAAGAGTTGAAACAGCCGGGATTATCCTGCAGCCGCCCGCATGGTAACGGTATCCAGGCGCCCCGCGCATCGGGGGTTTCCTTGAGCCGGTGCGACAATTCAGCGCATGACTTCAGCCGCCCAACCCCCCGTCCGACTCACCATCACCCGCCCTGACGACTGGCACCTGCATGTGCGCGACGGCGAAGCCTTGCTGACCGTCGTGCCGCACACCGCCGCGCAATTCGGTCGCGCCATCATCATGCCCAACCTGCGCCCGCCCGTGACCACCGCCGCGCAGGCCGTGGCCTACCGCGAACGCATTCAGGCTGCCGTGCCGGCCGGCATGGCGTTCGAGCCGCTGATGACGCTGTACCTGACCGACAACCTGCCGCCCGACGAGATCAAGCGCGCCAAGGATGCCGGCGTGGT
>Ga0326734_1000208_pt1 | contig 17418 bp, 23 predicted proteins | sample 15_GP2_1315_FD_207944 | JGI IMG/M metagenome (GOLD analysis project Ga0326734, IMG submission 207944) | Glacier ice microbial communities from Ngari, Tibet, China - 15_GP2_131.5 | ecosystem: Environmental > Aquatic > Freshwater > Ice > Glacier | place: China: Ngari, Tibet | collected 2018-07-18 | reverse complement strand
GTTTGGGGGCGAGCCATCAAGCGTCACGGTGATGGGTGGTCTAGGCCATAGCGGCGAAGGGCTGTATGCGTCTTACACCGACATGCCAGAAGAGGGCGCATATTTTCTCGGTGTGGCCGATGAGGAAGCCATACCAGCGCAGCCAGTACAACCAGCCGAGCAAGACGACTTAACCACCGCCTACATGGCAGGGCTTGCGAACGGGAGACGAATCGCGCAGCCACAGCAAAGCGCAGCCATGCCAGATAAGTTGACAGACTCTGATCGGATGGATTGGCTGGAAAAAACAAACGAACGTGGTCATTATTGCGGCATTTTTAATGGAAATTTATTGACCCGCAAAGCCATCGATGCAGCCATTCAACAAGGCGGTGACACATGACCCCGGCAGTTTTCGCAGCTTACGAAAAGCGCATGGCGGTTGCACAGCGTCGGCGATACAACGACACGCAAGTTCAGTGCATGCGGATGAACGGCGACACGATCAAGCAGATTGCCAAGGCGCTGCACTTCGCGCCATTGACGATCAAGCGGTGGGTCAAACGAATGGGGATACAGCGGCGATGAACACGCAGCGCCAAACGCTAACCGACCTACGCCCCTACGCGCAGATAACCTGCATGACCTGCGGCCCCGCAACCAGCGCAGGAGCCGTTAAATTTCGAGCACTGTGGGTCTGTGCTGCTTGCACTCTTAAACTGCGGCTGAAGCCCGTTAAAAAGGATTGACATGGAACTGAAAATTAAACGCCTGCACCCTGATGCAATCATGCCAACCTATGGCAGCGAAGGGGCTGCTTGTTTTGATTTGTACGCGATTGGGGTGGCCGATAAATCACCGATGCGCAATGGGTGGTGCTGGGACGCAAGCGTTATACCTAGTGGGGAGGCTATGACATTCCAGACGGGTATTTCTTTTGAGGCTCCGCCAGGCTACGCATTGATGATCTATAGCCGAAGCGGCCACGGGTTCAAGCATGATGTGCGACTTTGTAATTCGGTTGGCGTGGCCGACAATGATTTTCGCGGCGAAGTAATGGTCCGTCTAACCAACGATGGCCAAGCGGACTTCATCGTTGAAAGAGGCGACCGTATAGCCCAGGCCATGCTAATCCCTGTGCCCCGGCTGACGCTGGTCGAGGTCGATGAACTCAGCGAAACCGTGCGCGGCGCTGGTGGGTTCGGAAGTACAGGAGCTTGATATGGAACCGATTGAATACGAGCTAAGCACCATCAAACAGTTTGCAGCACTGACGCAGGAACAATTTGCAAGGATGCTGCCTGACTTTGTTGTTTGGCATGCATTTGTAAATGATGCGAAAAGTCACGGGTTTGAAGTTTTAGGGTTTAGATGGGTTGATGACGCGCACAGCGGAGAAATTCACAGCGTTGATATTTATGATGCGTCAACCGGAACAACACAAAACATTTTTAACCCAGCTGTGGCGCCTCAATCATAAGTTGGCCGAGCATATAGCAAAATGCTTCGCCACCACTGTCCCTTGGGTCCATCCCGCATCGCTCAAAGACGTGGAATAAGACGTGCGAGAGTTCATGCGCCAAAAGGTGCGGCTCAGATGCAAACATCAGGTATGTCCACAGACCGTCGTTTCCTTCGCCTGCTGTCATGCGCCCAGCCTGAGCGCAAGTCAAAACGTCAGGCGTCTTGAATATTCTTTTGTGCTGCTGCTCGTATTCTTCTTTCGTGGTGACGGCAAATAACCGGCCATGATACGGACGAAGGCTAAGCTCTTTTTTCATTTAGCCAGCGCAGCCGCCCGGCACGTATCGTACTGCGCTCCGACCTCTTGCGCCTTCAACACCCATGAGCCGAAAGAATCATCGAGTAGCGGGGTTCGCGGGGGGCACGACGCCACTACCAGGGGTGACGGTCCCTTCGCTGATGGCGGAGTTGTAGAGGCGCACCCCGGCATCACCAGAGCGACAATCCCTAAAAATAACATTCTCACGCACTTCAGTTTCAAGCTTGCGGGTGATCGTGACGTTTTTGACATTGATTTTTGCGATGGCATTTGCTGCTCCCAATTGTGCGGCGTCGCGTGTGGCGCGCACCACCTCTTCCTGACTGACGCGGTTAGCGATCTCGCCGTCGGCACCCACCTCCGTGCCATACCAGAACGATCCAGCACAGGCCAGCGCTGCACCTAGCACGATGTACGGCGTCACTTGAATACCTTTTGCAGAAGTGCCATCAAGACAGACACAAAGAACATCATCAGGATAAACACTTGCACCACCATAACCAGCGGGAATAGGAGGGCTTGTTTGATCCAGTTCATACGCTGCCAATCACAGCTTGGGCGTGCAATCCGGCCCAGGAATCAATGTGTGGCTTGCCCGGCCTCCATGTGCGAATGTAGTAAGCCCATGCGCCCTGCACATCATCGACCTTGGGCAATGGCTTAGGGTCTGTCAATAGCAACAAACGGCACATCCCAGCGCCCAACACATCGTCGAATTCCATTGCGTTCCAAACGCTCATTGGGTCCGGTGCGACACCTCTACCAGAGCATAGGTGCAAAGCCTTTACCTTGCTTGCCGCGTGGTTCAATACGCCCCTGACGCCGCCGCCTCGCTCAAACTGCCAAAACGATTTAGCCGGTCCGTTGCCCATTTGTCGCCGGTATTTAAAACGGGACTCTTGCAACCCAATGGCGAGCACCATCACCCGTGCCTCACGCGAATCAGCCACACCAATCAAATCAAGCGCCGGAGTGTAGGCATCTTCAATTATTTCATCTAAGTGCATGGTCACTCCTTTGGGTCTAGTGGTTTAGCGTCGTGCTTTACAGCGTGAGCGGTCAGCCGGTCCTTGATGAAGTCAACCATCCAAGTCAAGGCAGACTTGCCGTGCCAGCCAGCCAGCAGGATACATCCTACACGGACCTCTGAGGCAATAGCGTAGCCTGAGCCACGCAGGCCCTGAATTAGCATAAATGCAGCCATACCCGCCACTGATGCGTGGAATAGATTCCAGGCGAATTCACCAGCCACCACGCGCACGGCACGCGTGTCGCCCTGCCAACTCATAATTGACTTGATCGACCCACCCAGCAGGGCAAACGTCAATGCCCAAAACTTCAAATCAGGATCGTAAGACCCCATAAAGTCGGCCAGGGTAGACGCCTGGACTGCGTGCCCAAAAGCAAAGCACCAAACAAAAAAAGCGAAACCGCGCACTGTGTTTCGCTTCATTTGTTCGCCTCATCTTCGTTTTTTATTTGGTCTTGGTTGATGCTGTAACCCAAAATCCCCGCCATTACAAGCGACATTGCACCGTTAAAACTGAATAAGCTGGTGACAACCGCATAATCCAGATTGCGGGATAGGTACGACATATAAATCCAAAGCACCCCCCCCATAATCAAACCCCGGCAAGCCCACTGTGCCCACATATTGCGGCTGGGCGAGTTAGGGTTAAACAGCTGCACGATGATGTAAGGAACCACCACTGCAGCAGATACGCAAAATATTAACGCAAGCCCATCGGGCCACGTCGCAAGGCGTGCTACCGTGCCTATTACTGACCTGGATTCTCCGTAAATCCACATTGCAGGGCTGATGAAGTTTTTTGCCAGGTCAATTGCAAGTAGCGCCGACATAAGTCGCCCGCTCAATTGCGACCTATTTGGGTTGATCGGCATTTTGCTGATCCTGTAAGACTGCTATTTTTTCCTCAATAGCTTTGAGTTGCACACCCAAAACAACACCCTTTAGTTCGATGTTTTCTTTTTGCAGGAATAGAATTTCAATCTCGGTCATGACAGCCTTATGCGTTGTGATACGGTATTTTAATCGGTGTAGTACCTAAGAATGCAGTTAGGTAGCCAAGTGGTGCTGCTGGCTGCGCTGCCGCTGCACCAGCAGCACCTACAGTTGCTGTTGTAGTGCTTCCAAAGCTGATGGTTCCCGCGCCGCCCGCGACAGATGTACCGCCAGCCATCAACCGTGAGCCCTTCACAATCCCAGGCGCGGTCACATCCCCAATGTCAGAAACAACTAATATCTCCGTTGTCCCAGCATGGTCCAAAATAGACAAGCTTGCATTTAGCGACCTGATAGTTTTGCTTGGTGTCGCTCCAGATACTGCCGTCAGGACAATCCGGCCAGCCGCATCAACTTTAAAAACGTCCAGTCCACCAGTGTTAATGAACCTCACATAATTCGTATATGAGCCTGTGCCACTGGAGAGAAGTCTAAGTCCATCATCTATTAACCCCACCTCAGCAATAGCAACAAAACCCAAATAGGTATTTGTTGTCGTGTCCATCACCCCCACTTGGGTTTGTATTTTTCTTATTGACGCACCCGCTGCATCAAAAACCGCCGTGCTAGCTTCATATGCGGCGGCAAAACCCACCCCCGTCTTGATGCCCACGTCAATTAAAATACCCGCGCAATCACTGTTCAGGTTGCTGCCGTTGCCAGCCGGTCCACCTTGACGAACAACAATATTCATTCCGTCAATCTCGCCTTGTACAGTGCTGGTCAAGTAGTTGCGCTTAATGACACTAATATTTGCGGCCATGTCAGCATTGGCTGCGCCGTTAAAACCCCCACCAGTTGGCCTATGCTCAAGCGCCCAGACGGATACTTGCTGTGTACCCGTGTGCGCGCCATGCTGGGACCGTAGCAGTCGCTTCGCAATGCGGCCTGTTTCGCTTTCGGCGTAGGCGTGGAATACCCCCTGCGACTTGTAATCGAAAACGGCAATCGCGTAATCAGTGGGAAGTGTTGCGGCCACGTTGTTTGGCACGTCAATCGTTCCTGTGCCGGTAAGCGAAAGCTGGGCAAACGCTGCCGTTGCGTTGGCGTAGTCGCTGACGGAGATTGAGCGATCTGCCAGTGCGTCTAATGTGGTGGCCGTGGCGTTGTCGCCCTTGGCTTTTCGCCCCACTAGTGCGCTGTTCTTCAAGGGGTCGATGGTGTTAGATAGATCAGCTCGAATGGCTGCTGTCGCTGCGCTTGAAGTTAACGAAAGTGCCGCTGTATCGTCAACCACGCCATTTACTGTTCGCACAATCGTGTTATCAGCCCTGGCAAACTGAAGCGTGTAAGCGCCAGCACCCAAAACCATCAATGCTTCGCCACGCGCATTTAGAATGATTGGGTTGGTGTTCTGTACGGTTTGGGCAGTATCTGAAAATGTTATTTTCAGTGTGGTGGTTCCTGACTCGTAAGCAAAGATTTTCCCACCGACAAGCGGAAGTCCTGCATCGTCAGAAACTGCAATTAACGGTAGTGATTGAAACGCTGCCATCTTTTTTGTCTTTCAAGCCTAAAAGGCATGGGGGGTTTATTTTGGATTCAACTTTTTACGGTGCGCTAGGTTTAGGTGTAGGCATTGCACTAAAAACACTGTTCTATTCGCATTTTATGCAATGGCTACGTCAAAAACCAAATAACAAATTAGCTCAACTACTTCTGTACGGCGAGCGCCGCACCACCAGCAGCAGCACCTCCGCCAGTAAGCCGCAGTAAATCCGCTAAACGTTGCGCGCCTTCTGGCCGCTTAGTTAGCATTGCAGCCATTGCGGCTTGTCCTGCTTTTGAGTACATAACTGGCGCGGCCATCATCCCTATTGCTCCGGGTAGGCCCAAACCAACCCCAGCCGCCCCCGTAGCGCCCATTGTCGTCATTAGCCTGTAAGGAGTGCCAGAATCAGGAACAGACGCGCCCAGTGCTGATTTGGCTGGCTCGGACAAGTCTTGCATTAATGCACGACCTTCAGAGAATCCGCGTTTGTCCTTGCTACGGTCCATTGCCTTTACAGCGCTTTGTAATTGAGCAGGGCTAAAAATACCGTCTTCAGCGCCAACACCAGCCGAAGCGCGCTGAATGCGTTTGAAGTTGGCGTAACCCGTGTTGATTGTTCTTAGTTCTTTGGCGTAATCTGGATTTGTCCGAGTCATCAAATCTCGCAGATTTCCCTGCAACTCCCCAATGGCCTCGCCCAGTTGGCGTTTGTCTGCCGAAGGGTCACGCAGGTAGTTACCAGACAACCGGCCAAGCTCTCCATCTATTTGCTTGATGGTTTCGCCGGTCACTGAGTTATTGCCCTGGAACTTGTTAAGAACCTGGTTATTCAGTATCTTGCCAAATTGAGCAGCTTCAGCCTCGCCCATATTTCCGTTTTCAACCAGCGATTTAAGCGTTGACGTTTGGCTGACAAATTCGTCATCAGCTTGGGTGGCTAGCTTTGGCAGTAGCGCGTCATACTTCTTACCCAACGTCGAGCCGACATACTCCACGGCGTCACGGCCTTGCAAACCCTTCGGCAAAGCCTCGCCCACCGGCTTTAATGCGCGGTTCATGGCAGCGGTATTCATGTCACCCGCTGCGCGCCTCTGTGCTGATTTAATGGCGTCCCCAACGATTGGGACGCTGGTCAAACCATCCTCTGCGCGCTTGAATGAGCCACCGAGTATCTGTCCGGGTGTGGGCGTGATACCTTCGGCCATCAAGCCTTTGACTGCCGCCGATGTTTGCGGTGCAGCCACTCGCGCAAGGCCGGTTGCAATAGCTTGCCCAGCGCCTCCACCAATGGCCCCAATTCCGGTATTCCTTGCGCGCTCTTGCGTATCTACCGCTGGCTGAACAAGCCCAAGCCCTGCGCCGACTGCTGCCGCCCCTTTGAATGTGTTAACCGCTGGCAGCAACCCAGCAGACAGAATGCCCCCGGCAATGTTTCCAGTGATGCCGCCCGCTGTATTCATCAACGGCTCGTCCCGTTTGCGCGCCTCTAGGATCTCAGCCCGTCCCAACGCCTGCGTAACCTGTGCGCTTTGGAACCCCATTTTGTTATTGAGGTAATTCAAGCCTGAGCGAATCGGTGCGGGGGTCATATTCTCAAGACCAGCAGCGCCGTCGTTTATCAGTTGCTGTAATCCGGTGCCCAAGTTGTCCGACACGAACTTACCAGCACCAGCAGCCGCATTCTGGAAAAACGAGTTTCCTTCAGTTGGGTCGATCGCCTCTGGCCTTTTTGAAGCTGGGGCCGGTGCAGCCTGCGCACTCGGAAGGTCATCATCTGGCACAGCCCGGTTTGCTTGCGCCTGTCGCGGCAATCTGGACGCGACTTGCTGACCATATTCAAGGGTGTTGGGTGCCTTGGGGTTGCGCGGGTCTGACACCGCAATACCTCTGCGAGCCTTATCAATGGCACCTTCGCCGCCGTAGTAACCAGAAGCGGTTAACGCTGGGTCGCCCCCGGCGCGCTCGCTCAGTGTTTTAATGTACCGAATGCCAGCCCGTGCGTTTTGGTCTGGGTTGTCGATAGACCACCCTTTGTCGGCCATGCGGTTAAACGTGGCAGGGATGATCTGCATTCCACCCACCGCGCCCGCATTGGAGGTTTTGGTGTTTTTGCCGCTGCCGGACTCTTGCTGATAAATAGAACGGGCAACATCAGCGATACGGCCTGTTAAGCCCTCAGCCTGAAGGGCGGATTCAAACAAAGAGCCGCCACCCGGCAAATCATCAGCAGGTACTACGCGGCTCATTGTTGGTACTCCCATTGGCCGTTACGCATCACAATAGGTCTGCCAGATTTTGACTTACTGACAGCGCCTTCCTGTCCCGCGCTGGCGTTTCCTTTGTTCGCTCCGGCCATTCGTTGTCGTGCGGCCTGCATGTCGGTAGTGATTCGCTCCACTGAGTCCCGGAAAGCTGTTTCACCCATCTTGGGGTCAAGTGCGCCGACTGCCGCCGTGAGCTTTTTACCCTCAGCATCAGACAGTGCGCCCATGCCTTTAAGTTGGGCCACCATCGGGATAAAAGCCTGTGATTGGAATGTGTTTAGTTCAGCTTGGAAGTTAGCTGAATTCGAGCCTGGCATTGTTGGCAACATCCCAGTTACACCAACAGAGCGAGATAGGCCGGGGTGCGCTGCTAGGCGGTCAAGCGTTCCCAGCATGGTGTCAAAACTAGCCAACTGGCTTGATTTCGTCAATGTGCCAGCGTCGTCTTTTGCTTCGCGTTTGATGCGGTTTTCTTCAACCTTTGTATCGGTCAACTCTCGCGTGCGAACATCGGTCATTCTCGCATTGCTTGCGGAATTGGCGATTGTCGCGGCGTTGTTGGCCGTCGAGGTTCTGGCTGACAATTGCGCGTTTGCATCAGGCGTGGTGAATTGAATCATCTTCTCCGCGCTCAGTCCGCTTTGCAGCTTCCACTGCTGGAATCCTTCGGCATCCTTGGGTATGCCTGCAACGGCCTGATCTACGTTACCGTGCTTTGTCACCTCGGCCAGCTCAGGGTTTGCGTAGTTCGCCCGAACCCACTGCTCTGCGGCTATTGGGTCGTTGATGGTGTTCAGGCTGTCCCGGCTGCGCTCTAGCGTCATCTTCAGAACTTCTGACCTGGTTTTGCTGGTCTTGGCCGCTGTCTCTGAAAGCTCGCCTTGCGCTTTATCGTCAGCCGCAAAATTCTTTTGCAGGCCGGGAATCTGCGATCCCAATCCACGCTGTGCCGCGCCTGTCAGCAACGCATTGCGGTCTAGCTTGCCATTAGCACCAAGTGAACTCGAGTACAGATCATTCAGCGTGATCTTGTCGCGCCGTGCTGTTTGTGCGTCCTGCGCTGCAAATTCAGATTCCTGCGACTTGCGCATCAGGTCTTTGATCGTCAACGACTTGACCAGTGACTCGTCAGGCGAATCAATCTGAAACTGTTTGAGGCCTTGAATAATTGAAGGATTTAGCGCCATTACATGTTTCTCCACATTCCGGTGCCATCAAAGCTTTGTTGCGGGTAGTAGCTTTTATTTTGCCCACCTCCTACGCCGCCACTCTGCTGAAACATATTGGTCAAACCTGCAATGCCTTGGTTGATGGCATTGGCACTACCGATGGTTCCCGCAGCCTGCACGTTGCCAATGCCCATCAGATTACTGCCAGCGTTTTGAGCGTAAGCAGCACCCGCTGCGTTGACGTTGTTTGTCGCCGTCTGACCAGTCCCCGCCACTGATGACAAACGATTAAATTGCGTGTCGTTGTTGGATTTGAATCGGTTGAATGCGTCCTGCCCTTGGCCTGCAACGAAATTGCGGTCTATGTTGGATTGATTGAACCAATTGTTGTATTCGCTGCTGGCGTTGTCCTGGCCGAAGCGTGTCAAGGCTTTAAGCGTCGCGCCGGAATAACTGCCGTTGCGTGCATTGGCGGTGTTGGCTGTGGCCTTCACGCCTTCGTTGGTTCGGAACTCGTAGCCCGGCGACGTTTGAAAACTGCTGCTGCGCTGCAATGCCCCGTCGATCTGGGGTTGCAGTTGCGAGTAAAGTGGGTCAGCGTCGCGGTCGCCAGCTCTGAAATTCCGCGTCAACGACCCAAACTCAGGGTTAGAGCTTTGCGCTTGTTTTCCCTGCGCTTGGATGGTTGACATTTCAGCCGTTACCCGGGCCACCTCTTGACGATTGCGCTCTAATGCCGCATCACGCTCACCTGATGGCCGGTTATTGCTTAAGTCTGCGGTATCGGCGTTAACGCGGTCCAGGTAGTTTTTCAACTCAGCATTGCGCGGGTTGGATGTGCTGCCACTCATGGGAACATCCAACCCCAACAGCATAGCAAGCCGACTTCCTGCAGCGTCCCCACGCTGGCGGGTTGGCGCGTTGTCTTCGCGGGTTTGTTGGAATTGCCGCTCTGATAGCGCGTTTGCATCTCGGCCTGCTTGGGCCTGCTGCTCCGCCCCTTTTTTCGCTGCCTTTGAACCAAGAATCGACGAGAAAACAGTCGCCCCCGCGCTTGCCAACATAATATAGCTCATGACAATTCCTTCAATCTTTTTTGCTTATTTAACAGCTGCTGGCTTCCCGCACCGCCCAACAACTCACACGCCAGTGAGGTCGTAAACCGCTCCGCCAGTTTGTCGGTATCTGTTTCGTTGTCGGCGTTGGGAAAGAAGTTAGTCCACCGTGAATCTTCTAGCGCGACTACTGCATTTTTCATGCCAGGTTTACAAGTGAGGGTATCGCCTGCATTGACCACTTTCGTGCCATCACTGGTCACGATCTGGAGCATCCCAATCGACACAATAATCAGGTTTTCGGTAGTATGAACAGCGCCCACAATCACGGTTCCTTTTGATAGGCTCATCTCGCGCGCGTACAGGCCTGGCGCGAAGTAATGGCGGACGGGGCAGTCAACCGGCGGGGTATGGCTCATCGCCTGCTCCAGCTGGTCTACGCGCTGCCGCATTGAGTCGCTCAGGGTCAGTTCCATTATGTGACCTCGCGGCCCGATGACCGGATCGTCAAGCCTGTGGCGCTGGCGATTGTTGACAGGAATCCACCCGGCATGAGGTAATGCCCGACAATCTCAGGGAATGTGTAAGTCTCATTTGGGGCAATGCTTTTTGCCTTTACTACCAAATTGGCAGCACTAACAGCCCCGGCGAGTACAACCATATTGACAGATAACGTCAACGCCACCGCTGTTGTATTAACTGCGGTGAACTTGTCAATAATGGTGCGGGCGTTGGCTGAAGTGAATTGCGTAGTTTGCACCGACTCTGCGTCCTTACTCTCAATCAATACTTTGTTGTTGACGCTCATAATGGGGAACCTTTCAATGCTTGTATTTCAGTAATCAGGGCGTGAACAGTCTCGCGTAACTCGTTGATCTCAGTGGCCATATTGTCCAGCTTTTCGATGACTTGCGGTGGTATTAATTGCATGTCGTCAACGCTTCTGTTAAGCGCAGAAAAATCCTGAGTGGGTCGTATCGAGAACTCGTTAATAATCGCGCCCAGCTGTGCTTTGCCTTCTTCAATACCCGCATCAGCAAACTGCTGCGCATCCAAATCTCGGATGCTAGGGCCAACCGTTCCACCCAAGCGAAAGATAGACGCCTCAATGAACCGGATGAATTCTTCAGAGGCGAGCTGTCCGTCGCGGGTTATTGGGATTCGGCGCGGGAATGATAAAACGTTTTCCATTAAGCCACCCCCGCCACAATGTCAAACTTAATATCATCAGTGCATCGCACTTGCCATACTCGGTCGCGTGCCGTACCCAATCGACGCCAGATAATCCGATGCAGGAACTCGCCAGTTAATCCCAGCGGCTGCGGCAACCAGTTAGACCAGTTCAAACCGCCGTCATTCGAGTATCTGAGCATCACTTGCGGCGTTGCCCCTGCTGGTGCACGGCCGACCTCGCAATCCAGTTGGAAGCGTGGGTAGGTTTGTCGCTGCATCATCGGTGTGGCGTTGTGCGGGCTGATGCGGTCACGGACTAACGGTGCGCCTGCGTTGGTGTGCGCCGATGTCACGAATTGATAGACCTTGCCGTCAGCCGTACCGATCAGGCACTTATTGAAGGAATAAAGGTAGTCTACAGCTCGATGCGGTGCATATTCGCCATCAATCAATTCTGCCCGTTCGTGCCACTTGCCGGTTTTGGTTTCAAACACCAGCGTGGTTTTCAGCCCTGGCGCATTGATACAGTAGAACGTATTGCCATTCTGCTGATACCCGTAGGCAGTTGCGCCTGCTAGGTTGGTAGATGCCTGCAACGCCTGGTCAATTGAGTCGTCAGAAATGATCTGGGGTTGCGAGCCTTTAGAGCGGAACACCTGGCCTCCACCCGTGTCGTTCTGCCCAAGCCAGTAGATAGCGCTATCAAGGCGTAGAGCGGTATCTGGGGCCATACACCCCACCTCCATCAATGCGCCGCTTATACGCCCGAAAGGGAAGTCTACGCCGCCCGTCAACACCGCTGTCTCTGTCGTCTGCTCTCCAAACAGCTTCAGCTCGTCATGGTCGTTTAAAACCATGTTAACGCGGTCAGGGTTGGATTCTGCCGATGAGAACTCCAGTGCATCAAGGTCTGTTGCGTCATCAATGGCGCTGATGTAATACTGCTGGGTTCCTGGGCGGATAAATATAAAGTAGCCGCCAAGGAATGCGACGAAGCGCGAACCGTAGAAATTTGGGCTAGTAATCCGCTCTAGCGTGTTTGTACTCAGCGTGAAGACGTAACCATTATTCCCGTCAACAATGACCAACTGAGTAACGCCGACCGCGATAGATACTCGGCCTGAAGCTGTCAACAGTGTGCCCCGCTCTGTTTTAACGCCGTTCGCGTCCAATTCAAACAGCTTATTCCCGCCGACCATAAAGGTTCGGCCACGGGTGACTATGCCGCCGCGATAACCCATCAGTAGATCAGAAAACAGCGTCAGGCCTGGAATGCTTTTCAGCATAAATTTAGCTTTACCCGTGCCTGATTCGATCGACGAAAGGTACAGGTTAATGCTGCGCTCTGATGCAGCTTTGCCGCCAAGCGGGTATGAGGGGCCAATGAAGTTAATCATGGCAGTTAGCGCATCAAGCGCGTTGAGGGCCTGATTTTGATACGGCCCGCTGAATACGCGCCGCGATGGTGGTTCTCGTTAACCTGCTTGAGTATGTCCAGATACTTAGCGTTCCACAGCTGAACGCGGCTGTCTTGCTCGAAGAACGGTGCGCTCTCAGTCAGTGCAGCGTAGACAAACAAATCTTCAGCCTGGGCAAACAAGGCGTTGCCGGGCAGCGTTGTCGCGTCCAATGAAGGCAGGCTGCAGTAGTAGCGCCCCTGCAATGCCGTTCCATCCGCCACCGAAGGCGAGAACACCAGCGTGTTGCCAGCCTTGGCGTAGTAGAGGCAATCACCACCCTGACTAAAGCGGCCACGGTCTAGTATGACTTCCTCCGCTACCGGCTCCAATGGAAACCGGCCAAAGTGGGCAATACTGGCCGCTTGGAAATCCACAGGCAGCGTCACTGCGTTGGCTGTCACAGTCAAACCCCAAGCCTTTTCATTTTGTGCTGAGCGTACTTCGCGGTATAGGCGTCGCTCACCCAGGTTGATGATCTGGCGCAGGGTTTCAACCGCTATTGTTGTTGCACTGACATCATCGCCGTCAATTAAGCGCGTCAACTCAATAAGCAACTGCGGGTATGTTGCGATGCCGCCTGTTTTTGCTGTTGATACTACTATGGACATAAGTTTTATTGCCGAGTATGTTGCATGTATTAATCTAATTTAAATTAGATGACAGTAGATGATCGTCCACACTTATGCCAACGGGGCAAATTGAAGGAATGCCCCAACAACAACTTCCGCTATCCGCCCGCCACCGACCGCATTGGGGTGAAGCAAGCCGCCGTCATCAGTGATGTACGTGCGAATGTTGATGGTGTTCCAGCCAGCCGATCCCGAAATATCAACAACTGGCACGCCCCATCGTTTGCCTTGAATTCGGATTGCTTCAGCGTAATCCCGTGTCGTCAGCCCTTGCGTATTTGTTGCAGCGTTAGGCCAACCTGTAGGCAAGGTGTACAGCTCCCCGTAGGGAGTGGTGAAGAGCGCAATCCGCTTGGCTGGGAACCTTGTCGATAGCTTGTTAACCATGACATTAAGGGCACCGTTGAAAGTGGTCACGTCAACGGAGTCCACCAACCCAAGCGCAGTGTTTTGCGCCCAGTCGTTGGTCCCGCCCATGACACTGACAAGATCAACCGTAGTGGGGATGGCATTGATGCGGGCGTCATTGCACATTGCGTTGACATCTGCGCCAGAAATCTTTGTCCCACTGACGCCAAAGTTGGTAGACACCAAACTGAGCTTTGAAACAACAGCAGCCTGCCACATCGCCTGCGCTGTGATGGAATCGCCCAATTGCGCCCAAGCCTTACCGTTCCAGCTCGGCGTTAGGCTGGGGTCAAGCGTGATTACCTCGCCGCTGTCCATTTTTAGGGTGTAGCCGAAAGGAACGTATTGAGTCGGCGCAGTCCCCAACTCAAATTGGAAGACGGATAGCATTGCGGTGTACACCGTCACCCTAACGAATGCCACACCAGCAGGCACTGTGAATGTGGTCACGTCAGTGCTTGAACCACCAGCCACAATGCCTTTGGACGCGTTGAAATACGTGGTGAAACGCATTGCGGACCCCGTGCCCGTGCCCGTCCCTTTTCCTGTGTAGGTGGAGCCCGCAACGACTGGGATGAAGTCAGATACTGCAAATGTTGCGTTTGAAACAATAACACCGTCCGGCCCCATGAAAGAGCCTGCAAGCACCGCCGACTTATTGAACAGGTTTCTGCCGAACTTGAGAAAATTGACCTTTGTCGGCGTAACTCCCTGGTCAACCAGAGATGCTGTACCGACTGTTGAATCGCCAGGGATTGCGGTGACAGGCTCACCACTGACCATGGAAAGCACAAACCCATAGACCTGGTATGCAGTGGCAGATGCCCCGGCTTCAACTTGAAAATTATTGACTGCTGAAGTAGCATAAGACACGCGAACGAATACAACGCCCGCTGGCGGCGTGAAGGTGCTGGTGTCAACACTTGACCCTCCCGCAACTACGCCCTTGGCTGCGCCAAAGTACGTGACAAATCGCATCGTCGTGCCGCTGCTGATGTAGGCCGTACCGGGAACTACTGGGATGAAGTCAGAGTGATCAAAACTAGCGTTGGAGGTTGCAACGCCATCCGGCCCCATGAAGGCGCCCGTTGTTCGAGTGGTTTTGTTAAATAGGTTGCGCCCGTTTTTGAGGAAAGACGTTTTTAAAGGCGCAAGGCTGGCATCGGCCAGTTTTAGTCCTGAAATATCGCCGTCCTTGTACTGCGAAGGCGCTATGTACAAACCATACAGCTCGAATGGGGTTCTTGCGGTAGCTTGCTCAACTTGCAGGTTATTCCAGTTCGCTCCTACCGCTGCGCTACAGCGCATAAAGGCCGCGCCCGCTGGTGCCGTGCTGGTGAGCCCCACATTGGTGTCGGATGAGCCCGAAATATAGGCCCTGGCAGCGTTGAACCAAACTTGGTAGTGCTTTGTAGAAAGGCTGTAAGGCAACCCGGCAATAACGGGAATAAAACCTGTCGTGTTAAATCCAGCGTTTGCTTGTAACGCACCAGTGGTGTCCAGAGGGAAGAACCCAAGGGACACATCTACCGCCGCGATATTAAATAGGTTTTTACCAAAAGCCGCCTGAGCCTTTAAAAGCACCACCCCAGCTGCCGGCGTGCGCTTGCCCGTATCGACAGCGGCCCCGCCCACCTTACGCTTGATGATTGCCACCTCGTCGGCCAAACCCGAAGGAATCGAGTAATAGCCACCTTCTGCCGTTGCTGCCAAACCTGCAGCATCATCGACTTTAAGATTTGACGCTCCCACAGAAACGCCAGCGGATGTATTTGCGGATGATGCGCTTAAGCTTGCTTGTAAAGCAGACGCTGTTGCATTTGTTGATTGATTCGTTGATGTTGTTGCTGATGTTGATGCGTTGGCCGCTTGATTTGTGGCAGTTGTCGCTGCGGCGCTCGCAATAGCAACGTTTTGCGTAATCACAAGAGTATCAAGCAAACGGATATCAGTAATGGAAAACGTCGTAATGCCAGGCCCTGAAATTGTCAGCGTGTATTGCCCATCGGCGGCATAAAACGAAAAGTAACCGTTAGAACCGCTTGTCAGTGGGTTTGTGATTGCCGCCCCGCCGTCTGTATCGTAAATAACGGCCAGCGCCCCTGCGGGTGTTGTCACTCGAATGGACGCGCCTGCAACTGTATCGCCTGCGGCTGTCACCACGTTATTAATGTACTTTTCCATTTAGCGCACACCCTTCATGATGATTCGCGGATCTCTTACCTTGGGTGCGGCAAGCATGGCTTGATTGGCCGGGTCGGCTAGCTTGATTTCCATTACCTTGTCAGCCTCTGGCGTGAACAAAGCAACCCCAGCCTCACGGCACCACTTGATGTACTCAACCATCGGAACCTCAGCCACATGGCGGGCCAAACCATCCATCACTTCAGCGTCAAAACGATAATTTCGGGCCGCGTGCGTATAGTCCAGAATTCCTTCACAGTCCTGCCGCTCTTCAGTGATGATCGTGCCATCACTTTCGAGATGCAAGATGGTGTCAGTGACCCCGCCAATGTGGATTCGGTCTGCCATGATTAGAGTGGTGCCATCGAAATAGTGACGATCCCAGCAGCTGCGGTCAGCACACCAGTAAAGTCCAGACCGATCGCGGTACCAGCTGGAATGATGGCATCAGCCACCGTAACAGCAGGACTCTGATTGACGTCTGCTGCACCCTTCAGATCAACCACAGCGGCGTGCAATGCAACACCAGCAGTCAACGCTACACCTGAGGCAGCTTTGCGCAGCACAAGGCTGACGGCACCCACATCAGTACCAGCAGCGCTAGGTCGGGCAATGATTGATTTGACGATGTAGGCGCGACTGGCAACGAATGCCAGCTTATCTACCGTGGCCGCAGTGTATTCAACTTTCACGTTGATGAACTCACCTTGACCACCACCGATACCCTGAAGGCCCATTGAGCCGTCGCCGTCTTGGCGAATATTAACTGGCATGTATTTACCTCTTGTAAAAAAGGGCGGCCCATTTGAGCCGCCCTGTTAACTATTTGCTTTAGATTACTACGGTATTGAGGTCGGCCAAAACGCCGTGTGCCGCTTCGTTGGACACTTCGAGCGTCCAGTTGGTCCACAACTGCTTCTTCTTCGTCAAGCCAGTCACCGCCAAGTCCTGAGACTGCATTGGCTCCAGCGTGCGGATGCCGATGTACTCGGGATTGATCAGGAACATGTCACGTTCGCGCATGAAGCGGTTCATGACCAGTTTCAGCGGGCCGTAATCACTGCGGTAGACGGAGATCGAAGCGTTCAGCTGGCCGTCTTTCAGTTCATAGAAACGGGTGCTGTTGCCGCTCAGCTGCGTAGACAGGTTGGCACGGTTGGCAGGGCCAGCCATGACAGTGTTTGGCAGTTCGTCAGCGTTGGTGATCGTGGTGACAATCAATTGACGGAACAGAGCTTCCGTGAAGTTGCGTTGTGCGCCGTCAGTTGCAGCTGTGGTGGCCGACCCGCTTGCGCCGCCCACACCACGAGACACGTTGGTCGTGATCCATGATGGCAGTGATCGCATCTTTTGCGCCGTACCAGCAGCACCGACCACGCGAGCCTGATTCAGAAACGCGGTGGTTTCCATGTCGCGCTTCAGCTCTTTGGACTTCTTCGCCATCTGCTTGGCCATCTCTTTGGAGACGCCGTACTTCTTGATGGCTTCTTGCGTGGTGGTGACCGATGCGGTCTTGTCCATCAGCTGGGTGAAGTTGCCCACCAGAGTCGGGGTGCTGGACACGTCGATTGCAGCGTCGTCGCCCTCGATGTTGGCGTTGTTGGTATCAACAGCGGACAGGGACTCGATAGGCCACTGAGTGAAGGTTGCTTCAGCCGTGGTTTTCTTTGCCATTGTCAGCAAAGGAGTGTCGATTGGGCTGATATTCATGACAATATCTGTCACGTTTTCAGCGTTGTTTGTAGACTGGAAGGTCTGGAGACTGTTTGCAGGAACTGCCATGATGAATTACCTCATTC
>Ga0326734_1000207_pt1 | contig 17435 bp, 17 predicted proteins | sample 15_GP2_1315_FD_207944 | JGI IMG/M metagenome (GOLD analysis project Ga0326734, IMG submission 207944) | Glacier ice microbial communities from Ngari, Tibet, China - 15_GP2_131.5 | ecosystem: Environmental > Aquatic > Freshwater > Ice > Glacier | place: China: Ngari, Tibet | collected 2018-07-18 | reverse complement strand
GGCATAATTTCATAGATTATAAGGAACATATAGAACAAAATGATAACAATATTGACTATGATACATTTATAAATACAAATTACAAATGCAATATATGCTTTGATACAAAAGAAAATGAAAAATGTATTAAATTATCTTGTAACCATGATTTTCATACAATATGTCTATATAAACATATTAAAAATAACGGAAATATATGTTCATTGTGCAGAACAACTATTAATACACAAGATTCACATGTTATTGAAAACTCTCAATGGATTATTAACCCTGATACAAAAAGGCGTGTTAAAATCGGCAGTAGAACGTATATACGACTTGTTGTCGAAGGAATTCTCAAAAAAGAATCTTTTTAAAATACCTTAATCTTTAATTTTACTTATATTCAATTTCATTTGAATATTATTAAGTATATCATTTTGTAACACGGAACTTAACGCTTTTTTAACCGTTATTTTATTTAATTCTTTTTTTAATTGTTTAATCGCATCTTCATATAAACAATAATCAAATTCAGGATCCTCATCTGGCTTATATTTTTTTATAAATTCTGATAATTTAACTTTTAATTGATCTAATATTGGATCTGATAATAATTCACATGTATCTTTTAAACCCTTTATTACACTAACTGTATTACCATCTGAATCTTCAATTATAGCATTGTATGTCGGAGGTTTTTTCTTGATATATTTCACAGAATGATTTTCCGGATGCTGAGTATCACATAATAATTGTTCCTTTATATACCCTGATAATAACAAATTTAATTTATCAGAATTCTTAGGGACAGCTGGGTCATCATATTTTTCTATTAAATTTTTCATCTTATCAGTCTCTATATGACCAACTTGTAATTTGGTTATAGGATTTATTTCTATTTTTACATTTATATACATATTATGATCTCCTATAATACCACTGTTCCCTGACATATCAGACTTACGCAATGACTCTATAAGTCTGTCTTTTTCTTCAATTAATTCATGCAATTTTGAATGATTGTTTAATAACTCAGATTTACATCTTTTTTCACTTAAATGAACTTGTAATGATTGTTTCTTCTTAAAATCATTATTACATATTTTACACGTAAATAACATCTTATTATTAATAATTATTTTAATTTTATGTTATTTACGAATCTACTATAAAGTTTGAAAAGTTTTTCTGCATTATTTGTGTTCATTTTATAATATTTCTTTTAATTTTTTTTATTTGTATATACAAATGTCAACTAAACTTAACTATGACATATATTATAACATAATGGATAATATTGATTCTGTTGAAATATTACAAAGTTAATAAAAATATTCATCAAATGTGTTTACGTTATAAAGATGAAATATCTAAACGTCTACTTGAGATTTACCAAGTTGATTATACAGATCCAAGTAATTTTATCTATATTTATAATAAAGTAAATATGATTGATTATAAAGACATTAATAACAAATGGAATTACCCATCGCTATTAAAATTATATATGACAGTATATAATGAATCTATAATTGATTGCTCAGGTTTAAAAATAACAAGTTTTCCTATTTATCCTAAAATGGTAGAATTTCAGGGAAATTATAATCAATTAACATCATTTCCTATTCAACCTGAAATGATAAAATTTTATGGAGAATCAAATCGCTTAACATCATTTCCTATTCAACCTAAAATGAAAGAATTTTATGGAGAAGGGAATCGCTTAACATCATTTCCTATTCAACCTAAAATGTTAACATTTAGTGGAGATGATAATCGCTTAACATCATTTTCGGACCAACCTAGAATGGTAACATTTCGTATGAATAACAATAACTTTAATCAAGATCAAGTCAAACACTTCAAAAAGATCCAAAAGGAAGGCTTAAAACACTTTGACCGATTTTTTGAAGACGATAGCGATGAAAATGATAGCGGTAGTGATAGAGATGAAAATGATAGAGATAGAGATGAAGGTAGCCGTTCAGCTAAAAAGTCAGCAGCTAAGAAATCAGCATCTAAGCGTTCAGCTAAAAAGTCTGCTAAGCGTTCATCTAAAAAGTCCGCTAAGCGTTCATCTAAAAAGTCCGCTAAGCGTTCAGCTAAAAAGTCCGCTAAGCGTTCATCTAAAAGTCCGCTAAGCGTTCAGCTAAAAAGTCCGCTAAGCGTTCATCTAAAAAGTCCACTAAGCGTTCAGCTAAAAAGTCAGCTAAGCGTTCAGTTAAAAAGTCAGCTAAGCGTTCAGTTAAAAAGTCCACTAAGCGTTCAGCTAAAAAGTCCGCTAAGCGTTCAGCTAAAAAGTCAGTTAAAAGACGTTCAGCTAAGCGTTCAGCCAAAAAGTCAGCAGCTAAGCGTTCAGTTAAAAGACGTTCAGTTAAAAGACGTTCAGCTAAAAAGTCAGCAGCTAAGCGTTCAGCCAAAAAGTCAGCATCTAAGCGTTCAGCTAAAAAGTCAGCAGCTAAGCGTTCAGTTAAAAGACGTTCAGTTAAAAGACGTTCAGCTAAAAAGTCAGCAGCTAAGCGTTCAGCCAAAAAGTCAGCATCTAAGCGTTCAGCTAAAAAGTCAGCAGCTAAGCGTTCAGTTAAAAGACGTTCAGTTAAGCGTTCAGCCAAAAAGTCAGCATCTAAGCGTTCAGCTAAAAAGTCAGCAGCTAAGCGTTCAGTTAAAAGACGTTCAGTTAAACGTTCAGCTAAAAAGTCAGCAGCTAAGCGTTCAGTTAAAAGACGTTCAGTTAAAAGACGTTCAGCTAAAAAGTCAGAAGCTAAGCGTTCAGCCAAAAAGTCAGCATCTAAGCGTTCAGCTAAAAAGTCAGCAGCTAAGCGTTCAGTTAAAAGACGTTCAGTTAAAAGACGTTCAGCTAAAAAGTCAGCAGCTAAGCGTTCAGTTAAAAGACGTTCAGCTAAAAAGTCAGCAGCTAAGCGTTCAGCCAAAAAGTCAGCAGCTAAGCGTTCAGTTAAAAAGTCTGCTAAGCGTTCAGTTAAAAAGTCTGCTAAGCCGTTCAGTTAAAAGTAGTAAATAAACGTAAAAATAAAACCCTAAGGTTCTATGTTTTTATTTTTGATGTTTTTTATTTTTGTTTTATATTTTTGATGTTTTTTATTTTTATATTTATTAGATAACACTTGCATAACTACGTATTTCTGCGACTTCCTTAATTTGTTCCAATGTAATTTTATAATTTGTATTAATATTAATACGATGACCAGGGCATTTTTCATATGGTGTATTTACTGTATTTTTTAGTAAATATTCTGTTGATACATCTTCAAAAATATACGAGTTGTGTTGTATCCAATTTTGTTCAAGGCGGTCAAAAGTTGCATTTTCGATAAAGTTAATGAAAGGAACAAATGGTACTGCACGAATATTATATTTCAACATTTATGATTATTTGTATATTTTATTTATAATTCAATTTTTTATGTATTACTTTCTAATTGTCTTAGAGTTTTATTTATACTAGATAATGTATAAACATCAACTTTATTTAGTAATGTTTGAAGACATGGATATTCTGCGGATATAGTATCGAATGCGCTAGATATCTGTTTTTGCTTATATAAATACATTTCTTTTTTATAATGAATATTTTTTAGTACATTGAATATTTCTTTTTCAGCTTCGTGACAGTTACCAACTCTTTTAAAATAGATTATTTCAAAATTATCTGAATAATATGTACTATATCTTCTAATTAATTTATCAACTATTTGCTGTTCAGTCTCTTTTTTTTTCATACTAATTTTACCAATCTTCACTAAATTCTCATTTGACGAATAAAGTGGTGTTTTCAGACAATATATATATCCGTCATTATAATAACTATTTATAATATCCATTATATTGTATTATTTGATTTAAGAACCCGAAGGTTCTATTTATTTTATTGTTTTTATTTTATGTTTTATTATTTTTATTTTATTATTTTATTATTATTTTTGTTTATTATTTTTGTTTATTATTTTTGTTTATTATTTTTGTTTTATTATTATTGTTTATTATTTTTGTTTATTATTTTTGTTTTATTATTATTATTATTATTCAATATCACTGAGTATAAGTTCATCTGAATCTTCATCTTCATTTTGTTTTTTGATTTCATCATCTGATTCATCATCTGATTCATCATATGATTCTTCATTTTGTTTTTTGATTTCGTCATCTGATTCGTCATTTTGTTCTTTGAGTTTTGAATCAATATACTTGTATAAAGTTTTTATATTGTGTTCTGATTCATCTTCACCTGCAAGATACCAAGTAGTATTTTCGAAGTTATCTTCATTATACCAGTCGTATATTGCATATATACTATCATTGATTTTTATTTTCCATTCATATACGTGACCATCATCTTTTTCACCTGTTTTTACTGGTTCTCCAAAAACATCTACAAGTTCATCGGTACAGTATTTAAGTGTATTTAATTCGTTTGTGTAACTTGTATCTAATGACATATCTAAAATTACAGATGTTTCTTTTTTAGGTGTTTCTTTTTTAGGTGTTTCTTTTTTTGTTTCTTTTTTAGGTGTTTCTTTTTTTGTTACTTTTGTAGGTGTTTCTTCAGATGTTTCTTCAGGTGTTTCTTTTTTTGTTGTTTCTTTTTTTGTTACTTTTTTTGTTACTTTTTTAGGTGTTTCTTCTTCAGATATTTCTTTTTTTGTTACTTTTTTAGGTTTATTTTCTTTAAATTCTTTTGCTAAGAGTTTTGAGTCATTAATATCATTATCGTTAATACTAATTGTGTATTTATTTAATAAACTTTTAATATACAATTCTAGTTTATTACGCCCAGGTTCCTCAAAGTTAAACAATAGCTTAATTGTCCAATTGTGTTCTTCGCTGTCGATATCTTTGATTAGATAATTATTATTTGAAGCCCATTCAAAGAAACTTTTAAGTTCTTTTGCGAATTTATCAGTAAGAGGTGAAGAGTTGATAACTTGAGACATTTGTACGATAATTATGAGATTCAAATAAAATTCATTTTTTTTTTTATTTGATTTAAATCTAAATAAAATTTTGGACCCTAAGGTCCTATTTGTTTGTTTTTTTTTTTATTGTGTTATTGTGAGCTGATAAATTATTTTTTACTAAGAAGGATTAATGATGATACCCTTGGAGATATTGTAGGATAATATTTTGGCGGTATTGAGTCTTGTCTTGGTTGTATTATAACGGAACTGTATTTAGGTGGGGAGGTTTTATTTAACATTTTACGCTTTTTGTATGATTTTATTTATTATTCATTTTTTTATGTTTTAAAAAAAAAATGTTTTTTTAAGAAATGTAAAGTAAAAATATACGATGAACTTTGAATCACAATTAAGTTTAATCAAAGACGATTTGTATATTAAAAATTATTTTCAAAATAAGAATCTATGTGAATTTATAAAGTCTTATATACAGGTAGATATTTTAATTAATACTAAACAAGAACTGGAACCGACTAAGATATTTGAACAGTTATCTAATATTCAGACATCAATTAAACAATTAGATATTAAATCACATATTCAAGAATGTCTTACTTATACGACAAATAATCAAATTAAGAATATATTAATTGAGTTGAATAGTAATCGTGAACATAATTTAAAATCTACACTTGATAATTTTAAGGAATCGATTATAAATTTGAATTCACAGAATTTAAATGAATTTGATAGAAAGAGTTTGAATATTATACAAAGTATTCAATCGAGTTTTTCTAATTCTCTCGATTCACATAATATTAGTCATAAGATTAATTCAATTGATGTGCTTTTAAATTCACTTCATAATACTTTTACGAATAATAGTTCAAAGAAAGGTGAATTAGCTGAAAATATTCTATATAATAATCTTATAAAGGCATTTCCATCGAGTGATGTATCAAATACTAGTCAAACTGCGAATTCTGGTGATATTATGATTAAGAAAGAGGGTAGACCAGATATATTGATAGATTCTAAGCATTTTCAAACAAATGTGCCGAAATTAGATCTTGAGAAATTTTTAAAAGATTGTGAACTTAACAATTGTTCTGGTATATTGTGTAATGTCAATAGTGGTATTGCGAATAAAGAGCATTTCCAAGTGGATATTCTTGATTCAAGAATTTATGTTTATATTAGTAATCATGAATTTGATAATACGTTATTTCAACTTGCGACTAAAATTATTTATAATATTTATGATATTATTAAAAATAATAAGACAAATATAATTGAGATTGACAAAGAATTATTTGAAAGAATAAAGATAGAGTATAATTTTTATATTCAATCATTTAAACAACATTTAAGTATTATTAAACAAAATGTAAATTCACTTGAACAACTTGCTATGATTCAATTAGAGCAATTTTTTAAAAGAAGTAATTTTAACGAACTGAAGCCGTTTTCTTGTTCAAGTTGTGGTGCAGGTTTTGGGAGTTCTAAAACTTTAAAAAAACATATGAAAGATAAGCATGAAATTAACGTAGCAATAACTAGAAAACCACGAATTAAAAAAGAAGAACTACAAGACGTAGAAATTCAAAACGAAGAAGAACTTGAACTTGAACTTGAACTTGAACTTGAAGACAATGATGAACTTGAAGAAGGATGTCTTATTGATACACATTCTGAAAAAAGTCAGGAACTCGTGTCGATTAGGGAATTTTAATTTAAGTAATCCATAAAGTATGTGCAGAGTAGTGATTGTATATATTTTTATTTAATTTTATATTAATTTTATTGTGAAAATCAACTGACCAATAAAATAAAGTTGTATGATTCCATTCTTTATTTTCATTTAGTAAATTTAATTCGCTTGTAAACTCAAGTTGGCATGTGTCACATGGTAATTTTATACTTTTTAATAGATTTATAATATTTTTAGATACTTGTTCTATAACATTATTTGGTAAGTTTTCTATGATACATATTGTATGAATATAACTCCATATAAAAGTACCCCAGTGATGTTTTGATTTCATATTTATTTATTATTATATGTGTCTGCGTTTAATAATTTCTATATTTAACGAAATGTTAGTTTAATGTTAATTTTTATTTTAATTTTAAATAGTACAAATAAAATGCGTGAATTTTCTAAAAATCAAAAACAGGATTGTTTTGAATATGCAAAAGAGAATAAACTGGCTGTATTTCAGAGGGATTTAAATGATTCTGGTGCGAAGATTTTATTATCTGATTCTTACGAGAGTATATTTAATAAAATAAAGGGTGGGAATAATAATTATTATGAATATTGGTCGGCGAATGATAATGTTAAATTATTCATTGATTATGATAATAAAATTGAGGCATATGATTCGGATATAAAAAAGAGAGTAAAAAGGATAGATGAACAGAGTACTCATAAGACGGATATTCTTAATATTATAAATACGATTAGGACATTAATACCGAATATTAAAGCGACGCATATTCTCAAAAGTATACCTACTCAAGATAAGAGAAGTTATCATTTAATTTTCGAAGGGATTCATTTTTCAAATAGGGCGACATTAAAGAGATTTATTGAGGAACAAATAAAGCCAAAGTTTAAGGAATTAGATAAAAAGATAATTGATGTAAAGGTGTATGGTGATCTTTGTTTTAGGACATTACTTTCTACAAAAGCTGGTCAAAACAGGCCTCTTTATTTATTGAATACTGAAAATTTTATTAATGAATTACAAGAAAATCCTTATACAATTGAACAGACTACTTATGAACAATTTTTAAAGACGTGTATTAGTTATATTGATAATGAGTCATTTAGGTATGATTATCGTTCTGAGAAAAAAAAGAATAATAATAAAAAGGTGCATTTAATGAATGAGGAAGATATATATTCGGATAAAGAAGTGGTTAGGAAATATTTAGATTTATTAGATGGTGATCGTTACACTGATTATAATAAATGGTTAAATATAGGTTTTATTCTTTTTAGTATTAATCCGGATTATGTTGATTTATGGCATTATTTTAGTAGTAAATGGGAGTATTACGAGGAGGATTTATGTAATTCTAAATGGAATACATTTGCGAACAGTGAATATATATATACGATTAATAATCTAATATTTTTAGCAAAAGTTGATAATCCAGATGATTCTATAGAGTTGTCTAAAGAGATACCTAATCATGATTTATGTTATTTAAGAGCATTTGACAATGTACTTAGTAAATTTATACATAGGATTTATGGTGAGAATTTTGTGTGTAGTAATCCTCAAAAAGACGAGTGGTATTATTTTAATAGTATTCGTTGGAAGAAAGAAAACAAGAGTTTTAATCTTCGTAAGAAGATAACAAACGAAGTATTTAATAAGATTGAAATATATAGGAAACAACTAATTAAGGAAGGTGCAAGTGATGATATTATTAAAAATTACCATGGTATTTTGCAGAAATTAGGAAGCGGTATAAAATTAAATTGTTTAGAAATTGAGTTTTATAATGAGAATTTTTACAAGATAATTGATCAAAACAAGGGTTTATTAGGTTTTGAGAATGGTATTTATGATTTAGATGAGATGGAATTTAGGAATGGAGTATCGAGTGATTATGTGAGTATGTCAACTGGGTATGATTATCAGCATCATTCAGAAAACGATCCTATTTATAAAGAATTGATGGTATTAATTTCTCAGATATTACCTGAGGTTGAGACTAGGCATTTTACTTTAAAATCTCTTGCGAGTTGTTTAGATGGTCATAATCGTGATGAGAATTTTTATATTTGGAGTGGTAAGAATGCGTCTGGTGGTAATGGTAAGAGTACGATTACGGAATTATTAACGAAAGCGTTGGGTGAATATGCGATTGATTCACCTGTGTCATTAATAACAGGGAAACGTGAGTCTGCAAACTCGCCAAATTCTGCCTTGGCATCTATTCGTAATAAACGTGTTGTTATTATGCAGGAACCTGGGAGTAATGAAAAAATACAAGCTGATGTAATGAAGGCTTTAACTGGTGGTGATAGAATAAGTACTCGCGAACTTAATTCAAGTCAGATAGAGTTCAAGCCTCATGCAAAAATTTTTATGGCCTGTAATAAAATACCCGCGATCGACATTGATGGTGGGACGATTAGACGTATTAAGATAACAGAATTTGTTTCGAAATTTATAGATAATCCTTCAAGAGAGATGCATCAAGGTACATTTGAGTTTAAAATAGATAAAGAACTGAAGAACAAATTAGAGAGTTATAAAACTGTATTTTTATGTATTTTATTAGATTATTATCGTATTTATAAACGAGAGGGTTTGAGTCCTCCTGATTCAGTTGCGTCTGTAACTAAGAAATATGAGAATAGTAATAATAATATGAAGACATTTGTGGAAGAAAATATTATAAAGGGAAGTCGTACAGATTTTATAACAAAAGATGAAATAAGAGCTATATATCGTGCTGATATATTTTTACAAAGAAATTTTCCAAAGTTATCATCCTTTTTGACAGAATTAGAGAACTCTTTATGTTCTGAGTTTAAATTAGATACGAAAAAGCGTAGTTATAAATTAGATGGTTTCCGTGTTAAAAACAATGACATTGATGACGATGATGACGATAATATTCAACAAAATAATGATGAACTTTAAAGTTATAATTTAATGGAAGTATTAAATATTGATTATGTAAAATTGTCTGATTATGTTATATCACATACAGTTTTGGATAATTCATTCTTTCTTACATATAAATGAAATTATAAATAATTATTTTTTCTTAATTATTTAAATATTCATATAAATTAACACATACTATTATACCATTTTTCTAAAACTTGTATTTTTTTCTGTTGTGTTTCTAGATAAAAAAATTCAGACGAGCCATATGTTATAGAGATGTCTTTTATCTTTAGCTTTATTTCTTGGCAACTTAATAATTGAATTTCTTTTTCAAATTTAATTGTTTCCCATTTTTTATGAGCCAAGTACATATTAAGATATCTATTAGGCATAATTTATTATAATTTATTAGATAAATTTATTCAGTTTATTGTAATTTTAAATCTTTTATTATAAATCAGTGCAATTATTCAATAATAATAATAGCTACAATTGACAAAAGCATACAGCATATTAATATGATTATACTAATAGTCAAAGTTTTATTTTTGAATATACTTGATAGTTTTTCTTTAAGATTTGATGGGTTTTTTGTGTCATTTGTGTCATTTGTGTCATTTGTGTCATTTGCGTCAGTATTAGATGAACCACATGTTTGACTAATATTATCTAGATTGATGTCACCGCCTGAATTTGTAATTTTTTCAAATATTTGAGAGCAACATACTCCTTGATATACTGGTGGTATTGCGTTATCTACAGGGGGGGGTACATTAAGCCATATTTTGTTATTTTGTGGATCTATTTGTGGTTCTGTATTTTTCCATTCAATATTAGCATTATTAATTGAATCTTGAGACCTATTACATTTAAATGTATTTTTTTGCCATGCCCATCCACAACCAGAACAACATGAATCTTTACCTATATCTATCCAACCTTCATGGTAAGGTAATCCTTTATTTCTAGCTGATTCTTTACATTGGTAGTCACCATTACCTCTTGGTTGTCCCCAGCACATCTCACTACCTATTTCCTGTTGAAAATCTACATCTTTAAATCTTATATAATTTCCTTGTTTATTTTTCCAATCATTATGGTCGCTAATCCATCGTTGATAACTAGCACTATCAGCTGTGTAATTAATTTTTTGGGTATCGTATGCATTGACTAATCTTTTATAATCATCTGCTGATGACTTACATGCACATAAAGATACTTCACTAGCATTTTTAGGATTAGTGCACTCTATAGTCATTTTATTATTATTATTATTATTACTAAATATTATTATTTTCTAGAATTTATTTTATTTAATAATAATATAAATGTATTTTGAACAAGAAAACGTGGTTTTATACGGTATTGTTATTTTAGTGGTATACCTTATTTATTCAACTTGTGTATCTAAAGAGAATTTTTCAAATGACGAGAATATTTTAGGTGAAAAGATTTTGCAATTTTTTAAACAGCCACTTCATCCATTTAGTGATTATTTATCTGTATTAACAAATAATAAAAATACATCAGATAATTTAATTTCAAAGGGTGTATATAATAAATTTAAAGATAATACAAATTTAACACTTGTCGATATAATGAATAGATTTTAATATTTAGTGTACTTTTGTGATTTATATATTTTAATGTATTTTATAATTTTAATTTATTTAGTAATATATATTATAAGATGGGTGCACAAATAAGTAAAGCAAAAACTGAGACAGAGAGTGTAATTAAGATTGTGTCAAATATCATTGTGTCTAGTTCGCAGAATTGTTCGGGTAATATAGATATAAATCAAGAGATGACTTTTTCTGATATAAAGACAAAAGGTTGCACGCTTAATTTTAGTAATATTTCTCAGGAATCGACTATTTCCCAGAATTTTAGTTGTGCTCAGAATAGTGATAATAGTGCTGATTTACAATCAAAGTTAAAGGAGAGTTTAGATGCGGCTACGGAGGCGGCTACAAAAGGTATGACGATTGGTTTAAATTCTAGTGATTCAGAAACAATAACGAGATTAAAAAAGGATGTGGTGTCAAATGTGAATATATCGAGTATTGCTAATTGTGTTGCGTCTGCTATAGCTGGTCAGAAAATGTTATTTGAGAAGATTGAAGCGGATTGTACACTGGCTGATGATAAAACTGTTACATTTAATAACATTAAGCAATTGGTTACTATAACGCAAGTTACGAAATGTATCCAGGAGAATAGTCAGGCATTAAAATCGGTTAATGATTTTGAGAACGAATTAAAGATAAGAACATCAGCGTCAACATCTGGGATTGAACTACCTGATTTTCTAGCGAGTTTGGCGAGTTTGGGTTCGGGTCTTATACCGATAATAATTTGTATTTTAATTTTATGTTGTGGTTCATTTGCATTAATCATAATGGATTAAGTATATTTATTATTTTTTTAAAGTTTATTAGAGTTTAAATATAAGTTATATATAATTTATATAATTTATATATAATGAGAAAAAATAGAAAGAAGGGTTTAGTTTATAATTCGATATTAAAGATTCACGATGAGAAAATGTTGGAATTTTCAGATACAAATAAGAAAAAGAGGTTAAATGAGATTAAAGTTATTATTAATAAGAATATAAAAGAAATTGAGGTATTGAGGAGGCAGGATGCTATAATTCGTGTGAATAATAATAACATATTGATGAAGGATGATGTATCGGTAAAAATAGCAAAGATGTTATTAGAAAACAAACAATTAAAGGCTGAGTCAAATGATATAAATTTAGGAGATGGACATACGGAATATGTTTTGAGTACTTGTGGTTATTTAAATGAATATTTAGAGTTAGAGGAGCGTGAGAGGGTGTTAATGTTAAATGAGGATGAGGATGTTGAAAAAGAGTTATATGAAATAAACTATAGGAAGAATAATATAATTGACGAGTATATGAAGATTGTTGATAAATCATATATGTCAAATAGGTCTTATAAATCAAATATTTTAGAAATATATTGTGATAATTGTAATATAAAATATGAGATAACGAGTGGTATGGCTGTTTGTTATGAATGTGGTAAGTGTATTCAGGCAATTCATCAATCGGAAGAATTGAGTTATAAAGAACGTCAAGAGATGGACTATAGACCTCAATTCACTTATGAAAAGGGTACACATCTGGACGATTGGCTAAGGCGTTTTCAAGCAAAAGAACATAAGGATATACCTCAAGGTGTATTGGACAAGGTGGTTCTCGAGGCTCATAAACATAATATTAAGGATCTTAATACATTAACTGAATTACAAGTTAAGAAATTTTTAAAGACATTAGAGTTGAATGATTATTATGATAATGTGATATCAATAATCAATAGAATTAACAGAAGACCACCATTTTTATTGACAGCTGAAGTTGAACAGAAAGTAAAGGATATGTTTCAACAAATTCAGGAGCCTTTTGAGAAGTATAAAGACCCTACTAGAAAAAACATGTTAAGTTATAGTTATTTACTTAATAAATTCTTTCTTATATTAGATTTACCTGAATTTAGTAGATATTTCTTTTTATTAAAAAGCCCTGAGAAATTACGTCAGCAAGACCATACATTTAAGAAAATAGTCGACCAATTGGCTAAAACGGATAGAAAAACTAATTGGAAATTTTTCCCATCATTATAAGGAATGGGTACGTAGGTTCCAATGTAATTAAATACGTATTTAATTACAAACCAATTCTGATTTAAAGATAAAAGATAATTACAATTATAAAAAGAAATGAATAAAACTATAGATATCATTGAATTAATTGAAAAAAATCCATTAACCAGATTATCTAAAACTTACCAAAGCAAATTTATACAAAAAATACAAAATAACTTTACAAAAAACCAACAACAATTGTTTTTAGCCAGTTTTTTATGTTATTTAAATTATAATTCAAAGACTGATTTTGTTATAGAATTTGAGTCAGTATGGAAATGGTTAGGATTTTCACGTAAAGAAGAATGTAAAAGAGTTTTAACAAAACACTTTGTACAAGACATTGATTACAGAATAACTTTTACTAAGGATTTAGGAGAAGAAAAAGCTGCTACCGAAGTTGCGGTAGTAAGTCAAAGTGAAGGAAAAGCTGCTCCGCAGGTTGGCGGAGCAGGTCAGAACACAGTTAATTTAGGTGGTGCTGGCCAAAATAAAGAAACTATATTATTGACATCAAGTACCTTCAAAAGATTAGCATTAAAAAGCAAAACTAAAAAATCAGATGAAGTACATGATTATTTTATAATAATGGAAGAGACATTTCAAGAAGTAATAGATGAAGAAAGTAATGAATTAAGATTACAGTTAAATGATAAGCAACAGCAACTATTAGACAAACAATATCAACTAGAACAAAAACAGTTAGAATTAGAACAAGAACAGAAAAATAAAAATTGGTTAGTAAATAGAAGATATCAACACGAAGAGGCTAAGCAATGTGTTTATTTGTATAGAGATAATAATGATTATAAAATTGGTAAATCAGAAAAGGGTATTGCTGAACGTGAAAAAGCGTATAGTAATATGTCACCAAACGGTCAAGTTGTATATTTTCAGAATTGTTTGAATTGTAATTTAACAGAAAAAGTGTTACATCATGTTTTAGATAAGTATAGAGTTATTAGAAACAGAGAATGGTTTTCTTTTTCAGAAGAATTAGCAATAAAAACTATAAAATCTATTATTTACATAATGGATAATCAAATGGAAAATATAGATGTATTTATTCCTAAATTACATAATTTGTTGGAAATAAAAGAAAATATAGTAAAAGAGGACTTGTGTTTAATTAATGAAGTAATTGATGAAAACGTTGAAATAATTAATCCAAAAGATTTTGATAAATTTATTAGAGAATGTTGTGAGTTATCATATGAATATAAATATGCAAAGTCTGATATAAAACAAGCACATAGAGTTTGGAGTAAATGTTCAACGAAAGATGTTATATCAGACTTGGATAAATATTTAAAAAACAATTTTACTAGTGGTATTATTATAGATAAAGATGATATTAGACGTAATATATACAAAGGCATTCGGTTGAAGCCGTTAATATATTCAATAAAAAATGTTGATTGTGATTATGAAGAGTTTATTTTGCAAGAATGCAAAGTAGAGTGGAATAATAGGATTAGTTATCTAGATTTTTTTAATTATTTTGTAGAATGGAAGCAGTTAAAAGAACCGCATTATAAATTAAAACATTCGTATAGAAAAGAAATTCAAAAATATATAGAAAAAGTATTTGCAGGTGGTAGAGTTCATATATCAGGTGGTGCTAAGGCTACTCATTTATTTGGTGCATGGGGTCTTGGTCACAAATCAAATAATTTTGGTTTAAAAAATCCAGATAGAACGAATAAGCGAATTGGAGAGTATGATAGTAATAAAAAATTAACTAACGAATGGGATTCTTTATCAATAGCTAGTAGAATATTAAAAATACCAACGAGTACATTAAGTAATTATACTAGATTTGGAAATATGGTGAATGGACATGTTTATAAATATATTATCTAATTATAAGGATGATATTTCTAACCAATATTAGTGTAGATATTGAGTAAAAAGATGAACCGGTAAGTCTTTACACAAAAAACTGAATAAAAATACAATTTATATGTAATTAAGAAATGTCTCTAGAAATGAATGTTATTAATGAATTACGCCAACATTGTTTGATTGTAAATGCTATGTTTAAACAAAGTGGACTTGATATAGTTAAAGTATTATCTGAAGAAATGGAGAATAAAGCAAAATTGGTGGTAAGAGAACTGTCGGAAAGTTTAAAAAATATCAAAAGTTTTGATGAACTTGAAATAGTAAAATTAAAGTTTAAAAAAGATTTGGATGAATTAATGAAAGTGATTAGTTCATATGACGGTGATAAATACACTAAATACATGAGCTTGAAATAATTTAGAAATAAGCTGGTGAATAAAAAGTAAAAGTAAAAGTAAATAGACTGGTGGAAACACTGGTCATATTTTTATGAAAGTCATTATAAATAACATTTATAAATTAATTCGTTTAAATATTAATTAATTTTTACATCTAAATACTATATAATGGTACAGATAGAAATAGACGGTCAGTTGATAGATCCGTATTTTATATTAGGTGTTGTAGAAACTGATAATGAACAATTTATTACTAAGTCATTTAAGAGAAAAGCTAAAATGTGGCATCCTGATAAGATATCAAGGGAAGATGTGAAAGATCCAATTAAGGTACAAAATACCAAGCGTCATTTTAAAGTGCTTGTCGAGTCATATGAATTTATTATGAATCAGTTGAAATCTTCAAATTTATATTTTAGAAGAGAAATTAAGGAATCTCAGAGTGACAAAATTAAATCTATAGATAATTCTGATGATTTAAATTTATTTAATAAGAAATTTAATAAATTACGTGTGGATGGTCCGAATGACTTTGGATATGATGTAGAACGTATGGTTGATGTGAATGATTATGATAATTTTGAATACAAGCCGTATAAGCAAAATTTTGGCGATTCTAAAAATTTTAACAAGGATGATTTTAACAAGGCATTTGAATATCAACAAGAATTTTATAATGAAAATGGTTCTGGAGAGGTGGGTATTTATCATAAAACGTCAGATGGTTTTAATGCATATAACGGGGGTGATTTAGGAGGTAGTGCAACGGTGAGTAGTTATAATGGTATTATGATAGTAGGTGATACATATGGACAGTCTGGTATTGGGTATTATGATGCAACATATTCAGATTACAAAAAAACTTTTGAAGGACCTAAGAATCCTAATAAGATATTGGATATACCAGTTGATTTTAAACAAACTAATAAAACTATAAAACCCTTATCAATGTCAGAGTCTAAGAGACAAGTAGAATTACAGAAATCAAATAGAAATATGAATAAAGATAGTAGACCTGACAAGCGTGCCTTTAAAATTCAGGAACAATTATTATTAGAGAAACAAGAACAGGATATTAAAGATAAATTAGAATATGACAAGAGGGTAGTTTCAGAATATGGTAATTTATTTACTGACAAACGTTTAGTTGATTCGGCGTTAGAAGGTAATCGTCTTGCGAATTAAAGTTACATCTCAAAATAATTGAAATTTTTTTTCTTTGTGTTATAATTATATAAGATGGACAATTTTTTTCTAGATATAGATAACTTATTTGATACATTTGTTGAAAATATTAATACTATTCCATTTAACGAAATTGATGAATATAGTACGGATCCAATTTTTATGTTAAATCAAAATATTATTAATAATGCTTATTTATTGAGACGTTCATTTGAATTGAATGCGAATACAAGTAATATAAATGCGAATACGAATAATGCAAATGCGAATAATAGAAATGCAAATGCGAATAATAGAAATGCAAATGCGAATAATAGAAATGCAAATGCGAATACGAATACGAATAATATAAATGCGAATACGAATACGAATAATATATTAAACGAAGCATTATATGTTAATACGCCTACTTATGATATATTTTCTTCATTATTTACGAATTTTAATGATTTCATCGAAGAACAGATAAGATTACAGGAAGAATTAGAAGATGTAAAGATTACGATATCCGATGAAGATTTTAAGAGATTAAATACGATAATATTAGACGAGTCAGTGTTAAAAAACAGTCAATGTAGTATATGTTTGGAAAATATGTTGTTATCAGATAAATTAATTATTTTGAAATGTAATCATATTTATCATAATAATTGTTTAAAACAATGGGTGACCAATAATAGTAGTAAATGTTGCGTGTGTCGTTTTGATATAAGAGATGAATTAAATGAATAAGTGTAGTTTATTATTTTTTTTTATAATAAATTATAATATAAGATGTCTTCAAGAATAATATTAAA
>Ga0326734_1000205_pt1 | contig 17539 bp, 15 predicted proteins | sample 15_GP2_1315_FD_207944 | JGI IMG/M metagenome (GOLD analysis project Ga0326734, IMG submission 207944) | Glacier ice microbial communities from Ngari, Tibet, China - 15_GP2_131.5 | ecosystem: Environmental > Aquatic > Freshwater > Ice > Glacier | place: China: Ngari, Tibet | collected 2018-07-18 | reverse complement strand
GTTATCTCTGAGTCTACTCCTGATAGTAGTACTGTGGGTGTCAACATCTTTACTAGCGCTGATCCTCAGTTTAAATCTTTGCGTGGTACTAAACGCGATAATGGAGCTTTCAAATTAACTCCTACTTCTATACTTTCTACTTCTGCTTTAATATCACCTGGCTCTGATCACGATAACCCGATGCGGGTAAACTTTGTTGGTATTCAACATAGTCACGGTCTAGCTTGTAGTGGTTATAAACAGTCTAGCGTACGTACGGGCTACGAGCAGATCCTTGCTCATCGAACCACAGACATGTTTGCACATACTGCAAGAAAAGACGGTGTAATCGTCAGTAAAAATAATGCAGGTATTCAAATCAAGTATGATGACGGAACAACTAGTGGTCATCCGATCGGACGTAGGTTCGGTACTGCTGCTGGTGGTTTAGTTATTCCACATGACTTAAGTTGTGATCTTAATGTAGGAGATACGTTTAAGACTGGAGACGTTATCTGCTATAACAATGGTTTCTTTGAAAGAGATTTACTTGATCCTAAACAAGTTGTATGGAAAGTAGGTGTCACAGCTAAGACTGTTCTTTATGAGTCTAGTCAAACACTGGAAGATGCTTCGTCTATATCTAAGTCTTTAGCTGAGAAGCTAACTACGATGACAACTAAGGTGAAGACCATTGTTGTTAACTTTGATCAAATAGTTAGAAACATAGTTAAACCTGGAGATAAGTTAGAACCAGAGAGTATTTTATGCACAATAGAGGAAGCCGTCACTGGTGGCTCTAATCTATTCGATGAAGAATCTTTGAACACTTTAAGGTTATTATCTAACCAAACACCGACATCGAAAGTACGCGGAGTTGTAGAACGTATTGAAGTATTCTATCATGGTGATAAAGAGATGATGTCCGATACATTGAAAGCTATTGCTAGTATTTACGACAAAGAGTTATCTAGTCGTAATAAATCTATTGGTGGTGGAAGTATAAGTGGAAGTGTTAATAACGACTTGCGAATAGATGGAGATCCTTTGCTCCGTGAGACTTTTGCAATACGTTTTTATATCACATCCAACGTACCTGCTGGTGTAGGAGATAAAGGTGTTTTTGCCAATCAAATGAAAACTGTTTTCAGTGAAGTACTTCACAAAGAGATGAGAACTGAGGCAGGTGAAGTTATTGATGCGGTCTTCGGTGCTAAAAGTATTGCCGACCGTATTGTTCTTTCTCCTTACATTATCGGAACTACGAACACTTTGTTAGACATAATTGGTAAACGAGCTGCAAAAATTTATAAAAGGACTTGAAGTAAATGACTACTGAATCAACCGCTAAGCCTTCACTAGTAACTCTGGCTAACGCCTCTGAGTTAGCTGTGTCGATTATTTTGAACGTAGTGGGTGGAGACGTATCGGATAGTATCAACGGAGCACAAGTTAGCTCTGCTGCGCTAACCAATATCGTACAAGCTCGCTTTAACAAAAGCTTGAATCTTAACTAAGCTATCAGGAAATAAAATGATTAACAAAGAAACAGCTTTTGGTTGTGTAGCATTAGCTTTACTTGCTAGTGCTAAAGGCAAAACCATTTTACCTGTACCAGGCACGCCTGTGGCCGATCTGGTATCTATCACCAACAATAACTACACTTCAGCAGTTCTTGGAACTTCCGCAGATAGAACTGAAGGTGATGAGCTTTTGGATTATGCCGATAGCCTCGAATCTTCTACTACCTCATATAGCGAAATTGCGAGCACTCATGATGTTACAGTCGATTCTTACGTCGAAAGCATTTCATCTGCTGTACGTAACCATATTAGCTTTGCTAAGAATGTTGTACGACCTGCTGTTATGGAAATGGCTGAAAAAGTGCAAATGTCTTTGGGAGAGAATCGTCTTCCTTCTGCGGACTTTTGTGTCGTAATTTCTGATCTTCCAGAACCAATGCAGAACACTGGTTTCGAAGAGATCATTGCTAAATACGAAGGACGCCCACGTATTTCTCCTGAGCGTGAATTAAACTTGGCTGACATTTCTGTAGAAGAGATGCTTGAGTTGATGAAGACTGGCTCCAAAGACTACGACGCTAGCATTGCTACGTGGTTCGGTACTTTAGATGCTAATTTCCTGACGTCTATCTGGAAAAATATCTTCTGTGATTTCAAAGTGTCGCAACCTACTGTTGTCGCAAAGATCGATGATTTCATTAAAGATCCTGAGCGAGGTGTCAATGCAGCATTGGTGATTTATTTGCTGTCACGTAAACTCTTCGAAGAAATTCCTGATAACACTGGAATGTCTTTGCAAGTATATACGGATACAATTGCTCAGTATCGTGATTACTCCGGAGCTGTTCTTCACAACGAGTACGTTCGTTACAACACCAACGTGCGTAATGGAACACTAGTGGCTTCTATCACTAATGTCCGTCGCACTATTAATGTAAACGGTCCTGTGTATCGTGAGTGGATTAAATCGGGTGGAAGCAATGAAGTATTGCTTGGTATGCTTGTCGGTGATAATTTGAAATTTACAAATGTATTGATCGATGAGAAAGCTATTCAGTATCTGCAGGCTTGGAAAGATTACGAACTTTTCAGCAACACTGCTGCTAAGAACAATTCTTTCAATACATTTCGAGATACACTTTCTCTTTGCTTTAGCAATTCGCTGATGCAGTTAAGTGAAGCGGAAAACGAGCGTATGAATTCGAATTCACAATTTATGGATTCGGTAAAGAAATACTTCGAAGAAGAATTGGCTACTGTTACTACTAAAGACATGGAAGACGTTTATAACGTTTGCCTGCGTTTGGTTTGCCGCTCAAGGTTCTTCTACACTGAGTCTGAAAAGATTCTTAATGGTATCAACGAAGCTGTTAGGGCTAATCCAAGTATCGACATTCGTCAAGCTGCTCTGCTCTCGACGATTGAGTACGTTGCTGACTACGTAGCTGATCAACTTCAAGTTTCTGGTTAATAAAGGACGGTCATGGATATAAAGAAACTGATTCGAGATCCGGACTTTATTCATGACTGTCTTCAAGAACTGCCAGATGGAAAACTGGTCGCTATTAAAGAAGTCAAGATTTACGTACCGGCTAGATTTGAAGAGCGTGGGTTATGTGAGCTTGGTGTGGATAACTACATTGTAGGAATCTACGCTATGGTTGCTGAAGATAAATATTACGCTGTATCTATGGTTAACGCCATGCTATTGATACAGCCTACTAGCGTTATGAAGATAAAGATAAATGGTGAAGACTATTTTGAATTTGTTTTTGAAAAAGGCTCGACAATATTTTCTTCAGTAAACCTGGTTATGAACGATGTATTAGTTTACAAAATTTATAATGAGCTTATTTCTAAGGGAAGAATACCATGGTATCTTGGCTACGAGGAATTGGGTCATATCTTCGATACAGCTAAGTATCACGGTGGTGCTAACATTGGTCAAAACTCTGAAGTGACTGAACTGATTATTTCTATTATCGCTAGAGATCCTAATGATAAAACGAAGTACTACAGAACAATCGTTAAAACTAAAGAAGACCTAGAGAAAACAAAACCTACGTTTATTCCTTTGAAAAGTGTTACTTACGCTGCCACTAATACAACAAACAAACTAGCAGGAAGCTACTGGTCCACAGGTGTTGTTAGCGCTTTAGTAAGTCCTAGCGAGAGAACAGAGCGTATAGAGTCCATACTACGGAGGTAGTTAAAAAGTTATCGAACATTTTTCAATTATAAGGATTTAAAATGTCTAGTGTACGTTTTGCTTGTACTGCTTTGGCAGGTACAAATAAAGTAGGAAGTCTGCCTGTCGACAAAGATGGTTATGTTGATATGGTTATTGGTGGTTTGAACATGTTCAACAGCGCCGGTCAATGGTACGCTTACGAGGGTGCTAAAGAGCTGTTTGAATCATCTAGTCAGTTCATGAGGCGTATTAAGCGTGGTGCTCTTCGTGGCGAGGTTGGTCATCCTAAACAAGAAGGCATGACCTTTGATGAATACGTTGCTCGTATTCTCGATATTCGGGAAGATAACACCTGCGTCCATTTCAAAGAAGTCTACTTAGATTTCAATCGAATGAAAGATGCTAGTGGTCGTCCTGTCATCGCCATTATGGGTAAGCTTGCTCCTAGCGGTCCAAAGGGTGATTTCTTGGCTAAACAACTAGCGAACAAAAATGAAAACGTTTGTTTCTCTATTCGTTCGTTTACCAAGGACTTCTACAACAAAGGTGTTTACACACGTGAGTTGAAGAACATCGTTACTTTCGACTATGTAAATGAGCCAGGTATCTCTATTGCTGAGAAGTACAAAGCTCCTTCACTTGAAAGCTATTCAGATACTCCCGTGACTCGTGGTCAGATTGAGCGAGCTATTAAAACTTCGGATCACGGTATCGGTAATGAAAGCGCTTTGATGACTGCTGGTGACTTGTTTACTTCCCTTGGTTGGGAATTGCCTAAAGGTGTTCCACCGCCTTTTGCTAGCTGGTAGTACATTGGTATCCCTACAATCCCCTTAAGAGCACTAAGAGGCTTTTAAGAAGGATTGTAGGGGTTCTATGCCACCTGTAATAAAAAGTCTATTCAAAATATTTTGAATGCTATATAACCTAAGAGTAATACGCTAGCTCATCTTAGTGTTTACGTGGTATAAAAAATACTTCATGGTTATTAGAATATGAAACGAAATCACACGTTGAATAGAAAGAAAGAAATGAAATGACTACACCTGATCAACCTTATCTATACGGTGATGGGTTAGATGACGAAGCTTTTCTTGCTAGTCTTGAGAATAACACAAAAGAAGAGCCACCTCTTTCGATGTCAATGTTTGCCAGTAAAGAGGATTACGACGAAGCAATGAACTGCGAACTAAGAAACAATCAATTAAAAAGGTAGAAAAGAAAATGGACAAAATTGTGAAGCATAGTGGTATTGAGTATAGTGTTGATAAACTTATTCTGATTAAGGGTCAAGGTATCGTTATTAAAACTGATAATACGAAGTGTCTTTCAGATGCTTACACTATCATGAGCGCGGATACCAAAAAACCTATTGTCATTAAAAATGGTGATGATACGTTTCTTGTTATCATAGACTCTACTCATCCACGCAGTGAGAGAAGCTTTGAAGCTACTCTTATCAGCAAACACATTTTGAAGAAAGCTAAAGTAGAAGCTCCTGTTGTGCTTCCTAGACTTACACGAGGTTTCGAAGATCTCCAGCAAAGGCTTAACGAGCGAAGTGGCTATACTCCACGACCATTTTCAAATGCACCGTCCAACAACTATCAACGTTGAAAAAAAAATGATTCCAGATCCTAAAAGTGCTTCAAAAGAAATACTTGATTTGGCTGACAAGATTCAGCTAAATATAGTAGATGTTTCTGTTAATCGTTCACCAGAAGAATCAAAAAAGTTTGAATTACAAAACGCGAGAGAACTGCTAATTAGTAGTCTTCCTGACGGTTTGACAATTGAGCATCTTGACGCACTAGAAAAATATCAACAAGATTTACGTACTGCCAGTATCATTGCTTTTGCTAGAAAAGTTTTTGCAGAAGATATGAAGACTCCTAAGAGTAGTTACAGTAAAATAAACATATCGTTCTTTGGTGGCGAAGAAATATCTGTAGTGGCTTCCGGAAGGCATGTACACCTAAATAATTCGATAGGTCCTATCGTTAGCATCATGACATCTATTACTAGTCGTCAAAACAAGAAAGGTTACAATTCATTTAACGACGCTGTTTCTCATTACAACAGCGAAGTTTTTAGAGTAAAACTTTCTAAGTACATAGATACAAATTAAATAAGTTCTCAACCTGTTGTCATTAGTTTTGTGGTATTTTTGACAATATAAATTTTCACCACTGTTTGCGTTAGTTTATTTTTATTAATCGTTAAAGGAAGAAATCATGTCAGAAGTCAAAAAACAAGAACTCAAATCAGAAGTCCAGGCTTTGTCCGATATTATCGGATCAGCAATCAGCGTAAACGCTAAAGAAGGAAAAGCATCGATTACTGAAGGCATCTGGGAAGCTAATCTTCCTGAGGATGTTACTCCTTCTATCGTCAAAAGTCTAGACAACTACACCACAACGTTTGTTGCTGCTGGTCTACACGCTTTCGGTAAAGCTAGTGTTGATGCAATGAAAGGGAATAAAACTCTTGACAGCTTGAGCCTTTCTGTACCTATGATTGGTAAAAACAGTGTAGATTTCACTGTTGAGCGCAGCAAGGTAACACATAGCCCAAAAGAGCCTACCGTAGATATCCTCAAATACGGTGTGAGTACAACAACGTTGACTGCGCATGCTGACAACCGCAATGCTGGACAACTCAAAATTGCTCGTTCAATGATTGCTGAATACGCAATGGAACATCTCTCAAAAGCAAAGTAATCTAATTTACAAAAATATTATGGATCAATACCGGGATTTAGTTCTTTGGTATTGATCCATATTTGGTAAGATTTTTTTTTTACCTGTTTACAATAATCTTAGATTACTAAAAAATGACATTAAAAACTAATGTGTTTCTTAAAGAAGAGAAACTAAATAATGAGACAATCTTTAATAAGAAGATTAATGACTTATTTGCTTCAGGTGCAGTTAGCCATATTTCTAACGTTCACAATATCGTTAGAAAACTTTTACTAGCAGGACTATTTGATTGTAAGACTGAAACTAATGTCAATGAGGCTGGATCAAAAGAAGTATACAAATTCTTTAATGGCTCATCTGACATCCCGGCTATCAAGATCATTACTATAAAACTAAACCCTACCGCCCACTTTAGGCCGTTAATTAGACATACAAAAACCTTTAATGAATTCAACAAGATGTTAGTTCATATTGAAGATAACATCAAACAACCATTTCTGCAATGTATTATTGAAACAATGCAGTTAGCTATGCCTAAGACCAATGAACCTTTTGCATGCGATATTGAAGTTGATGAGGGTGATTACTTATTTACAACAGAGTTTAACAAGAGTCATATAAACATCAGCATTCATGTTAACGCTAGTCAAATGGAAATGGCAGTATCCTAAATAAAAACAACGGCATAAACCAGTACAGAAGGGATTACCTTCTGTACTGGATATGACAGCTTTTTTTTTTCTTAAATTTTAACCACGGTTAAGTGCGGTAGAACCTAGTTGCTCAGCTTCAGAGCGATAACCTTTAGCAGCAGCATTGACGTCAGCAGCAACGGTATCAATAAATGCAGGACGCAGATACGGATTAGCGTTCGTGATGTTAATGTTATCCAGCAAAGCTTGTGCCAGAACGTTTGAGCCCAGGTTAAACTGAGACAAAGCAGTAAACTCAATATTCAGACTGAGCAGTTCAGCACCAGACGTAATATCACGCTTACCAGAGATGTCACCAGTTCCTTTAGGGAACATGTTCGTGCAAAGCCAAGACTTCACAACCTTACGGTGTGTTGGATCTGGTTCAATGAAGATCATTGTTGCAGCATAGTTATCAGCAAGCATGTCCGTTGGACGGTTAGATGCTAGAGTTCCTACGTTAGCAACTTTGCTATCTGGGTCCATCAATCCATAACGAATCCAATCACTCAGAAACGATTGAACAGGACGGCCATACTTTTCATCGAACGTAAAGACTGGCTGCGAGCGAGCTTTCTTCACATCAACAAACTCTTCTTGAACTTCACCAGCACCGCCAACAGGAGTTTCTGCAGTCTCAACTGTGAGACCAGCATTCAGTCCTTCGATTGTGCGTGGATGCAATTCGACAAGAGCTTTAAGCGTAGCTGTCCATTTATCTGGATCAGGCATTGCCAAGAAAAACTTAGGAGCCTCTACTAGCAAGCAGAATAGATTCCTGCGAACGTAGTTACCATTACTTACCCATTCGGTAAGATCGGGCGCAAACCCCATCTGGCCACCATGCACAAGATCGAGCATGGGTTGCGTAGCACCTCGAGAAAAAGCCCTGCCTTCAAGCAGTGCATCAGTTAAGCGGCCCATAAACGGACTCCTTTAAAAAGATAATAAAAGATTAGATCTACTAGGGTAGGTTTATGTTCCCACCCTAGTATGTTACTTACGCTGTTACCAAGTCACCAATACGGAAAGCATGGACACTAGTGGTCATCACGGTCATCATGTTAGGAGCGTAGATCTTAACTGGTACAGTCCAGCTATAACCACGCTGCAAATCAGAGTCAGTGAAATAAGCTTCAGGAACAATAACGAACCTGCCGTCGAAACGGTTCAGCAAACGCTTAGTGGTCTCAGTATTGACACGCTCAACAAGTTGGGCATTAGTCAAGTCAGACCTACCGCTAAACGTGCGCCAGATGCCTTCCATCACTTTATTGATCTGACCGATAGCCAGTGCAGTAAAGTAGCTGTTGAGCACAGACGTATCATCATTGTAGACAGTCTTCAGTGCTGGGAAGAACAGGCTACGACGATCGTAAGCTTGTACCCAGTTCAGACCAACATCCCAATTACGATTACGGGCAGTAGCAGAGATGAACGTGACATTCAAATCAGACACATAGTCCAAGATGCTTCCTGGTGCACCATCAAATGCTTTACCATTTTTCCATTTACCATCACCAGCACCCATGTAGCGTGCGGACTTGATAGCAATTTCGATACTAGCAGGAACGCGCTTAGTGAATTGGCTATTCGACAATTTACCAGAACGACCAACAATCATACCGCGCATGACTGGTGTGCCAAAATAGTCAGACTCAGGGAACAGTTGCAGGCGAGTGCGCAAAGCAATAGCCAACGAGTATTCTTCTGAAGCCGTCAAGTCAGGCTGGTTCACGTCATGAGTAGACAACACAACGAACGTATCTTTACGTGCAGCAATGAAGTTGCACAAAGCGTATTTCGTAGCCAATGGGAAGCCCGAATCATAAAGAATCGATTCCACATTGATAGCAGTATCAGACAACTCATTGTTAGAGTCAGCGTAATCAGCCATACGTGCAGCAACGCTGGTAGCAAAAGATGCATCAGTCATTGTACCGTCAGAGCCAGACAATGCAAAGATGTTAGAGAACTCGCTCAAACGAACTGTACCAGTACCACCAGTAACAAACTGGAAAGTATTATAAGGAGCGCTATTGGAAGAAGTTCCACCAATCATGTTAAACAAATACTGCTCATCAGCTGCGCCAGTGAAATCGTTTTCTTCGTAACCGTTAGCAAACTCTGCAGTATAGAACAACTGAGTCAACAGATCAAAATTATCCTGATAGAAAGCCAGTTGACCGAAGTCACCAACAACTGCTGGGAAACGTGGATCGGTTACATTCTGAAAGCTATCAAGCAGCGTATCAGCAATATAGATTGGTTTGTCAGACACTGGATCAATAGTTCCAGGTTTAGCTGCCACAGTAATGTATTGCTCAGAGAATTGAGTTTCCACAATCTTAGGAGTAGACATTACATCAGGACGACGAATGACTGCAACGCGGAATGGATAAACCAGCTCTTTAGTCAGAAGACTATTGCTAACATCGCTACTTGTATTGTTGGTAGGTGCCCAAACACGAATACCTGCATCATTACCGTGAGCACCTTGGCTGGAAACTTTCAACTGCAAAATTGGATAGCGATCCGATTGAGTAGCAGTATCTGTATCAGTTTGGTCACCAGGAACAATAGTAGCGGAACCGAAGTTCTCAGCCAGTGCGTCAGTAGCCAGGGTACTAACTACCCATTTAACTTTATATCCAGGAGCAGAACCACCTGCGCCAGCAACAAGAAGTTTAACACCATTGGTGTCAACCTTAATACTACCATCGCTGTTGCGCTGATAAACAGGAATAGATGTTGCAAGAACATCCAGTGAAAGCAGCAAATTGGCAGCAGGACCAGCATCAGCCGGAACGATCCGCTCAATCATTTGAGAATTACCTTCAGCATTGACAGCATTAGAAAATACTGTAGCGTGATTAGCCCACTTCTTACGCAGATCAAAGGAGTCAGCATCGTACATTTGCGTGCGTGAATCTCCTACGACTAGCATAGGTTTAGTTGGACCCTTCTTTGCATAAATAAAGAATTTAGGTAGGTGTTGTGGGAGGTCTTCTGGAACTCGTTGAAGAACGCGCGTGCTTAGGTCCTGCGTACCCCGCAGAATAGCCATAGGCGCAGCATTAATAATAGTCGCTTGCATATTTATTCCTTATGAATCCTATGAATGAAAAGATGCGGTGGTCCGTGTTATGCATCATACTAATTTAAAGAAAGATTAGCAATACAGGATACCGATAGAGAGAAAATAGGTTTTTTTAATTGGCAGGTTTATCGCATACTGTTCTTGCGCCTATCCATAAAATTCCTTTTATAAAAAAGTAAAAAAATACTTAACTAGATAATGTGACATAAAATTACTAGCTAGTTATCGTTATTAAAAATTCCATGGTCAATAAACGCTAGAAAGCAACAAAATGAGTATCTACAAAACAGCATATGAAACAACCGTTGGACGGGGATTCATTACCAATAAGATTACCAACGCTATCCGCGAAGTTCTCGTTATAGACATGCCTATTTCAGCTTATACTGGTATCGGTAATGATGCAACAACTGAGCAACCAATACTTTCAATTATTACTGGTCGAAGTGGTGTTGAGAGAAATGTTCCTAGTTTTGCTCATGTTATTGAAGTAACGAGTATTGATAAGAAAAATTATTTGTTCTGTGACGTACGCTCTTGCGTCAGCTCAAGTGATAAGGTAGGACAGGCAGATTTCGTCATTAAGAACAAAAGTGAATACATGCTTTCTACAGCTAGGCTTGCTTTAGCTAAAGCCTGGATTAATCGTGGCCCTGATACTTTATTTGGTTTGTCTTTGATTCCTTGTAGCGTTTATTCTAGCTGGATTAGTGAATCTATTGCTAGAAGGTTTGCACTAACTGCACTTGAGCAAGCACAGCTGGCTATTATATCATGTTTCTTTTATCAGTCACTATTTGTTAAAGAGAACGAATTTGACGATGAGTTACGCGATCGTTTTATTGCTGTATGTGTCCGTGCAACTAAGCTTCCTACTAAACTTATATTTGAAACAACTGCCAAAATTACTAAGCTTGAAAACATTAATGATTTTTGTTCCACGGTTCAAACTATTCTTGAGAATCCTCGATTAGAGGAATTCAATGCTGGTCTTTTGATTCTCATGCTCAAGGGTAGCTGGTTTGGAAACAATTCAGCCGACATGGTTGCAGTGAGCTTGGAATATCCACCCACATGGATTTGTCTCATCTACGCAGCTATGGCAGAAAGAACTTATCGTAATTCTAGCTTAGCTAAAATTGTTGAGCGTTATGCTAAGGGTGGTGCTGACGATTTCTTCATTCGTGCTTTCGTTCTTTTGGCTAAAGACGTTACAGGTAATGATAAAGACGACGGTAGTTTTTAACACACCTTGATCACTGTGCTTTTAGGATTTACCTAAAAGCACAGTATTTGCCACTATTTTTAGGTTGTAAAACATGTATGATTTTATAAAAGACCACGCACTGAAAAATGTATGGTGCACACCAGACCAAGACAAGCAATTAATTATCGAGCCGTCCAGACTGACTGCCGACGGTGGTGTTCTGCATTTCTTAGATGTCATGTGGAGACGAATTTATTTACCAGATCAAACTTCTACTTGGCACGTATATCAAATTGGTCAAGTCCATCCATTGATTGTAGGTTTGCTTCCGAAAGCAAACCAATGGCATAGTTTCTCAGAAGCTATGAATCAAAAGAAGATGATTGCAGACATCTATGTCAATACCGGTGTGCAGCTTCCTAGGTTTGATACGTACTACATGTATAATCAAGACAGGGATGTTATTGTAGCGGTCCGTAGAAACGATAAGATTCCTTTTGACTTTGATACAGATAAAGTTTTTATTCGTCTTTATACAAACGCTTATTATTCTTCAAAACAAGCAGATGCCGTGGAAGACGTAATCCACACTGAAGGAAAATTGGTAAGAAGTAGCACAGACATAATTAATCTACAACAAACCTATCTAACATACAAAGAAAAGATTGGTCTTACGTATGTTTTTGTAAACGGTATTAAAGTTACTGATATAGATTTGATTCATGTAAAAATAGGTGACTATGCTGAATTTGTATATGACAGCTCTGTCTACAAAGTAGTCGATTTAAGAGTTGGCAATCTTTTGGTATTCAATAGCTCGCTTGATTCAAAGATGAAGTACCTACTCCATTACAGTGGACCAGACAATCAGATTATTGATTATAGAGACGATATTGATATATTTGTTCTTAACCCAATGACTGGTGGTAGGCATCAAGGCGTTTACTATCATAAGAACTTAAACGATTCATTTCGCATGGTTACCCATCGTGACTATGCTGCTCCTTCTGCTTATGTGAATGGTTACTTATCACCGATCAGATCCATTGCTAATGACAACACGATAATGTACGAAAATCTTTATCTTCGTTTACATATTCGTAGATCAGGATATAATCGTCCTCTTATTTTTGAAGCTAATCGGATTGCTGAGCTTTACAAAATGAACGATGAAGATATAATGGGTGCTATGATTGGTTTGGATGCAGTAGCAGATAATTGGAAAGCCGAGACATTAGAAGCATCACCTTACATCAAGATCATGGATAGTAAATGCTGCGACATTACTAATGAGATGATTGAGGACGCTTACGGGTATAATTCTTTAAGTCGTATTATTGGAAACACTCCAACTATTCCTTATTCTTTTTCTGGTCGAATGATAGTAGGTGTTCCTTACGGATTACAAACAGGCATGACTGCTTACGAGTATGATTCTGAAGGTATCCTTTTAGAATACAATCAACAAAGTGTTGGATCTATTTATACGTGCAATAATCCAAAAACTCGACTAGTGGAAATTATCTCTGGTGCTGGTGAAAGGCGTTTGTCTGATAAAGTTGCTGCAAACAACATCAGTGTCGATATTACAGAAGGTTATAGAGTATACTTCAACAGTAAGGCCACTGTAGGTGTTCCTAGCGACTGGGTGGACGTTACCGATACTTCTGCCTACATTGTTGTAAACGGTCAGATACAACGTTCGGACGGAATCATGAACGGAACATTTATGGTTCGTGATGAGAAGAAGTTCTTAGCGTACGATGTTGATTTAGATATGTCTCAAACAGGCGTTCTTCGGTTCGGACTGATGCAAGACTTAATCATTAATGGTTTTCCCACACCCGTTACATTACAGGTTCCGTTGAATCAGTTAGATATTTTCTTAAATGGAAAATCTCTTATTCGTGATCTTGATTACTATCTTAACTTTCCAGAAGTCGTTATTGTTAATAAAGAGTATTTAAATAATCCTCTAAACAAGTTGCAAGAAATACATGTTCGAATGACTGGTGTTTGTAATGATAAACTGACTGTCAGTAGGCCTGGAGATCTTGGATTTATTGATCACGGTGTTTTATCTGAAAACAGTAAGTTCAATCTGCGAGATGATAGAGTTCTTCGAATCGTAATTGATGGTAAGCTTTACACAAGAGATGAGCTTTTGTATTCAGAGTTTCAAAACGGTGTGAGTATACTGAATCCTGAAAATGGGAAGCCTTACTCTATTCAAGATATTATTGTTCCACTTAAATGGTTAACAACAGAGCCTAGTTTTAAACTAAAAGAAAAAGCTTTAGCTATAGATACAGTAGTTAGCGACTATCTCACTTTGAAAATACCTGAGCCAGAGCGAGAATTTCCTAGTGCTATCGCAAACAGGTACTCTGTTTATAGTCCATTTGTATGCGCCATTATCTATGCTTTGAATAATGGTACGTTTAACAAAGCTATATTGTCAACGAACTACACGTTATTAGATGTTCGAAGACTCTGTACACCATATCTTTATTTGCTTAAGTCAGACCCCACTCAGCAGCAAAAAGATATTAACACGAATTACATTATTGTTCATCCACACAACCTTACAAGTGTGATTGATATCGATGTAGCTTCGTATGTGTTTATTCAAAAGGTAGTCAAATTTTATACGAATAATTTAATTGAGCTATCACCATTTTTACGTTTACAAACAACTTAACGAAAGAGTCTATTTATGGCTGATCCAATTATCGTAACCAGTGGTATTTCAGGAACAGACGGAATAACCCCTGTCTACGATTCGAACGCTAGATGGTGCTGGTGGGAGATTGATGAAATTTATGTAGGTGGACAAGGAGAAAAGCGTTACGTTCCTAAAGTAAGGGACTACGTAATTGACCACACCAGCTATGAAGTAAAAAGGGTAGCTAGTATTGATCCTGTTACTTTGATACCTACATTGGTGTCTATTACTCCTCCTAATGCTAACAATGGTTTTAGTCAAAACGATATCTTGTTTGGTGTAGGTCCTGGAACACAAGCAGATACTTACCGTGTCTATTTGGACAAAGCAGTTACACCTTACGTGTTGGCTGTAGATGCTAGACTTAAAGTAGGCGGTAGTGGATCTAGTTTCGCTAAGATCTTCAAAGGCTCTGATGTATCTTCGTCTGGTAAAATCATTAGTCGTTTGTATGATCAAAATGGAGTACTCCTCACAGATAACATTCCATTGGAACTGGCCGCTTTCGATACTACAGATAACACCTCTATTAAAGTCGTTAGTGTTTGCTACACTAATGAAAGCTTAACTGATGGTGAGCTTGTTACTGTTGTTATTTATAACGACATGGGACACGTGGTATCTAAGCGTCAGCTGCTTGTTGAAAACACAGCGTTCATTCGTTCTGTGAATTCTGGCAAGAAATACATTACACACATTAGTCTTGATACTCCTTTCTTGTCTCCCAACTCAGATGTGTTAATTGAATTCCCAATTAACATACCTACCGTTGGTCTGGACTTAAAAGGTATTGTTCATTACTCTGATGGTACGCAACTGAAAATGCCTGTAGATGGTACTAAGTTTAAGATCTTTGGTCTAGAGCAATACGTAGGAACCATTACTGGTCAACGCGTTCCTCTCGTATTGTCGTATACCCTGAGCACTAGTGAGACTACATACAACGCTGTAAGTGCAGATGGTAAACACATTACTAAACCTTATACATTGTTGTCACAGTCACAAAACGGTGCTTACATTGTTAAGCTTGTAGGATTTCCAGTTTGGGTTGATGGAGCTACTGGTTACAAAATGCAATGGTACATGTATACGTTAGATCGTAACTTTGTATACAACGTAACTGAGTTCGTTAGGTTTAACATTAACACAGCTGCATTCGATCCTAGAGCTTACGGTTTCTTGCAGAACTTATCTGTAAGCATTAACTTGCGTGATGTTAGTGGGTCATTCCGTTCTTACATTCACGTACAAGCCGTAGATATCGTACTAGCAGTTCCTGGTACTTCGCGTACTACAAACTGGACTATTGGGTTTGATCAAGGTCAGACACCTCCTTACGGTATAGACTTATATGCAAACGCGCAGAATATATCTGCTGGTGTTTGGAAACTTAAGATCGACGCAGGAATTGCTTCGTTTGATGAATGGTTAGAACGTACGTATTTTGCGACTAAGCCAATCGTTAACCAGCTAACCGAGTTGATTCCACCTAAAACAAATTACTTTGCAGTAATTTGTGGTACAACTAGAACAGAGTTTCCAATTGAAAACTGGAACACTGTATTAACCGTTGGTGATGGACCTGTCATTAATGGTACGCTCTTTATTGAGTTCTTCTTTAGAAACAATACCACAGATATTCGTTTGGCCACGGCAGGAATGCCTATCTACGATGCTAGTGTAGTTTAAAAGGACATAACCCCACTAAAGAACTATTACGGTTCTTTAGTGGGGAATATGCTGCTTTTTTTATTTAGACTTATTGTTGCCAGGTGCTTTAGTAGGCTCTGGGGTAGGAGCAGCCGTTGGCGCTTCAGTAGGAGCCGGGGTAGGTGCTACAGTAGGTGCTAGTGTAACTTGAGTATTGTCCTGGTCGGTTGTGGTGCTTGTAGGCAAGGTAAAGTTGTCGAAATCTGAATTCATGATTTTCTTTCAATTAAAAAATAGTACGAAGGAATGACGCTTTAGTCATAAAATGGTTAAGTTTCAATAATTATAGATATTTCTTACTTCTCTATTCTGGTTAGCAATTGTATTTGTTTGCCTTTGTAGAGCAGTAAATCTACTATCATTACTTTTATCAGTGTATCTGCTGGTTTTACGTTTGTCTCGTAATGAGTTAATAAGTTCATCAAGAGAAAACTTCTCACCATCTTCTAACACCAATCTTCTGTTGAGACCTCTTAGTTTAAACTCTAAACGTTGAATCACATATTCATCTCTCTCGTTTCCGAGTTGTTCGATTAGCTCTTCAATGCTTGATCTAAGCTCTTGCTGCTCTCTGTATTCAGATGCTTGTCTTGCATTTACTATTTCTTTGATCTCTACTTCAGATAAAATCTGGCGACTATCGATACCGTAGTAACTCAAATTCTGACCTTTAGTAATTAACCAAAAACAAAGTAGCCATGCAATAACCATGTCATCGTGCTCTCCCGGTGCGTGATCGACCCTACCGTTAAGTGTAATCAAACCAGTTACTTGATTGATGGTTGTCTTATGTTTGATTTTGTGGCCACCTGTTTTAGCAGCCATTTGTAATGTAGTGGAATAAAGCTCTGTCCTACTAGTCATACCAGATCCAGATGTAGTAAAGCCAAATGTCTTTTTATGTACAACATACGAATCGTGACGACGACGTCCCAAAGGAAGGTTTATTTCTTTCCATCTATCAGGATTTTCAATATGGTTATTAACACAGGTGTTAAATAGCCTCTTGAAGGGGTCTATTCCCATCGTAGGGAGCATCAATAGTAAATAGTCCAGTATGGCTACCCCAGACGATCTACGCTCGATGATACAGGTTATATTTTCGTATGTAACAAACCAAGTACAAAGCCATTGCGCAAATGTAATTAAGTTAGTTTCATTAAAAGTACCTACTGCAATAGTCTCAGCGTTTCTAATATCTAAAATGAAAAAAGAAATATCATCTCCACCAGACGCATCACTAGTATCCATTCCTAGCACATAATGACTGATTTGCATTCTTCTTTCAATTAACTCTTCAGGTATAAACCATTTAGTTATATAACCATACGGAGAATCAATCTTCGTATATAATTCTAATTCTTCTGATTTACGAATCTTTTCCAATATATGAAGTGGTAAAGGAGAAGACATTGTACCAACTGACCACATGTTAAAGAAGTCACGATTGATAGCTTCTTCATCAGAGTTAATGGTTTCTTCAATAGCCTTTTTTAACCAGGCATCGCTTTTACCTAACTGTGTATGATTGAAAGTACAGTTGACCCTTAGCTGGCCTGTTGGGGAATTCCTTCTGACAGCTTTCTCTAATTCTTCTAGATTTATACTGTCCAAGAACCTTTCTGTCCACTCAGCAGAATTAACAACTAAGTTGTAAATAAACTTACCATCACGGTCATCTCGCTTACCCACAGTGGTTGTCAAGATAGT
>Ga0326734_1000204_pt1 | contig 17550 bp, 11 predicted proteins | sample 15_GP2_1315_FD_207944 | JGI IMG/M metagenome (GOLD analysis project Ga0326734, IMG submission 207944) | Glacier ice microbial communities from Ngari, Tibet, China - 15_GP2_131.5 | ecosystem: Environmental > Aquatic > Freshwater > Ice > Glacier | place: China: Ngari, Tibet | collected 2018-07-18 | reverse complement strand
ATGATGTCGACAAGCGGCGTCGTGTTGATTTCTGACATGACTGCATCTTCTTCTCCGTCATCGGAGCCGACGCTCATCGACATGATTTATCCAATCTTCTTAGCACCGGCCAGGCGGCCAGCTTCGGACGTCGACATGGCGCCGGAAATGAGGACCATGTGGACGTCGGCGGAAAACGAGCGGACATCTTCCATGGCCGACTTGTTGCGACGCACCAGCCAGTTGTAACCCAGCACGGCAGGCACGGCGACGAACAGGCCGAAAGCGGTCATGATCAGTGCTTCGCCAACCGGGCCGGCAACTTTGTCGATCGAGGCGTTACCGGTCATGCCGATGTTGGTCAGCGCGCCGTAGATACCCCAGACGGTGCCGAACAGGCCGATGAACGGTGCGGTCGAGCCGACGGTGGCCAGGAACGACAGGCCATCCTGCAGGCGCGACTGGACTTTTTCGACCGCGCGCTGGATCGACATCGTCACCCAGGTCGATAAATCGATCTGCTCGAGCAGGGCGCCATCATGGTGCTGGGTCGCCTTGGTGCCGGATTCGGCGATGAAGCGGAACGGGCTGCCTTCTTTCAGCATGGCCGAACCGGCGGCGATCGAGTTGGCTTTCCAGAACTTGGCCGACGTCTCTTTCGCCTGCTTCATGATTTTCATCTGGTCAAGCAGCTTGGTGATGATGATGTACCACGAACCCATCGACATCAGCGACAAGATGACGATGGTTGCGCGCGGCACGAAGCCGCCTTCCCACACGGCCTTGATGCCGAACGGGTTTTCGACTTCTTCCTTGGCGCCGGCAGGTACGGCGGCCGCCGGGGCCGCTGCGTCGGCTGCTGCCGGTGCGGCCGCCGCGGTTTCTGTTGCCGCTTTAGGGGCGTCGGCAAATGCCGGCGCCGATACCAGCGCTACGGCTGCGGTTACCGAGAACAAGACAGCTGCCAGGACAGCGGACAAACGGGTATTCTTAAACATGCTTCCTCCAAATATATAAAATAATCAGTTCGCTGAATGTATTACAACGAAAATCACAAGTCGGGACGGTGGTGCCGTCACGGGTTTATTCCAGCGTCCAGACGTACTGCATGCTCATCCAGGCTTTTTCCGGCTTGCCATCATTCATGCCGGGTTTGAAGCGGCACTTGCTGATACCAGTGATTGCCGCTTTGTCCAAGTCGCGAAAGCCGCTCGACTTCAAAATTTTCGAGTCTGCCACGCGGCCATCCTCGCCAATCAAAAACGACAGCGTCACGGTACCGGTTTCTTCATTGCGCAACGAAGCTTTCGGCCACTCTGGTTTTGCGCAAGTGTTGAAGTCGGCGGAGGCGGCGACGCGGACGGGGTTCGGGTTGCCCGGTGGCGCGGTCGGTGCTGGTGCTGCCGGTGCCTGGGGACGCGCCAGTTCATTCGTTACCGGTTTCGCGGTGGACGATACCGCGATCGCGCTTTGCTGCGGAGGCGGCTGCTGAACGTTCACCTCGACTGGCGGGATGAACGGTGGCGGCGGTGCCTTCATTTCGGGCGGCGGCGGCGGCGGCGGAATTTCCTTCGGTGGCGGAGGCGCTTGCTCCTCGATGATCTTGGTCTCTACCGCTTCCGCCATTTTGGTGACCATACGCTTGCCGAGACCGGTTACGATTCCATAGGCGACGAGGACATGCAAGAGGATGACAATGGTGATGCCGGTAACATTTTTCCCGGCCGGTTTATCATGCGAAAAATTCATGCCTGCTTTCTCCAATACCAACTCTTTTTTGTAGCTACTAAACCCAAAAAACACGGCAAAAGCTCGGGCCGCATCCGGGACATCGGCGAATTATACCTACGAATTCTTTTTTGCACATACATTTTTAGCGCCCAAAACATCCGCTGTTTCACAGTGAAAATGACGCTGTCAAGAGCATATTTAACACGGCAGTAAACCGGAAGTTTTTGGTGCAAATGCTCAAGGAATTGAGCAGTCATTGCCACGATCCTGGTGCGTACGGAAGTTCGGCCATTTTGCAGGGCGCAAGTCAGTACAATCGCCACAAAATCCTTCACTTGACAAAATTTATGACGGCGCTCGATGGTTATTGTGATAACTATGGCTTGGTTTGCTCAACATTGCCATGGAGTTGACGCCGGCACGCGGGCGACATTGGCGGCGCAGGTGTGGCGGCCAGGTAGTGGAACGGGAAAGGAGGAAAACATGGCCGGCGGGCTTGGCGCGCGCCGGCCGGGAAATCAGTTGCGGTTGCGTTTCTCGCGCCGGCATTCGAGACTGCTGACGATGTTGCCTTGCGGATCGACCGTGTCGAGGTGGACGTCGAAGCCCCATAGCCGCGCCACATGCTTGAGCACCTCCTGCGCCTGCTGGTTCAGCGGGCGGCGCTGGAACTGGGTGTGGCGCAAGGTCAAAGCGCGGTCGTCGCGGGTATTGACTTGCCACACCTGGATGTTCGGTTCGCGGTTGCCCAGGTTGTACTGCTCGGCCAGTTGCTGGCGCACATAGCGGTAGCCACGCTCGTCGTGGATGGCGGACACGGTCAGCTTGTCCTTGCGGTCGTCGTCGAGCACGGCAAAGAAATGGAAGTCGCGGATCAGCTTGGGAGACAGGTACTGGGCGATGAAGCTCTCGTCCTTGAAATTGCGCATCGCGAAATCGAGCGCCTTGCGCCAGTCGCTGCCGGCGATGCCGGGAAACCATTCGCGGTCTTCCGGCGTCGGATCTTCGCAGATGCGGCGGATGTCGCTCATCATGGCGAACCCGAGCGCGTACGGGTTGATGCCACTGTAGTACTGGCTGGTGGCCGATGGCTGGAACACGACGTTGGTGTGGCTTTGCAAAAACTCCATCATGAAGCCGTCGCCGACGATGCCTTCTTTATAGAGTTCCTGCAAAATCGTGTAATGCCAGAACGTCGCCCAGCCTTCGTTCATGACCTGGGTCTGGCGCTGCGGATAGAAATACTGGGAAATCTTGCGCGTGATACGCACCAGTTCGCGTTGCCATGGCTCGAGCAGCGGCGCGTATTTTTCGATGAAGTACAGCAGGTTTTCTTCCGGTTCGGGCGGAAAGCGCGCCGGCGCCACGTCGGCCAGTTCTTCGTCGCGCCGCGGCACCGTGCGCCACAGCGCGTTGACTTGCGACTGGGCATATTCCTCGCGTTCTTTCTGGCGCGCATTTTCCTGCGCCAGCGACAGCTTGGCCGGCCGCTTGTAACGGTCAACGCCATAGTTCTGCAGCGCGTGGCAGGAATCGAGCACCATCTCGACAGCGTCGATGCCGTGGCGCTGCTCGCACTCGGCGATGTAATTCTTGGCAAATACCATGTAGTCGACAATGGCGTCGGCGTCGGTCCAGGTGCGGAACAGGTAGTTGCCCTTAAAAAAAGAATTATGACCATACGCGGCGTGGGCAATGACCAAGGCCTGCATCGTCAGGCTGTTCTCTTCCATCAGATAGGCGATACAGGGACTCGAATTGATGACGATTTCGTACGCCAGGCCCATCTGGCCGCGCTTGTAGCTCTTTTCGGTCGACAGGAAGTGTTTGCCGAACGACCAGTGGTTGTAGGAAACGGGCATGCCGACCGAAGTGTAGGCATCCATCATTTGCTCGGCGGTGATGATTTCGAGCTGGTTGGGATAGGTGTCGAGGCCAAAGTTCTTGGCGACGCGGCGGATTTCTTCGTGCGCGTGCTCGATCAGGTCGAAGGTCCACTCCGACTGTTCGGGCAGGGCGCGCGGGTTTTTCGGATCTCTTGGCATGGTGTTGTCACCTCAGTGCTCATTTCGGCTGTTTCTTAAACAATTCCCGGAAAACAGGATAGATGTCCGCCGGCGTGACGATTTTCTGCATCGCGAAATTGCGGTGGTGGTTGCCCACCTCAACGTACTGTTCCCACAGGTTCTGCTGCGGGCCGTCCGTGATTTCGACGTAGGTGTAGTACTGCACCGCCGGCATGATGGTGTTGATCAGCAACTGCTTGCACAGCAGCGAGTCGTTGTCCCAGTTGTCGCCGTCGGAAGCCTGGGCGACGTAGCTGTTCCACTCGCCACTGCCGTAGCGTTCGCTGATGATTTTTTGCAGCAGATGCAGCGCCGACGACACCACGGTGCCCCCTGATTCGCGCGAATGGAAAAATTCGTCCTCGTCGACTTCGGCGGCGGCCGTGTGGTGGCGGATGAAGACCACCTCGATCTTGTCGTAGGCGCGCTTGAGGAACAGGTACAGCAGGATGAAAAAGCGCTTGGCGGTATCCTTGCGGCTCTCGTCCATCGAGCCGGACACGTCCATGATGCAGAACATCACGGCCTGGGTGGTCGGCTTGGGTACCTTGATGCGGTTGCTGTAACGCAGGTCGAACGGATCGATGAACGGGATCGCGAGCAGCCTGGTGTGCAGGTGGTGGACCAGGCGCTTCAGTTCGACCACGCGCGCATCGTCCATCGGCACGCCTTCTTCAAGCAGCGCGACGAGTTCATCTTCGATCTCGACGAGCCGCTTGCGCGACGAGCCGCCAACGGCGATGCGCCGCCCCAAGGCGCCGCGCAGGGACCGCAGCACGTGAATATTCGACGGCGTGCCCGACATGTTGTAGCCGGCGCGCTGGTTCTTGTATTCCGTGGTGGCGGTCAGCTGGGTCTTGATCATGTTCGGCAGTTCAAGATCTTCGAAGAAATAGTTCATGAATTCTTCGCGCGACAGTTCGAAGATGAAGTCGTCCTCGTTGGTCTGGTCGCTGTTGCCGGCCTTGCCGCGGCCGGAACCGCCGCCGCCGCGCGGCCGGTTGAACTGGTCGCCCTTCTGGTATTCCTTGTTGCCCGGGTTGACGGTTTCCCAGACGCCCCCATGGGCGTGGCCAAAATTTGGTTCGTTGACGTCCTTGACGGGAATCGATACCTTCTCGCCATTTTCAATGTCGGTGATCGAGCGGCCCTTGATGGCGCGCCCGACAGCGTCCTTGATCTGGCTTTTGTATCGCCGCAAGAAACGCTCTCGGTTGATCGCTGACTTGTTCTTGCCTTGCAAGCGTCGGTCGATGAGGTAAGTCAAAACGTGCCTCCTGCTCGAAAATCACGGCGGCCGGCGAAAGTGGCCCGGCCCCCCTATCTTAAACCTTCGCCGTCAAGAAGACTTCCGCACACGCAGATACCATTCGCACAGCAAGCGAACCTGCTTGGCGGTGTAGCCTTTTTCCACCATGCGGGCAACGAAATCGGCGTGCTTGTGGGCATCTTCGGCTGAAGCCTTGGCGTTGAACGAGATCACCGGCAACAATTCCTCGGTGTTCGAGAACATCTTCTTCTCGATCACGGTACGGAATTTCTCGTAGCTGGTCCAGGCCGGATTCTTGCCGCCGTTGGTGGCGCGCGCACGTAGCCCGAAATTGACGATCTCGTTGCGGAAATCCTTCGGATTGGAAATGCCGGCCGGTTTCTCGATCTTCTCGAGCTCGCTGTTGAGCGAATCGCGGTCGAACGACTCGCCCGTGTCCGGATCGCGGAATTCCTGGTCCTGGATCCAGAAATCGGCAAAGGTAACGTAACGGTCGAAAATGTTCTGGCCGTATTCCGAATAGCTTTCCAGGTAGGCAGTCTGGATTTCCTTGCCGATGAAGTCGACGTAGCGCTGGGCCAGGTGTTCCTTGATATAGGACATGTAGCGCTGTTCGGTTTCCGGTGCGAATTGCTCGCGCTCGATCTGCTGCTCCAGCACGTACAACAGGTGCACCGGATTGGCCGCCACTTCGGTGTTGTCGAAGTTGAAGACCTTCGACAGGATCTTGAAGGCAAAACGGGTCGATAACCCATTCATGCCTTCATCAACGCCGGCGTAATCGACATACTCGTGCATCGACTTTGCCTTCGGATCGGTGTCTTTCAGGTTTTCGCCGTCGTACACCAGCATCTTGCTGAAAATGCTGGAGTTTTCCGGGTCTTTCAGGCGCGACAGGATCGCGAACTGGGCCATCATTTTCATCGTTCCCGGCGCACAAGGGGCTTGCTCGAGCGACGAGTTGCGGATCAGCTTGTCGTAGATCTTGATCTCGTCGGACACGCGCAGACAATATGGCACCTTGACGATGTAGATGCGGTCAAGAAACGCTTCGTTATTGCGGTTGTTGCGGAACGTCTTCCATTCCGACTCGTTCGAGTGCGCCAGCACGATGCCGTCGAACGGAATCGCGCCGAAGCCTTCGGTGCCCTTGTAGTTGCCTTCCTGGGTGGCGGTCAGCAGCGGGTGCAGCACCTTGATCGGCGCCTTGAACATCTCGACGAACTCCATCAGGCCCTGGTTGCCCAGGCACAGGCCGCCCGAGTAGCTGTAAGCGTCCGGATCGTCCTGGGCGTAATCTTCCAGCTTGCGGATGTCGACCTTGCCGACCAGTGACGAAATATCCTGGTTGTTCTCGTCGCCCGGTTCGGTCTTGGAGATGGCAATCTGCTTGAGAATCGACGGATAGCGCTTGACGACGCGGAACTTGTTGATGTCGCCGTTGAATTCGTGCAGCCGCTTCACCGCCCATGGGCTCGGAATGGTGCGCAGGTAGCGCCGCGGAATGCCGTAATCCTCTTCCAGGATGACGCCGTCCTCTTCCTCGTTGAACAGGCCGAGCGGCGACTCGTTGACGGGCGAACCCTTCAGGCAATAGAACGGCACCTGTTCCATCAGCGACTTGAGTTTTTCGGCGATCGACGATTTGCCGCCGCCCACCGGCCCCAGCAGGTAAAGGATCTGCTTGCGCTCCTCCAGGCCTTGCGCGGCGTGGCGGAAATACGAGACGACCTGCTCGATGACTTCCTCGGTGCCGTAAAAATCCTTGAACGCCGGGTACAGCTTGATGACCTTGTTGGCGAAGATGCGCGACAGGCGCGTGTCGTTGCGCGTGTCGACCAGCTTCGGCTCGCCGATGGCGGCGAGCATGCGCTCGGGCGCCGTCGCGTACGTAAGGTGATCTTTCTTGCACAGCGCCAGATACTCGGTAAGGGAGTATTCCTCTTCCCGGGTACGCTCGTAGCGAGCTGCGTAGTTGTCAAAAATGGTCATTTGAATGTCCTTTAATGTGCTTGCACTGATCACTATCGCCGGCAGGCTCACCCTGCCCAGGCCCTGGTCGCTGGCGTCTCGTTCTGGTCGCGCCAGGAACGTTTTTTGATTAAAGATTTTGTAACAAAAAACGGCTGGAAAATTTTTGTTTTTGTGCCGGATTATTTCCGGTGATTTGCGCGCTCTGACAACGTCTTCTTACGCCTATGAAATTAATTATGTGCCTAAAGGAAGCCGAAGTCAAAGTAATGTCGTGTGACCGATTGTAACGAATTTAAGTAATTGATTGCAAAAGGAAATTTACCTGAAGAATGATCCGTCACCATCGCATTTCTGGGCCTTTTCGCGCCTGCTTTTGACGCTTTCCGGGCGTCATTCAAGTTTGTTGAAATTAGTGCGCCATGCCGGCATATCGACTGTCGATTTTGCCTGAAAATACCCGCCGGGGGCGCACGCAAACCGGGCGCTGGTCGTCCATGTTTTTATCTGCGCCTGTTACAGCCTTGCTACATGCCTGTTACACGGTTATTAGGTTGCTTGTTACATTGCTTGTTGCATTGCTTGTTATATTACTTGCTACATGCGTCTGCTTGAATCAGGCTGGTCGACAAGCCCTGCCGGCGCCTTGCGCTACACTGTGCGCCATACCGCCAATTTGCCGCACCGAGTTGCTATTTCTGGAGAAAATAATGCCTAACAAACAGTTGCAAGCCATTTTGCAACAGATGCCTAAGGCAGAATTGCACATACACATCGAAGGGTCACTCGAACCTGAGCTAATCTTTGCGTTGGCTCAAAGAAATGGGGTCGCGCTGCCGTATGAATCGGTCGAATCGCTGCGAAATGCGTATGCATTCGATAATTTGCAGTCTTTCCTCGACATCTATTACGCCGGCGCCAGCGTGTTGCTGACAGAGCAGGATTTTTACGACATGACGGCGGCCTATCTGTGCCGCGCCGCGCTCGACAACGTGCGCCATGCGGAGATTTTTTTCGACCCGCAGACCCATACTGCACGCGGCGTGCCGTTGCGAACCGTGATCGACGGCATCTGGCGCGCTTGCCAGGACGGCCCGATCAGCGCCAGCCTGATCATGTGCTTCTTGCGTCACCTGAGCGAAGACGAGGCGCTGGCCACGCTCGACGAAGCGCTGCCGTTGCTCGGCAAGATCATCGGCGTCGGCCTCGACTCGTCTGAGCTGGGCCACCCGCCGGAAAAATTCGCCCGCGTGTTCGAACGCTGCCGCCAGCTCGGCCTGCACCTGGTCGCCCACGCCGGCGAAGAAGGCCCGCCGGCGTATATCGAAGCGGCGCTCGACCTGCTCAACGTCGAGCGCATCGACCACGGCGTGCGCTGCCTCGAGGACCCGCTGCTCACAAAGCGCCTGGCGCGCGAACAAGTCGCGCTGACGGTGTGCCCGCTGTCGAACGTCAAGCTGCGCGTGTTCGATCAGATGGGCCAGCACAACCTGCTCGCGCTGCTCGACGCCGGCCTGGCCGTCACCATCAATTCGGACGACCCGGCGTATTTCGGCGGCTACATCAACGCCAATTTTCTTGCCGCCTTCGAGGCGCTGCCACTCGGGCTGTCGCACGCGCACCGGCTGGCGCGCAACAGCTTCACCGCGTCGTTCCTCGAGCCGCAGGCCAAGCGCGGCTTTCTCGCCGAAGTCGACGCCTGCTTCGCGCAACTTTAGGACAGCCATGCTCATACAATCGATCCGCATGACCGCGCGCGACTGGCGCGCCGGCGAGCTGCGCTTTTTGCTGGTGGCCCTGACGATCGCGGTGGCGTCGCTGTCGGCGGTGGGCTTTTTCATCGACCGCATGCGCTCCAGCCTCGAACGTGACGCCCACCAGCTGCTCGGCGCCGACCTGCTGGTCAATGCCGATTTGCCGATGCGCGCCGAGTGGCGTGATGAAGCGTTAAAACGCGGTTTGCTGCTGGCCGATACCGTCACCTTCCCCAGCATGGCGCAGGCCGGCGAGGGCGAACAATCGCTCGCCCAGCTGGCGTCGGTAAAAGCGGTCAGCGTTGGCTATCCGCTGCGCGGCCAGCTGAAAATCACCACCAGCGCCGAGGCCGCGGGAGCCGGGCGCGGCGACAAGACGGGCGCCACGCCCATGCTTGGCACCGTGTGGGTCGACGCCAATGTGCTGACGGGCCTGAAGACGCGCATCGGCGCCACCATCACGCTGGGCGACAAGCGCTTTACCATCGCGCAACTGATTGCGGCCGAACCGGACCGCGGCCCGTCGTTCGTCAATTTCGCCCCGCGCGTGATGCTGCCGCTGGCCGACCTGGCCGCAACCGGGCTCACCGACAGCGGCGCGCGCGTGACGTACCGGATGCAGGTGGCGGCGGCGTCGACCAATGACCTGACGGGCGTGCGTGAATACGAACAGTGGCTCAAGGCGCGCATCGCGACGGATGCCGTCAAGGGCGTGCGCATCGAGTCGCTCGAAAACGGCCGCCCCGAAATGCGCTCCACGCTGGACCGCGCCGACCGCTTCCTGTCGCTCGTCGGCCTGCTGTCGGCGATGCTGGCGGCGGTGGCCGTGGCCATGGCGGCGCGCCGCTTCATGCTGCGCCACCTCGATGCGTGCGCCATGCTGCGCTGCCTGGGTTTGTCGCAGAACCAGGTCAGCGCGCTGTACCTGATCGAGTTCGTGCTGGTCGGGCTGGCCGGCAGCGTGCTGGGCGTGCTGGTCGGCTTCGGCGCCCATTACGTGCTGCTCGAGCTGATCGGAAAAATCCTCAGCACCGATCTGCCGCCGGTGTCGGCGCTGCCGGCGTTGCAGGGCATTGCCACCGGCATGCTGCTGCTGGTCGGCTTCGCGCTGCCGCCGGTGCTGCAGCTGCGCAACGTGCCGCACAACCGCGTGCTGCGGCGTGAGCAGGCGCCGCCGCGCGCGCTGGCGCTGGCCACCTACGGCTTCGGCGTGTGCGCCTTCGTCGCCCTGTTGCTGTGGCAGGCCGGCGACCCCAGGCTGGCCCTGCTGACCGCGCTCGGCTTTCTGGCCGGCTTCGGCCTGTTCGCGCTGGCCGGCTGGCTCGGCATCGTGTCGCTCAAGAGGCTGCGCGGCGCGATCGACGCCCAGAGCTGGCGCTTCGCCGTCACCGCGCTGCAGCGCCGGCCTGGCGCCACCATCGTGCAGGTGGTGTCGCTTTCGCTCGGGCTGATGGCGCTGCTGCTGCTGACGGTGGTGCGCGGCGATTTGATGGGCGCCTGGCGCAGCGCCACGCCGGCCGACGCGCCGAACCGCTTCATCATCAACATTCAACCCGACCAGACAGCGGCGCTGACGCAGCGGCTTGCCCGCGCTCGCGTGGGCGACGCAGTGCTGTATCCGATGATCCGCGGCCGGCTGACGGCGGTCAACGACGTGCCGGTGACGGCGGCGACCTACCCGGCCGAGGATGCGCGCCGGCTGGCCGAGCGCGAGTTCAATTTGTCGAGCATGCAGCAGATGCAGTCGTCGAACCAGATCGTCGCCGGCACGTGGTTTGCCGACCAGCCGGGGCAGCCGGAAGCATCGGTCGAGCAGGGCATTGCCAAGACGCTCGGCATCAAGCTGGGCGACACCATGCGCTTCGATATCGCCGGCCAGGTGGTGCAGGCGCGCGTGACGAGCCTGCGCAAGCTCGAATGGGGCTCGATGCGTGCCAACTTCTTCGTCATCATCAATCCGCAGGCAATGAAGGACACGCCGCAGACCTTCATGACCGCGTTTCACCTGCCGCCGACCGACACGATGCTGGCCAACACGCTCACGCGCGAATTCCCCAACCTGACCGTGATCGACGTCAGCGGCATCATCAGCCAGTTGCAGGAAGTGCTGGAGCAGGTGGTGACGGCGGTCGAGTTCCTGTTTCTGTTTACCCTTGCCTCGGGCGTGCTGGTGCTGTATGCCGCGCTGATGGGTTCGCAGGACGAGCGCACCCGCGAGTCGGGCCTGCTGCGCGCGCTCGGCGCCACCCGCAAGCAGCTGTCGCGGGCGCAATGGATCGAGTTTGCGCTGGTGGGCGGCTTGTCGGGCCTGCTGGCGGCGTCCGGCGCCGCCGCCCTCGGCTGGGCGCTGGCAACTTACCAGTTCAAGTTCGCCTGGAGCTTCAGCCCCGGCGTCTGGCTGGCCGGGCTGGCGGTCGGCATTGCCTGTGCGATCGGCGGCGGCTGGCTGGGCCTGCGCAACGTGCTCAAACAGCCGGTGCTGCAGACGCTGCGCGAAGGGTAGACGATTGGCTGCGCCAGGCACGCAGGACAGTGACGGCGGCCGGCATGGCAGGTTATGATGGCGCCGCTTGATTGATCCGAATGACAACCACCGCGCCCCATGACATCGACCCAATTCTTTACCCTCGCCGCGCTCGCGGCGCTGGCCGTCGCCCTGCAACTGGTACAACTGGTGCTGCTGGCGCGCGGTCGCGGCAACCAGGACGCCCAGACCGTCCAAGAAGCCCAGGATGCCCAGACCGCCCAGACCGCCCAGTTCGGGCAGATGGAGCGGATGGAGCGCGCGCTGCGCCATGAGCTGCTGGCAAGCGCGCAGGCGACGCGCCAGGAGCTTGCCGCCACGCTGGCGCACCACCACGCCGCCAGCGCGCAGCAGCTCGACGCCATGCGCCAGCACATCCACGTGCAAGGCGCCAGCGGGCGCGAAGAGCAGTCGGTCACGCTGGGGCGCTTCGCCGACGCCCTCGGTCAACGCCTGGCGGCGCTGACCGAATCGAATTCCCAGCGCATGCTCGAGGTGCGCGCCACGCTCGAAGCGAAGATCAAGGACCTGCAGCAGGATAACGCGGCGCGCCTGGAGGAGATGCGCAAGACGGTGGACGAAAAGCTGCATGCCACGCTGGAAACGCGGCTGACGGAGTCGTTCCGGCAGGTGTCGGACCGGCTTGAAAAAGTCCACCAGGGCCTCGGTGAAATGCAGCAGCTGGCAATCGGCGTGGGCGACCTGAAGCGTGTGCTCACCAACGTCAAGACGCGCGGCACCTGGGGCGAAGTGCAGCTCGGAATGCTGCTCGAGCAGGTGCTTACCGTCGACCAGTACGCCAAGAACGTCGAGACCATTGCGGGCACCGGCGCGCGGGTCGAATTCGCCATCAAGCTGCCTGGCAGCGTCGACGGCGGAGCGCCCGTGTGGCTGCCGATCGACGCCAAGTTTCCCAAGGAGCAGTACGAGCGGCTGGTCGAGGCGGCCGACCGCGCCGACGCCGACGGCGTGCTGACGGCAGGGCGCGAGCTCGAACGCGCGGTGCGAAGCGAAGCGAAGACGATTTGCGAAAAATACCTGTCGCCGCCGCACACGACCGACTTTGCCATCCTGTTCCTGCCGACCGAAGGGCTGTACGCCGAAGTGATGCGGCGCCCGGGCCTGGCCGACGAAGTGCAGCGCACGCTGCGCGTGAGCATCGCCGGGCCATCGACGCTGACGGCGATTTTGAACAGCCTGCAGATGGGTTTTCGCACCCTGGCGCTGGAGAAGCGCTCGTCCGAAGTGTGGCAGGTGCTGGGCGCGGTGAAGACCGAGTTCGGCAAATTCGGCGCCGTGCTCAACAAGACCCGCCTGACGCTTGAGGCCGCGGCGAAGAACATCGAAAGCGCCGAAGTGCGCAGCCGCCAGATGGCGCGCAAGCTCACATCGGTCGAAGCGCTGCCGAGCGAGACGGCGGAACGGATGCTCGGCACGCAAAGCGCCGATCCCGAACTCGATCCCGAACTCGACCAGGCGCTGGAGAACAAGCGATGCGCCAAAAAATAGTCACGGCGGCGCAGGCCGTCGCGCGGATCCGCGACGGCGACACCGTCGCCACCGGCGGCTTCATCGGCGTCGGCTTTGCCGAGAACATCGCCGTCGCGCTCGAGCAGCGCTTCACCGCTACCGGCCTGCCGCGCGACCTGACGCTGGTGTACGCGGCCGGCCAGGGCGACGGCAAGCTGCGCGGGCTCAATCGCTTTGGCCACGCCGGCCTTGTCAAGCGCGTCATCGGCGGCCACTGGGGCCTGGCGCCGGCGCTGCAGAAGCTGGCCATCGATAACCGGATCGAGGCGTACAACCTGCCGCAGGGCGTCATCAGCCAGCTGTTTCGCGATACCGCGGCCGGCAAGCCGGGCCTGCTGTCGACGGTCGGCCTGGGCACGTTTGTCGACCCGCGCTTCGGCGGCGGCAAGATCAATGCGCTGGCGCGCGACGACGTGGTGTCGCTGATCGAGATCGAGGGCCGCGAATACCTGTTTTATAAAGCGCGCCCGATCCACGTGGCGATCGTGCGCGGCACTTCGGCCGATGCGGCCGGCAACGTGACGATGGAAAAAGAGGCCCTCACGGTCGAGGCGCTGGCAATCGCGATGGCGGCCCACAATTCGGGCGGCATCGTCATCGTGCAGGTCGAGCAGGTCGTCGCCAACGGCAGTCTCAATCCGCGCCAGGTGAAAATTCCCGGCATCCTGGTCGATTGCGTGGTGGTTACCGAAAAGCCCGAATACCACATGCAGACGTTCGCCACCGCGTTCAGTGCAGCCTATGCGGGCGAATCGCGCGTGCCGCTGTCGTCGATCGCGCCGATGCCGCTGTGCGAACGCAAGATCATCGCGCGGCGCGCCCTGATGGAGTTGTCAAGCGATGACGTCGTCAACCTCGGCATCGGCATGCCGGAGGGCGTCGCCCAGGTCGCCGCCGAAGAGGGCATGCTGGCAACCATCACGCTGACGGCGGAAGCGGGCGTGATCGGCGGCATGCCGGCCGGCGGCCTCGATTTTGGCACGGCGACCAACGCCGACGCCGTCATCGACCAGCCATACCAGTTCGATTTCTACGATGGCGGCGGGCTCGATGTGGCGGTGCTCGGCCTGGCCCAGGCCGACCGTCACGGCAACCTGAACGTCAGCAAGTTCGGCGCCATTCTGGCCGGCGCCGGCGGCTTCATCAACATCAGCCAGAACGCCCGCAAGGTGGTATTCGCCGGCACTTTCACCGCTGGCGGCCTGCGGGTCGCCATCAAGGAAGGGTGTCTGCAGATCGTCGCCGAGGGCGCCATGCGCAAGTTCGTCGACGCCGTCGAGCACCGCACCTATTCGGGCCAGTTTGCCTGGGCGCGCGGCCAGCAGGCGCTGTACGTCACCGAGCGCTGCGTATTCAAGCTGGTGGAGGACGGCCTCGAGCTGATCGAGGTGGCGCCGGGGATCGATGTCGAGCGCGACATCATGGCGCAGATGGGTTTCAGGCCGCACATCAGCGCGCAGTTGAAGATAATGGACGCGCGTATTTTTGCAGCCGGGCCGATGGGATGGCACCCGCATTCGCCAGGATGACGGTCTAGCGTCGCTACACCAGCCCTTCAAACATCAGCACATCCACCATGTCGCCTTCGCTGACGTTGCCCATCTCGTCGTGCAGCACCACCATGCAGTTCGCTTCCGACATCGAACGCAGGATGCCCGAGCCTTGCGAGCCGGTGATGGCCACCTGCTGCCCACCGTCGGCGTCGAGCGACAGGACGCCGCGCTGGTATTCGGTGCGGCCGGATTTTTTGCGGATCGCGCCGGCCGATTTGACGCGCAGCAGCGGCAGCGGGGCGTCGGCGCCCATCATGGTCAGCAGCGCGGCGCGCGCAAAGAAATAGAACGACACCATCACCGCGACCGGATTGCCGGGCAGGCCGAACAGGTAGGCACTCTTGCCGTTCGAGTGGATCTGGCCGAAAGCGAGCGGGCGCCCGGGCCGCATGCCGATCTTCCAGAACGTGACGTCGCCGAGCCTGGCCATGATCGCGCGCGTGTAGTCGGCGGCGCCGACCGAGACGCCGCCGGAGGTGACGATGGCGTCGACGTTTTCGCAGGCGCAGCGCAGCGCCTCTTCGAGCGCCTGCGGGTCGTCCTTGACGATGCCCATGTCGACGATGTCGCAGCCCAACCGGGTCAGCATGCCATACAGGGTATAGCGGTTGCTGTCGTAGACGCAGCCGGCGTCGAGCGTTTCGCCGATCGAGCGCAGTTCGTCGCCGGTCGAAAAGAAGGCCACGCGCAGGCGCCGCTGCACCGGCACTTCGGCGATGCCGAGCGAGGCCAGCAGGCCGAGGTCGGCCGGCCGGAGGATCTTGCCCTTCTTGAGCGCGGCGCTGCCGGCCATCAGGTCTTCGCCGGCGAAGCGGCGGTTGTCGCCGGTGCGGATGGCGCCGGCGTCGATACGGATGTCGCTTCCGCCGATGCCGACGCTGGCCACGAACTCCTGCGGGATCACGCTGTCGCAACCGGCCGGCATCACGCCCCCGGTCATGATGCGCACGCATTCGCCGGCGCCTGGCACCAGTTCGCTCGGCCGGCCGGCGTAGACGGTGGCGATGACGGTCAAGGTGGTGGGGCCGTCATCGCGCAGGTCGGCGCCGCGCAGCGCGTAGCCGTCCATTGCCGAATTGTCATGTGCCGGCACGCTGATGGGCGAGACGATGTCGGCTGCCAGCACCCGGTCGAGCGCCGAGCGCAGCGCCACTTTTTCAATCGAGCGGATCGGCGTGACGAAGTCGCGGATGATCTGCTGCGCCTGGCGTACCGGCAGCGCGTCGGGGTCGTAATCGGACAGACAGCTGACGACGTCGTGCAGGCGGCGCGGCGTGCTTGGGCTGTGCAGTTCGCCGAGGCTGCGCAGTTCGTCAAGGGTGTTGATGTTGCGGAAGGCGTCGCTGTCGTCGAACAGCACTTCGGCCACGTTCAATTCGGCATACCAGCCGTCCATCTTGCGCCCGCCTTGCGCCAGGTAGTTCGACAGCACCGGCAGCAAGGCCGTCTTGACGAGGCAAAATACCGGGTGCGGCTGCTTGCGCATGCCGGCCTCCTGGGTCACCGCGAGCGCGACGTCGGCGCCTTGCGACTGCAGCGCATCGAACAGCCGCGCCGCCAGGTCGGCCGGCAAAAACGGCGAGTCGCACGGGGCGCTGAGCAGGTACGGCGTGGTGCAGTGGCGCATGCCCGCCTCCAACCCGGCCAGCGGGCCGGCGAAGCCGGTGGTCTCGTCCGGCCACACCGGCACCGGCGCGCCGGGCGCGCCTGAGGCGGCGTAGGCGGCCAGGTTCTGGTTGGCGTTGATGGCGACGCTGCCGACCTGGGGCGCGAGCCGTTCGAGCACGTGCTGGACCATGGTGGCGCCGCGAAACGGCTGCAAGCCCTTGTCGACATGGCCCATCCGCGAGCCGCGCCCGCCCGCCAGGATCAGTGCACTGATCATGCTGTTTTTTTTCATGCTGTGGGTTATCCGCCGATGTAGGACATTTCGACCCGCTTGCGGCCAGGTTCGATGCCGGAAGTGTTGATGGTTTGGGTGTTGGTGCGGGTGTTGGTGCGGGTGTCCGAATAACGATCGGTGCGCGCGCGCCACAGGTGGGCGACGGCGTTCGAGATCTCGGCGTCGCTGCGGCCCTGGCGCAACAGCGCGCGCAGGTCGTGGCCGCGGGTGGCGAACAGGCACGTGTAGAGCTGCCCTTCGGTCGACAGGCGCGCGCGCGTGCAGTCCTTGCAGAACGACTGGGTGACGCTGGAGATCATGCCGACTTCGCCGCCGCCGTCGCGGTAGCGCCAGCGCGCCGCGGTCTCGCCGGTGTAGTTGGCGTTGACCGGGGCCAGCGGCAGCTCGTTTGAGATGCGGCGCACCACTTCGGCCGATGGAATCACTTCCGCCATGTTCCAGCCGTTCGAGGCGCCGACGTCCATGTATTCGATGAAGCGCAGGATGTATGGGGTGTGCTTGAAATGGCGCGCCATCGGCACGATTTCCTGGTCGTTCATGCCGCCCTTGACGACCATGTTGATCTTGATCGGGCCAAGTCCGGCAGCGTGGGCGGCATCGATGCCGCGCAGCACGTCGGCCACCGCGAAGTCGACATCGTTCATGCGCTTGAAGGTGGCGTCATCGAGCGAATCGAGCGAGACGGTGACGCGGTTCAGGCCCGCATCCTTGAGCGAGCGGGCTTTTTTTGCCAGCAGCGCGCCGTTGGTGGTGAGCGTCAGGTCGAGCGCGCGCCCGCTCGGGGTACGGATGGCGGCCAGCATGCCGACCAGCCGTTCAAGGTTCTTGCGCAACAGCGGCTCGCCACCGGTCAGGCGGATCTTCTCGACGCCATGGGCGACAAAAACGCTGGCGATGCGGGTGATTTCCTCGAACGACAACAAGTCGGTGTGCGGCAGGTAGGCGTAGTTTTTGTCGAACACTTCCTTCGGCATGCAATAGACGCAGCGGAAATTGCAGCGGTCGGTCACCGAGATGCGCAAGTCGTGCAACGGGCGCGTGAAGGCGTCGTCGACGCGGCCGGTGGGCGCTTCAAGCACGGCGGGAATGGCCATCTGCGGCCGGCGCTCATCGCTGAGCATGATAATTTTTTCAGCCATGCCAGCACGATAGCACGAGGCCGACAAGCGCACAGGCGGCGATCAATTTGATGGTGCCGACGCGGAAGCGGAACAAGGCCACGCAGGCGGCGGCGCCGATCGCCAGCGCGGTGACGTCCCAGTTGCCGGC
>Ga0326734_1000203_pt1 | contig 17598 bp, 19 predicted proteins | sample 15_GP2_1315_FD_207944 | JGI IMG/M metagenome (GOLD analysis project Ga0326734, IMG submission 207944) | Glacier ice microbial communities from Ngari, Tibet, China - 15_GP2_131.5 | ecosystem: Environmental > Aquatic > Freshwater > Ice > Glacier | place: China: Ngari, Tibet | collected 2018-07-18 | reverse complement strand
CAAACGAGGCGGAGAATCGCCCCACTGCTGCCGCTGCACCCTGGAGCAATTCGCCCACGACTGCGTCGCGCTGGGGGTCTGCCTCGGGCGTCCGGCGCTTTTCGATTTCTGCCAGCCGGTGCTGCAAGGCATCCACCAGCAGCTTGCGGCGCTTGGGGTTGTCCAGCAAGTCATCTTGCAGGTAGGGGTTGCGCTGTACCACCCAGATGTCGCCCAGCACCTCGTACAGCATGCGTGCCGAGCGGCCGGTGTGGCGTTCGCCGCGCAGCAGGTTGAGCAGCTCCCAAGCCCGGGCGCCCAGCAGGCGGATGACGACTTCCCGATCAGAGAACGAGGTGTAGTTGTAGGGAATCTCGCGGATGCGGGCTTCAGGGTGCTTTGCGTTTTCGGCAAAAACGTTCAGTTCTTGGAGGGTAGTAGGTGCGTTCATCGTGAAAATTCAGCGGCTTCGGACCCACGTCCAGCGCTGTAGCCCGATATTATCGCAGCGCAACTTTCACGGCTGCCACTTCGTAATGCCCTCATGGAAACCCCGCTTGCCGGGATTGCAGACGGTTGTTTAAATGCTTTCGTCACAAACAGTCCCCAGACTGCCACCCTCATTCACGCAACCCTGCGTCATCACCCGGAGATCCCATGAAAAACCGCTTATCCCTGCTTGCGCTGGCTGCCTTCGGTCTTTGCGCACCTGTCGCCAGCCAGGCACAGACTGAAATTCAATGGTGGCATTCCATGACCGCCGTCAACGGCGAATGGGTCAACGACCTGGCCAGGCAGTTCAACGAGAGCCAGAAAAACTACAAAATTGTTCCGACCTTCAAGGGCACCTACGACGAGTCGATGACCGCCTCCATTGCAGCCTTTCGCGCCGGCAATGCCCCGCACATCCTGCAGGTGTTCGAGGTTGGCACTGCCACCATGATGGCCAGCAAGGGCGCGGTTATTCCCGTTGGCCAGGTGATGAAGGACGCCGGCGAGAAGTTTGACCCCAGTGCCTATATTTCGGCAATTGCCGGCTACTACACGGCGCCCAACGGCCAGATGCTGAGCTTTCCGTTCAACAGCTCAACGACCATTTTCTACATCAACAAAGATGCCTTTAAGGCCGCAGGCCTGCCAACCGACAAGCCGCCATCGACCTGGCCCGAAGTGGTATCGGCAGCGGCCAAGCTCAAGGCATCGGGGCACAAATGCCCGTTCACCACCGCCTGGCAGGGCTGGACGCAGCTAGAGAGCTTTTCGTCATGGCACAACGTCGAGTTCGCAACTAAAAGCAATGGCCTGGGCGGCATGGACGCCCGCATGAAGATTGATTCGCCGCTGCACGTGCGCCACATTGAAAACCTGGCCAACATGGCCAAGCAGGGCCTGTTTGTCTACAAAGGCCGTGGCAACGTCCCCGAGGCGAGTTTTGTCTCCGGCGAGTGCGCCATGATCAACACCTCGTCGGGTTTTTACGGCAATGTGGCCAAGAATGCCAAGTTTGGCTATGGCCTGGCCCCCCTGCCCTACTACCCCGATGTGCCGGGCGCACCGCAAAATACCGTGATCGGTGGTGCCAGCCTGTGGGTCATGTCGGGCAAGAAGGCGCCCGAATACAAGGGTGTTGCCAAATTCTTCAGCTTTATTTCAACGCCCGAAGTGCAATCGGCCAGCCACAAGCGCACTGGCTACCTGCCTGTGACGACGGCGGCCTACCAGCTGACTGAAAAATCGGGTTTTTACAAGCAGAATCCCGGCACGGACGTGGCAGTGACGCAGATGATCCGAAAGGTGACCGACAAGAGCCGGGGCATTCGCCTGGGCAACTATGTGCAGGTGCGTGCAATTGAAGATGAAGAACTCGAACAGGTCTGGAACGGCAAGAAAACTGCCCAAGAGGCTTTGGACAGCATTGTCAAGCGCGGCAATGAGCAGATCGAACGCTTCCAGAAAGCCAACAAGGGCTGATCGTCCGGATCCAGTCAAAAAGGCCCGCCTGCCGGGCTAAACTCATCCTGCCTTGCCGGCTCTGGAGGAAAAGAACAGCTTGGCGGGATTTTTATCAAAGGCTTCATGGAAAAACGCGTCGTCTTTCGCTCAGGCTGGTTGCCCTGGCTGTTGCTGTTGCCCCAGATGACGGTCATCGGGGTGTTTTTTTTCTGGCCGGCAGTGCAAGCGTTGCTGCAATCCCTGCAGCAGCAAGACCCGTTTGGCATGTCGGTCGAGTTTGTGGGGCTGGACAACTTCCGGCAGTTGCTGAGCGACCCGAGTTACGTTGAATCCTTCAAGACCACCGCACTTTTTTCGGTTCTGGTTGCAGGACTGGGCATCAGCTTGTCGTTGTTGCTGGCGGTGTTCGCAGACCGCATCGTACGCGGCGGGACGTTCTACAAGACCATGCTGATCCTGCCCTACGCCGTGGCGCCTGCAGTGGCGGCCGTGCTGTGGGTGTTCATGTTTTCGCCCTCGCTGGGCGTGGTGGCCTATGCGCTTGGCAAATTCGGTATTGACTGGAACCACCTGCTTGACGCGGGCCACGCCATGACCTTGATCGTGATGGCGTCGGTATGGAAGCAAATTTCTTATAACTTCCTTTTTTTCCTGGCGGGCCTGCAATCAATTCCAAAGTCGCTGATCGAGGCAGCGGCCATTGACGGCGCGCGGCCATGGCGGCGTTTCTGGACCATTCAGTTTCCGCTGCTCTCGCCCACCACTTTCTTCCTGCTGGTCATCAACGTGGTGTACGCATTTTTCGACACCTTTGCCATCGTGGACGCCGCTACGCAGGGCGGACCCGGCAAGGACACGGCGATTTTGGTCTACAAGGTGTATTACGACGGTTTCAAGGCGATGGACCTGGGCGGCTCAGCCGCCCAGTCGGTCGTGCTGATGGTGATCGTGGTGCTGCTGACCGTTGTGCAGTTCCGCTACGTAGAGAAAAAGGTCCAGTACTGATGGGCCCCCACGGTCGTTCGCTTCGCGTAACTCCCTGCCCCCCGAGGGGGCCGCTGCGCCTGCGGTCTGGCAAAGCCAGTCCCGCGGCCCCTGCTGGGGTAGAGGGGAAAATGCCAGAGCCGCTTTCTCCGGGCGCCTACCTGCCCCTCAGGTTTCATTTTCTGCAAAAGGCGTTGTTAAAGGGATTCCACCATGGTTGAAAAACGCGGCGGCCTCGGCCTTCTGGCCCACGTCGTGATGGTGGTGGGCGTGCTCATCGTGGCTTTTCCGCTTTACCTCGCCTTCGTGGCTTCCACGCACACTGCGCAAGACATCGTGCAGGCGCCCATGCCGCTGTTGCCCGGGTCGAATTTTTTCGACAGCTACAAGGCGGCCTTGTTCGGACGCGAAACCAGCGCGGGTTCGAATGCGCCGGTTGCGCACATGATGTGGGTCAGTTTTGTCACGGCCATGGTCATTGCGGTAGGAAAGATTTCGATTTCGCTGCTGTCCGCCTTTGCAATTGTTTATTTCCGCTTCCCATTCAAGAAAATCTGCTTTTGGGCCATTTTCGTGACGCTGATGCTGCCAGTCGAGGTGCGAATTTTGCCGACCTACAAGGTACTGTCGGATCTGAACCTGCTCAACACCTACGCAGGCCTCACGGTGCCCCTGATTGCCTCGGCCACCGCCACGTTCCTGTTTCGCCAGTTTTTCCTGTCGGTCCCCGACGAGCTGACCGAGGCGGCGCGCATGGACGGCGCCGGCCCGATGCGCTTTTTTTGGGACATCTTGCTGCCGTTGTCCAAAACTTCGATGGCTGCGTTATTTGTGATCCAGTTCATCTACGGCTGGAACCAGTACCTCTGGCCGCTGCTGGCCACCACCAGCGAAGACATGTACCCGGTGGTGGTTGGCATCAAGCGCATGATCGCCGGCGGCGATGCGGCCAACGAATGGAACGTGGTCATGGCCACCGCCATCCTGGCCATGCTGCCGCCGGCGCTGGTCGTGGTGCTGATGCAGAAATGGTTCGTCAAGGGCCTGGTGGACACCGAAAAATAACAAAACAGGCAGGCATTCAATGGCATCACTCTCCCTTTCAAACGTCGTCAAGCGCTACGGCGCGGGCAAGACCGCCATTCCGGTGCTGCACGGCGTCAGCGCCGAGATTGCCGACCATGAATTCATCGTGATCGTCGGCCCGTCGGGCTGCGGCAAATCCACCCTGCTGCGCATGGTGGCAGGGCTGGAAGAAGTCACCGAAGGCCAGATTTCCATCGGCGGGCGGGTGGTCAACGACCTGGAGCCGTCGGAACGCGACATCGCCATGGTGTTTCAGAACTACGCGCTCTATCCGCACATGAGCGTGTTCGACAACATGGCCTACGGCTTGAAAATCGCCAAGGTGCCGGCCGCAGAAATTAAAATCCGCGTGAACAAGGCCGCCAAAATCCTGGAACTGGGCCCGCTTTTGGCGCGCAAGCCGCGCGAACTGTCGGGCGGGCAGCGCCAGCGTGTCGCCATGGGCCGGGCCATCGTGCGCCAGCCGCAGGTGTTTCTGTTCGACGAGCCGCTGTCCAACCTGGACGCCAAGCTGCGCGTGCAGACCCGGCTTGAAATCCAGAAGCTGCACCGCGAGCTCGGCATCACGTCGCTGTTCGTCACGCACGACCAGGTCGAGGCCATGACGCTGGCCCAGCGCATGATGGTGATGAACGCCGGCCGCATGGAGCAATTCGGCACCCCCGAAGAGGTCTACAACCGCCCGGCCACCACGTTTGTCGCCAGCTTCATGGGCTCGCCGCCGATGAACCTGCTGAAAAACGCGCCCAATGCCGACTTTGGCGGTAAGCCGGGCGCCATTTTGGGCATCCGCCCCGAGCATCTGCTGGTCGGCGCGTCTGGCTGGGAGGTGGTGGTGGACACCATCGAGATGCTGGGCGCCGAGCGCCTGCTGTACTGCCGCCTGGGCAGCGAATTTCTGATTGTGCGCACGGATGAAAGCCTGTCGCTGGCACCGGCGATCGGCGACACGCTGCATGTCAAGCCGCGCCCTGACCGGCTGCACTGGTTTGACGCAGCGACCGGCCAACGACTGTGACCGGACCAGTAGAAGTAGCCGTTCCTTCGCCCCAGCCAGGGCCGCGGGACCGGCTTGGCCGGACCGCAGGCGCAGCAGCCCCCTCGGGGGGCAGCGAACCACACACAGTGGGTAGCGTGGGCCCCCCACATTGGCCGTACCCGTTCTGGATCGCCCATCGCGGTGCCGGCAAGCTCGCCCCTGAAAACACGCTGGCTGCCTTCCGGCTGGGCGCGCAGCACGGCTACCGCATGTTCGAGTGCGATGCCAAGCTGAGCGCCGATGGCGTGCCCTTTCTCATGCACGACGCCACGCTCACGCGCACAACCCATGGCATGGAGAAGCTGGCCAAGGGCGGCAGCCCCACGGGCGGCGACCACGCCTGGGCCATGTTGTCGCAACTCGACGCGGGCAGCTGGCATTCGCGCGCTTTTGCGGGCGAACCCTTGCCCACGCTGGAAAACGCAGCGCGCTATTGCCGCGCCAACGGGTACGCGTTGAACATCGAGATCAAGCCCACGCCGGGCACCGAATACCGCACCGGTCAAGCCATTGGCGCGCATGCCGCGCGCCTGTGGGAGGGTGCGGACAGGCCGCCACTGCTGACCTCGTTTTCAAAAGAAGCCCTGCAAGGCGCTTGCGACAGCGCACCCAGCCTGCCACGCGGGCTGTTGCTGGATGCTTTGCCCGGTGACTGGCTGGAATCCGCGCTCGCGCTGGGCTGCGCGGCCGTGGTCTGCAACCATGCCTGGTGGAACGCCGACAGCGTGGCAAAAGCCCGGGGCGCCGGCTTGCGCACCTTGAGCTACACGGTCAACGACGAGGCGGCAGCCCGGCGCCTGATCGACCTGGGCACCGACGGCATCATCACCGACCGGGTTGACCTGTTCAGTCCAGCTTAGCCTCGTTCAACGCCTTGTGCGCTGGCAAGCCGTGCAAGGCGTCAGCTTTCCTTGATCCAGGTCAAGCCGTCAGGTTTGCCAGCCGATGTTTCAAGGCCTCCAGCCGCGCAGCTGGTGCCATTGGCTGGCCGCCATGGCGATGACCATGGCGACATACGTCAGCATCTTGCCGTCCCGCCCCAGCAGGGCCAGGCCCACCATCAGAACGCACGCACCTACTGCGAAATTGATAGCTAGATGTGCCGTCCGTGCTTGCGTCACTGGTCTTTTTGATTTAAAAAATACACTGAATGCACGTGAAAACACCGCCATTAGCAAGGCAACCATGGCGGCGGGCGCCACCAGGTTCAGCAAGTGGTCGGCAAGCAGATAAGTGGTCATGGCAATGTTATGGGTCGCAGAGGTGGCTCAAAAACAAGGGGGTTCAAGCCTCGAAAGGAGATTGTGACCGCGCATCGTTTTGGTGCCACTTCAATTTTATAATCCAGACATGTCAGTCTGGGCCCTGGGGCTAAACCATCACACCGCTCCGCTGGACTTGCGCGGGCGTTTCGCGTTCGCCATCGACCAGATCGAGCCGACGCTGCGCGGCCTGCGCGCCTCGCTGGCGCGCCAGCCTGAGGCCACGCTGCTGTCCACCTGCAACCGCACCGAAATTTACTGCGCGGGCGACACCAACGACCTGGACAACACGATGCAGTGGCTGGCGCACAACAACGGCGTCCCGCTCTCGCTGCTGCGCGCCCATGCCTACACGCTGCAGGACGACCAGGCTGCCCGCCATGCCTTTCGGGTGGCCAGCGGCCTCGACTCGATGGTGCTGGGCGAGCCGCAGATCCTGGGCCAGATGAAAGACGCCGTGCGCGCTGCTGAAGTCGCTGGCGCCATGGGCACCACGCTGCACCAGTTGTTCCAGCGTTCCTTCGCCGTCGCCAAGGAAGTTCGCAGCAGCACCGAAATCGGCGCGCACAGCATCAGCATGGCGGCCGCGTCCGTGCGGCTGGCGGGCCAGTTGTTCGAAGACCTGGTTGACATCAAGGTGCTGTTTGTGGGCGCCGGCGAAATGATCGACCTGGCGGCCACCCACTTTGCGGCTAAAAACCCCAAGGCCATGGCCATTGCCAACCGTACCCTGGAGCGCGGCGAAAAGCTCGCCAGCCGTTTTGGCGCCGAGGTGATGCGGCTGGCCGACCTGCCCGGCCGCCTGCATGAATTTGACGCCGTCATCAGTTGCACCGCCAGCACGCTGCCCATCATCGGCCTGGGCGCTGTCGAACGCGCCTTGAAGCTGCGCCGGCACCGGCCCATGTTCATGGTCGATTTGGCCGTGCCGCGCGACATCGAGCCTGAAGTCAAGGCGCTGTCCGATGTTTACCTCTACACCATCGATGACCTGGCGCACGTTGTGCAGACTGGCCGGGACAGCCGGCAGGCGGCGGTAGCCGAGGCCGAGGTCATCATCGACGCGGGTGTGCAGAATTTCATGCACTGGCTCGACCAGCGCGGCAGCGTGCCGCTGATTCAGCAACTCAACGCGCAAGCCGATGTATGGCGGGCCGCTGAATTGGCTCGGGCCAAGAAATTGCTGGCCCGGGGCGAGTCGATCGAGGACGTGCTGGAAGCAATGAGCCGCGGGCTGACGCAAAAAATGCTGCATGGCGCCATGGCAGAGCTGCACACCGGCGACGCCGGCAGCCGCGAAGCCACGGCGCACACTGTGTCCAAGTTGTTCCTGCGCGGCCAGTCCCCGCGGGCAGACATTCACCGCAAAGCGCGTTAGCGCCGGCCTTTTCGCCTGCACCAGCCGCTGGCTGCGCCCTCCTCCCAAAAAGCTTTACGGCAGAGTTTTTGGCAGGTTTACTGAATTTTTCCTTGCATTCTCATGAAACCTTTTCTTCGCCACACCTTGGACCGCCAGCTTTTGCGACTGCATGAACTGGACGCGCTGTTGTCGGCCAGCGACGTCGTGAGCGACCTGGACCGTTTTCGTGCCATGACCCGCGAACATGCGGAGGCCAGCATCGTGGCCGACCAATACAACCGGCTGACCCGCCGTGAAACCGACTTGGCCAGCGCGGAATCGATGCTGGCGGAAGCCCGGGACGACCCGGACATGGCGGAAATGGCCGAGGAAGAGATCAAGGCCGCCAAAGCCGACATCGCGCAGCTCGACGAAGCGCTGCAGCTGATGCTGATTCCGAAAGACCCGGACGACAAACGGGCGGCTTTCGTTGAAATCCGGGCTGGCACCGGCGGCGACGAATCGGCGCTGTTCGCGGGCGACCTGTTTCGCCTATACACCCGCTTTGCCGAGCGCAAGCGCTGGCAGGTCGAGATCATCAGCGAGTCGCCGAGCGAACTGGGCGGCTACAAGGAAGTGGTGCTGCGCATCGACGGCCCGCCCGACGTGCTGGGCGTGGGCGTGTACGGCAAGCTGCGCTTCGAGTCGGGCGGCCACCGGGTGCAGCGCGTGCCGACGACCGAAACCCAGGGCCGCATTCACACCAGCGCCTGCACGGTTGCCGTGCTGCCGGAGCCCGACGAGGCAGTGGCCATCCAGATCAACCCGGCCGACCTGCGCATCGACACCTACCGCGCCAGCGGCGCCGGCGGGCAGCACATCAACAAGACCGACTCGGCGGTGCGCATTACGCACTTGCCCACCGGCATCGTGGCCGAATGCCAGGAGGGCCGCAGCCAGCACGGCAACAAAGCCCAGGCCATGAAGGTGCTGACCGCGCGCATCCATGAGAAAGAACGCTCGGCCCAGGCCGCCAAGGACGCCGCCATGCGCAAGGGCCTGATCGGCAGCGGCGACCGCAGCGACCGCATCCGCACCTACAACTTCCCGCAGGGCCGGCTGACCGACCACCGCATCAACCTGACGCTGTACAAGCTGCTCACCATCATGGAAGGCGACCTGGACGACGTGGTCACGGCGCTGCAGGTGGCACGGGGTGCCGAGCAGCTGAACGAGCTGGAAACGGCGAACAACAGCGGCTGAGCCATCCGCGACCAATTTTCTAAGCCATACAGCCTGTTTGCGCACTATCCACAAGCACAAACTGCTATTATTTTAATAGCAAAACAAATACAAGCCATGACTGCATCCACCTGCGCCCAGGCGCTGGCAACCGCCCGGCAACTGGGTCTGGAACGCCTTGACGCCCAGTTGCTGCTGTTGCACGCACTGGGAAAGCCCGCTGCCGCCCGATCCTGGCTGCTGGCGCACGACACCGACGCGCTCGCGCAGGAAGTCGCCCACGCATTCGGCGGCCTGTGCCAGCGCCGTGCCGGTGGCGAACCGCTGGCTTATATCGTGGGCCGCAAGGAGTTTTTTGGTTTGTCGCTGCAGGTTGATGCACGTGTGCTGGTGCCGCGGCCCGACACCGAAACCCTGGTGGAGTGGTCGCTGGAGTTGTTGGCCCTGCCTGGCTTGCCGCCGGTGCTTGATGTCCTGGACCTGGGGACCGGCAGCGGCGCCATTGCCCTGGCCCTGGCGCACAGCTTGCGCGCCGCAGGCCGCAACGCGCAAGTCACAGCGGTTGATTTCAGTGCCAAGGCGCTTCAGCTTGCCCGTGAAAACGCCCGCCAGCTTGGCCTGGCGGTGGCGTTCATTGAAAGCAGCTGGCTGGCGCAGGTGAGCGGCCACTTTCACCTGATTGCCAGCAACCCACCCTATATTGCCCATGACGACCCGCACCTTGTAGATCTGCAGCACGAACCGCAGCAGGCGCTGACCGCCGGTCCTGAGGGGCTGGACGACATTCGATGCATCATCCGGCAGGCACCCGCACACCTGCTGCCCGGCGGCTGGCTGCTGCTGGAGCACGGCTACGACCAGGCTGCGCAGGTCCGCGAAGGGCTGGCCCGGCAAGGCTTTATGCAGGTGCAAAGCCGCCTGGACCTGGCGGGCATTGCGCGTTGCTCGGGCGGCCAATGGCCGGCTTGACGCACAATTCCTGAGCCATTCACCGGTATAAGCCTGCCAGCGATAATCAGGTTCTGGATCTTGCATCCGATTTTTATAAACGCAACGTTCCGGCCTCATGCCGGTTATTGACTTTACGGCCTGGCCAGGCCTTTCACCTGAAGGATTTCAACATGAGCACTACCGACACAACCCAGCAGCGCATCGACCAAATTGTCAAATCCAGCGATGTGGTGCTGTTCATGAAGGGCACGGCCCAGTTTCCGATGTGCGGTTTTTCAGGGCGCGCCATCCAGGTGCTGAAGGCCTGCGGCGTGACCAAGCCGGCTACCGTCAACGTGCTTGAAGACGAAGGCATTCGCAACGGCATCAAAGAATACAGCAACTGGCCAACCATTCCCCAGCTGTATGTGAAGGGCGAATTCGTGGGCGGCTCGGACATCATGATGGAGATGTACCAGAACGGCGAATTGCAGGAAATGCTGGGTGCTCCCAAGGATTGATGCGCCCGCCAGCCGAACGCGCCACGCGCTGGTGGCGCGTTTTGGCCTTGATTTATCGCGTGTAGCCTGCGCAGGCGCCGGCATTGACCCCGCCCTGGCATTCACGTTTCAGCCGACTGCTTCTTTCCTTGGCAGTTTCGGCAGAATCCGGTGGCAAACCGACCTGCCCGCCGCTTTTCTTCTTTTTGGCGCTTGCGGGTTTGTTGCCAAAATCTACAGGGGTGCTGGCAGCTTGCGCACTGGCAACAAGCCCTGCGGCCAGAAGCAAGGCGACCCAGACAGGTCTGCGCACAATATTTTTCATATCTCTTTCCCCTGTTTGTTTACAGTCACGCCGCAGGCTAGGCTTCAATGCAGTTTCGGATCGCCATAAGGTTGGTCGTCAAGCGGCATGTCGGCCGGCAGGCGAAAATCTTCGCTGGCCCAGGCACCCATGTCGATGTTCTTGCATCGTTCACTGCAAAAGGGCCGTGATAGGTTGCTGGGCGCATACAAACTGGGGCCCCCGCAGCGGGGACATATTACCTGCCGCACAGGCAAAGAGGGATTTTTCATGCGTGGAGAACTCAAGGTGGTAAATAGTGAATTGCCGGTCTGGCTTGGCTTTAAGGTCTCAGCTGCAAAGCGTCAGGTCAAACACCGCTTCTTCATGGCTAGTGCGTTGGCGGCCTTCGTCGTCTTGTGACACGAAGCGCACAGAAACCATCAGCCGGTTGCAGCTGATTTCAGGAATGACTGTCATGCCAGCGCCTAGATACAGCCGCAACAGCTGGAAATTACGGCCCTGCGGCAGCATTTGCTGATAATGCCCGGCGGGCGCCATCACTTTTTGCGGCAGCCCTGAATCGCGAACCAGCCTGAGCAGCAGGCCCAGGGTTTCCGCCAGCGGCACCAGGGACGACACCCAGCGCTGCAGGTCATTCTGGCGCATACCGGCACTGCGGTGTTGCCAGGCGTGGTAGGCCGGCAAATCGAATTCGCAGGTGCCTCCGGGAATGCCAACGCGGCTGCGAATGCTCATCAGCCATTCGTTTTCTGTCAGGGACTGCCCCACCTTGCCGGACATCTCTTGCAGACTGGCAAAACAACCGTCAAGCTGGGCGGTGATGTCGTCAAGCACGTGTTCCGAGATGACCGGGTTGCCACGGTAAGCGCCGAGCGCATGTTTTTGTTTTTCAATATCCTTGAGAACATCGGTTTTCAGGTCTGCCCGGGCACCGACATCCATGATTTCGAAAATCGTGACCAGCGCATGGTGGTGGTCGATCGGGTCATCCCGCCTCATCAGTTCGGCCAAACGCAGAAACAAGTGTTCAAGCCGCAAATAGGTACGTATGCGTTCGTTAAAGGGATGCTCGTAAAGAATCACGGAACTGGGTTTCCTGGCTTCAGTGGAGGTCTTCCCATCATAGTATGAAGCCCGAAGCCCACTGGCGAACCCGTTGCCTCAAATCGTCCAGCGACACGCCTTCGTTACAAATGCAGGCATCCGCCGCTGCCAGCCTCTGGGCGCGACTGGCCTGCCCGGCCATGATTTTTTCGACCATGGCGCGCGAGAAAGCATTGCGGGCCATGACACGCCTCACCTGCGTTTCTTCCATGCAGTCAACGACAAGCACGCGGTCGAGCTGTTGGCGCCAGCGCCCGGACTCGACCAGCAAGGGAATGTCAAACACAATGCAGGAATACCCGGCCTCAACCGCCCTGCGGGTTAACTGAACAGCTTCCAGGCTGACCAGGGGGTGGATGATGGCTTCGAGCTGCGCTTTGCCACCAGGGTTGCCAAAGGCCAGCTGGCGCATCTGGTTGCGGTCCATGGCACCGTCTGGCGTGATGATTTTCGGCCCGAACTGACGAGCCAGTTCCTGAATGGCGCCACCACCGGTCGCGGTCAATTGCCGTGAAATCGCATCGGCATCGATCAGTGCCGCGCCACAGGCCACCAGCGTATGGGCCACCGTGCTTTTGCCACTGCCTATGCCTCCGGTCAGGCCAAGCCGCAGAACGGGCGCATGCATGGGCTTACAGACCGATGAACCGGAGAATCGACTGGGGACCGAAAACCATCGCAGTAAAACCCGCACCGGCTAAAAAAGGGCCAAAGGGTACATAGCCGCCATCACGCAAACCGGTAGAGAACTTCATGGCAATGCCCACGATGGCGCCGACCACCGACGCCATCAAAATCATGGGCACCAGCGCCGTCCACCCAAACCAGGCGCCCAGGGCGGCAAAAAGCTTGAAGTCGCCATAGCCCATACCGTCCTTGCCAGTTGCCAGCTTGAAAGCCCAGTAGACCGCCCACAAGGACAAGTAACCGGCCACAGCGCCCCATAAAGAAGCCGACAAACTGACCGCCGGATTCCACTGCAAGGCTGCCGCAACCAACCCCGTCCACATCAGGGGAAGCGTCATGTCGTCGGGCAGCAAGGTGGTGTCCCAGTCAATCACCGCCAGCCCCAGCAGCAGCGCAGAAAATCCGCACCACGCCAGCGTTGTTGGCGTCCAGCCCCAGCGCCAGGCGCAAAAGAAAAACAGGCAGCCTGTGGCAAGCTCGACCAGCGGGTAGCGAAACCCGTAGCGCACGCCACAGGCCGCACACTTGCCCCGCAGAAACAGATAACTGAGCACCGGAATGTTTTCATACCAGCGAATCAGGTGACCACAGCTGGAGCACCTTGACCGCGGCGTCAGGAGGTTGAATTTTTCGACGGGCTCGATGGGGGCTCCGTTCAGTTGGGCGCATTCTTGCGTCCACTGATGCTCCATCATTTTGGGAACCCGGTAAATCACGACATTCAGGAAACTCCCGATCAGCAGTCCCAGGATTCCGGTCAGCACGGCAGCAAGCTCCGGCAGGACGTCCATGGCAACCAGGCCCGTCAAACCACTTGGCCCAATTTGAAAATCGGCAGGTACATCGACACCACGATGCCGCCAATCAGCGTGCCCAGAAAGACAATAATGATGGGTTCCATCAGGCTGGACAGGCCGGCTACCATTTCATCGACCTCAGCCTCATAAAAATCAGCTGCTTTGCCCAGCATGTGATCTACCGACCCCGACTCCTCGCCAATGGAGCACATCTGCAGCACCATGCTGGGGAACAGGTTGGCATTGGTCATGGCCGCCGTCAGGCTGGTGCCCGTCGAGACTTCCTGCTGGATTTTCTCGGTGGCGTCGGCATACAGTGAATTTCCCGAGGCGCCGCCGACCGAGTCCAGCGCTTCAACCAGCGGTACCCCGGCCGCAAACATGGTGGACAACGTGCGGGTCCAGCGGGCAATCACGGATTTTTCTATCAAGGGGCCGAAAACTGGCATTTTCAACAAAATCCGGTCCATGACCTTCTGCATTTTTTCGCTGCGCTTCCAGGCCTGCAGGAAAAAATAGATGCCACCGCCCACACTGCCAAAAATCAGCCACCAGTAAGTGACGAAAAATTCGCTGATGGCCATCACGATCAACGTGGGCGCCGGCAAATCGGCGCCAAAAGATGAAAACACCTCCTTGAACGCAGGAATCACAAAAATCATGATCACGGCCACCACCACGAAAGCCACCACCACCACGGAAGCAGGGTACATGAGCGCTGATTTGATTTTTGACTTGATGGCCTCGGTCTTTTCCATGTAGACCGCCAGCCGGTCAAGCAGCGACTCCAGAATGCCGGCGGCCTCGCCTGCTTCAACAAGATTGCAGTACAAGGCATTGAAATACATCGGATATTTGCGAAAGGCCGCGCTCAGTGACGTGCCAGTCTCCACATCGGTACGCACATCGTTCAGAAGTTTTGTCACGCTGCCGTTCGGATTGCCACGGCCCACGATGTCAAAAGACTGCAGCAGCGGCACACCGGCCTTCATCATGGTGGCCAGCTGGCGGGTAAAAATGGCAATATCTCTAGGCTTGATGGACTTGCCCGAACGCATGCGGCGCTTTTTAATTTTGGTTGCCATGACGCCCTGCCGGCGCAAAGACACCTTGACCTGGTTTTCTCCACCTGCGCGAAGCTCGCCGCGAACCTGTTTTCCGCCCCGGTCCTTGCCTTCCCACTCGAAGACAAATTCCTTGATGTTTTTAGACAATGCGGTCGCCATATAGCCTTATTGTTGTGTGGAACGTTTTTGAGATGCTGTGGTGCTGCAATCAGACGCGCTTGTCAGGCGGTCCTTGCCATGCGCCGCGCTAGGCATTGGTGCAACCCAGGACCTCTTCCATCGAGGTCATTCCCAGCTTGACTTTGTACAAGCCAGACTGGCGCAGGCTCCTGACGCCTTCGGCTTCTGCCTGCGCTGCGATTTCCAGGGCACTGCCGTCGCGCAGGACAATTTTCTGAATCTCTTCAGAAATCGGCATGACCTGGTAGATACCCACTCTTCCCTTGTAGCCGTTGTTGCATTTGGCGCACCCTACCGGATGAAAAGGCCTCCATGAACCGTCCAGGTCGTCTTCCTTGAAACCGGCCAGCAGCATGGCGTCGCGCGGGACGTCCAGAGGGCTCTTGCAGTGCGCGCAAAGGCGCCGGGCCAGCCGCTGCGCAGTGATCAGGATCACGCTGGAGGCTATGTTGAAGGGCGCAATGCCCATGTTGCGCATGCGTGTCAGCGTCGTGGGCGCGTCATTGGTATGCAGCGTGGACATCACCAGATGGCCCGTCTGCGCCGCCTTGATGGCAATGTCTGCAGTTTCGACATCACGAATTTCACCGACCATGATGATGTCCGGGTCCTGGCGCAAAAATGCCTTGAGCGCGACCGGAAAAGTCATGCCGGCCCGCTCATTCATGCTGACCTGATTCACCCCTGGCAGGGTAATTTCAGCCGGGTCTTCAGCGGTGGCAATGTTCACGCCTGCAGTGTTCAGGATATTCAGGCAGGTGTAGAGTGAAACGGTTTTCCCCGAACCTGTCGGGCCGGTGACCAGCACCATGCCATAGGGCCGCTTGATGGCTTCCAAAAGCCTTTCTTTTTCGACCAGCTCGTAACCCAATGCGTCAATTCCCAGCTTCGCGCTGCTGGGGTCGAGAATACGGATAACAATTTTTTCACCAAACATGGTGGGAAGGGTGCTGACCCGGAAGTCGATCACCCGGTCGGGACCGATCCTGAGCTTCATCTTGCCGTCCTGCGGCACCCTTTTTTCGGAAATATCCAGTTTGGAAATCACCTTGATGCGGGCGGCCAGCTTTTCCTTGATGGCAACCGGCGGCGAGGAAATCTCACGCAACTCGCCATCCACCCGGAACCGGACCCGGTAGTAATGCTCAAAGGGTTCAAAATGCAGGTCCGACGCGCGCATGTTGAAGGCGTCAATCAGCATTTTGTGCAAAAACTTGACCACCGGCGCATCTTCTATTTCTGCCGAGCTAATTTCATTTTCCAGCAGGGCAGCGGCATTAGAAATGTCTTCATCAAACTCAAAAACATCCCCCGTGATGTTTTGAATAGCCTCCTCTGACGTGGCATTAGAAACGTCCACCAGCCTGGACAGCTTGTCGTATTCGGCAATGATCCAATCCACCCCCAGCTGGGTGGAGAATTTAATTTTTTCCTCAACGCCCTGGTCGGAAGGGTCAGCTGTTGCAATGATGAGCCGGTTGTTGCGCTTGCCCAGCACCACGATGCGGCAAGACAAGCAGATTTTTGCGTCGAGCAAACCTTTGGGCAAGCGCTGCATGTCAACGGCGTCCAGGTCCACCAGCGGTGCGGCAAAAGACGTTGACATGATGTGCGCCAAGTCATAAGCCGACACTGCGCCGGAACCCGTCAATTCGGCCATGAAGCTGCTTCGGCTGACCTGCGCCTTAAGGAAAATGGTTTCGGCTGCCTTCTGGCCTAGTTTTCCGGCAGACACCAATGCCCTGCCCAAACCTGGCAATGCTGTGAAAACCGGAGTTTTTGGTGTACTTTCAGTAACAGACATGGTGCTTGAAACAAATTTAAAAAAGAATCATCGTCCAATGATTACCAGATGTAAATCAATAAATTTAATAACGTCGTTTGCGTTACAAAAATTCACAATTTAATTGAGAGGCAATGGAAAATTAATTTCAAAAGTTAGGGCTTAACCAAGTCTCTTATTTTGCTAAACAGCTTGCATGAACTAGCCACTTCACTATCAAAAAGATAGCATTATTCTGCCAGATTGGGCATTTCAAGAACAATTTTTTTCGTTGTTTCTGTAGATGAAGACAAGACTGCTTGGCGGCCATTGACCGATTCAAGCACCATGTCATTGTCGACCAGGGTACCTACGCGTACCGGTTTGGCCTCTTGGCCATCAACTGCAATCAGGGCCGCACCGGCGCGCAGTTGACCGGCCACCACCCCTACCAAGTCATAGCGGCTGGTCACCGGACTCGGGCTTGATGCTGTGACCGCCAAGGCCTGGCCACCTCCCAGCGCGCGAGCAATGGTTTGCGCATTCAAAGGCGGCATTTGCTCAGCCAGCACTGTAGAAGGCATGGATGACGGTGAAAGACTCCAGCCCTTGAGACCCCAGTACCCCACGCTGGCAGCGGCCAGGACGGAAATGCTGAATGTCACAATTCTGGTAGTCCATAAGCGGTGGGCATCTGTCTGCATAGCAGGATTATCATTGAAGCCAATATATGACCACACGACCTTTCCCCCTTCTTTCTGTCCGGCGCCGCCTTTCAGCAGGTTTTACCCTGATTGAACTGATGGTGGTGCTGGTGATCATTGGCGTACTGGCCGCGCTCATTGTTCCCAATGTGCTCGACCGGGCTGACGATGCGCGTTCAACCGCGGCAAAAACTGACGTCAACAACCTGATGCAGGCGCTCAAACTGTATCGCCTGGACAACCAGCGCTATCCCGCAGCCGAGCAGGGATTGCAGGCCCTGCTGGTCAAGCCCACCACCGGGTCGATTCCTTCCAACTGGAAATCCTACCTGGACAAACTGCCCAACGACCCCTGGGGCCGCCCCTACCAATACCTGAACCCGGGCATTCGCGGCGAGATTGACGTGATGTCCTTCGGCGCGGACGGACAACCCGGCGGCGAGGGCAAAAATGCGGACATTGGCAGCTGGGACTGAACTGGCCCCCACAGTTGTCGCTTCGCGTACTGCGCTGCCCCCCCAAGGGGACCACTGTGCCTGCGGCCAGTGAAGTCAACCCCCACGCTTGTCGCTTCGCGTACTGCACTGCCCCCCGGGGGGGCCGCTGCGCCTGTGGCCCGGCAAAGCCGGTTCCGTGGCCCTGGCTGGCCTGGAATCCCATTGTCTCCCCGTATGTC
>Ga0326734_1000202_pt1 | contig 17600 bp, 15 predicted proteins | sample 15_GP2_1315_FD_207944 | JGI IMG/M metagenome (GOLD analysis project Ga0326734, IMG submission 207944) | Glacier ice microbial communities from Ngari, Tibet, China - 15_GP2_131.5 | ecosystem: Environmental > Aquatic > Freshwater > Ice > Glacier | place: China: Ngari, Tibet | collected 2018-07-18 | reverse complement strand
GACCGAGCCATTCAGGCGAGGGTCGGTCAGCGAGTTGCCGCTGAGCATCAGCATGCCCTGGATGCGCGTGTCGATGCCCTTGCCTTGAATCTGAAAATTGCGTCCCAGGTCAATTTCTACCTCCAGTTTGAGTGGCCGGCTGGCTTTGTCAGCAGTCTGGGCGCTGGTTTTTTCAGGCGCCTTCTGGCCCGCCGCAGCGCCTTGGGCAGTTCGCACGACCACATCGTCGCCCAGTTGCGGCGTGCCCTCGTCAGGCAAAAGGATGCGGGCCTGGTCAATCACCAGTTTGCCGGTCAGTCCGGTCTGTTGGCCTGTCAGGCTGGCCTGCACATCGCCGGAAATCGTGACCTGCCGGTCGGTGCGGATGCTGGCGCGCAAGCGCTGGAGCTTGGCATCAAGCTGCACCTGGGGTTTGCCGTCGATCCAGCCGGCTTCCCCCTGGGCTGTGAGGCTGCCGCCGGCGCCTTTTTCGCCCGCGCCTTGCAGGGTGAACTCGCTGATGCGCATGCGCGTGCCATCCAGCCGGGCACGCAGCCGTCCGTTGCCAAATTCAATTCCATCGACGACTGAACGCAAAGCCAGGTCGTTGGCTTGCAGGTCGCCGGCCAGATTGGGCGCGGTGCGGGTTCCGCTAATCGCAACGTCGGCCCCGAGCGAGCCGCGCAGCCGCCAGCCCGGTGGCGCCAGCAGCGACCAGACGCCGATGCGCGGCAGCTGCGCCCGAACCTGGCCGCTGAGCGGCGCATCGTCAGGCCATATCCAGCCCACGCCCTGGCCATCGGGAGCGCGCGCCAGGCGTGTTCTGAGCTGGCCATCGGCGGTTCCGGCGCGCTCGCTGTCCCAGTGCAGGGTCAGGTTCAGCGCATCGCCTGCGGTTTCGACGGCAATCCGCGCCTGTTTCACGCCTGCGGCCAGCCGGGCCGAATTGCCTTGTACCCCTTCAGCCTGAACCGTGATGTCGCCGCTGCTGCGTGCCAGGCTGGCTTTCAGCTGCAAGGTGTTGCCCAGCACCGCATCCCACTGGCCGTCAAACACCAGGCTGCCGCCCAGGCCGGCGCCGGCCATCTGCGGGCCGGCCAGCAACTCAACCCAGGCCATGGGCAGGCCGGTGATTTTTCCCGCTGTGGTCAGCTCACCCGGGCGCCAGCGCACAGGTTGCCAAGCCAAGGTGGCTTGTATTGCCTGCGCAGCAGCGCCAGCTGCTGACGCCTTGCCGGGCGGCGCGGTTAACAGCGCCTCGCCAGCGCCGGCTTCAAAAGTGCCGCCTGCGCTGGTGGGTGTCCACTTCAGCGGCATTACACCGCGCGTGGCAAGCCGCCAGGCGCCAGCACCCAGCGCCGGGTCTTCCATGCCCAGGCTGAGCTGCCTGACCAGGGCTTGCCAGCTGGGTTGCAAAGTGCCGTCAGCCGGTTGCTGCCGTCCGCCGTCGGCTGCCAGTTGCACGCTGTAGCGACGCGCACCGATTTCAATGCGGCCTTGTGTGTTCAGCTGCGCCTGGCTGAGCCGGCCTGACAGCGTGGCCTGCAGTGCGCGGATTTTCAGCAGGCTGGGCTCAGGTGGGCCACCAGCCGCAATAGCTGGCGATGGGCCGTTGGATGGCGCTGAACTTGCCGGCAATGGAGGAACTGCCGGGGTGGCAGGCGGGGCTGGTTTGACAGCGGCAGCCAGCCAGTCGAGCGAAGGCACGTCCAGTGTGGCCTGCAGTGCCGGGTCTTGCCAGCCGCCTTGCCACGCTGCCTGCAAGCTGGCAGCGCCACTGGCCGATGCGCTTTGTACCGCAGCAGGCATGCCCGGCAGCTTTTGCAGCCAGCGCATGGCTTGGGCAGCGTCCAAGCCGCGCACGGTCAATTCGCCACCGCCGCTGGTCTGGCGCAACTGGCCATTGGCCTGGGCGTTCAGACCTGGCGCTGTCAATGCCAGCTTGCCCTGGCCGCTTTTTGCCGCCGGCTGCACTTCAAGCTGCCCGCTCAGTTCGGCATCGTCGGTGCGCACTTTCAAGGCCGACAGCACCAGCGTGCCGCCGCCCTGTTGCGAATTCCAGCTGCCTGTGGCGCTGGCATCGCGCAGGCGCAGCTGCTGCAAAAAGCTGTTTGTGCCGGAATGGGTTCGGGGCGCGGGACGCTTGCCCGGATTGCCAGCGCCTGGCACAGCCTGCATGCTGGCATCGAAGCGGGCATTGGCGCCCTGGCCGCTGGCGTCGGCCCGGCCATTGAGCGGCAGCGGTGCCAGCTGCGTGTACAGCTGGGCCGGGTTGACATTTTCGAGCGTGGCTTTCAGGGCCCAGTTTTTGGCTTTGCTTGTCGCATTGGCTGCAGGCGTCTTGTCGGTTTGGGGCGGTTGAATCCATTCGCCGCTGGCCAGCAGCTCGCCGCCGCCCAATTGCGCCTTCAGGCTTTTGACCATGGCCGTGCCATCACGCCATTCGCCCTGCATGTCCAGTTGGGTGACAGGCAAGCGCTTTTGGTCCCAGGCGCCGTGCAAGCCGTTGGTCAGTTTTAGATTCAGGCCCCAAGCCTGTCTGGTGGCTGGCGTTGATCCTTCAAGCGGCCGAACGCTTGCATTGCCGCTCAGCAGCGTTTGCGGGGTGCCGGGCCACAGCGCCGCGACGTCCAGGTTGCGAAAGGTGGCGTCGGCCTGCACCAAGGGCTGGTCCGCCCAGGGCATGACGCGGGCAATGACGCTGGCTTCAGGCCGCTCCGACGGCTTCAGCGCGCCAGCCACGGACGGGTCCGTGATTTGCAGCTCGGCCTTGACTTGCAGTTCCGTCAGCGGGCCGCTGGCCGTGGCCTCAAATGCCAGCGGCACGGTGTCCGGGCTGTTGGGAACCGGCACCGACAAGGCGCCCTGAACGCGGGCGTCGAGTAGCAAGGGCCCAGTGGCGGTCACCACGGCCCGTCCGCTGTAGCGACCACTGGCGACTTGCAGGCCGTTGAGGTCCAGCTGATGCTGCAGCCCGGTGTATAGGTAGCGGCCGGCAAGGCCCGAAGCGGCAAAAGCGGTCTTGCCCGACCATTGCAACTGGCCTACCGAAAATTCGTCCAGCGCAATGCGCAGGGGAAGGCCCAGGGCATTGGGCGGAACGGTTGGTGTGGGTGAAGGCGGGCGTTCGTCCGTCACCTCAACGCTGCCAGCGGTGATGCGGTCGAGCTTGAGCGTTCCCTGCAGCAAGGCCCACGGCTGCCAGGCCAGGCTGACATCGCGGGCATTGACGGTGATGCCGTCCTGCTGCCAGTGCAACTGGTCCACATGGCCGCCTGCCCGCAAGGAACCGGTCGCGCCCTCGAAGGTCAGCGGCTGCGACTGGCCGGCCCACCTCAGCCCGGTCTGCAGCGAGCCTTCGGTACCGGCCCACCACAGCGCCGCCGTGCTGGCAACCGCCAGCGCCAGCACTCCGCCCACGGCGTAAGCGCCTGCTTTCAGCCAGCGGCTTGCCGGTTTGGGAGTGGCGGCGGACGCTGCCAACTGATCTTGGGAGGCGACGTCGGGCTCTGCCATCAAAAGACAAAGCCTACGCTGATGTGCAGGCGCACCTGCTTGACCTTGAGACCGTAGGCCAGGTCAATCTGAAGCGGCCCAATGGGGCTTCTCCAGCGCACGCCGGTTCCGATGCCGAAGGCCGGGCGCAAGTCCTGCGCCTTGTCGGCTACCGCACCAGCGTCAATGAAAAATGTGTTTTCAAATTCGCTGGAGCGGCCATCGCGCAGCAAGGGCCGCTGCCATTCGACGCTGCCGACCGCCAGAAAGCGGCCCGGCCCCACCACGCCATTGGCTAGGGGAAGGCCAATGTCCCGGTAACCGTAGCCGCGCACCGTGTTGTCACCGCCAGTGCGAAACAGCTGGGTCGATGGGATGTTGGCCGTGTCTTTTGACAACACCGCACCGGCTTCTGCACGCATGGCAATCCGGCCCCGGTCCAGGGGCTGGATGCCCAGCCAGCGGCCGACCGTGCGTGTAAAAAGCTGGCGGTCCTGGCCCAGCGTGGTACCGGCGCCCAATTCAAAGCCAAGGGCATGGCCCCGGCTGGGGAAAGGCAAGCTGTCGAAGTAGCGGCCGGTCCAGACGTAGTTGACCGTCAGTGCCGAGCCGTCGCCGGTGTTGGCCGCCGAGTTGCCCGGCAGGCCGGTGCCCTGCACGTTGGCCCGGTCGTATTGCAGGTAGATGTTGCGGTCGATGCGGTCGCCTTCTTGCGACCGGCCAAAACGCAGGCGCTGCGCCTGGGTGATCAACGCGTTGTCATTGATGCGCTCGACGCGGCCCAGCGTGCTCCAGCGCCAAAGGGCTTCGTCCGGAATGGATGTCCATTCGGTCTGGGCAAACGGCGATTTTTTCTCAAGCTGCAGCTTGGTGACGGCGCGCCAGCCCACCCCGGGCACCCGCAGGTGCGTGTGCTCCACCGAGGCACGCGGCCCGCTGTCGGTGGTCACGCCCACGCCCAAAATCACTTTTTGCAACTTGGCTTCCCGCACCTGCACCTGCACGGGTACCGCCAGTGGGTCGTTTTCAGGGTTGATAAAGACATAGGCCGAATCAAAATAACCGCTCGACGCCAGCCGCTGCTGCGCCTCCACCAGTTTGCTCAGGTCGTAGATGTCGCCTTCTCTCAGGCGTGCCAGGCGCGGCACCAGCACCGGGTCAAAGCGCTCCACGCCACTGACCTGCAAGGGCCCCAGCCGGTACAGCGGGCCGGAATCAAGGCTGACGGTCAGGCTGGCCGTGTCGGTGGGCGCATCCACGTCGGCCAGGCTGCCGGCCAGCTTGCCGGCCGGATAACGGCGTGCCACCAGCTGGCGCAGGGCCTGGGTCTTGGCGCCGCTCCAGGCATCCTGGCTGAAAGGCTGGCCGCTGGGCAAGCGCCAGCCGCTTTTGATGTCAGCGCGCTGAAGGGCGGCATCGGTGTCTGGAGAATCGGCAATATCGCCGGCAAAGTTGAGGGCCACCGGGCCGATGCGGGTCAATTCACCCGGATCGACGGCTATTGAAATCACCGGCCGCTGGTTGAGGCCGCCCTCGCGGGTGATGCGGATGACGGGGCTGAAATAGCCGAGCGTCCCCACCAGATTGCGAACATTGCGTTCAGCCAGCACGATCAGGCGCGCCAGTTCGGCTTCGTCCAGGTCGGTGACGGCGCGGTAGCGCTGCAGCTCAAGGTGCTTTTCCAGCATTTCGCGCACCGCTTCTGGCGCCCGCACCGCAATGTCGAAGGCGGTCACCTCGGGTTCGGCGCTGGTCGGGCCGATGGATCCTGGCGGCGTTGGCTCGGGCTCGACACGTTCTGGCGGTGGCGCGGGTGGCGGCGCGGTTTGCTGGACGTCCGAAGGCGGCGTGGCCGTCGCGTTGGCAGATGACGCGCCACCTGCCGCAGGCGTCACTGTTTGTGACCTGGCTACCGGTGCCAGCAACAGTGCAGCCAGGACAAGGAAACTTGCGGTAACGCGTGATGGATGGAGCAACATACCAGAGGCCGTTTGCGCGCAGTGGGGACTGAAATGGGTCACCGTCAGAGTTTACGTGGAGATTATTTGGACAGCAGCCGGATGGCTTCTTCTAGTCCCTTGAGCGTCAACGGGTACATGCGCTGGCCCATCAGCTGCTGGACCACGCTGATGCTCTGGCGGTATGGCCAGATGCCTTGCGGCTCCGGGTTGATCCAGGCAAATTTCGGGAACGCGTTGGTCAGCCGCTGCAGCCATTCGGCGCCGGCTTCTTCGTTGTTGTATTCCACGCTGCCGCCAGCCTGCAAAATTTCGTAGGGGCTCATGGTGGCGTCGCCGACAAAGATCAGCTTGTAGTCCTTGTTGTACTTGCGGATGATGTCCCAGGTCGAAAACTTCTCGGCAAAGCGGCGGCGGTTGTTCTTCCACATGAAGTCGTACACGCAGTTGTGGAAGTAGTAGAACTCCAGGTGCTTGAACTCGGCCTTGACCGCCGAAAACATTTCTTCAACGCGGTGGATGTGGTCGTCCATGGTGCCGCCCACGTCCATCAGCAGCAGCACTTTCACGTTGTTGTGGCGCTCGGGCACCATCTTGATGTCGAGCCAGCCGGCATTGGCGGCGGTCGAGCGGATGGTGTCGGCCAAATCCAGCTCTTTCTGGTTGCCCAGCCGGGCAAACTTGCGCAGGCGGCGCAGCGCGACCTTGATGTTGCGGGTGCCTAGCTCCTGGTTGTCGTCGTAGTCTTTGTAGGCGCGCTGGTCCCAAACTTTTACTGCGCTGCGGTTGCGGCTTTTTTCCTGGCCAATGCGAATGCCCTGCGGATTGAAGCCGTTGGCGCCGAAAGGCGAGGTGCCGCCGGTGCCAATCCATTTGCTGCCGCCTTCATGGCGTTCTTTCTGTTCCTCAAAACGTTTCTTCAGCGTTTCCATCAGCTCGTCCCAGCCCATTTTCTCGATCTTGGCCTTGTCCTCGGGGCTGAGTTCAAGCTCCAGGTTCTTGCGCAGCCATTCGAGCGGAATGTCCTTGGTGAAGTCGGCCACCATGTCAACGCCCTTGAAATAGCTGGCAAAGGCGCGGTCGAACTTATCGTAGTGCTTCTCGTCCTTTACCAGGACCGTGCGGCTGAGGTAGTAGAAATCGTCGATCTTGTAGGCGCCTTCGCCGACCTCGGCATCGGGCCAGTCTGCTTTGCCGCTGAGCGGGCCGACCACGCCGGCCTGCAGCGCTTCGAGCAGCATCAAAAATTCCTTGACCGACACCGGCAGCTTGGCCGAGCGCAGCGTGTAGAAGAAGTCAATCAGCATGGTTTGTGCCTCCGGCGCTTTCTGTGTGTGTTTGGTTGGCTGTTCAATAAATAGCAAACGAAATGAGATTCATGGTTTAGTCCACTCATCCAGTTTCAAGCATTCAATCCGTAAACTTACTTTGCCCTGCACAAATCGTACAGGGCAATGCCGGTCAATCAGTTCAGCGGGGCTTGTCCAGCAGGTACAGCAGCTGCGCCTTGACTTCGGGCCATTCGCCGGCGCGCAGGCTGTACATCACGGTGTCGCGGATGGTGCCGTCGCGCCGCAGCGCATGGCCGCGGATCACGCCGTCCTTGCGGGCGCCCAGCCGTTCGATGGCGGCCTGGGATGCAAAATTGAAATTGTCGGTGCGCCAGCCCACCACGTTGCAGGCCAGGGTTTCAAACGCATGGGTCAGCATCAAGAGTTTGCAGGTGGTGTTGACGTGGGTGCGCTGGCATCTGGCGGCATACCAGGTGTAGCCGATCTCGACCCGCCGGGTAGCAGCAATGATGTCGTGGTAACTGGTGCTGCCCAGCACCGTGCCACTGGCCTGGTCGCGCACTGTGAATGGAAAGCGCTGGCCTTCTTGTTGGCCTGCCAGCGCGCTTTCAATATAGGCCAGGGTTTGCTCCGGCTCAGGCACCGAGGTGATGCGCAATTTCCAGAGTTCACCATCGGCCGCCGCCGCGCGCAGACCGGCTGCATGCGAAATTGCCAGCGGGACGAGTTCCACGCCACGCGCCGCCAGCGTCACAGGCTGGACAAATTTCATGGCTTTTCTTGCTGGCGTCCAGCCCGGGCGCGATGCCAGCGGCGCGCCAGCTGCAGCCCCAGGCCGCCGCCGATGCCCACCAGCAAGATGCCGCCAATGGCGCTGTTGCCATAGCCTTCGGCAAAAATATCGAGGCCTAGCCAGTGGCCCGTCCAGTAGCCCAGCAGCGCGCCACCCAGAAAGCCCACGGCATCGGCGACGCCTTCTGCCCATAACGGTTTTTGTTGCATTTGTTTATCTTCAGCGGTTGTTGCGCTGCATGAAGACCAATTTTTCAAACAGCGTCACGTCCTGTTCGTTTTTCAGCAGTGCGCCGATCAGCGGCGGCACCGACACCTTCTGGTCGCCGCTTTGCAGCGCTTCCAGCGGAATGTCTTCGGCCACCAGCAGCTTGAGCCAGTCGAGCAATTCGCTAGTGGACGGTTTTTTCTTCAGGCCGGGCAGGTTGCGCACGTCGTAAAATGTTTTCATGGCCGCCGCCAGCAGGTCTTTTTTCAGCGTCGGGAAATGCACGTCCACGATGCTTTTCATCGTTTCGGCGTCGGGGAACTTGATGTAGTGGAAAAAGCAGCGGCGCAAAAAAGCGTCGGGCAGTTCTTTTTCATTGTTGGACGTGATGAACACCAGCGGCCGGTGCTTGGCCTTGATCAGCTCGCGCGTTTCATAAACGTAAAACTCCATGCGGTCGATTTCGCGCAGCAAGTCGTTGGGAAACTCAATGTCGGCCTTGTCGATCTCGTCAATCAGCAGCGCCACCGGCTGGTCGGCGGTGAAGGCCTGCCACAGCACGCCCTTGACGATGTAGTTGTGAATGTCCTTGACCTTTTCATCGCCCAGTTGCGAATCGCGCAGCCGTGACACGGCGTCGTATTCATACAAGCCCTGCTGGGCCTTGGTGGTCGATTTGATGTGCCACTGCAACAGCGGCAGCTTCAGTGCCTGGGCGACCTCCTCGGCCAGCATGGTCTTGCCGGTGCCCGGTTCGCCTTTGACCAGGAGCGGGCGGGTCAGGGTGGCTGCCGCATTGACCGCCAGCATCAGGTCGGGCGTGGCGACATAGTTTTGTGAGCCTTGGAATTTCATGGTTTTCGGGATGGACGGGTTGACAGGATGGGGGGTTAACCGGGATTATCAGCAACAGGCCGCAATAGGGCGGTCACAGATATAATCCAGCGTTGTTTAAACGATGACTTTTCACCGGATTGTGCGCGCAAAATGAATAAGCTGTTCACCTCGATAGTTGCCTTGGCCCTCTCTTCAGCGGCATTTGCAAGTCTTGCCCAGGACATCAAGGGCGATGCCAATGCGGGTCTGGCCAAAAATGCGATGTGCATTGGCTGCCATGGCATCAAGGGCTACCAGGCTTCTTTCCCCGAGGTGTACAAGGTGCCCATGATTTCCGGCCAGGGTGCCAGTTATATTTCTGCAGCCCTGCATGCCTATAAAAAAGGCGACCGCAAACACCCCACCATGCGCGCCGTTGCCGTCACGCTGACAGACCAGGATATTGCCGACCTGTCGGCTTATTACAGCGGGCATGGCGTGGTGGCCGGCGCCGAACTCCCTGCAAAGCCGGCCAAGGAGCCCGGCACCGAGGTGCAGGCCCTGCTGAACAAGGCCAATTGCGCCTCTTGCCATGGCGCCAATTTCAGCAAGCCGATTGATCCTTCGTACCCCAAGATTGCCGGCCAGCATGCCGACTACCTGTTTGTGGCGTTGAAAGCTTATAAAGTGGACAACAACGCCAAGGTCGGGCGTGCCCACCCCATCATGGGCGCCATGGCCAAGCAGTACACCAATGCAGAACTCAAGTTGATGGCGGGCTACCTGTCGGACTTGCCCGGCGACCTGAAAGTCGTTCCTGAAAGTCGTTTCCGCTGAACTGGAAAGCCACAGGCCACCCGCAAAAAAGCCGCTGTTTCCAGCGGCTTTTTTTGCAAACAGCAAGGTGAATCATCGGCCCGCGCCGCATTCAATCCCGCGTTGCCTGGCGCTGAACGCATTCGATATAGGCCGCGCCATCGGGCGGACGGGCCGAGCGCTGGCTTTCCCAGACCATTTTTCCCAGGCATTCCATGACTTCATGGTGCGCCTCGTGCAGTGAATGCCGCCGCGCTGCTAGCAACTCGACCGCCTGCCGGATGCCGCGCGGCTGGTCGATGGAACACTGCTCGCTGATGGACAAGTGCATCGACAGATGCAAAAACGGGTTGGTGCGGCCGCCTTCAACGTCGTACATTTTTTCAAGCGCAGCTTCTGCGTTGCCAAAGTCTGCATGGTGTTCGGGGTGGTCGTCCATCCACTGGCTTGCTATGATTTCTATAGCTTCAAGGGGCTGACCAGTCAGCGACTTGGCATAAACGGAGCAAAAAAACCGGCGGACGTCGGCTTGGGAGGGCGTGAACATGGGGCAGAGCCTATCACGCAGGCATTTGCCATGGCAGCCGTGGTGGTTTCATACCGGGTGCCCCGTGCGTTGATGCAGCTTGCAAAGACCGTACATTACTCGCAGGGCGGTGTAATTCCGGTGAATGCCGCCCGCAAAATCATCCACCCGGCAAGGAAATCTCGATGAACGCAGCGCGCATTGCAGGCATTATTTTGGTCGTGGCCGGGCTGGCCGGATTTTTCACGGGCGGTTTCAGCTTCACCAAAGACACCACGGCCGCCAAACTGGGTCCCCTTGAACTGACGGTCACGGAAAAGCAATCGGTCAACATTCCCCAGTGGCTCAGCCTGGGCGCCATTGCCCTGGGCGCCATCGTGCTAGTCATGGGTTCGCGCAAGTCCTGAAAACGTTGCCGTCTTGGCCTGACCCCGGTTCCTGATTTTTTGGAGACTGACGAATGATCAACAAGATTGCCCTGTCGGTAGGCAATGCGCTGGCCGGTGTGAAGGATGGCTCGACCGTATTGATCGGGGGCTTTGGCACGGCCGGCAACCCGACCGAACTGATTGACGGGCTGATCGCGCAGGGCGCCAAAGACCTAACCGTCGTCAACAACAACGCGGGAAATGGCGAGACCGGCCTGGCCGCGCTGCTCAAAACCGGTCGTGTGCGCAAGCTCATCTGCAGCTTTCCCCGGCAAGCCGACAGCCACGTGTTTGACGCGCTGTACCGCAGCGGGCGCATCGAGCTGGAACTGGTGCCGCAAGGCAACCTGGCCGAGCGCCTTCGGGCGGCCGGTGCCGGCATTGGCGCTTTTTTCTGCCCGACGGCCTACGGCACCGAACTGGCCAGGGGGAAAGAGACGCGCGAGATCAACGGCCGGCATTGCGTGCTCGAATACCCGATTCACGGCGACGTGGCTTTGGTCAAGGCCGAGCGCGGTGACCGTTGGGGCAACTTGATCTACCACAAGTCGGCGCGCAATTTCGGGCCGGTCATGGCCACGGCGGCCAAACACACCGTTGCCACGGTGCATGAGATCGTGGAGCTGGGCGCGCTGGACCCCGAGGCCATCGTGACGCCGGGCATCCACGTCAGCTGCATCGTGCGTATCGAGCGCGTTGCCACCCAGGCCGGCGGTATTAAAGTCAGTGCCTAAATTGCAGTTTGGCGCATAAGGAATGAACATGAGTAGCTATCAAAAACGCAGCAAAGATGAACTGGCCGCCCGGGTGGCGCACGACATCCACGATGGCGCCTACGTCAACCTGGGCATCGGCATGCCCACGCTGGTGGCCAACCACATCCCGGCCGGCCGCGAGGTCATCCTGCACAGCGAAAACGGTATTCTCGGCATGGGCGCGGTGCCCGCTGCAGGGCAGGAGGACTTCGACCTCATCAACGCCGGCAAGCAGCCCGTCACCCTGCTGCCGGGCGGCGCTTATTTTCACCATGCCGACAGCTTTGCCATGATGCGCGGCGGCCATATCGATATTTGCGTGCTGGGTGCGTTCCAGGTTTCCAGCACGGGCGACCTGGCCAACTGGAGCACCGGCGAGCCTGGGGCCATCCCGGCCGTGGGCGGCGCGATGGACCTAGCCACCGGCGCCAGGCAGACCTGGGTGATGATGGATTTGCTGACCAGGCAGGGGGCCAGCAAGGTTGTCGAGCACTGCACCTACCCACTGACTGGCATGGCCTGCGTCAAGCGCATCTACACCGAGCTGGCCACGCTGCAATGCACGCCCGCAGGCTTGAAGCTCATCGACAAGGTCGAGGGGCTGGGCCATGCCGAGCTTGAAAAGCTGGTCGGCCTGACCATTGCTGCTTGAGCAAAAAAACTATTTTTCTCGTACCGACCTTACCTAGAGAGACAAAAATGACCCTCAACCAAGCGTATATCTGCGACGCCATCCGCACCCCGTTCGGCCGCTACGGCGGTGCCTTGAGCAGTGTGCGTGCCGACGACCTGGGCGCCATTCCCATCCGCGCGCTGATGGCGCGCAACCCGGACGTGGACTGGCAGGCCGTCACCGACGTGGTCTACGGCTGCGCCAACCAGGCCGGCGAAGACAACCGCAACGTCGCGCGCATGGCCAGCCTGCTGGCCGGCCTGCCGGTCGAGGTGCCGGGCGCCACCCTCAACCGCCTGTGTGGCTCCAGCCTGGACGCGCTGGGCACGGCGGCGCGCGCCATCAAGTCGGGTGAAGCCGGCCTGATGATCGCCGGCGGCGTGGAAAGCATGAGCCGCGCGCCCTTCGTCATGCCCAAGGCCGAGAACGCTTTCAGCCGCAACAACGCGGTGTACGACACCACCATCGGCTGGCGCTTCGTCAACAAGCTCATGAAGGAAAAGTACGGCGTGGACTCCATGCCCGAAACGGCCGAAAACGTAGCCGCCGACTACCGCATCAGCCGCGAGGACCAAGACAAAATGGCGTTTGCCAGCCAGATGCGCGCAGTTGCAGCGCAACAAGCGGGCTATTTCGATGCTGAGATCACACCGGTCACGCTCATGCAGAAAAAGGGCGACCCCATCGTGGTCAGCCTGGACGAGCATCCGCGTGCCACCTCGATGGACGCGCTGGCCCGGCTTAGGCCCATCGTACGGCCTGACGGCACAGTGACCGCCGGCAATGCCAGCGGCGTGAACGACGGCGCCTGCGCGCTGCTGCTGGCCGATGAAGCCAGCGCCGCCAAAAACGGCCTCACGCCCAGAGCCCGCGTCGTCGGCATGGCGACGGCTGGCGTGGCGCCGCGCATCATGGGCATCGGCCCGGCGCCGGCGACGCAAAAAGTGCTGGCCCTGACAGGCCTCACCATGGGCCAGATGGACGTGATCGAACTCAACGAAGCCTTTGCCGCGCAGGGGCTGGCCGTGCTGCGCCTGCTCGGCGTGGTGGACGACGACCCGCGTGTCAACGCCTGGGGCGGCGCCATTGCGCTGGGCCACCCGCTGGGCGCCAGCGGCGCGCGCCTGGCCACCACGGCCGTCAGCCGCCTGCACCAAAGCGGCGGTCGCTATGCGCTGTGCACCATGTGCATCGGCGTGGGGCAGGGCATTGCCGTGGTCCTGGAACGGGTCTGACTGCCTGGACAGGCCCGGAGCAACGTGTTCCTGGGCTGTCTGAATTGCTATGTTTTTAATAGCTGATTGCGCTTGCTCTGCCTGCGCAGCAGGCCTATTTTTCTTGAAAAATGAATTTCCCCCTGATCACCGATCCCGACTTTTACGCTGTGGCGATTCCTGCCGTGCTGCTGCTGGGCGTCAGCAAAAGCGGGTTTGGCGCCGGTTTTGGCTCGCTCGCGGTGCCGATGATGGCGCTGGCAGTGACCGTGCCCCAGGCGGCGGCGATTCTGATGCCTTTGCTACTCTTGATGGACCTGCTGGGCATTGCCGCCTTTCGCAAGGACTTTGATTTCAAGTTTTTAAAATTCCTGGTGCCTTTCGGCCTGGTGGGAACGGTGGTCGGCGCGCTGCTGTTCCGGGTGCTCGATGCCCGGACGGTGGCGGCCATCGTCGGCGGCTTCACGCTGCTGTTTCTGGCGCAGCGCCTGTTGTTCCCGCCTCGCCCTGACAGCCTGCCGCCGCCCCGATGGCTGGGCGCGCTGCTGACCATGACTGCGGGCTTCACCAGCTTTGTCGCCCATGCAGGCGGCCCGCCGATCAGCGCCTACGTCATTCCGCTGCGCCTGAGCCCGGTCAGGTACACCGCCACCATGGCGTATTTCTTTTTCGTCATCAACCTGTCCAAATGGATTCCCTACGCCTGGCTGGGCTTGCTCGACCTGCGCAACATGGCCACCTCGCTGGTGCTGCTGCCGCTGGCGCCGGTCGGCGTGTGGGTAGGCGTGCGGCTGGCCCGCACCATCAGCCCGCTCTGGTTTTACCGCTTTTTGTACGGCGGCATGTTCCTGACGGGCGTCAAGCTGCTGTGGGACGGCTTGGCTTGACGGCCTTGAATGCCATGGCTGCAAGTACACGCCGATTCCTGAAAATAATGGTCTTCAGGGCCGGGCCGCAGGCTTGTTTCAGTCTTGCGCATCCTTGACCGGCTGCGTTGATTGCTCCCGCTCCAGCTTCATCTGCGCTTCCAGTTGCGAACGCCCCTGCTTGGCCACCGCAATGAATTTTTCGCGGTTGTTGCGGTGGGGGTACATGCGTTCAAACAATTCGAGGTTGTGGGCGCGAAACGTTTCGGCGGCCTGCCGAGTGGCCTCTGGCGGCTGGCCCAGCAGTTCAAGCACGTTGCGGGCGCTGCGCAGGCTGGAGTCGAACAGTTCGCGTTCGACCCGCATCACGCCGCGGTCACGCAGCGCGTTCCAGTGCGGCACATCTCTGGCGCGGGCCACGATTTGCAGTTGCGGAAAGTGTTCCTGGACCATGTCGACGATTTTGAGCGACTGCTCCACATCGTCTACCGACAGCACCAAGATTTTCGCCTGGGCAGCGCCGGCGGTGCGCAGCAGGTCTAGCCGCGTGGCGTCGCCATAAAACACGCGATAGCCAAAGGTGCGCACGGTCTCGATCATCTCGGCGTCGTGGTCCAGAACCGTGGCTGAAACGCCTTGCGCCGACAGCATGCGGCCGACGATCTGGCCGTAGCGGCCAAAGCCGGCGATGATGACCGGCGCTTCCTGCGGCTCGGAGATTTCTTCCAGCACGGTCTTGTTGCAACGGGCATAGCGCGGCATGAGCAGCTTGTCGATGGCCAGCAGCAGCAGCGGGCTGATGAGCATCGACAACGCCACCGCGCCAATCAGGAGCGATGCGGTTTCCATGGAAAACACGCGGCTGCCGGCAGCCGCCTGAAACACCACAAAGGCAAATTCGCCGCCCTGCGCCAGCAGCAGCGCAAACACCGGCCGCTCCTGGTAAGGCAGTTTCATGGCGTACGCCAGGCCGTAGATGACCAGCAGCTTCAGGCCCAGGAAGCCCGCCAGGATGGCCAGCATCTGCCCCGGAAATTCCATCAGCACGCCAAAGTCGATGCTCATGCCCACGGCAATGAAAAACAGGCCCAGCAGCAAGGCCTTGAAGGGCTCGATGTCGGTTTCCAGCTCGCGCCGGTACTCGCTCTCAGCCAGCAGCACGCCGGCCAAAAAGGCGCCCAGCGCCATCGACAGGCCGACCAGCTGCATCAGCCCGGCAATGCCGACCACCAGCAGCAAGGAAGCGGCCGTGAAAATTTCGGGCGTGCCGCTGTTGGCAATCCAGCGCAGCACCGGCCGCAGCAGCATGCGACCGCCCAGGATGATGCCGGCAATAGCTGCTATGATTTTAATAGCTTCGATGGCAATACTGGTTTGCGCAACAGCTTCGTTTTGTCCTGAAATCGAACCCAGAAGGGGCAGCAGCGCCAGGATGGGGATGGCGGCCACGTCCTGAAACAGCAGGATGGAAAAACCGGCCTGGCCGCTGGACGTGCGCATCAGGTTACGCTCATGGATGGATTGCAAGGCAATCGCAGTGGACGACAGCGCCAGGCCCAGGCCGGCCACCAGCGCCGTAGTCCAGGCCACGCCCAAGGCCATGGCCGTGCTGGTCAGCAGCACGGCGCAGCTCAGCATCTGGGCGCTGCCCCAGCCAAAAATGGGCCGGCGCAGGCTCCACAGGCGCTTAGGCTCCAACTCCAGACCAATCAGGAACAGCATCAGTACCACGCCAAACTCGGCAAAGTGAAGAATGTCCTGCACATTGGTCACCAGGCCCAGCCCCCAGGGGCCAATGGCAATGCCGGCCGCCAGGTAGCCGATGATGGAGCCCAGGCCCAGCTTCTTGGCCAGCGGCACGGCGACCACGGCGGCCAAAAGATAAATGAAGCTGTTGGTCAGCCAGGTGGGTGCGTCGGTCATAGGGGCAGTGCGGATGTGGCGTGGTTTTCAGTGGATGCAGGGACTGGCATTTTGGCAAGCCGCTGGCGCATGGAAAAACGCTGAAATGGAAAATGAATCGGGCAACGATAGCGGAAAAGCCGTGCCTTGCCCGGCTGGAGTTGCATTTTTGCAAGCGCGCCATCACGGCAAGGCTGTCGCCCAACCGACAGCGGGCCTCTTTTCAATGCGCGTCATCCCGCGTTATCCCGCTAAAGTGGCTTGATGAAAACCTTTCAAACCTTGTCCGACCTGGCGGCTTGCACCGGCCAGGAAGTTGCCGTCAGCGACTGGCTCACCATCACCCAGCAGCAGATCAACCGGTTTGCCGACGCCACTGGCGACCACCAGTGGATCCATGTCGACCCGGAAAAAGCCGCCGCCGGGCCATTCGGCGCCACTATTGCCCATGGCTTTTTGACGTTGTCATTGCTGCCCGCGTTTTTTGAGTCGTCGATGGAAATTTTGGGTTCGCGGATGGGTGTGAACTACGGGCTGAACAAGGTGCGCTTCATGGCGCCGGTGCGGGTGGGCAGCCGGCTGCGTGCCCGCATGAAGCTGCTGAGCGCCGAACCGATTGCAGGCGACGGCCTGCAAATGGCGTGGCAAGTCACGGTGGAACTGGAAGGCTCGGATAAGCCGGTGTGCGTGGCAGAGTCACTGGTGCGGCGCTACCCCTGAAAAATTGCCTTGAATCAGCCGGGCAGGGCAGGGGCTGCAAAACCGTTCTGCCGCCAAGCCTCGAACACCGTCACGGCCACGGCGTTGGACAGGTTCAGGCTGCGCTGGCCGGCGAGCATCGGCACCAACAAGCGCTGGGCCGCGCCAAATGACGCGCGCACTTCAGGGGCCAGCCCCTTGGTTTCAGAGCCGAATACCAGCCAGTCACCCGGCAAAAAACAGGCGCTGTACATCGAGCTGGCGCCTTGCGTGGTCATGGCGAACAGGCGTCCGGTGGGTGGCTGCTGGCTGTCCAGAAACGCCTGCCAGCTGGCGTGGCGCAGTACCTGGGCGTACTCGTGGTAGTCCAGTCCGGCGCGCCGCATGTGCTTGTCGTCTATTGAAAAGCCCAGCGGCTCGACCAGGTGCAGGCGGCAGCCGGTGTTGGCCGCCAGCCGGATCACGTTGCCCGTGTTGGGCGGAATTTCGGGCTCGACCAGGACTATATTGAACATGAGTTGACAAGGGAAGTGGCCGCACTGCGCCATGGCGGCAAGGCAACGAAGGCGGCGGTGAGTGAAGCGGTGAATAAGGCGGCAATTCTAGGCGGGCGCGGTTCGCGCCAGCACCACGGCCGTGATGTGGGCGGCACCGGCGTCCCGCAAGGCCTGCGCCGCTGCAAACAGCGAGGCGCCGCTGGTCATAACGTCATCAACCAGCACCACACGGCGGCCATCGAGTTCGCCAACTCGCAGCGGGTCCACCTGGAAAACGCCTTTCACGTTGGCCAGCCGGGCTTCGCGCCCGAGCTGGCTTTGCGGGCGCGTGTGCTGGAGCCGCAGCAGCAGCCGCGTCTCGGCCCGGGCCTGGCTCCGGGACAAGCGCGCCAGTGCGCTGGCCAACTCCCAGGCCTGGTTGAAGCCGCGGGTCTGCAGCCGCTCGGCCGACAGCGGCAGGGGCAACAGCCAATCGCGGGTGCCCAGTTCGGCCAATGCCTGCGCAACTCCCGGCGTTTTAAGCAGCAGGCTGGCAAAGAAGCCGGCCCAGCCATGTTCTTCGCCAAACTTGTAGCGCGAAATTAGGCCGGACCACGGAAAAGCATAGGGCACGGCGGCCAACGTGGCGTCGATGGGCGGGCGCTGGCGCATGCAGGCGGCGCAAGGCAGCTGGGCCGTGCGCAG
>Ga0326734_1000201_pt1 | contig 17750 bp, 11 predicted proteins | sample 15_GP2_1315_FD_207944 | JGI IMG/M metagenome (GOLD analysis project Ga0326734, IMG submission 207944) | Glacier ice microbial communities from Ngari, Tibet, China - 15_GP2_131.5 | ecosystem: Environmental > Aquatic > Freshwater > Ice > Glacier | place: China: Ngari, Tibet | collected 2018-07-18 | reverse complement strand
ATATAAAATTTTGCATATTGTTCATACAATTTACCTTTAATTGTATAGCTATTTGTAACATTTCATGAATATTTTCAGGGTATTTTGTTTCTGCATCATAAAATGTTTCCATATCTTTTCTTAATTTTAAAATGTTATTTGTCCCCTTTAATAATAAATAATATTCGTTTTGATTATAATCATATAACTTAATTATACTATATAAGAAATCAATCATATTGGCATCAATATATAAAGAGTCTAATTTATTCTTTTCATATAATAATTGTAAGTCTTTTGACGAAACTTTTTGATTCCCTACAGTTGATATATTGATCTTGCGTTGGATATAATCGTATATTTTATCTTGTAAAGATTCCAATTTAAAATAAATAATTTTATTTGTATCTGCCAAATCATCCTGATTTACTTTTACAAATATATTTGTTAAAAATAATGTAAAAATAAGTGCTAATATAATAAATACAGAATAATTATTAAAAAAATTAAATTTTGTAAATATAATTAAAATAATACTAAAAAACAATATTGTTTGAAATTTAAACACTTGTTTATATATACCATGTTCTTTTGTAAATAAATTTATAACTTCATCCATTATTATATACATAGAAAAAAGATTAATTTAAAAATTTTATTTTAAATTAAATTATTTAACAGAATATTTTAAGTTTATCATATCTAAAGCTCACGTTTCTTATGCTGATCTCTTAGCTGATCTCTTAGCTGATCTCTTAGCTGATCTCTTAGCTGAACGCTTCATAGCAGATTTCTTTGCTGAACGCTTAGCAGACTTTTTAGATGAACGCTTAGCTGATCTCTTAGTTGAACGCTTAGCTGAACGCTTAGCAGATCTCTTAGCTGATCTCTTAGCTGATCTCTTAGCTGAACGCTTCATAGCAGATTTCTTAGCTGAACGCTTCATAGCAGATTTCTTAGCTGAACGCTTAGCAGATTTCTTAGCAGATTTCTTAGCTGAACGCTTCATAGCAGATTTCTTAGCTGAACGCTTCATAGCAGATTTCTTAGCTGAACGCTTAGCAGATTTCTTAGCAGATTTCTTAGCTGAACGCTTAGCTGAACGCTTCATAGCAGATTTCTTAGCTGAACGCTTAGCAGATTTCTTAGCTGAACGCTTAGCTGAACGCTTAGCTGAACGCTTCATAGCAGATTTCTTAACTGAACGCTTAGCAGATTTCTTAGCTGAACGCTTCGCTGAACGCTTCATAGCAGATTTCTTAACTGAACGCTTAGCGGAACGCTTAGCGGAACGTTTCATAGCAGATTTCTTAGCTGAACGTTTCATAGCAGATTTCTTAGCTGAACGCTTAACTGAACGCTTAGCTGAACGCTTCATAGAATATTTCTTAGCTGAACGCTTAGCTGAACGCTTAGCTGAACGCTTCATAGAAGATTTCTTAGCTGAACGCTTAGCGGACTTTTTAGCTGAACGTCTTTTTGCACCACCTGAAAGTTTCTTTCCGTAAGGTGCAGGAGAAGGACCAGATTGTTTTCCCTTACAGCTCTTAGTACATCTTGTCCAGACAAAATGCTTACCTTTTGAACTAACCTGATACATTTTCCCATTTCTACCTTTTTTCTTTTGTCCAAGAGAGAAATGTTGTGCAGATTCTCTTGGATGAGATTTTAGATGGGTACGTAAGCTTTTGCGTTTAATCGATGACTTTTTTTTAGCACCGCCGGATTGAGCTGTAAATAACGTGCCTAAGAAATTTTCAATAGTCGTCATATTGTTTTTATATTATATAAAAATAATTTAAATTTTTTTAATTAGAAAACAATTAAAGTAAATAATTAAAAAATGAAATTATATTTTTTTTAATAAATAATAAAATGTTATTTACTTTTGCATTGTTTATTGGTTTTGTTTATGCTAAACATGTTCTTTTGATACCTAAAGAACATTACATTAACTCTTTTGAGTTTAGTAATTTTGCAACTGAACATAATTTAGAACATTTTGTATCAATTAACAATTTAAATGTGTATAAAACATCTAATAATAATTTTAAATTATTTAAAGGTACAATTGAACATTTATTTGATGTTGAAGAAGATCTTATTTTTACTTTACCACAACCAATTAAAAGTGACGTTGTTTTTATTCAATATCCAGATCAGTTAGCGTTTGAACCATTGATTTGGCACTTGGATAGAATATCAAACAGAAATATTAACTCAGATAGCGGATTTCCATATTCTGAAAGTGATTCTTGTCATAAAAACAAAAATGTTATTATTCATACGTATGTAGTAGATACTGGTATTGATGTTACACATTCTGAATTTCAAGGCCGTGCTGTATGGCTTAAAAACTTTGCAGGTGATAATAAAGATACTGATTGTAACAATCATGGAACACATTGTGCTGGGTTAATTGGTAGTAAAAGTTATGGTGTATGTAAAGATGCTAATTTATTTGCAGTAAAAGTACTTAATTGCGAAGGTTCGGGAAGTTATTCTGGTATTTTGTCTGGTCTTGATTTTGTTTATAAACGACACCTTTCAGAGTTTAATAAAGATAATAGAATTAGAAGTATCTTAAGTATGTCTTTAGGCGGTGGATTTTCCAAAGCAATTAATCGTGCAGTTGAAAGTCTGATTAAAAGCGAATCAATGTTTGTTGCTGTTGCATCTGGTAATGAAAATTCAGATGCCTGTAATACGAGTCCGGCAAGTGCTAGTGGAGTGTTTACAGTTAATGCGATGGATAAATATGACAATAGAGCTTATTTTTCAAATTATGGAACATGTACTGATATTTATTCACCTGGTGTAGATATATTATCTACTATCCCAAATGAAGAAACAGCAGTATACAGTGGTACGAGTATGGCTACACCTAATTTAGTGGGTGTAATGAATCATTATATTGATATGTATCCTGATTTAAATATGAGAGGATTAAAAGAAAAAATTATGAATGATGCTACTAAAAATACTATCCAAGGAAATCCAAGACAAACAAAGAATTTATTAGTATATCTTCATCGTAAAAATTAAACTATTAATTTAGGAATACCTGAAATACAATAAAAAAATGATTTTATATTTTAAATAAGCAAAAATATAAAATTAAAGTAATGGGTTGTGACTATTATATTATCACCAATTTAGATATTCAACACAGTCAAGGTACCAGTTCAATTGAATTAGATAAACAAAGAAACTATTTTTCATATAATAATAATAATATAGATTCTGATGAATCAGATTATGAAGAACAAATGAAAAAATATTATGATAGTTATTTAGAAGTTAACTATAAACCAAAAATTCTATATGGTATTTTTGAACCAAATCAGGGTGAAATAAAAACTTTATTAGATACAGAACCAAGATGGAAAAATGAAATAATTAAAACAAAATATCAAGAACAAGTTAAACATGAATTAAATGAGTTAAATTGTGCTATTCCAATTATTGTTTATAAAATTATTAAACAAGAAGTACGTTATCTACGTTAAATTTTATTTTACAACTTAATTATTTATCAATTTCGAACATTATTATTGTGTTTAAATTGTTTCGTAATTGCTAACAATAAATTTATCTATTTTATTTATTGATTGTAAAAGTTTGTTTTCTTTTTCTTCTAATCTATCTTGCATTGTATCTAAATCTGTTTGTAATTTAGTTATTTTAGAAAATAAACATGATATTTGTTCGTTTTTTTCTTTTAGTATTTTATCGTAAATATATGTATATGTATATTTAAAAAAAATTATACCTGAAATACTATTTACAATAGCTAATGTTAATATTTGAATAGACATGTACTTTAACTATATTATACTATACTAAAAAAAATTTATATTTTAGACTAATATAAATTTTTTAGTATTAAAATAAAATTGATTTAAAATAAAATATAGTTAAAAATAACAACTTAAGTCATGAAGTTTCTATTGAAATGTAAAAACGACATAGTAAAATCTATGTACGAATCACATTCTACTTACCACGAAGGTGATAGTGGACTGGATCTTTTTATTACAAATGAAATTACCATTAATGGTGGAGAAACTAAATTGATTGATTTAGGGATTAAATGTCAATTACAGTCAAAAAACTATTTTGGCAAAAACAAGTACCATAGTTATTTAATGTTTCCACGTTCATCTATATCAAAAACACCACTCAGACTAGCTAATAGTGTTGGTCTATGTGATGCTGGATATACAGGCGAATTAAAGGCGGCATTACATAATACTGGGAAGAAATCATTTACATTAAAAAAAGGTGATAGATATGTTCAATTAGCGAGATCAGATTTAGGAAAGATTAAATTTAGTATAGTAGAGGATTTTCCGAGAGAAACATCAAGAGGAGAAGGTGGTTTTGGTTCAACAACTTAGTTATTATCTATAAAACTAGTTATTTCTTTACGTTTATAACAAATGCATGATTTACAATTAGTATTGTTTAAAACATCACATTTTGTACAATATAGTTCAATACAATCATTGCATTCTTGTAAATTTTTTGCACTGTTGCACATTGTACATTTATTATAGTAATCAGGGTGTTTTATATTATTAAAGGTGACGCGTTTCATTTTATGATTATTTTTATGATTATTTTTAAAAACATTTTTTTTTAAAACACATATTTTTTTTAAAATTCGAGAAATAAATTGGCATACTTATTATAAGGTTGTTGTGATATTTTGCTGCCATGATAATGTGATTGTAGTGTATCTCCATTTTTTGTAAGATTTGGTTTAATACCACATTGTGGTATTTTTTTAATGAATATTTTCATGTTAATTTGTGATTTAAGATACTTATTATTATTTTGACCTATGATGTATTGTTCAGATAACCAAAAACATCTTAATTTATTTATTGATAAACTTTTATTAAATGCGTATTCAAATGCTTTATGTTGGTTTGTTTTTGAGTTATAGTTGTTCCAGATTTGTAAGAATTGTAGAGTTAAGTTATTATAAGCTAAATAATATAAATTATCATTCATAGTATTAAGGACACGTGGGTCGTAGCATTTCGATGTATTATTTAAATTAACTGTCATTAGATCTATATTTTTTACATTCCAAATTTTATTTTTTATTAATGACATTGATACTGTTTCATTAATATCTATATATACTATATTTTTTTTGTATTTTTTGAGTGTTTTATAAAATAGTTGAGGTTTGGAATGTTCAAGTGTTTTAAATATAATATAATTTAAATTATAATGGTTACATTTATTTTTAAAATTATTAATTAAATCTTCATTGGTACATATTGTAATAATTATAAAATTTAAATCATGTGCTAAATTACTTTCTTTATTAATTTTTATGTTATCAAATGTCATTTTTGGCAGGAGTTTATTTTTATATTCTTTGTATTCTGAACGTTCTTTAAAATCAACGATGAATTGTTTAATTTGTGGTTTTGTCAAACCGTAATTTACATAGTTATTAAATGTTATACCATTCAAACAACGTAACTTTTGTCCTTGTTGTCTATAAAAGTTAGGTGGCCAAATTGATTTTGTCCCAATCCTTTTACTTCTTACATTTAAAAGTTCATATGTCTCAAGATCTCTATGTACAATAACTAAATCTTTTTTTGAATAATTAGATTCTTGTAATTCTTTCGTATAGCTTGAAATACTTGTATATTTGTTTTTTTCTTGATCGTATCCATGTGTTTGGAACATATACATATAATTATATGGCAACCATACGCAACGCGAATATATATTAAAGAAATTCCTTGTAAATATACCAGAAAAAGTTTTATCTTCTGCTAAATTGGGATTTTTTAAAATATATTTGTTTAATATATTAAGAATGACTTTTGCGTTATGTGTATTCGCAAAACCTAATACACCACCAGGTAATTCTAACTGAAAAGGGTTAAAACAATTGTTCCGATAATACCAATTAATAAAAAAACAATCAGCATCCATATCAAAAATATGAGGGTATTGTAATATTGTAAAATCTGTATCTACATTTATAACTTTTAAATGTTTAAATTTATCAAGTGTATTTAATATGAATTGACTCTTAAGTGATAATGCAGTTATATACATACCCTTTGTTTCAAATACTGGGTATTCAACAAAATAATAATTGATTTTATGTTCTTGACAATTATTAATTATACGCTCTACTTGTTGAAGATACGTTAATTTATCAACACTGTTTTCATTTACACGATTTCTCCCCCAAAACATTCCTGATAATATGAAAGTACTTTCGGGATTTAATATTTCTGTATATTCTATTTTACTAGGAATATCTAATAAGTATGCGTTGTTCATTATATTTATAAAATAAATTAAAGTTTATAAATTAAATTAAAGTTTTTAAATTAAATTAATTTAAGCTAATATGTACGTAGATTGTACTTGGAAGTAATGTGTATTTATGCTTGAACTTTGAAATTTAATTAATAAACGTGATGTATCAATGATACCGCATCCTAAGACATTAAAGAGTGGTATAACGTTATTTTCGTCTGTATATCCTGATACATTTGAAATTATTTCGAACCTACGTATAAATGCATTTGTTCTACCTGGCAAGACGACTTCGACCTCGCAATTTTCGCTTTCATTTGTTGGTGTAACTGCAAATGCAAATGTCAATGTACCAAGATTACCTGATACACTTAAGTTATTATTAAAATATTCAACTAATGTACAATTTGTTAGGCTGTGAAATGCAATGTCTGGATTTGTAACGGATCCAGCTGCTGTAAAACTACCAGCAATATAAATATTACCACCAATATAAATATCTTTACTAACTGATACACCACCACCGATTGATAATGCACCACCACTCGTAATACTTGTAGAATTTTGAGTACAACTTATACATATTCCTCCTTTTGTTATTAATGAACCTGTACTATTACTGTTGGATACTGTAGTTGATGTAATTATAACGCTTCCAAGATTATTGACTCTTAATCGTTCAATATCATTATTTGTATATATGCTAACATTTCCGGAACTTGTATTACCGGCATATAAATTCAAACATCCAGCACTAATATTAGATGCTTGTGAATTTGAATTTAAGATAACTCTTGAACTATTAATATTATTATTATTATTTGAAGCACATCCAATTAAGCCGAGGTAACCAGTACTTGAATTAGTAGAAATAAAATTATTAACATTAATAGCCAATGGACTAACTACATTAGATGTTGAATTAATCCCGATATAACCTATATTGTTTATAGTTAATGCTTTATTTGAACTGTTAGGTGTACTATTTAATACTGAATTAGTCAAAGAAAAATCATTTGCTAATGAATCAAGTAAAATACCGTATCTATTATTAGTGGAATTTTCTACAAAATCTATATAACTAAATGAGCTAGGGTCATTTTCTAATCTGAGTGTACTTGAAGATTTTTTAATATGTAATGACTCTTGGGGTGTAAAACCATCTCTACCTATACCAATATTTGTACCTACAATTAGATTTTTATTAACACTTATACCACCAGCTGTTGTGATTGTCCCTCCTAATGTTGCTGAAATAGCATCATTTGTATTATTAATAGAAATACCACCTAATAAATGGATTGAACCGGTACTACTATTTATAGAACCTGATGTATTTGTTGAAAACAACGACTTGATACGTAAATTAGCGTCATTATTGTTAATTATATTACCAGATACGGGTTTATTATTCGTATATCCTAAAACAAATGTATCATCTTCTTCATCATAGTAATTAACAACGTAACCATTATTATAAAAATTTACAGTATCACCGCTATTTGGATTTTGTGTAGTGAATGGTGTTTCTAAAGTTGCTACACGTTGTAATCCATTGTATGAAATAATTTTTCGGACTTGATTTGTGTTACTTCCACTGGCAACTTTTATCCACCATCCAGTATAGTAATTATCTGTGATATTTGCAAGAGTACTTAATTTTAATTGGTCTAACGTTGTGATTAAGCTTTGATTTGGAATAGAATCAATAAATGTAGGTACTGCATTTTCATTAGTTATATCACCTTCACCTAACTCATTTGCGATTTGATATCTTTGAAATAATATACCGAGGTCTCTCGAATTATTCGTATTTATATTATTATATCCAATAATTGGTAAATTATCACATACTTTAAATTGTGTACCTTCTATTGTAAAATCACCAGATGTATATTTCAATGTACTTTCAATATTTGTAACATATTTTTGTATCCAAGTTTGGTTATATCCACTGATATTTCCATTAGGAACAATACCATTACCTTCTTGTAATAAAACAAATTTAGTATTTCTCTGTGTTAATACATTAATATTTGTCTGTGAATTTGAAGAAACTTTGACAAATAATTTATAATCGTCAAATGTATCATTAAAAATATAACATATAGGTTTTTCAGTTGAATTATACATGATGTTACCATAGTGTGAATGCGCAGATATACAGCTTGTTCCATTAATAGCGACTGATAATTTTAATCCAGATATATCATTTGAATTAGTGTTAACTCCGTTTGCAAAGTCAATTTCACAATACCCTGATTCAACATTTATATTATTCAATTCACCTAGATAATACCATATACTATTTCCTGATGTATTATCAATCGTTTGATGCAGAGCATTACCAGAATATTCAACGCGGTCATTAGTCTTAACTGGTCCATTAAATGTAGAAAATATATTATTAGTTAATATTAATGAAGATGATGATATACTACTAGGTAAAAATGTAATTGTTGAATCGCCAAGATTATTTGATAAGATAGTAGTCAATTGATTACTCGTGGTACTTTGACCAATATTCATAGTCATATTTGTACCACTTGCCTGTATAAACGAAGTACCAGAATTATTAGGTGTTGTTAAAACAATACTTCCAGTAGAATTAACATTATTCAATTGAATACTGGAATTTGTTAATAATAGATTTGATCTAGAACTTTGCCATTGAATTTGTCCTGAATTACTACCATAAATATTCAAGTTTGTATAATTTCCGATTGTACCAATATTAATATTGTAATTTGAACTAGTAGAATTTGGGATAATTCCTAGATTACCATTTGTAAATTGAATTGTGTAACCGTCAATAATCTCCAATGACCCTCCTATTTGAATTGAAGTTGTGATAATCCCTGAATTTGAAATAGTTAGTATATTTTCAGATGTATTATTATATCGTGTAAAATGTGTAGGTAAGAAACTATTTACTGTTCGTGATGAATTAGGTGCTTGAATATAATTATTAATATTTGTTGATGTAAAGTATAGGTTATTTAGATAAGTGTCATTTGTAACATATACATTATCCCCTATATATAAACTTTTACCCACACTTGCACCGCCGCCTACTAATAAACTTCCACCATTTGTATTACTAGAACTGTCAGTTTCACATTGAATAGTAATACCTCCAAATGTTACTAAGGCACCAGATGTACTATTTATTGCTTCATCTGTTGCTGTAATTGTCATATATGAAAAAGTACTAGCACTTGCACTATTACATATCAATGAACCACCTACATAAAGATTTTTTGCAATACTTACTCCTCCACCAACTGTCAAGGCACCGCCGTTAGTATAATCGAAACTATTTTCTAAACATTTTATAGAAACACCCCCTGTAATAGATAAACTTGCATTTGATATTGATGTAGATACAACAGTAGAAAGAAATTGTATATTACCAGCTACATTTAATGTACCATTAATATCTAATGTAACAGTTGGTGTAGTTGTATTAATACCTATAAATCCATTTTGTAAAATTGTAAGACGCGATTCTTGTGACGTTGCTAATTGTAGAATATCAGGGGTACTTATAACAAGTGCGTCACTGTATATATTATTCGCGTATTCATTATATTGTCTTGTCATACCAATATAACTACTGTGTTGTTGTCCTCTGTATGTTAAAATAATTTCCGGTTTAGCATTCAAGTTATTTGCATCAGAATCTGCATTTAATAGTAAACTAATCGTATTATTACTTTTAATTTCAAAATTCTTTGATGGAACATTTGTACCTAACCCAAGTCTAATATTATTATAATCATAATATAAATTCTGGTCTGTATTTAGAGGATTAGTACCGTTTCCAAATAATAGACTACCATCAGGGATAGTTGTTCTACCGGTACCACCATAACCTACTGATATACTATTTCCTTGCCAAATACCACTGTTAATTGTTCCTACTTTAGTAACATGTGATTGGTCTGTAGTTGTTTGTAACGGATTACCACTACCACCTGTTATACCTGTACCAGCAATAGTATTTTTAATACGAAGAGAATTAGATGACGATTCTATTTCAATACTTGTATTATCTACATTTACATTTATTTCATTGAAATTTTTTGATAAGGCCATTCCAGCTTGAACTTGGCCTAAACCAGTAAATTCTGTAAATGTAAGTGGATGCGTATCAACAATATCCAATGGTGTTTGTGAATTACAAATCCAACCTAATGAATTATTAATTGATCCCGATTTAATAAAAACAAAAATACCAGAAGCACCTGTTCCAGATATCAAATCGTCTGTTCTGACTGGTCTATCATTAGTAATTTTATAAATACCATTTTCAATAGCATTTGATTGATCTTTAATTAAAATACGGTTATTCAATACTAATATGTAATTATCAATACTATTTCCTGCACTAAAATCTATATCTAAATTACCTGAAGTTATTGTTGCAACATTAACCGAATCTTTAACAAATAAACCTTGTTTAATTAAATCAACATAGCTTTTTGTTGCTACATCTTGAGAATTTATAGGATTTGATACATTAATTATATTTGTATTTAACATATTTATACCATTTAAAAAACTTGCCCCACCACCTACATTTAAATTTTTCTGTACGGCAATACCCCCAGATACAATCATACTTCCAGAACTTGTATCATTACTTTCATTTGTATTTATATTTGTTATTCCTAAAGAAGTTAATAATTTACCATTCATTGTGTCAATATTGAATAACGTGTTAGTCCCATCTGTTATTTTAAAAGCATTCATGTCTTGTACTGAGAAAGTTGTCTTTTGATTAACTGATAAGTTTTGTGTAACTGTATCAATATTAAATAAATTTGTTGCCGATGAGTCTTGTATTTGAAATGCCGTTGTAGAATCAACTGAACTTATATATTTACCACTTGTATAGATGCTTTTAGAAACACCTAATCCTCCTTTGATAATCATAGATCCAGTAGCTGGTGATATAGAGTCGTTTGTATTAGATAACCCGAATGTACCAAATGAAATTACATTGCCAGTTTCAGATTCTACTGAAAATAATTCTGATATACAGTTATTAGAGGTAATACTAAATTTAGAACGTTTTCCTGTATTTGAATATTCTGTATAATTAGGTAAATTTATTGTTAAGGTTCTGCCATCATTTAGTGTTATAGCACCCCTTCCTATCATATACCCGTTTGTATTATCAAATGAACCTTTTAATTGAATTAGACTTTGAGCATTTAACAAAGAATAATCATTAATTTCTAATGCTGGATTATCACTTGTACCATCTCCAGCAAAAATATTAACTTTACCATTTGAATTAGTACTAGCAACTAAAATATCATCTGTATCATTACTAATCTGTAAAGCACCTGTATTGTTATTAGATTTGACTTTAATAGATGATTCAGTATATATATCTTTTTTAACACCTATACCTCCATTCACGTATATACAACCTGAACTTGCATTAATAGCGTTTTCTGTGTTTAAAACATTGAGATTTGATTTCACATTTATCACATTCGCCCCTAATATCATATTACCATTAGAATCACCTAATATATATTGTGAATTACTTGCAAATGTCAATGGAATATTTGTTTGTAATTTTACAGAAGAACTATTTAAATATAAATCGTTTGTAGAATAAATAAAAAGGTCATTGTTACTATTTGCTGTAATACGTTGATACCCAGAACCAAATCGTAATCCACAATCTGTCGGAATTTTCACATCCAAAGTGCTACCAGGATTTAAAAATATATTATTATTTGCATTAATACTTAAATCATTGTTAATATTCGCTAAAACAGATTGACTAATAGATCCAAATACAATCGGAGTATCAACTGGTACATAAACCTTTTTACCACCACCACCGACACCACTATTAGGATATAGATAAATATCTTGACTACCAGCAATAATCATATTATTTGAACTATCTGTGTATATTTTCTCATTTTGTGTTGAAAAAGTAATCGGTATCTGATTAGGTACATTTATTTTTTTACCTATATTTGGTGACAAGTTAATATCACCTGAACTATTTATAGTTAAATTTTTAGTTATACTATTAGCAAATATAGACTGTTCTCCACTACCAAATGCAATTTGTTTGTCATAATCCACTAAAATTTTTCCATTCGGTGACAAATTTATATCTTGAGCACTATTTATATTTAAAGTATTATTTGCCAAGTCTGTAAAAATAACTGAACTTGATAATTTAATTTTACCGCTTATAAACACATCTTTTGTAATACCTAACCCCCCATTTATCATGACAGCTCCGGTTGTACTACTTAAACTATTTACTGTACTTGAAAAATATATCGGAATATCAACCTGATTAGATGATACAATTAATTTAGTTAAAGGGTTCCAAGTCATTATGCCATTGTTTAAAGGTATCGACTCTCTTAGAGAAACAGGTTGTAAATTACTAATTATACCAGCCTCAACTCTCTTATTTATTTCATTATACACAATTCTAAATGATTCAAGATTTCCTCTATCAACTTCAAATCCAGCCTGATGAAGAGTCACTCCATCACCTGTTTCCTGATTATTGACTAATAATATATTATCCTTAAATTCTACTATACTTGTATCAAGTACAGATGTATTACCTTCTACGTATAAATTACCTTGAATCGTAGCATCGCCAACTAATCTTAAATTATTAAATATTGGCGAATCGCCTGTTCTAACACCTTGATTAAGATAAAGATCATGTTGAATTATACGACCTTGTGAATTCTGAAAATTTATTCTGTTATTTACGATTGGTTTAGGCATACCCAGCTTATTAATATCAAATATAATTAATTTACTCAAATAACGTAAAATAAATTAATTGTTATACTTTTGATATTTTTATTCAAATAACCATTTTCAGATATTCTTTTAATTACATTTTATTAACTCAATATAAATTGTTTCATAAATTGTTTCACAAATAATATATTAAATTTATTTTATTGTTTTATAATATAAAATGGATTTGAAAATTATTATCATTATAGTTATAATTGCTATCAGTCTATCAGCAAGTATTTATTTTGCAACAGCATCAACATCAACATCATCACCTACAACAACATCAACATTATCACCTTCAACAACAGCATCAACATCATCACCTTCAACATCATCACCTTCAACATCAGCTTCAACAACAACATCACCTTCAACAACAACATCACCTTCAACAACAACAACATCACCTTCAACATCACCTTCAACAACAACATCATCAACAACAACATCATCAACAACATCACCTTCAGTTGAAGCACCAAAGTGTGATGTAACTAGTTGTAATAATGTTATGAGCGATTGGATAAATAACAAATACTGGGCGTTTGCAGATACGGCAAAAAGTTTTGGAGAGTGTCAAAATTGTGATAGTAAATGGTTTATGGCACCATATCGTACATCAAAAGACGGTATTAATTGGAGTGATAACGTAAGTAAAATGGATTCTTATAATGCCGTAAAATTATCTTAAAAAATGTTATATAATATTTATGAATTTAATTAGATTTTTTTTTTTGTTATCTTATAATATAAAATGGATTCAAAAATTATTATGATTATAGTTATAGTTGTAATTTCTATCAGTCTATCGGTAGGTATTTATTTTGCAACACAAATACAAGACACATCTGCGTCATCTGCGTCATCTGGATCAACACCACTAAAAGATTGTCCTGCCGCGAGAACAAAATATCTATCAGATTATAGTGATGTTGCTTATTGGAAATTAGACCCTTGGGTTCACTACCAAAATCATGGTAAGGGTGAAAAGAGAAAATGGAATTCTAATCTCTGTTAAATTACGAAACAGATAGTTTTTAAAAATAAATGAATTTAAAAATTAATTTTATTATTTTATAATTTTATAATAAAATGTCTAAAAAAACAATTGAAGAAACATATAAAAAACTTACACAAAGAGAACATGTACTTTTAAGACCAGATACTTATGTAGGTTCTATTAAAAAACAAATGGAAGAATTATGGATAGCAAAAGAAGAGAATGACACTGTAAAAATGGAAAAAACTATGATAGAATATTCTCCGGGATTTATAAAAATTTTCGATGAAGTATTAACAAATGCTACTGACCATTCGTTTCGTGATTCAACTGTTAAATCAATTAAGGTAGATTATTCACAAGAAAGTGGTGAAATTTCAGTATGGAATGATGGCACTGGTATCCCTGTTGAATTACATAAAGAACATAATATATATGTACCAGAATTAATTTTTGGACATCTTCTTTCAGGAAGTAATTATGACGATTCACAATCAAGAACCGGTGCTGGTAGGAATGGTTATGGTTCAAAATTAACAAATATTTACTCAAAAAAATTTATAGTTGAAACAGTTGATTCAAATAATAAAAAGAAATTTATTCAGGAATTTAGTGAAAACATGACTGAAAAAACAACAGCAAAAATAACATCAAATTCAGGAAAAAGCTATACTAAAATTACATTTATTCCTGACTATACTAGATTTCATATGGAAGGTCTTGAAGATGATACAATACTTTTAATTAGAAAAAGAGTGTTAGATTGTATTGCATGTACGAGTCAGAGTATTCAAATTTATCTAAATGGTGTAAAATTAAAAGGTAAAGGTTTAGTAGATTATACAAAGTATTTCTTTGAAGATGAAAAGATTATTTCAGAATCTTTTCAAGAACGTGTAAAACGGAATGGTGAAATAATTGAATACAATTGGGAATATGCTATTATCCCTTATCAATGTTATGAACAAATTTCATTTGTTAATGGTAATTCTACTAATCAGGGTGGTACGCATGTTAACTATATAACAAATCAAATTGTTAATAAATTAAAGAAAATGTTGGAAGAAAAGAAAAAACTAAAAGAATTAAAACCAAATTTCATTAAAGATAAACTCTTTATATTTTTACGAGCAACGGTTGCTAATCCGGTATTTAATAGTCAAACAAAAGAAATGCTTACAACACAATCTAAAGATTTTGGATGCAATGTTAGTGTAAGTGATTCATTTATTACAAAATTGTACAAGTCAAGTATCACAGAAGAAATTGTAGAGTTTTGTAAATTAAAAGAATCAGCGTCACTTGGTAAGCAAACTGATGGGAAAAAAGTTAATAAAGTATTTATTCCTAAATTAGAAGATGCATTATGGGCTGGTGGTATTAAGTCTAAACAATGTACTTTAATTTTGACTGAAGGTGACTCGGCAAAGACATTTGCGATGTGGGGTCGTTCAATTGTTGGTCCGGAAAAGTATGCAATTTTTCCATTAAAAGGCAAGGTACTTAATGTTAGAGATGCAAGTATTACACAATTAATAGGGAATGAAGAAATTAATAATATTAAGCAAATTATTGGTTTAAAACAAGATAAAAATTATAAAGATACATCCGAGTTAAGATATGGTAAAGTAATGATTTTAACAGATGCTGATGTCGACGGTTCACATATAAAATCATTATTAATAAACTTCTTTCATTATTGGTGGCCAAGTCTTATCAAGATGGATTATATACAAACATTAAAAACACCAATTGTAAAAGCTACAAAAGGTAAAAAAGTTTTAGAATTTTTTACAGAACAAGATTATTTAAAATGGAAAGATACAGGAATTAACTTGAATAGTTATCAAGTAAGATACTTTAAGGGATTAGGGACATCTAAAAAAGAAGATGCAAAAGAAACTTTTAAACGTCTTGAAGAACTTACAGTTGATTATTATTACAAAGATAAAAAATGCGATGAAGCTATTCTTTTGGCATTTGAAAAAGATAAAAATATCAAAACACCAAAACAGAAAAATAACGACGACGACGATAATGAAAGTGAAGAATCTTGTATAAACAAAGGTATTGTTAAATGCACAGACCGTAGAAAAAATTGGTTGTCTAATTATGATAAAACAAGTTATGTAAATGTTAATGAAAATCGTGTTAGTTATCAAGATCTTATTAATAAAGAACTTATTCATTTTTCTATCTATGATAATTTGAGAAGTATTCCGAGCTTATGTGATGGATTAAAACCATCTCAAAGAAAAATCATGTATTATATGTTAAAGAATAATAAAACACAAATTATAAAAGTTGCACAGTTGTCGGGTTATGTATCGGCTGAAACTGGATATCATCATGGTGAAGCATCATTACAGGGTGCTATTATAGGTTTAGCTCAAGATTTTGTCGGGACAAATAATATTAACTTATTACATCCAGAAGGTAATTTCGGGAGTCGTTTTCAATGTGGGAAAGATGCATCAAGTCCTAGATATATCTTCACTAGACTCTCAGATATTACATCTTCTATTTTTAATCAATATGATTTACCCTTATTTAATTATCTAAATGATGATGGTACTCTTATTGAACCAGAATGGTATTTGCCTATTATTCCTATGATTTTAGTAAATGGATGTGAAGGTATTGGTACGGGATATTCTACATATATTCCTACTTATAATCCAAAAGATATTATCAATAATTTAATTAATATGATTGATGATGAAGACTTTCAACCACTTGTTATGAAACCTTTTTTCAAAGGATTTAATGGAGAAATAATTGAATTAGAAAAAGGCTCTTATATTACTAAAGGTAAATATGAAAAAATAAGTCATACACAAATTAAAGTAACAGAATTACCAGTAGGTATGGGTGTTACTATTTATAAGGAATTCTTAGAGACATTAATTACAGGTAATATTAAAAAATCTGATAAAACTGAAAAATCAAAAACTAAAAAGAAAAAATTTGAATTAAAAAATGTTGACAACAAAACAAAGGATGAAAATGATGATATATGTTTTATCATAGAATTTAATAATCATCATGAATTAAGCGATTTAATTAAATCTGGAACATTAGAAAAAGAATTAAAACTCCAAAAGTCTTTTAGTACAAATAATATGTATCTATTTAATGAAAATTTAATTCTTACAAAATATAACAATCCATCGGAAATTATTTGTGACTTTTTTGATATAAGACTTGAATATTATAATAAACGAAAGTTATATATAATTAAAACATTAAAGAAAGAACTAAAATATTTAGAATCCAAATCAAGATTTATTAAAGAATATATCGATGGAAATCTTGATATCAATAAAAAATCAAAAGATATTATTAATTCCTTACTTGAAAAAAAAGAATATCCACAATACGAAGAATCATATGATTATTTATTGAAATTACCTATGTATTCATTAACACTTGAAAGAATCAATGAACTTTTAAAACAATGTGAATCAAAGAATAAAGAATTAATATACTACAAGTCAAAATCACCCTCACAATTATGGAATGTAGATTTAGAACAATTACTATTAAAATTAAATAAATAATTCATATAATATAATTCATATAATATAATTCATATAATTCATATAATTCATATAATATAATTCATATAATTCATATAATTCATATAATATAATTCATATAA
>Ga0326734_1000200_pt1 | contig 17857 bp, 13 predicted proteins | sample 15_GP2_1315_FD_207944 | JGI IMG/M metagenome (GOLD analysis project Ga0326734, IMG submission 207944) | Glacier ice microbial communities from Ngari, Tibet, China - 15_GP2_131.5 | ecosystem: Environmental > Aquatic > Freshwater > Ice > Glacier | place: China: Ngari, Tibet | collected 2018-07-18 | reverse complement strand
TCTGGCAAAGAAAGGTGCAAACTTAGGGACTATTAAAAAATAGTCTTCGTTGTTAAGTATGGTTGTTATGTGCTCTTCATCCCGAACTAAGTTCGCTGGATTCATTCCAGTCGGATCGAAAGCATAAAAGATCTTTTGTGTCGCCATTATGTTGTCCTATTGGTGCAAAAATAAATTAATAATTGACACGTGCTTGTTTTATTCTACAGTGAAGTTAACAACTCCGCCCTGTAAAGTTCTGCCTTCACCTGTGAAGACAATCACACCGTAGCCAGTTCCAGGAGTATTGGGGACAGTAAAGGACCCACTAGCACTAGTTGAACCAAGAACACCAGAACTATTGCCAGCTACTGAAATTGCTGTTGGAGTAGAAACACTAGTTATGCCAGCACCAGTTATTGAAATAGTACCGCTAATAGCAGTTGACAATGTATTGAACAATGTGTCATTTATTGTGTACGAACCACCGGCTGGAATAGTAATGGTAGCTGTTGTTCCATCGCCATTAAAGTAAATTGGTATTGCAGCCGGTGCAGGAGTAGGAGCCGCCGTAGGAGCCGCCGTAGGTGCAGGAGTAGGAGCCGCCGTAGGTGCGGGTGTAGGAGCTGCGGTTACCGCGGGACTACTGGTTGGCGTTGGCGAAGCTATGGGTGTAGGTGTTGCTACATTACCTTCACGGATTTTATCTATATAAAATTTTAATAGGGCGGGTGTTATCAAAGTAGTAATAGAACTACCTGCTAATGCTTGAGCAATAGTTGCAGGCGGATAGTTCTGAACTAAACCTAAACCAATCTGAGTCTTAGTTGTACGGTGTGGATTTTGAATATCAGATAAATGACGCTGAGCACTCAAAATTGATTTAGCCAGTATTGCATCTTTGATATTGTCAATAGAACTTAATACTGCTTCTTCGCTTATAGGGCTAGTCGTATTCCAGTCATTATTGATATTAGGAAATAATGAAAGTGCAGTAATGGCTTGCTCCCAAGTAGTGATCCTTGGGTTACTCGAACTATTCATAATAGATTCAATAACGGTTTCTTTAAGTTCTAACCATACACCACCTAGTGTTTGATATTCGAGACGGACTACACCAGTAGAAAAACGATCAGTAAAACTAATACCACCATACACAGGAAGACCGATTGAGCGAGTAGCACCAACAAAAGGTAATATTCCGTAGTAATCAACGCCTTCGACAAGCACTGTATTATTGCCGTTGGTTGTCTTTGTAACTTTCAAGCTAGTTATAAAGAAAGGTGTGTGCGTAGGGATAACGTAAGGAAAGCCTTTGTAATTGTTTGTAGTAATGATAAACTGATCATTGAATACTTTATTAGCAGTAGCCACTCCAGTGGCATCAAACAGATATGCTGGATTAGTTATCGACATATAAAAATTTCCTTATTAAATTGCTGTAAATCGTATAGTCAAACTAGTCTGGTAATACCGTTGGCGAATAGCACATATTCGGTATTTAGACGTAATCATAGTATTCATTAAGGGTACTAAAGACTAAATTTATAAATGTTACCCTTGTAAAAACATCTATTAAAAGGAACTGGACAATGTACGTATTAATAAGCGCATTAGGTGTATCTAAAGCTCAAGGTAGTCGTTGGGGTAGTTTAAATATCGGAGAAGTTCTTGTTTCTCAACTATTTGCAAATTACAGAAAAGTCTACGCTACTTTATCAAACATTTATTTAGATGAACCTATCTCGATTGATTTAGAATCACTTCGTAATGACCACTCTTTCTTTGTAGGTACGTTTAACCAATTACTAACAAGTCTTGGAACAACTACTCTTACACAAACTACTATTCCTCCTGTACTGAATCCTAAGTATGCAATCTACAGCGATGCCTTCAGAGCAGGCTATAAAGTAGAGCCAGTTAATGTATTGACATCCCACACTGCTAACTTGCCACCATCAGATAAGACCAGCCTAAGGATCATTCGTACGGACCCAGTAACAGACATGGAGTTATTCTTCAAACACTGTTTAGTCACTGTCAATGGATTCTTTCACCAAACAGACTTCGATGGTGAATTTGCTTACGCTATAGATGCAAATAACTCAAAGCTTAAGTCTCATCAAAATCAAATAGGTTTCCTAAGCTTCCTCAACATTGGACAAATAGAGTCAGTACCTATTACTGAGCAGATGATCTACAAACAAGCTGATGAATCTACTCTTAGTAAAAGGACTTACATAAAGCTTAATAAAGACATTACTAATAAAACAGTCTTGTTGGTGTTAGGTGGCTACTTACTCTTTCCTGATAACAAGAGTATCATTCAGTCAGGTGAAGACGTATTCAGTATTGACATTGGTAAGATGCCTTTTGTTGAGAGGTACTTTGAAGGTGCTAAGTATCTTAATTACGACAGACTCGGTCTTCCTGTTAGCGATAACAATATAGAAGCAACAAACTTAAACGATCTGATGTCAGACGAAGTACTCACTAAGTATTTCACTATGCCTCAGTCGTTCTTCGTGATTGTTGATACACCTGCTCTGTTTACTAATAAAGTTCCTATTAAGAGCACAGGTCTTCCTGGAATGTTCATAGGCTACAAAGAACCTATCTATCCTCTCATTGTTAGTAACGGTAGGGTAGCCGAGTACTGGAAAGAACATGAAGACGGCCAGTGGGCTGTGAACGTCTATGATAGCTATCTACATAACAAAGTACTGAGTACTATTCCTGTAGCTAAACTAACTACGTTTTCTGACGCTGATGTTCCTGAAAGAACTATTAGAAATAGTAGTGGCTACTTGCTTGAGATTGGTAAAGAATTCTAAACTTACATCATAAATGCTGTACCAAGGTTTAAGTCCTGGTACAGCATTTATGCCGGGTTTACGTCTTTACAGTGAATACATCTTTGTAGAGGTAGTCAAGAATCTTTTTCTGCACATCAGTTGCTTGTGACTCTACGAAACCTTCAACAGGTTTGAATTCAAGATCAGAAATCTTAGCAACTATTTTAAGCTTTACATCATCATCAAGTTTCTTATCAGCCATCTCGATAATACTGTCTAGCTCTAGATCAATCTTGCACCAACTATAACGATTTCCATCAGGATCAGAGAATACATCGACTTCAAAGAAAATATCTGGTTCAGTATGCGTAACGTTTGTTGTTGCTCCGTCTTCCGCTTGATCAACCATTGCTAGTTTCTTTAACGGAAACAAATATCTTACCTTAACCATACACGAAGTAGCTATTGATTTGAATGCATCAAAGTATTCCCTATCAATAGTAATTGTGTATTCTTGATTACTGGCAACATTTTCAGATTGCGATTTTACCTTGGTTGTTTGTGTATAAGACTCGACGCCATCAACGGTTTCTTTACGTACCCTGACTTTACCTTTTTCAGTCTTTACTTCATATTGCTCTTGATTAATTATTTTACTAGCGCTATTCAAACCATCAAAGTTTGTAATACGTGCATAAATGACTAATTCGTTTTCTGCTGATTTAGCAGTAGCTACTACGTTTTCCATATTTGATAAGTTTATTTAATTAAGAAAATTACACTGAGCACTTCGTTGATTGTTTTGAATAGACTTGCTACTACACCAATATCATCAAAAGCACCATTTTTAACTAGCATGTAAATAAAAGAAGAAATCGCCAAACATCCTACAAAAAGAAGTACGAATATTACCATCTTGATAGTCCAGTGCCTCAGACTAATAGCTTGAGTTTCTCTGTAGAACTTCAGTCTATGTTCATCGTCAACTATATCAGACGTATTAGCATGAATAGCAGTATGAAGAAGAATAACTTTATCTTTATCGCTAAGATTAGAAAAAGCCTCTAACATACTCTCACTACTAATAGCAGTTGAGTCTCCGTTATTAAAATAACTTACTTCTGTATAACCGGCATTTCTAACAGCAGCAGCCGTTGCAGTAACTAAATTATTAGAAAGTATTTTACTTTGCCCAGTATCTAGTTTTTTATCAATAGTGTTTAAGAGTCTGACTTCATCTTTATTGACTAGCATTTCTATTCTTTCGGGGCAGGATTGTAGATTTTTACCTGATCATTAATCCAGCTTTTAAGACTGTCTATCCTTTTGTTGCATGCATTCAAATTTGTAATTTGTGATCTTGCATGAACAGTTAAGAGAGCTTCTTTGCCTGGCCAATCAGCAGCTTTATAATCCTGCCTACTAGGAGGAGAATCTATATTGCATTTCTCTAGGAGACTATCAGGTGGTTTAATAAAAATGTTAACAGTCTTCTCAACTGTAACTGTACGAACCGTTGTAGCACACCCTGTCATAATGAAGGCAGCTATAAAAATACAAAGATATTTTTTCATTATTAGTTGTCCTACTTACAATTGTTATTACTCGGTGAAGCAGCGCAAAACTCTACCCACAATGAATTTATTTGTACATCACTGCTTTCAGATTCTTTAGTTCGAATATCATCTAAGGTCTTTTGACTACTTTCATACTTAGCTTGAACTTCAGCTAACTTCTTTTTAGTTTGAAGCTCTACTGCGCCAGCATTGACGTAGACTTGTTTTTGTTCTTTACCATCTTTGATGGCTGTGTTTAATGAAACATCGTTAGACTTTTGATTAGTAATAGTTGCAGCTGTATTGTCTTTGTTTGCTTTTTCTAAGATATCAATAGCTGTTCTTTGAGCTACGATCTTTTCCTTTAAAGCTTCTTTAGAATTAAACAAACCACCACTACAAGACTGCAACTTTATTACTACAAATATTAACCCAACGACTACCAATAAAATTGGTAAGTTCTTCATTAATCCACCAAAGAAACCTAATAACATTCCCCATGGTTTAAACATGATCTATTCCTTATTTAATTAATTCTTTCAAACGTGCATATGCAACAGCAATAGCATCTATAGAGTGTTCATCTATTTCTTCAAGAGGCACAGGTCCTTCAAAGAAAAGATTAGGAAGAGCAAGCACACTGTCCCTAACTTTAAACTTATCTGCATTACCTGCAGCACCTACTGCTTTTTTAACTGTAGGTGGATCAATAAGAAAAGGTGTCTTCCAAACATCGTACTCTATAACTGCTTCTGTAAGAGCTGTCAATACCTGCACCAAAGCTTGGAAAGCCATAGGTCGTTTGGAGTTATAAAAGGGAGACTCAATAGTTATCTGTATTGGATTAGCTTCTCTTAAGAGTTCTATAATAGCTTCTTTAAGCGCTACAATCCTAACTAAGCGATCACCGTGTAACTCTGCTGCCCAGCTATGACTAGGCATTAGTTTGCTACCAACTAAAGTCCGAGCAGTAGTCTTCACGATTTGCATAGTCTCTATATCAAACGTAATAGTGCAAAACCCCAGTTTATCAGAACCGGGGTCAATACCTACTATTACAGCTGTGCGTGGTGACTGCTCAGGTAGGTGTAGCATTGCTAACTCTATTCTTAAGCAGGCGTCAACAAGAACATTGGCTCAGTAGCACCAACAGACAACAAGATATCAATACCGCTGTTATTAAACTTCATAGCAAAGAAGCTACTAATAAAGCTCACGATTTGTGTAGCGATAACTTCGTTAAAATTAAAAGCACCACCACTACCTGCATTGATTGTGATAAGTTTATCTACACCGGAGCAAAGTGCAATTTCACTAATGATAGCGTAGTTGTCATCACCGTAGATAATGTTAGCTACGTTTAGAAGTTCCTGTACTTCAGAAGGAGACATGTTAAATGGAATAGACGCACTAGCTGCAACATAGTTACCTGTAGTCACGTTAATACCCGTGTTAGACAAAGCAGGTGGCTGAGGAAACAAGTTGGAGTTGTTAGGAATAAAGTCAGTTGTCGTGGTCTGACCTTCAAGCACTGTCTTGTAATCAAGTTTGGTCGTAACACCAGCATAATTCAAACGCTTAAGGTAGTAAGCAATATAAGGAGTGCCATCATGAGTTTCAATTCGGCGAAGACCATACTTAGCACGCTCATTGGAAACCAGATCGTTACTTACTGCACGCAATACAAACGGTAAGTGATTAAACAGGCTAGCATCGGTTGGGTTATGTTGAATGGGTTCTGGAACACCAATGTTGTTAGGACCCACAACAAGTCTATGTCCACCATTACCGATGGTTGCATATTTCATTGCAGGACGATCTGTTGCAGTGATGAAAGAAGTAGCTTCAATAGTCAATTTTTCATTGAGAGTACTGTTAGCTGGGATCGTTACCGGCAAGTTTAAAAGAAGAGCAGTTTGGAGATTTGATCCATAAACACTGCGGGTGATATTTTCCATTTATTTCTTTCAAGATAGGATACAGTTAAATACTAATGACATACATACATGGTACGTCATTAGTATAGTTTTCATAGAATTTAGCAGTCAGATTAATTAGTTATTCAAAGCATCTAAGTTATCTGTGTTAGAGTTAAGTTTAAATGCATCTAAGTTACTAGAAGATCCAACAACTTCGAAGGCAGAAGTATTCTGCGTAGCGTCAACAAACGAGAATGTTTCTATGTCTGGATTAACAATACCCATGTGTTCAAATGCATTGTAGTAGACATCTAGAATGACAGAAGATATGTTTACTTTTATTACTTCACTTCCATCGAAGCAGTCACAGTAAATATCTTTGATTCCACTATAAATAGGATTCTTAGTATCCAAGAATCTTTCGTAACCGATAAATGAAAACTCATTGTTACCATTAAGCTCTGGTCGGGTATACATAGCGTCAATAGACATACTTCCAATGTTCACTATTCTCTTCTGACCAATTATGTCTTTAGAAAAAGAAGGTTTTACAGTGATCTCCATGTGTTCGTTCTGTTTACCAGGTTTCGTGTTAAAGAGTCCGACATAAGGAGCACCTACTTCCATTTCACCCGAAAACATTGACTTTGCTTTACGATCTAACACATCAACGTTCAAATCGAGTACTTTAATGTTACCCTTAGACTTATTAGATATATCTCCAATACGAATAGTCCCGTCATTGACTAGTTTTAAGTTAGTTCCTATAACTTCGTATACAAACTGAATACTGTAACTACTCAATTGCTTGAAGAGGTTAATCATTGCTTTTTGAAGAGCACTAATATCCGCAGTACTTTCTAAGTCAGAACCAGTAGCTGCTTCAAACAACTGTTTGTAAATATCAAAATACTCATCATCAGAAAACGAATCAGTAGGGAGATTTTTATCAACAAGCCAATCGCTATAAAGAGTATCGTTAGGCTCGTTATAACAGTACGCATCACAGTAGACTTGCGATACCATGTTTTGAACAATTCCTGTTCTATACTGGTGCTGTGTATTAGCAATGTAGTTTAGTTGATACTGGGCTGCATTAAACAACGAATTAATTTGTCTTTTGAATTCATCTACAGATACAGTTTTAAGTATTGTAGGCATGAAGCTCAATATGTTCTGAGCATCCTTAGCTGTGGCGTACTTAGTATCGGATACACTGAGTAGATCAGCAACGGTTGCCCTAGGTAGTCTAATCACACGCTTAGCAAGCATTTTAGGTATGACTAGAGGGTTACCACCAATGTATTTAGAAAACACATACACAAAGAGTGTAAAAGCATCTTTACATTGAATACTAACATCTTCACCAGTCTTAGGATTCTTAAATGTAAGAAACGTTTCATACGTACCATTTGATGATAGATATAACCAGTGATTTAGTGCAATGTCGTGTAATGTATAAGGCGTAGCATTCGTATAATCTATTACGGAAGATTCTAATACTTTTGTAGCTACTACACTAGACAAAGAATTTTTGAGTACACTGTCAATACCTATTTTGTTTTCTGCAATATAGTCTATGTTACCATCTACCAATAATGATTCTTTTGTTAACAAATCATCAAGAGTATATTTGGTCTTGTTAGTGGAGTTTCTGTTTATGTTAAGAGCTTTTTTATTAAAACTAATAGCAGGGTAAAGCTGAGAAGGCATAACTGAAACATCGTGCTTCATTGTGTACTCCGCTATAGGCAGATTACGCTCGGTCATGATATGCTCAAGTAACCATTGGAAAATAAAGCGTTTTCCGTTGTTTCTTTCTATGTACGCAATGTTACGATAAAAGAATAAAGCTTGCTTAGTAGTCATTTGATCTAGATACAAATCTAGCATACCGTGACTAGCTAAATATTGCCTGACATGAAAACTATGTGCCTCATTAGTTTTGCATGCTCTTTGTCTTAAATTAATAATTGCTGGGACTAAATTCAGATAAAGCAAACCAAGATACGTTGTCGTATACATAGCGTGAGCTAAACCAAATTGATTACTATGCCAGCGAATATTAAATTTTCTAATATACTCTTCTAAGTTCTTAATAAAAGTATATTCATTATTTTCAACTAAGCTAGGTGGATAGCTAAGTATAGAGCCATCTGGAGAATTGATAGCATGATTCATATCTGCAGGATACAACACACCTAAGATAAGCATTTCTGAGTCAGGATACAAAGAAACTAATTCAATATAGTTCCTTGAGCCGTACTCGTAAGCTTTCTTTGTAGCTGTATTTACAGTTAAATTCTCACGTGTGAAGTTAATAGTCTGTAGAGTGTCTAAAGACTTTATTTGTATTTCAGAGTCAGTAAAATGATACTGACCACAAACATTCATGTAGTATTTCCAAGTAGTTTTATCGTAGGGGTCTACGCTATTTTCCCCGTATGCATAAGCGATAACGGAGTTCATAGTAGCGGCAGTGTCTTCGGACTTAATGACCAGTGTTTCTGCTAAGCTAAAAACACTACTTATATATAACTCGTAGTAGTTCTTGTTCACGACTGCACTCCGTTAAATAGCATAATTTTTAAAAGGTAAAGATAATGGCACAAAAAGATTTTAAAGCGGCTATGACTGCAATCAACAATGGTAAGAATTATCCAGCAGTATCGCTGGTTAAGACTAATCCAGAAGTTGCTGCAATGATTAGCAAGCTAGTAGATGCACGTCAGAGACCGCTTCATGATAATCGCGGTAATAGAACATTGGATCAAACGAATCGTGGTAACTTTGAGAAGATTTCACAAGAGATTACTGAAAAATCACAAGATTCAGAAAGTATAATGCAACTCTTTCCAGAGATGGAATTAGCTGCACAAATCTTGGTGAGTTCAATTATCTCTCCAAAGGATATGAGCGGTGGAGAAGTAATTGTTACAGCACCACAGGGAGCACTGACCCCTGAGGTTATTGCTATGCTTATCAATAAATTGCGTGAACATTTCGATCACAACTATAAACTGAAGCCACTTATTCCTAAAATTCTTAGAGATATTTTGTTTGAATCTGGAAGCTATCCTATCGCCGTTATTCCAGAAAGTAGTATTGACGATCTGATTAACGGTACTTCAAATATTAGTAAAGAAGGATTGGCTTCATATGTAGCTGAAGATGGTGTTCCTAAAAATTATAACATCTTGGGTAATCCAGATTCTAATAAGAAGACAGCACGTCAGCAAAGACCATTTGCATTAGAAGCATTTTCTGAATATAAGGTAGAGGCTACATACTGTCCTAAACTAACAGGTGTGAGTAATGACAAAAGGGAAACTATACCTGACAGTATGGTCCGTATTGTAGACAATCCATATGTTCTTAGATTTCCAGAACTTATTAAGAAAGTAAATAGCTCTAAGATAAAGAATTTATTCTCCAAGAAGACTGGTTCAGTAACTAGACTAGGAAACGAAGCGTTTAATACAAAACTCAATGATGCACAAATGCAAGCATTGGTTTACAAGAGCAGGGCTCGCACTACAACCAACGTAGTTAAAATTAAGACAGCCGACCAAGCCAGTAGACAGACCATTGGAGCACCTTTGGTTATGCGTCTTCCTTCAGAGTCTGTGATTCCTGTTCACGTACCTGGCAATGAAGAGCAACATATTGGCTACTTTGTACTGATTGATGCTGAAGGTAACCCTATCAATAAAAATAGCAGTGTCAATCAATTTGGTGATTTACAAATTAAGTTGAACGGTATAGCTGGTGGTGGCAATGGTGGTAATTCCATGAGTTCGTACTTGCAGTCTAAAGCAAACGCCTCTATGGGTGTAGGTGGTGGTGGTACTAACATGATGAATGTAGAGACCGCTACTAAGATCTATACAGACATTGTTGAGTCAGACTTACTAGAGCGTCTTCGTAATGGTGTCTATGGTAACAATGTATGCGTTGCACGCAACTCAGAAGTCTATCGAATTATGCTTGGAAGGGCTTTGTCTAACCAGCTAACTCAGCTCTTATATTTGCCGGGTGAGCTTGTTACTTACTTTGCTTATAAATACGACTCTAACGGTGTGGGTAAATCGTTGTTAGATGACATGAGGATTCTTAATAGCCTTCGCGCTATGATGATGTTCTCACGTGTAATGGCTTCTATTAAGAACTCTATTGGTCGGACCGGTGTTGAACTTAATTTAGATCCAGAAGATCCTGATCCTAACAAGACTATTGAAATAGCAATGCACGAGATTGCTAAGACACGTCAGCAGTTCTTTCCATTAGGAGTTAACCAAGCTAGCGATTTAGTCGATTGGGTTCAGCGTGGTGGTTACGAGTACAGTTTTAAGGGTCATCCAAAGATACCTGAAATGAGTCTCGAATTTTCTGAGAAGTCTTCTGCTAACGCTAAGCCTGATACTGAACTAGATGATGACTTAAAGAAGCGCTCTATCATGGGTGTAGGACTTTCTCCTGAGACAGTTGATAATGCTTTCTCATCAGAATTTGCCACAACGGTTGTATCTAACAATTTGTTATTGTCAAAACGTGTTAGTCAGATTCAAGATCACTTCACACCTCTTTTAACTGACCATGCACGTAAGTACGTTACTAATCATGGTTTTTTGATGACAGAAATAAAAGATATTCTTGATCAAAACTATGACAAATTTCAAAGCGGTATTGAACACGATGAAAATCTAAAGACAGCCGACAAAGAAGGTGTTATCGAATACTTGTCTATCTGGTTTGCTAATGCGTTTGAGATAAGTCTTCCACAACCTGACTCAATCACACTAGAAGCACAAATGAAGTCATTTGACATTTATCAGGAAGGTTTAGAAAAAGCTATCGATGCCTATATAAACGATGAACTGATGACTTCTGATATGGCTGGAAACATATCGAGTAACGTAAGTTCTATTAAAGCTATTGTTAAAGCCTATTTCCTACGCAAGTGGATGGCTGATAATAATGTCTTTACTGAACTGGCCGATATTACAAGCGCTGGAGAAAACGACAAACCAATGCTAGATTTCTTTAATCTGCAAAATGATCATATAAAAGGTCTTATTCGTTCTTCTACTCGATTATTTAAATCAGTTAAAGATATGGGTAAAGCAGCTGATAAGGACATTGATGTTATTACAGGTGGTCAGGGTCTTGACGAGTCAACTTCTTCAGACACTGGTGATGTTTTAGGTGATGATGGTCTCGGTGAGATGCCTTCATTCGATGATCCTACTGATATTGGAGGTGATGATGAGGATGAACAAGATCCTACAACCCCTGCTGAAAGCTTACCCAAGATAGAAGATGATGAGAAATAAATAAAAAAAAAGTAGCATAATGCCAGAGTACCCATTGGGTACTCTGGCTATGCCGTGTGTTTAATTAACGTTTAGAAACAGTAAAGAAATCTTTACCAATCAAACCCCTGTGAATCTCATAGACTACATCGTCTGTCGTAATGACAAGACTATGTGCTACTGTGAAGTCCTCCAAGTTAAGTTGCTGCTTGTAAATATCCATGGCAAGTTTATGCATCAATGGATTTTCTGAAGCGATAAGTGAACTACCAGCTTTCTCAAATGGATCAATACCAATCTCACTCGAATGTGCATTTAAGTAAGTCAGAGAATACCATTTAGAAATATACTGAATTGGCAGTATGTCATCATCCTCACTGTCTTCTAAACGTATCGACAAGTTATCGACAAACATCTCAGAAATTCCTTCCGAGATAACAAATGGGTTTAAGAACTTTGCAGTGAAGTCTGCCTGGCAGGACAGATACGCCTCCATAAACATCTCACCATGAGTAGATCGCAAATGCTCAATCAAAGGCACAGAGTCTTCTACGAAACTTGTAATGGTGTCGTAAAGGGACATTCTGTTTTTGATAATAGAATTGACTTCTTCAGTAAAGGTTTTGTCAATCTTTGCAGCTAACTCACAGCTATCTGGATCGGTAAGTCCACTCATCAATACATCACAGATAGCTTGGTATGTCTTGCAGCTATCGAACCGCCTCATAAACTCGCTAAGGTCAGTATTAACCAGAACAGGTATACTCACACCACCAAGATCGGAATAAGCACTGTTGGAGTTTTCAGTGATAATTCCATTCTTCTTCATACGAACACGGCCACTGAAGATGACTGAGTCAATGAAATTGTCTATTAACGCTGGAGCTTTCTCAGACAGAGCAAGTAATGAAATGTCTTCGTTTTTATCCACGACCAGATTATTTTTCTCGACTAGCTTATCCACACTATCATTCAGTGCATCGGTCCTATTCCTGTAATTAGGAGGTATCTCCGATGTAAGAGCTTCTTGTACGATTCCGATAGTGTGTTTGCTGCGGTCCATTATTTCTTCCTTTGTTAATTCTATTGCATGACTTACTACGTAGGTTTTGTCGTTAGTCCATGTGACTTTCTTCAAACCCATTTTTTGTTTTCGTGGATCGATAGTTACTGGGTATGTTTGAGCAGGGCTGCTTTCCCATACAAGTACTTCTTGTTTTTGTTTCTCTGCAGGCTCAACTGTTTGTTGAGGAGGTGGTTCTTTCTTGAAATAAGATCCTTGGTGTACAGGACTTGTTGCGTTAACATTGTTTTCTGGCCTTGTTTTCTTTAAGTAAGAATACTTGCCTTCTTGGTGTAACGCTTGTGTTACTTGAGGTTCAACCCGAGCTGGTTGATTACTGAAAACACTATTTGCTGCCATGGGTGACAGAGGCTCTGGTGTGTAGCGTTGGTGTTGATTAAAATTCTGATTAGGTACCTGATTAGGATAGCCTCCACCATTATTCATCATTCCCATAGGTTGGTTACCCATGTTCTGATTAGGATAACCTCCACCTCCGCGCATCATCTGATTGTTCGGATTGTTCTGATAGTTCATCTGCTGCTGTGGTTGAACCATGCTATTTTTAGCATTGTTAATCTCAAGAGTCAAGCTTTGTAATGCATTGACATTTGTGATTGCATCTTGATAAACATCTTGACTCACAAACCTTGCCAAATCTTGAAACATACTAAAATTCAAAGCACTACACAAACCAACAGATTGGCGAATGCATTCTTCCAGACCCTCTTCTGGACTGCGATACCTGCCTTTAACCATACCGAGGAATAACAAATCAATCGCCGTACTAACAGCCTTGACGAAATCAGAATTAGACCAGTTGTTAGCCGACATCTGATTGTACAGAAATGTTCTACCACAGTGATTCAGTGCTGTCTTAGAGATTTCATTTGCGACACCAGCACACGCAGGTACAATTACATGTTGCAATTGCGGATTCACGGCCAGGTTGTTAGGCACAAACGGTGGTGAATTGTAATTGAACTGCATCGGTTGGCTCGATAAGTTCTGGGGATCGAATGGTAAACCTTGGTTTTGGTTTTGGTAATTCATATTTTTGTTTCCTTTACTTTCTTGGTAGTTGTAATAACGCTAGAATTAGTTTCGTTCTATTTGCGCTTGTACTGTTGTTAACAGACTTAGTTTTTCTGGATCTTTAAGAACCATACCTTTCGCATCCAGATGGATGTGTGGATTAATACGATGTCTTCCTGTAGGTTCACTCTTTGGCATATTAGAGTAACCACCTACTTCAGCTACACTGACGTGTAAGCGTTTAGCAGGATCTGTAATTCTTGCTCTATTTTTCTTTCCACCCTGGCGGTTCGCGCTAGACTGAGAAGCTAAGATAGAAGTTATCTTGAAGAACTTATTGTCTCCAGTATAACTGACGCTAGTCATACAAGCATTTTGTCTTGTTATTCCAAATATCAATCCCGTCTTTAAAGTGTTGTTCATTATTTTGGTAACACTATTAACGGTCAACTGTTTTTTGGCAGCTGTCCGAAGACGGTAGTGAAGTGTGTGAATAGCTGTGATGATGTTCTGTGAAATATAATAAAGGATACTGAGTTCCTTGTCATACATCGAACAAACCTTATCTGCTGAACCAATCAACCATTCGTTAAAGTTAGATATGACAATCGAGAAGAGCTGGTATAGATCTGTGCAATCGTGACCAATCTCTGACAGCTGTGCACTAACGATAGCGTCTACGTACTCATCTAACGATCTAAAATGCTCGCTAACATCATCAAAGAGTTTACCCTCACTGATAGTGCCAGAAAACAGAATGTGACCCATGAGCACTGTCCATAACCGTGTGTGATCCAGATACTCTTTAATAAGTCTGGCAGGGAAATGGTCTACGATGTAAAAAAACCCACCAACCATAGAACGAACTGTGGGCGTAAACTCTTCATTCCTAATAGCTACACGTATTGTCGTTGGCTGGTAAAAGAACTTACCAAACCCTTTAGGCTTGATGTTAGTACTTTCACAAATAACCCATTGACTAGCAGGGTAATTATTAGTATTTATTTCTGCGCCGCCCACTACAGGTGCACAGTTACCAAACCTTCGGAATGTTTCTGTGAAACCGTACTTACAGAACAAGTAATGTGTCAAAGCACATTTAGCTGTTACTGTTTTAGTAAGCTTCTTCAAATTTGCTGGTACATGGTAAACGAGCGACCAGACTACCTGAACTGTTTCTCTAGAGCCATTGATAATGACATTGTGAGGAACTCGTTCAAACGTGAGCTTATCACGTAACAGCCTAACGAACACATTACTAGTACCTACCGATATTACCTTATCAGACAAGACGGGTGAAATGACATACCTAGTACCAGCAGCTATAATAGTGCCTGCTGTAGATACGAACGGAAGAAGGATGTACCTAGGCGGCAAGTCCTCACCTTGAAACCTAAACTTGTACTTCATCATGTAAAAGTCTGTTCTAGCAACATCATAGCTACGTCGAGTATTCTTTTTACGAGTCAGTTCCCGATACTCTTCATCAGGGGTACACCTTGAGCAACCCATGTACTCCAAACCTACTGGAAAACCTTTTGACACTCCTCTGAGAATATTATCGATGTATTCTTCCATGTGAGGAATATGTTTGGTAGCTAAACCATTAACAATATCTGGATTCACAGGAGGAGTTAGGCTAGACATTAAATCACGTAATTGCTTGTCCATGTCTTCTATTTTTCTCTTTGGTTAAATATAAATAGATATCTTTAACAACATACTAATCTTTACCGAAAGTTTTGTTGTAGGCTAGTATCAACACACCCATAGTAGTTATAGTTGCAGATATTATTTTCAAAACATCCGAGAAGTCTTTTCTCTTAGTGCTTCTCAATTCATAGAAATCTTTCAGCTCCTCCCTTTGTTTTTCTAGTAGATGTATTTTGTCATCATGCGCTCGTTCTCTATCCTGACTCATTAATGCAAAGTTCTTCACCCATACATCGTGTTGCCTGGTGCACTCACTTGCTTCATCCTTAATTCTTCTTTCTTTTATAATGAATTCACGTTCAGCTTTCTCAGATAAGTCCTTCGCTAATCTAATTTCTTCATTATGTCGTAATGTATCTTTCCTGATAGTCTCCGCCATATTAGCCATCGCTACATTGTGTTGGACCATGAATGCAGCGTGTTCTTGATCGGATTTTATCTTCTCGGAAGTTGACTTAGCTTTGAGTACCTCACCCTCGTGCTTGAGTCTACTCAACTCTTCTTCCATTAGTAACTTAATATCACCACCAGTTTTGCTCTCATCTTCAGATGCGTAAATACCTAATTTCCTAGCATCTGATAGTGGGTAATAATTTGTTATTAGCTTTTGCTCAGGTATATTAAAGAATTTCTTAGCTACTCTAGTAATATAAAAACCTTCTGTTCGTGTATCGTCTCTACTGACAGGAATCTTTTTGACATCCTGAAGCATGAACGTAAACATAGGTTGAGCACCTGGCATTCTGTTTATCATCTCAATACCGATACCCAATGAGAAACTAGAAATATGTTTTCCTATTGTCTCGTTGTAATCTTTCTCGGATATACTACCTCTAGCATAAGGGTGAGCTGGGGCACTATCAAAACTCAAAGAAGACACAACTGTATCTGCCTCACGAATGTACAGGCTACCGGCTAAGGAGTTAAGATCGTTAAGAGTAATAACGTGATCAATACCGATAGTGATATTGCGAAATGGTTTAGGTCCTTCATTATTAAGAACCGCACTCTTGAGGATTTCAAGCTCTTGGCCAGGTGTTCCCATGAAGCCTGTGAATAGATGTTTACATTCATCATAAACACCTTCTTGGATTGTATACAAAAACCTAATGATAAATGTACCATTAGCGCCAGTTGGAACACGTGGAACCTTGTGTCTAAAACCTGTACGATCGACAACAACAATATCACAAGGCAAGTTGTTAATGTAAGATATTTCAATTTCAACAGGTCCTTTACCAGCAGCTTTTCTTCCGTACGCGTTTGTCGGTGTGATTAGTGTAGCTTCTGCTTTACCATCAACCGTTACTAAACCATCAATTGAATTATTAATCATTTTTTTATATCAACCTAATAACTTCAAAAAAAGTACATCTCTACAAGTACTAACACTAGTGTAATAAGTGACTGAATTTGTTTTGAGTACTTTTTTCAAAAGACGGCATAACAAGGTAAATGTAACACGAATTGCTTCATGCTACATTTACCCTATTACTTTCTTAAACGCTAACCCCTTTCGAGGTTAGTTAGTTTATTAGACTGCGTTAAAGTCCACAGCGACTTTGCTCGCAACAATATCAGGAATGTTCTTGACATCTACCATTGCCAGCACAGGGCAGTTAACAATGTGCAGGAACGATGGCTGAACAGTCAGTTCTTTAGAAACCTGACCACCACGGCTGATAGGCATCACAACAGTCACTTCTGGTTTCCAAGCCATGTTACCGAAATGCAGAGCATTAGGAGTAGACTCAGAACCGTCGAACTGACCAAACGTAATAGCAATCTTGCCTTGCATACGTGAATCCAGAGTCTGAACGATACGAACATCAAAGTCCGAACCGAGCGTACGCAGATCACCATCAACCATCAGATAGCGCGACAGAACAACATCGGTAGCGATGATGACCGTAGGAGCCTTGGACTGACCACCGGACATTGCATCCGAAGCAGCTTTGTAACCAGAGTCACGATACATGCGATAAGCCAAGTCACGAATCTGGCTAACCAGAATAGCTTGGATATCAGCAGCGCGCTGATGCGAAGACAGGCTGTCGATCGAAGCAGCAACGTCAAGGCTGACGCTGAAGTACGTAGGACGAACCAGATGACGACCAACACCCAGGACATCAGGGCCAAGGCCAGCAGTATCACGAGCATCAACATACTCAGCCAACACATCACGTGCGCTCAAGAGTGCAGCGACAGCAGCGTTCGAAGTACGAACGTGAGTAGCAGTGATCAGAGCAGCCAGATCGGACGAATCAGTTGCACCATCAGTCGTAACTGGGCGAGCAACAGTGATAGGGCTACGCAGTGGCACTGGATACATCTGAGCAACGTAAGACGTATCGAGCAACTGACCGCGCTGACGACGGTTCAAGTTAGTGCGATAGGCTTGCAGATCGTAACCAACCATTGTGCCACCTTGGATAGCAGCAACGATAGCCAGAGCAGGAGCTTGCGTCAGATCAAGCATGGCACC